>Ga0055584_100000077_pt1 | contig 85433 bp, 67 predicted proteins | sample OSDHelmetaG_FD_58716 | JGI IMG/M metagenome (GOLD analysis project Ga0055584, IMG submission 58716) | Pelagic marine sediment microbial communities from the LTER site Helgoland, North Sea, for post-phytoplankton bloom and carbon turnover... | ecosystem: Environmental > Aquatic > Marine >... | reverse complement strand
GTTCTGTTTGCCTGCTTCCGCTCCGCTCCAGCAGACAAACAGAACAGTCATTGATACAATAGGACACTAAGTCGTGTGACTGGTGTCATACTTGGGGGCATGTCAGAGAGGCTTACAAAATGAATCGAGTTGGAAAAACTGACGAGGCTCAATTACCAAATGGTCAAGCAATTACGTCTCGGCTGAGTTTTTTAACCCTACAGGGCGCAGGTATTTGAGAATCACTCCACGGGGAACGTCATCTTTGCGTATGTGGGGCACTTTTGTGTTTAGCTGCTGTTGCGATTGCTTTTATCCCTTTTTCCTCGCGTCCCGCAGAATGGCATCTATCCGCGCAACACTCGGAGATGCTCAGCGGCCACACATTGTTGGCTGTCACCCACGATTGAAATTAAGCGATCTGCAGAAGGGAACGGGATTGTCAAACCTGAAGTGCGGGAAGATGAATCGCCATTCTGCGGTTAGACAAACGCATTCAACTTCTCCATCCAGCGTTGTACCTGCATTGCATCTTTGTAGGTGGCTCCGGTTGGCACTGCTTCCATCTTACGCACAACACGACAGAAGCATCGCAACTCCTCGGCCATCATTCCGCTGGGTGGGTTGGCTCGCACTTCCAACGCCAGAGGCCAGGAGGCTTCACTATCCCAGACGGATATCGGTCGTGGGTTCGGTTCTATGCGAGCAGACCACCCCACACCAAACACTTCGGTTCTATCAATCCCGCGTGGCGGCATTCCTGCGGGAGTTAAATACGAGGCAGCAAACGATGCCACCGGACCATCGTTCCACTTGAGTTGTGCGACAGCCAGATCAATGTCGCCTGTGGCAGTCCGATGAAATTGTGCACTGAAATGATCCGGTTCCGCACAATCGAGTAATACCTGTGTCGCGTACAAGTCATGCACCATCGCCGCATGTAATGGGTTCTCGCCGGGAAAGTTCTCAACAATGCTCGCCGGTCGATGTCGTACGCAATCAATATAAGAAATCGGGCCACGTTCGCGTGCCACCTCCCGCAACTGTTGATACTCGCTGTTAAACAGCACGATGTGTCCTATCATCAGGTTACTGGAATCGGGCTGCACCAGTGTAGCAAGGCTTTCCGCTTCTTCCAGACTCTCCGCAATCGGCTTTTCCAAGAGCACCACTTTGTCACGTTCGAGCAGTTCTCGCGCGACAGTCACATGTGACCGAGTCGTACAGGCGACAACCCACGCCTCTGCGTCAGACTCCTCAATCGCCTGAGTCAGATTCGTCCACCCTGACACATCGGGAAGTTCTTTGCTGATGGCAGCGAGGCTCTCCTGCCGACGCGCCACCACCCCCACCAGTTCCGCTTCTGCCAGCCGAGATAATGTCAATGCATGCAATCGCCCAAACCGACCCAAGCCAATGACACCAATTTTCACCGGTTTAAAACTCTTCGCAGCCATTGATTATCCTCAGATTGTATTGATATTTTGCCCACAGAGAGACACAGATTTTGCAGATGGCTTTCCAATATAGAAAATTGAATAGGAATTGACCATCCATGCACATGGCTACTTTGTAAAGTGACTACCCATCGGCAAGAAGAATTCCACACCACTTGGCACATTGGATAGATATTTCAAGTCTCGAAGTTGACGCCAATTACATTTGGTGTTGTCGACCGCACAAGCAAAACGGTGTAGCTAACCGGGCGGCGGTCAGCGATGTTGATTTCCGACTCCGTGCTCAACCACCGCTCCAGTTGAGCGATTCGTTATACGTTCTTCTCATTTTACGCCAGCCTTTTCAAGAACAGTTTTCACGAATTTATACCGATGCTCTCGCAGCACCCTTTTTGAGTACTCTGCCTTGACCAGCGGATCATTCTGAGACAACGCTGCGATTTTGGATGATACATCATCAGTATACCACGAATCGTCGCCCCCCAGGCGGTATATGCCGTTGATACAAGGATCTGCGCAAATGCAGAGGCCCCAAACACGGTGTTTGTGCCAGAAATCAATTCGCCCATGTTGGCAAGGTGCACCCAGGTCAATGCCGACCCGTTGAGTTACTGACGGGTGCTCGTAAACAGTTTCATGAACGGGGATCTCGAAGACGCGATATTGTACGACATCTTTGACGTAGCCACAGTCGGGGCATTCATAGACGAACCACGACCGATCAACCACACCAAACCAAATTACGGCGATCAAGAGTAAGGATGCAATGGCAATGAATTTCTTCCGATTCATTTGAACGTATAACGCTCCAATCTCAACGACCCGGCCCACGGCACGCGTGGATTGCAACCAGAACGCGATTGGCCGGGTTTGCTGCAGCTCATCGTTAGACCGTTGTGTCGTCATGCTGTGATGTCCTCTCATCATCCTCGTCGATATAGCACTCACCGTGGCAGTAACTACAAGAACGATCATCGTGCCCGCCGGTCGTGTAGCGGCGATGCGCTGTCTTGTCCAAGCCTGTGCCTTTACAGACCGGACAAATCCGCCCCGGTCTTCGGTCTTCGTTTTTCTTTTGCTCTTCGGGCATCGTCGTGCTCAAGCGGCCTTTCTTTTAGGGCAATTATTGCTATGCTGACTTTACGGTTGATATTTGATTCGACACTTTTTGTTTGGGAGTGTTTGACGCAATTCTTTAATTCCCGCGGGAGTCACTTTGGTTCCAGTCAAGTCGATTTCGTTCAACGGAAGTCCGTGAAGTTCTTGAAGTCCTTTATCTGTAATTTCCGTATATCTGAGCGAAACGCCGTGGCACGGCCAAAGATATCGAACATATTTCATGTCGGCGTCTGTTGCATCCGTATCGTCAAGGGAAACCCACTCGTAGAGGGTCGACACCCAGAAAGTATCGGAACTTACGCCTCCGCCGAGGTTTTCGATGTGCGAAATTGAACGAGTTGTTTGGAAATCAATCACACCGAACGTGCCAAGAATCACACTAATACATGTGACTGAAGTTATTGCGATTGCGTTTGATTTTGCGGTTGCTTTTGGTGACATTCTTTCGACATCGCTACTCGGGTGCATTGGATTGTTACCCGCTGTTTGGACGATGCAGTTCGGTTTCGCGGTCCAGCGCTTCGCCCCAGATATTGATTTCGCTCTCGAATCGTTTTGGGTCTGTTGCCTCGATCTTAATTGCCATTGGTATAAAGCTGCACCCTCGATATTCAGGCACGGCTGAATAGTTTTGAATATCGCCGGATTCAACCAACGGAGCAATAATATTGAGGTCAGTACCGCGTTTGATGTCCGCGATTCCTATTGGAACGTAAACGATGTTTCTGGGGTCTTCAGGACCACCGAATTCAGGCGGCATCAAGTACAACGCTTCGAGTTGTCCTTCTTCGACCAGCGAGAGAGCCTTTTCTCGCGTATCGACGTTGGAGAAATCAGGGCCGTGTGCCGGTGGTCCGGGTCCTTTCGGTTTTCGTTTCCAAAACGGCATCGGCTTCTTCGCTCCGTGGTTGTTAAGTCGAATTCTTTGTCGCATAACAATTGATAGACAGAATTTGATTCTGTCTAAATCTATTAGCGATTTTGTATAGTGTCAACCGACACACACTAGAACTTGCGTCCATGCCAGGGTTGTTCAGCGAAAGCTGACATGACGGCGGATGTTGCACGACCAGTTACACATCGAAAGATTACCCCCGGCTGGGCTCGAACCAGCAACCTCTGGCTTCGGAAGCCAGCACTCTATCCAATTGAGCTACGGGGGCCTGTCAGACAAGGCCAAAAAGAGGGGTGAACCGCTGGAAACAGGCCTGTTTTCGCAAAGATTCGTGTGTTTTGATTCGTTTCTGACAGAGCCTATGAACTGATTTACCGTGAGGGACACGATCCCACAAGCGTTAGTTCTTATATTTTCGTGCCGAGTTGAAAGACAATCCCGCTAGAGACTTGTATTATTAACAGATCTTCATAATAAAGAGGCCAAATCTTAACACAATTCAAACCAGATGAACACCTATTGAGACTCCCCACTCTTGAGAGAAAAGAGAATGGGACTTTAAGATCAGATAACAGGGTCAAATAATACAATGTTTGAAATGACGACTACCCTCATCGGAGGTTTGGGAATCTTCCTCCTGGGTATGAAATATATGTCCCAAGGGCTGCAATCTATCGCTGGAGCCAGCCTGAGACGCTTGATCGGCGCGGTCACCAACAATCGCATCCTGGCAACCATGGTGGGTTTCCTGGTCACCGTGCTGGTTCAATCCAGTTCTGTGACGACGGTGATGACCGTTGGTTTTGTGAACGGCGGACTGATGTCATTGACGCAGGCGATTGGCGTGATCATGGGTGCGAATGTCGGTACGACTGTAACGGGCTGGATACTGGTACTGAAAATTGGCAAGTACGGCCTGCCGATTCTGGGCGTTTCTGCATTTGTGTACCTGTTTACCAAACATGAAAAAGTGCGTTACACGGCACTGGCAACGATGGGCGTGGGCATGGTCTTCTTTGGTTTAACGCTGATGAAAGATGCCTGTAAAGATATTAGAAAGATGGAAGAGTTTCTGAAATGGTTTGAATATTTTCAGGCAGATTCTTTTATCGGGCTTTACCAATGCATGCTGGTTGGTTGTATTTTAACGGTGCTGGTGCAATCGTCATCGGCTACGCTGGGAATCACAATTTCTCTGGCAGTGACTGGCGTGATTCCATTCGAGACAGCGGCAGCGCTGGTGCTGGGAGAAAATATTGGTACGACGGTTACCGCGTTCCTGGCCTCTTTAGGAACAACGACCAACGCCAAACGGGCCGCCTATTTTCATGTTTTATTCAATATCAGCGGGGTCATATGGATTTCGACGATTTTCTTCTGGTATGTCGAATTCATTCCGTGGCTGATTGATGTCGATGTCACAAAAGCAGTCATTGTAGATGGCAAAGAGACATTTCCGAATAGCATCAAAGCCATCGCCGCCACACATTCGGTTTTCAATATCCTGAATACCATCGTCTTCCTGCCTTTCGCCGGCAAGATGGCAAAATTACTGACGCGCATCGTAAAAGACAAACCACATGAAGTCGCACATCTGACCAGTCTGGATATTCGCATTCTGGAAACACCGGTTCTGGCGATTGAACAATCGCGGGCGGAAGTGCTCAAGATGGGCGTAACCTGCGATGAAATGGTTAAGACTCTCTATCTAATTCTTTCTCAGGAAAAACCGAATCCGGAAGAAGTGGAAAAGCTGTTTCTGGCAGAAAAAGAGCTGGACCGAATGCAGGATGAAATCACCAGCTACATCACTCATTTACTGGCGATGGATCTGCCGCAGGATATTATCTCTCAAGGACGCTGTCAGTTAAGAATGGCGGATGAATATGAATCTGTCAGCGACTATCTGGAGCGGATTGCCAAATTCCGATTGAAGCTGAACAAGCAGGGCAGGGTCTTTGATGAAACGCATAATAATTCACTACTCGAACTGCTGGCTATGGTAGAAAAGCAGCTGAGTCAGGTGACCTCGGCTTATGAATCGCATATGACGGATATCGTTTCTGAGACAGTTCGTGCCGGACATGAAATCAAAGACAAAGTGAAAACATTACAGCGCGAACATCTGGATTATCTCTCGGCAGAGAAAGTTGATCCATATATCAATGTGTCTTATACGGCAAGTTTGAATGCATTTCGTCGAGTGAGGGATCATGTGATCAACCTGGCAGAGGCATTGGCCGGCGAAAAATAAGCTGTCAAAAAAAACTGGCAGCCGAACAGACAGGATCAATCCAATACGCAGGCAAATTCGCGCATGTTGGCATGAACGACCGGTTGGGGACAGGACCAGACCAGAAAAAACATCGCTTCGCGGATAGCCCGTTCAGCGGGATGTCCTTTGACAAAACCCGCTCCTTTGACAGCCGCCAATAAGGCCTGCGATGCACGCAGCACCAATGAATTGGAGCGTTCGCGAATGTTCTCGGAGATCGCGCCGTTTACTGTTCCGGAATTGAGGGCGGTCATCATCTCATTCACGAGATCCCGACACTCGGCATGGAATGGTTCAAAGATTTCCACCAGATCGGGTCGCTGATCGGCTTCTCCTTTCAGTCTCATGATCGCACGACGGGCCACTCCCAGTGCGAGAGCCGATGTTGTCAAAGAACCTGCGCCTCCCTGACCATCGGGACGTTTCAATACATTTTCGACAGGGCCAGCAATCAAAAACTTTTCAGGAATGGCTACTTGATTGAGTTTGACGGCGCCGGTTTGCGAACCTGTCATCGATAACATTTCAATGGGTTGCTGAGTTTCGACTCCCTCCAAATTGGTACTGATCAGAACAAGGATTTGTGTTCCTTCTTCACAGACGCCTCCGGTAAGAATGTAGTCGGCGTGAATGGCCCCCGTCACCCAGGGAACATATCCATCCAGAATCCAGCCTGCCGGTGTCTGTCTGGCGGAGACGGTTGGTTTACTGAGATGCTGTCGCGAGGTGGTCAGGTGTGAAATTCCGACGGTGGCAAATTTCTTTCCCGTTTTTAACTCACTGAATATATTCGATTTCAGATCCTGGTCTTCGGACCAGTTGATTCGCTGGCAGGCCGCGTTGAATTGGGTCAGCACAAAAGTGGTTGTCAAACAGGCTTCTGCCAATTTTGTGTATCCGTAAGTCATCTCTGCAGAGTTCAGGTCGGCCCCGCCGAATTCGAGGGGTACGTTCCAGCTCAGTACATCAGCCTGCTTGAGCGCCTCCCAGGATTCGGCCGGCCAGAGAGATTCGGAACCGGCGCGCTGGCTTTGTTCGGAAATTGTCTGCAGCAGGGCTTCGAACTGGTCTGTAAAGCGTGCGGGGCTGTTGAGATCAGGAGTAAATTCGGTCATCGGAATACTCATTGATAGAATGTAAGACGATCAACTCTGATAGTCAGTCTATAAAAAAAGTCTCATACCCGAAAGTATGAGACTTGTCTCTGCTGAAGAAGTTATCAGATCTGCATATTGTTTCCTGAATTATTATTTACAGGAAGCACAGCTCGTTTCGCAAACCGGACAATCAGGTACCTGTACCATGACTTTTCTGGCAACATGTCGACAGACCTGAACTTTTACTTCTTTCTCAACCTGATAAGGAACGCAAACGGTATAACTCTGTTTGACAACTGTTGGAACCACTTTGCAGACCGTTACTTTACGAGTGCAGGTTTTTTGCTGTGGTACACAAACGGTGTAACAGACGTCGCGTGTTTTTTCTTCTTTGACGTAAGAGCAGACTTTCACATCGCAGGTTCGTGTTTCCTGCTTACAAAGTCTGACGTTATAGGTGTACTTCTCAGGCACACATTTGACTTCACAGACTTTCACATTACGGCTACGTTTTTCCTGCTTGCAAAGCCTGACGTCATAGGTGTACTTTTCAGGAACACAAATTGTCTCACAAACCTTGACAGTGCGAGTTCGCTTTTCAGGTTTGTAGCACTGAACTTCATAAGTATAAGGAACCTGCTCACACTGCTGACGATAAGAAGTATGCTCAATTTTTTTCGATACGATCTTAGAGACCCAGACGCGTTGAGTACAAACGGGAGCACAAGCAGTCTGACAACAGTTGTCACAGCTTCCACAAGCACCACAAGCGGGGGCAGGGCAGGCGGACTGAATGGGTCGTTCTTCCCAATGCCCCTGATCTTCACAAACCGTGCGGTAGCACTTTACGGGAACACATTTCATTACGGTCCGCATTCCCTGTCGCTTTTCCGTATAAGGAACATTGACACAATATTCCTGTTTGACATTTTTCGTAACTACTTTTTGTACCTGACGGGTTCCGGTCCGCTGTTCTGTATAGGGCACGTTTACATAGTAGTCCTGTTTCACATCCTTCCAGAATGTTTTTTGAACCTGACGGGTACCGGTGCGCTGTTCTGTATAAGGCACGTTTACGGTATACGTCTTTTTCGAGGTCTTCCAGACTGGTTTACAGACGACATACTTTTCCGTCCTTGTACGCTGTTCCGGAACATAAACGGTGTAAGTCTGAGTGACCTCTTTTGTTTCGGGTACTCTTTTGCAAACAGTCACATCACGCTGCCGGGTTTCCATGCGGTACGCAGTGCATTTTACCTTGCGAACTTCGGTTACCATTTGCGGGACCATTACTGTCCGTTCGACTGTTTTGCATTGTGGTCGACAGACAACCGTTGCACACGGATTGCAACCAATCTGACATGGTGCCGCACTGACACAACACTGTTGAGACCGACACTTTCCGGCCTGAGCTGCCGATGTCATCACCAAGACAGCGGCTAAAGCACACAGTACTTTATACATTTGATTCACCTTCTTCCCCTCCCACAGTTGTTTTCAATATCTAGCAAAAAATGACAATTCGTGAATTCTCATTCCCTTTTTCTTTGGGAAAGAGTGAGGCCCGGTTATAGAATTACATGTTAATATAGGTTGTCTGCGAATTATACTAATTATATGAAATTTTTTCCAATTCCTCAGAATCTTCACATCAGAAAGCCCCGGATCGTACTCCATGCCACAGAAATTCAAGCTGAATTTGACCCAAATCACACTATTTTGTGCTGTGTTCTTTTGTACGCATGTTTTTGGCGACGAAGCGCCGAACATCTTTTCACGGACGGTCCTTGTCACATCTCAGGACGCAGAGATCAAAACCAGCGGTGGTACGATTCAAAAATTGAGTCCGGGTGAAGTATTAGTGGTGACTCAGTCCAACAAAGAATGGCTGTGGGCTCCGCTGCTGGGGGGGTGGATCAGGGAAAACGATATCAAAGAACCTGCGGCATTGATCACATTTCTGAATCAGGCGATAGCAAAGAAACCCACAGCCGAACGCTATCAACTGCGAGGTATTGCCTTTCAGGTCCTGGAGAATTATGAAAAGGCGCTGGCTGATTTTAATGCTTCACTTAAAATCAAAGCTGATAATGCACATATCCATGTGAATCGAGGAAATATTTTCCGTTTACAAAAGAAGTACCCACAAGCTCTCATCGATCTCAATCGTGCGCTGGTCCTCGATCAATCCAATGCCAACGCATTGCATCTCCGGGGTTTGATCTATTTTGAAACCGAGCAAAACCAGCTTGCCATTGCAGACTTCACTGAGGCAATTCGAATAAACGGTCAAATGATCTCTGCGTTGAATGCCCGGGGAATCGCCTATCGAAAACAGAAGCAGATCGATCTGGCATTGGATGACTTTAATCAGGCGATCAAGGGCAACCACTTCGTATCCGAAGTATTTGGTAATCGTGCCAGTGCCTGGGAAGAAAAAAAACAGTTTGAGTCTGCCATTAAGGACTACAAACGAGCACTCGAACTGAACCCCTCCTCCGAAACGGCACATAACGATCTGGCCTGGCTTTACGTTACCTGTTCCGACTCAAAATATCGAGATCCGCAGGCAGGAGTCACCCATGCACTGAAGGCCTGCGAACTCACAGAATTTGGCGACTGGAATCTGCTGGACACACTGGCTACCGCTTATCATGAAAACAGACAGAGAGGTCTGGCAGTGGAAACTCTCAGAAAAGCGATGCAAAAAGCGCCCTCCACAGAAAAAATTTCATTAAAAAAGAAACTTTTGATTTTCGATAAATCGTAAAATTATACTCAAGAGATTTGTTCCTGAGCGTTATCAGGGCAGGACTTTCGTAAATTTGAAATCATTCATGCCCTCTGGGACTCTCTTTGCGAAAAATCATGAGTCTTTCTTTCCACTTCTGCGATATTTCTGGAAGTTTAAGCGTCTTGATCCGCATGTTTTACCCAGGGTAACGGCTTGTGATCTAGGTAAACTATTCCAGAGATCTTGTTCGTAATTAAGACACTGATGAAATCATTCCGATATCCAGTCTACGGAGCATAGAAGGACGCCTCCGGTCGGTAGATGGAACTAGGACACGCGAGAGATCGCAACCGCCACCTCGATGAACTGAGCCACCGAATGATTAAGTGCTTTTATAAACTTACACTATGCACTGTAATACTTTTCACAGGGTTAAGTGCAGATTGTGAGAACAGTGCAGCTTCCGATTTACGTAAGACTCCGCTAGTACGCGCCATTGAACGTGCCAAGACCTCCGTGGTGAATATCCACAGCGAGAAAACAGCGCGTACAGATGATTCGCTCTTCGGTTCTGGAAAAAACCGGAAAGTGAATGGTATGGGTACGGGAATTGTTGTCGATTCCCGTGGATATATTGTGACCAATCATCACGTAGTTGATGGTGTGGATTCTCTACGCGTGACCATGCTGGATGGCAGTACATTTTCTGCACGAGTGATCTCTTCAAACCAGAGCGAAGATCTGGCGATTATCAAGATCAATTCTACGAAGAAATTGACTGTCATGCCTCCTGGAACTTCTTCCGATCTGATGCTGGGAGAAACGGTCATTGCTGTCGGAAACGCATTTGGTTATGAGCATACCGTGACATCGGGCATTGTCAGTTCCTTATCTCGGGATGTGGAAGTCAACGAAAAACAGTCATACAAAAATTTAATACAGACCGATGCCAGCATCAATCCTGGTAACAGTGGTGGTCCATTGCTGAATCTTGACGGTGAAGTCATCGGGATTAACGTTGCCATCCGCGCGGGAGCCCAGCGAATTGGATTTGCGATTCCCATTGACGATGCACGAAAAATCATCGCCAACCTGATCAGTACCGAATTACTCGATCACACCTATCACGGAATCCAAGCCAATGATGTGAAGCAGGGAGACAAGCAGATGCTTGTCCTCAAAACACCATCCAAGAACAGCCCGGCAGAAAAATCTGGTCTCAAAAAAGATGATATCGTGATGAAGGCAGGGTCAGTGAATGTTGTTGACCGCGCTGACCTGGAGCGGGCCTTCATGGGACACAAGGCAGGAGACACGATTGATCTTTTGATCCGTCGGGAAGATAAATCTCAAACCGTACAAATTACGTTAGCAGACAGTTCGAATATTGTACGTACGCAACCTGTCAGCGTCCCCATCGTGCGAGCACAGAATAACGAAATCTCCAATGATCCCACTCTGGAAAAAACCTGGCAATTGTTGGGAATTCGAATTTCAAAACTTCCAGATTCTCAAAAGCATCTGATCAATTCACGGTATGAAGGTGGCATGCTGATTGAAGAAGTTCGTCCTAAGAGCCCCGCAGCTTTAAATGGTATGCGGAAAGGCGATATTCTGGTTGGGCTACATATCTGGGAAACGGTCAACCTCAGTAACATTTCCTACGTACTGAGTAATTCAAAACTTTCCAGTTTCAGTCCACTGAAGTTTTACATCCTTCGTAAAAATGAAACGCTCTATGGTCATCTGCCGCTCAACCTGACTACCAGTAAGTAGTCGTTCAGACGGATTTCTTTATATAATTCATCTTGATCTTTCAGCCCGACACATGGTTTCAAAACATGTATCGGGCTTTTTTTGTGGGCTCGTCTGTTCGAAATGAATCCGGTTCGAATTCGTCTATGGCTGACCCTCGCGAAAGATTGCACAGATCTGCTATGATAAAATGCCGTGGTATTCACCAAAATCGAATCCTGAAATTCTGTCACTTCGTCCCGCTTTTTTTCACCGCACATGGTTTCCTCATTTCACGAATTTGATCTCATTCAGTGGATTCGTAAGCAATGCCCTGATTCACCATCAAACGTAATCGGCATTGGTGATGACGCTGCGATCATCCAGCCCATTACTGACAACGAATGGCTTCTTGCGACTGACATGCTGATGGAAGGGACGCATTTCACCTTTCCGCCGGCCACTCCCGAACTTGCAGGCCGCAAAGCATTGGCTGTCAATTTAAGTGACATTGCGGCGATGGGCGGCGTTCCTCATTCCGCGCTGATCAGCCTGGCGTTACCTCGCACTCGAGGATCGGAATTTGCCAAGTCTGTGATGCAGGGGGTCATTGAACTGGCAGACGAATTTCAAATTCCGATTATCGGTGGTGACACGAACAGTTGGGATGGCCCCCTGGTGATTAATGTCGCTATCATCGGAACGGCAGCTTCCTCACGGTCGATACAGCGTTCCGGCGCGACTGCCGGAGACTGGATCTTCGTCACCGGTGATCTGGGTGGCAGTTTCGCATCTCACCATCTCACGTTTACGCCCCGTGTAAAAGAGGCCGCTCTACTCAGAAAGTCTGTCAGCATCAATTCGATGATCGACATCAGTGATGGTCTGGGATCAGATCTGCATCATATACTGTCAGAATCACAAGTGGGCGCCCTGTTGAGGAAGACAGCCATACCGATCAGTCAACGCGTTCCACTGGAAGAATCGCCTGCAGGCCGCCTGCAACATGCTTTGAACGATGGAGAAGACTTCGAGCTGCTGTTTACCGTTTCTCCCGAAGCAGGGCAACTGCTTCTTGACCAGAGTCCCATCAACTGCAAATTGACACACATTGGTGAAATCAGAGCAGAGCAGGGAGCGTTTCTGGAAGATGATGCTGGTGCAGTTACACCTCTTGAGCGAACGGGCTGGAAGCATCATTTCTGAAGGGCCCGATCGTTAAAGCAGAGTCGTTCTAATACTCGCGTCGCTGGCGAGATGAAGGAATATTCATCGCCTTGCGGTATTTGGTGACCGTTCTGCGGGCCAGATTGTAACCTTCCTTGCAGAGCGCTTCGACCAGTGCATCGTCACTTAACGGTTTATTTTTGTCTTCAGCGTCGATGATTTCTTTGAGTTTCAAGCGGATGATGCCCCAGGCCACATCCTCTCCGTCGGATGTCTTTGTGCCGCCCCCAAAGAATCGCTTAAGGGGATAGAGTCCACGTGGAGTCTGGATCCATTTATCATCGACTGCGCGGGAAACGGTGGTGACATGCACGCCGACTACGTCTGCGATCTGTTGCATTTTCAACGGAACAATATGCTCCGGACCATTATTCAGGAAATCTATCTGAAAATCGACAATCGCCTGCGCGACTCGTTTCAAGGTACTATGTCGCTGTTCGATCGCTTCAATGAGCCACTTGGCGGCGTCAATTTTTTTCTTGATATATTCTTTGGTTTGATCGTCGGTCTTGTTCCGCAGCAACTCGGCATACCGTCTGCTGATTCGAAGCGGAGGCGTGTATTCATTTTCCAGTTCGACCACATACTTTCCGTTTTTATCCTGTTTGACAAAAACATCGGGTGTAATTTTCAACACCGGTTCAGATTCAAATCCTCGTCCCGGAAAAGGATCCAGATAACGCAGATAGGACATTGCGTTTTTGATGGTATCGATTGAATAACCCGTTTTTCGTTGAATGACTGGCAGACGATTCTGTCCCAAATCATCCAGATGGTAGGAAATTAAGGTCACCAGTATCTCGCGATAAGGTGCATCTGGCTTCAGCTGTAACAGTAAACATTCTCTGAGATCCCTGGCGCCGACACCTGGTGGATCGCATTTCTGAATAAGTTGCAGAGCCTGTTCGGCTTCTTCCTGCGTAACTGGTTTCCCGTAAACCTGTACAATTTCGCCTAATGAGCTTTGCAATCGCCCATTGTGATCGAGGTTCTGGATCAGGTATTCACCAAACTCTTTCACCTCCGCTGTGCTGTTAAAAAAATGAAACTGCTCGAGCAAATATTCGCTGAGGGTCTGTTGCCGCTCTGTGATATTCGCTACTGCATCGTTATTACGATCCATATCTTCGCTGATACGATTCGACGAGGGCTTCGTGGCAGAAGTCACATTGTCTTCCGGCCACTGTTCCGCCATCTCCAGCAAACGCTCGAAGTCCGATTCATTGTTCTCTTCGCTGCCGGCAACGATTTCCTTATCATCGATTTCGGGGGCGCTGGCCTCAGTACTTGCCTGTTCGCGCATTTGATCCAGTTCGGTATCGGGTACTTCCTTGTTTTCTGCTTCACGTTCCAGGCAGACGTTCTCGCCCAGTTCCTGTTCAATTCGTTCTTCCAGCGCCTGCAAGGGAAGCTGTAAGATCTCCATTGACTGGATCATCCTGGGGGCCAGCTTCATTTGCTGACCCATTTTCATTTGTTGTGAAATATTCAGATGCATTGATTATCCGAATCCAAACTCTTAATCGTTCTTTAATATTTATAAATGATATAACTGAGAATACTTAAAATCGCTGACGCCCCTGTAAGGCGTCCGATAACATCTCTTTGTTAGCAAACTCTAGCACACTCCCTGAGGCGATGCCTCGTGCCAGTCTGGTGATATCCACATTTTCATTTTCCAGCAGGTTCGAGATATACAGAGCCGTTCCATCCCCTTCTAACGTTGGGTTCGTTGCCATGATTATCTCGGTCACTCCCTCCAGTTTTACACGACGAATCAGGGCACCGATGGTTAGATCCTCCGGCCCCACTCCTTCGAGCGGAGAAATTCGACCTTGTAAAACGTGATAGACTCCCTGGAACGACCCCGCGGCTTCCAACGAAACGACATCGCGTGGCTGTTCCACAACACAGACAAGTTGTTTATCACGCCGAGAATCAGAGCAAATACTGCAAGCTTCATTTTCGGTAAGATTGAAACAGATGGAACAGGGGCGAACTGACTGCTTGACTGCTTGAATCGCGTCTGCTAACTGCTGTGCATCCCGCTCCGGAATCGATAAGATGTGGTGTGCCAGTCGCTCCGCAGATTTGCGACCTATTCCAGGAAGTGTGGCAAACTGATCGATCAGTTGCCCCACACTGGCCCCATAGGGATGAGACTGGCTCTCTCTTCCACGCATCGCCATAAAATTGACTCTTTAAAAATCAGAATAACCGCGAACTCAAATCGGGACAAGAATTGGAAATCCAGCGCGAACTGGAGACAAACTAAGCACTCGGATTGAATTTTGATAAGGCCTCTTCCAAACCGGGAATATTCATTCCTCCGGTCAATTGAGCCATTTCTGCCGCAGCACCTTCGCGGGCTTTCTCCAATGCCTGATTACTTGCTGCAGCCAGCAGATCTTCGAGCATCTCTTTATCGCCGCTGTCCAGCAGGGTCTGGTCGATTTTATAGCCGAGAATTTTCTGCTGGCCGTTTGTTTCGACACTGACCATGCCACCGCCGGCCGAACCTTCAAATCGAAGCTTACTCAGATTTTCCTGCATTTCTTCCATTCGCCCCTGCATTTCTGAAAACTGCTTCATCATGCCAGCGAGATTACCCAGTCCTTTGAACATGGTTATTAATCCTCTTTTTTATCGTCTGCCTGCATTTTTAAAACTTCGACTCGTACACTCTGGGCATTAAAAACCGCCAGTGCTTCCTGCAAAAATTCGTCTGAGGCAGGAGCTAACTCCCGTTGCTCAGTTCGCTTTTGCGTCATCGAAGACTTGTTTTTCTTGTCTGCTGTATTTTCTGACGAAGTCCCGGATTCGTGGACAATGAGATGGAGTTTGATCCGCTCTCCCGTCAATTTCTCTAGTGAATTCTCGAGTTTTCCCTTCATTTCGGGTCGCTCGCAGTATTGCTTTGAGAAATTATAGCTCTTAGAGAATACTAAATCCAGTTGTTTCGGCCCAGAAATTGCTATTGACTGGACTCCCTTCAAATAGTCTTTTAGCAAATCCTCTGTATTCTCAATGAGTTGCGACAATAATAAACTTTCCATTCCGGCTTGAAAGGGGATTAATTCTGCTGTAGCAGCAGGGCGTTCAATTGGTTTTGACGCTATAACCGAAAGATTCTCATTTATTTTTTCATTTTTTTTTTGATCGGATGTTGACTTAATGGAAGCAGGTGGCGCCCCCTGCCCCTGAGTCTCAGCGGTGTCATTCGCCTGCTGTGGCGCATTCATCGCTGGTGGTGCAGTTTGCCTTTCGGGTAGAGGAACGGCGGGAAGCTGCCCACCGGAGGAAAGAAAGGCACACAACTGATCCAAATCTTCCAACAACGAAATCCGAATTAACGCCAGTTCAACCAGGGCACGGCCATGACTGGCGCGAAACATTTTATTGCGGGCTTCATTGAGAATCTGAAAAGCGGCCAGACAGGTTTGAATGCCCCAAATTTGTGCCTGTTTCTGCAATCGTTCACGATTGATTTCGGAAATGGCTAAGAGTGTCACTTCATTGGCGCCGGTGGCGATGACGGATAAATCCCGCAAATAATTCAGCAACTGATCAACGAATTCAGTTAACTGCACGCCCCCATTCAAAGCTGCGTCAAACAACGAGAGTGCCACATCCCGTTTTCGATCGATTAATGCGTCGATCAACTCAATCAATCGCTCATCGCTGGCTGTCCCCAGTATTCGATGCACACTTTCTGCAGTCAAATGCGACTCACCAAATGAAAGCAACTGGTCAAAGATTGATTGGCTGTCCCGCATGGAACCGCCGGCGCGTCGTGCTACGAGTTGGATCGCGTCATCTGCAACGCTCACCTGTTCTGCTTCTGCAATCTGCTTCAGGCGATTGCTGATACTCGCTTCTTCAATGTATCCAAAATCAAATCGCTGACAACGTGACAAGATGGTATCGGGCAGTTTATTTGGTTCTGTCGTACAGAAAATGAATTTTACATTGGGAGGGGGCTCTTCCAGCGTCTTTAATAAGGCATTAAATGCCTCTTTGGTCAACATGTGCACTTCGTCGATAATATAGATCTTATACTGTGAACGCATCGACCTGACATTCACGTTGGCTCTTAACGAGCGAATATCATCAATTCCCCGATTGGAAGCACCATCAATTTCCAATACGTCTACATCACTGCCGACCGAAATATTCTCACAGACTTCACATTCGCCGCAGGGAACTCCCTCCTGCATTTGGGGACAATTCAATGCTTTCGCCAGAATGCGGGCCATGGAGGTTTTGCCCACGCCGCGCGCTCCTGTAAACAAATACGCGTGAGCCACTCTGTCGGAACGGATTGCATTTTGTAATGCCTTGGCAACCATTTCCTGTCCGACCACTTCCCCAAAATTTTGAGGGCGAAATCGTCGGGCCAACACCGTGTACTGTATTGATTTATCAGACATGCTTGTTTTCAGAAATCGGAATCAGGGTGAGACAAGTAAAAAATGACGAATGATAATCGACAGACGACATTTCGATTGAGAGAGACGGCCTCTGTCCAGATTATCCAAGTAAGAGTATACTCGATTTGCTTCGGAGACTCGAATGAGTTGTGGTAAAATAAAAAGGGGCGAAACGCTGCCTCCTCGTACACCTGGAATAAACCATTGTGGGCTGCTTCGGTTAAGATCTGACCCGGTCAACGACTACCCCACCATACTCAGAGACAGCGTTTCGCCCCCTGATAGTGAGCGAATTAACGCCTGATCCATGCATTATGGAGCTAATTTTCCAAGCGTCAACCCATTGCCATTTGATTTCCTGCCGCGAATCGTTGAAAATCGGAAAATACTGAAATAATCCCCATACATGCATCAGAAATCGATTATGAATCTGTTCCACAACGCACCATTGACCATTGCCCCGATTCAGCAGGCTATCAAAACCCGTGAACTTTCCTGCCGCGAACTGTTGGATACCTGCTTCCAAAATATTGAGGAGAAAGAACCGGTTCTGCACGCCTGGGCTCATATCAACCGTGAGTCTGCTTTTCAACAGGCGGAGGAATTGGATCATGAACTGGAGCAGGGGCACTGGAGAGGCCCATTGCATGGTATTCCAGTAGGGATTAAAGACATTATTGATATCAAAGGCATGCCCACGAGAGCCGGTTTTTCAGATCGCGAAGAATTGCCGGCGACGCGGGATGCGGCCATTGTGGAAAATCTCCGATTAGAAGGTGCCATCTTCCCTGGAAAAACAGTTACAACACAACTGGCCTGTTTCGATCCTCCGCCAACTCGAAACCCCTGGAATCAGGCACACACACCCGGCGGCTCTTCCAGTGGATCCGCGACCGCCGTTGCAGCAGGCATGTGCCTGGCAGCCGTTGGAACCCAAACGGGGGGCTCCATCATCAGACCGGCTTCCTTCTGTGGGATTGCCGGTTTGAAGTCGACCTTTGGTATGATTGATCGCAAGGGTTTGATTCTACTCTCCGATCATCTGGATCACATTGGCCCTTTGGCGCACACCGTAGTCGATCTGGTCATTATGCTGGACAGCATGACCGACCAGGCGACCTATCTGCCGCTGCTGATTGAGCCAGTCACCGATGCCCCGCGGATCGGCTGGCTGACTGACTTTTTTGAGAGCAGGGCAGATGCTTCGATGCAAGAGGCACTCAAAGCAGTCCGAGATAAACTGGAAACCGCCGGCGCTTCTATCAACGATTGTTCGCTGCCAACGGAATTTGATACGATTCTTGAATATCATCTGAATCTGATGCAATATGAAATGGCTCAGAATCTTGGAGCTGATTATGACCAGAAGAGGGGCACTTATGGCCCTGCCATCAGCCAGGTTCTCGATGCAGGCAAGGAGGTCTCACAGGAACGGTACACGGCTTGTCTGGATTACCAAAGCCTGATCGGACAAGTCACGCGGAGGTGCTTCGCCCGATCTGAAATTCTGATTTCGCCCGCCACTCTCGGCCCGGCCCCCGACCTGAGCACGACAGGCGACCCCAGTATGAATGCGCCCTGGAGCCTGACCGGTTTTCCGACGATCTCGATTCCATTCTCCGTCACAAAAGAGGGCATGCCGCTGGCGATACAGATTACAGGGCATCCCGATAAATTCGATGATCTGCTGCTGGCCGCACAATGGTGCGAAGATGTTTTGCGTCCTGGATATCTAGAGCAGATCGCCCAATAAAAAAAGCCATTACCAGATTTCTCTGATAATGGCCTTTGGTGCAAAGTCTGCTTGTCGCAGTCAGACATAAATTATTTCACGAGAATTCCGTTTTTGCCTGGTTCCGGATCGACTTCTGGCTCAGAACCTTTCTGTGGGATGCGATCATTCACATCATAGGCCATGCCGACTGCTCGCAGGAGTTTGATTGACCACCAGGTAATATCAATTTCCCATTTGCGGTGCCCGGCGGGAGCGACTGAAGGATGGGCATGGTGGTTGTTATGCCAGCCTTCGCCGTAAGCGACGATAGCGACCCACCAGAGATTTTTGGATTGATCTGTGGTTTCGTAATTGCGGTAGCCCCAGAGGTGTGTCGCCGAGTTCACGAACCAGGTTGAGTTGTAAACAAACGCCATCCGGGCACATAAACCCCAGAGCAGCATCGACCATCCCATGTAGTTGCCGCCGAGAGCATAGCCGAATCCGTACATGGCAAAACCAGAACCGATCAACCAGAGCGGATACGTCTTTTCGAAGAACTGTACCATTGGACGATCTTTAAAATCAGGAATATAGTGTTCGGCGAATTTATCATTGATCTCTTTACTGCGATAGACGAACAACCAGAGCAGGTGAGACCACCAGGTTCCTTCAAAGGGGGAGTGAGGATCGCCATCTTTATCAGATTTCTGATGATGCAAACGGTGCGTGGCAGCCCAGGTCAAAGGCGAACCTTCTCCTGAAAGTACACCACACAGCAAAACAAAAAATTCAGCGGGTTGTCTCAGTTTAAATGCTTTATGAGAGAGATAGCGATGGTAGCCCAAGCAGATGCCGATGCTGGCTGTTGCCCAGTGTAATACCAGACAGGTCACCACGGCTTGCCAGGTGATGAAGAATAAAGCAGCGACCGCGCCGATGTGAATTCCCGCCATCCAGATCAGGACCACCCAGTCCACATTGCCCCATCTCAAGTTTTCTTTATGAAACTTGGCAATAATCTGCTCGCGTTCTTCGCGTTTATTTGACTTTTTGGGTTGAGATGACAACGCCGGTTTTGTCTCAGCAGGTTGATCAAGAATTCCACTCGACATGATGCCCTCATTTTGTTGTTTGGATAGTTGATTAATTCATGAGCAGGAATCGGTATTTCACCACTCGCCTACATCAGCGGAATTCTATCAATGAGGTCGGAATTCGATGTCTGGTAAGGGTCATAGAATTGTCAAAGTTCTGTCAAAGTGACAAAAATCTTGAAAATACGAGGTTTATGGGCTCGAAACGGGCAAAAAAGTAACACATGTCCACACGCTTACTCTGATGCTTCTTCGGGCATAAAGCGATATCCTGCACCGCGCACCGAAACGATATAGGCCGGTTCGGCGGGATTGTTTTCGATCAACTTGCGTAAACGCAGCACAAAGTTGTCGATGGTGCGTGTCGTAACGAAGGCCGATTGTTCGCCCCAGACATCTTCCAGAATCTGAGTTCGCGTCAACACCATGCCTTCATGTTCTATGAAATATTTCAACAATCGCAATTCGAGATTCGTGAGGCTTTTCCGTTCCTGTCCGACCTCAATTTCAAATGATTCAAAGTCAACTGTCACATTTCCAAAATGATAGAGTGTTGGGATATTTTTCGTCGGGGCTGGCATACTCTGAACGATACTTTTCCGCTTTAGCAGATTTTTGACACGGCTGAGTAACTCGGGCAAAGCAAATGGCTTTGTCATATACTGATCGGTGCCGCAATCGAAGGCATAGGCTTTATCCTCGCTGAGCTCGCGCGCACTCAGAACCAGAATCGGAACGACTTCATCAATTCTGCGGATCTCTTTGGCAATTTCATAACCACTCATACCTGGCAACATCAAATCCAATACCACAAGATCAACATTCTCATTACCTGCTTCATAACACTCACGAAAGTAATTGATGGCAGTTGGACCATCTTCGGCTGTCTGAACGGTATATCCTTCCTGTTCGAAATTGAACTTTAATCCCTGCGCAAGTGTGATTTCATCTTCGACGACCAGCAACTTCATTCTTCAGCTCTCCCCGGTAGATCGATGGCAAAAATACTTCCCGGTTGATCCAGTCGATCATGAACGGTTACTTTTCCTTTCAGCAAATGCACCAGTGTTCTGACAATATACAGCCCGAGACCGGTCCCAGTTTTCTTTCTTTCCAGCTCACTCTCTCCCCGGTAAAAGATCTTGAAGATATCTTTACGAATTTCGGGGTCTACTCCTTCGCCATCATCCATGATCCGTGTGATGACGCGACCGCCTTTACTGACGCGAACTTGAACCAGAATCTGGGGTTCACTGCTACCATATTTGATGGCGTTGTCGATCACATTTCGAAAGATCATTTCCAATAAAATCCGTCTGGTATGAATGAGGGCAGGTTCAAAATCGAACTCAAATATCTGATCGACTTCCAATTGTCTTCGAGTACACTCCACACGCGCACAATGCCTGACTAAAGGCTCCAGCAGAATATCTTCCGGATCGGTTTCCATACCGAGGGCGTCCAGCCTTTTCACTTCCAGCAATTGGGAAATCAAGTGGTCCAGGCGCTCCAGTTCGTTTTTCATCGTTGCATAAAACTCGACACGTTGCTCTTCAGAAAGTGTCCGTATCTGCAACGTTTCCAGATACAACCTGAGTGAGGCAAGGGGCGTTTTCAGTTCATGCGTCACACTATCGATAAAATCTGACTGGCGCTGACTGAGGCGTACTTCCTTGATGGTCAATACCAGATACAGAGACAATCCGACCAGAATCAGCACAAATACCACTGTGCCGATCGCCAAGGCAGTCCACCAGTAAATTTGAGCGGCCAGGATGATCCAGAAAACCATCAATGCGAGATTCATGACCATCAGAATCACGCTTAAGGTAATCGGCAACCGCAAACGACCTCTACGAACTTTGCGCATCAACTGTAATGTCTTTCCAGAACGGGGCTGAGTTCCTGTGGCAGATAACTCAGCTTCCAGTTGATCATCGACTTGTTGATGTCCGGTGGATGACATCAAATTATCCTTCCCGATGTGTCGCTCTGTCTGGCGACGAGATCGATTCTACAGATATAAATCTACAGACATAAACCAGAGCAGAACCATTCCATTTTTCGATTTGATTGAATGTAAAAGAACCAACGAAACGATTCTTTTCTCTGTGCTCAGTATACCGGAACATGAACCGTGTTTGTATGAACAAACGACCGAATCAGTAGAACTTCGTTTTTCTCAAACTTCCCTGAGACGTGTCTCTGAATCTGATTCACACATTTCCAGCAGGGATTCTCTATTTTCCAAATCCACCTGTTTTTTTACTACTATTTACAGTTTTCCGGAATAATTCCCGATTTTGGAGTCTCTAAAGTAGTGCCGTTCTATTTCATCGATTTGAAAACGAACCTGATTCTTTATCTTTGTATGAAACATTACAGGGCCGAGATATGAATTTCCACGACACGCAATATCTATATAAACTGGGTGCCGATTTCACCGTTGTCATTCATTTCGCATTTGTGCTGTTTGTGCTATTCGGGCAAATTTTCATCACCATCGGCGCCCTGGCAGGCTGGGGCTGGGTTCGGAATTTTAAATTTCGCGTGATCCACCTTGTTTCGATCCTGTTTGTGGTATTCGAATCGTTAACGGGAATCATTTGCCCCTTAACCACACTGGAAAAATGGCTGCGAGAACGGGCAGGGGAAAGCAGCTATCAAGGCGATTTCATCGCATCCTGGGTACATGATGCCCTGTTCATGGAGGCTGAACCGTGGGTCTTTACCGTCTGCTATAGCTTATTTGGCCTGTTTGTGCTGATTACCTTCTTTCTTGCACCTCCTAAGCGAAAAAAGACAGAACCACCTGCTACCGAAGTCTGATATTCAGTACCATTTCTCTGTTCAGATCATTTCCTTTTTTTCTCTATTTCGTAAAATGGAAGAAAGTCATATACTTCCGCGCAGACTATGCGTAACCCACAATATGTAAATCAGATAGAGAAACAGGATCATGTCGGGATTAGAGAATAAAAACGTTGTCATTACAGGTGGAGGAACGGGAATCGGAGCGGCTTGTGCGCTGAGTCTGGTTCAGGCGGGCGCCAATGTACTCATTGGTGGCAGACGTACCGAACCTCTGGAAACGCTTGCGTCTCAGGCGGAAGGAAAAATCAAGTACCACGCCCTGGACGTTGCCGACCGTGATAGTGTCGCGACCTTCTTCAACTGGGCGAATGAACAAGCGGGTCAGATTGATATTCTTGTCCACTCTGCCGGCATTAATTGTCGTGAGCGTTCAATGGAAGTGGTCTCAGCCGACGACTGGGACCGATTGATGACGGTGAACGCCACCGGCGCTTTCAATTGTATGCACTCTGTGCTGCCTCAAATGCGTGAGCGTCAGGACGGATTGATTGTGAATATCTGTTCGATTTCGGGACGTCGTGCCGCCCTGTTGGGTGGAGTTGCCTACAATGCCTCAAAATTTGCCATGGCCGCTTTGGGAACAACCGTGGCACAGGAAGAAAAAGACCGTGGCGTTCGTGTCTCGACCATTTATCCAGGTGAAGTGGAAACTCCGATTCTGGATGAGCGACCGGTGCCCGTGAGTAAAGAACATCGTGCAAAAATATTACAGCCTGAAGATGTTGCCGCTGCCGTTTTAATGATCTGTCAACTACCACCACGTGCCCATGTTTCTGATTTAACAATTAAGCCGACCACCGCTGCTTTCGTTTAATCAGTTATAATAACCAGAGTCCTGAGAGAACTAAATGAATTCAGATCTTGTATTTCCGCCGTTTGTCCCGCACCGATTCTATCGAAATGCGCACCTTCAAACGATTGTGGGACAGTTTCACTCTCGAATCAAAGTCGCCTATCAGGCCGAACAACACAGCCTGCGTCTGCCCGATAATGATCTGCTGATTCTGCATGACGATTGCCCTGAGAACTGGAATCCGGAAGACCGCGTGGTGATTCTGCTGCATGGACTATCAGGATGTCATCGCAGTTCCTACATGATTCGCCTGGCACACAAGTTGAATGAAAAAGGGGTTCGCGTGTTTCGCCTGGATTTGCGAGGCTGCGGAGCGGGGTCCGGTCTGGCCAAATCCCCTTATCATGCAGGCAACTTTCACGACTTACAAATTGCCATCGAACGCATTGAGACTTTGTGCCCCGGTTCTCCCATTGGCATTGCCGGCTTTTCGCTGGGTGGTACGATTACCTTAAATTATCTCGGTCGAAAAAATGATGTTTCTGAAATGGTGGACCGTGCGTTTGTACTTAATCCGCCCATCAGATTATCCGAAAGTGTCAAAATGTTTGGCAAGCCTCTCTTCGGACACTACCAGCGTCACTTTATCAGTAATCTGATCAGACACGTCCGCGCCTCACATCACTTAAATGCACACACACATACAATATCCGGGGAAAATTATCCCAAGAATATGCATGACTTTGATAATCAATTTACCGCGCCTCTGATCGGGTACGAATCGGCGGAAGATTATTATTCACAATGCAGCCCTGCAGAAATCATGACTCAAATCGATGTTCCCACATTGATTGTCACAGCAAAGGACGACCCTCTGGTTCCCGTCGATACTTATTCAGAAATCATGAATAAAGTAGCAAACCACAATAAGGTGACCATGCATCTTACAAAATATGGCGGGCACCTGGGCTTCATCAGTGCTTCTTCAACCGACCCCGACGCGCGTTGGTCAGACTGGCGTATTATTGACTGGATGCTCTCTGAATCTCCGCAAGGGATTGCCAATCTGGTTCGAGAATACGATCGGCCTCAGCTCGCCAAATCTGCCTGATCATTTCACTTCGATTTGCGCCGTTACTCTATTCAAATTTGGCCCGTTGAGCGTCGCCAATAATGTGCCTGCAGTCGCATTCGAATACTCAAATGTCACTTTGCCTGTTGCATCTGTAGGCTGCATCGCACGAATTGCATTCTCTCTCCAGAGGCAGACCATACTATTGGGTGCGTCAGTTTCGATCACAATGGCCTGTTTACCCGTGCCAATTGTTTTTGGCGCGATCAATTTTGGTGTGCGTGGTGATTTTGACCGCATACCCAATGTCGGGTCACCGAGCAAATTCAGTTCACAAATGCAAAGATGATAGCCGGGAGTCTTGAGTGCATCTTCTGTCATATCGGCTTTTGCCTGCATCAAAGCTTCTCCGGTAGATAAGCCACGTCCCAGACCGTGCGACCAATAGCGGGTCATCGTCATTGTAGTTCCGTCTAGTTTTCCTTCCAGAACCATCAAACGAAAATCCGAGCGTTCGTGGAAGTGCGGTTTACCCGTTCGAATGGGAGCGACAACCGCGACTGAGCCACCCTGTGGCTGGCGGATCATAGACTCGACAATTGAGGGATCATTGGCTGAATCGTACTCGCCTGTATTGCAGGAGACCGTTGTGATTAACGGATACGCTCCATCATTCTTTAATTGACCAACGTGTTTCGCAGAGAACATTGAGCCTTCAAGAACCCACCCCGGCAGGTGACCATGCCCGTGAATATGCAGTTTGCCTGTCGTCTTTCCATTGATGAGAGAGACCAGATGCTCTGCACTCAAGTCGTAGCTTCCCGGCTCATCTTTTTTATCCCAGGGAGTCACTTCAGAAAAGAACCGACTGACTTTGCCTTGCTGCCAGACTTTGGAGACGTGCCCATCCCAACTCTTGCGAACTTTGGGATATGCGGGGTTGTCGGTGCAGGTATAGACCATCTGTTGAGCGAAATCATCAGTGGGATATCGTGATTCATAGGCAACGACTTTTTCCGTAAACGCCTTTACATCGGCGACTGTTCTTACTGGGATGCGCCCCAAACCCACACTACCGTCCGGATAGGAAATTGCTTTGCGATCATCTTGCCACTCGCCATAGATTCCATCACCGTCGGCATCCCAGTCTGTTTTACTCAAATAAACGATGTCGGTCGGAATCCCCTCTGGTTCCTGTGCATGCATTGTCGTATGACCGCCCGGAACCAGTCCGTTTCCTCCTGGCAGGCTATCGCCGCCCAATATCACCCAGCGGGTCTGATAGTGATCAATGTGATCGCGCACACAGAGTCGAATTTTCTCTTGGATCGTCTTTGCCTTGTACATTTTGGCAATCGACTCCACACTGATGATTTTTGTGTATTTTCCTCCCTGTTCCTTCCACGTTGCAAATGGTTCCCAAGCGGTCATCAGTTCTTTGGCAGTGATCAGCAATACCGTTGCCTCTGGTGATTTTATAATCTTTGGCAAAACAACCGGTTCACTTTTCGATTCCGATGCCACATCGGTCTTACCGCAGCCTGATGGCAGAATCAGAGTAAAAACGAGAACCGGTAGCAACCATAGAGGAGAACTTAAATTTAACATCAGCAGTCCATTCACGTCAGAATCGCTTTGCAAGTGAGTCGACGATTATAGCACGCTTCGTTAAAGACATGCCAAGAAAATCCGCTGAATTCCATTTCATCCAGACGGATTGCCAGACAGTGACTCTACATTGATCATGCAGTATTGAAACCCACGAAATAGCGAACTCTCAGTGAGCTGCCGGTGTTTCATTCTGGAAGGCACGTGCGCGGAAGAGAAATTCGACGATGTTTCCCTCGTGCGGTTGGAGCCAGTTCAAGGCGTTGGTTTTGATCGGGCCGATATTGAGACGATCGATATGAGTCGCATCCAGTAATTGCTGCGACCATTTTTCATCTTCTGTAATCGCCGTACAGACCAACGTGGAACCAATTTTCTTCAACATGTCTTTTTGCTCGCATTGCACGACTGAAGCCATCGGGAACATATATTCGGTGTTCGCCAATGTCGCGTCGGTGTTTTTACAATGCACGATGGTCGGCCTGAGATAATCACAACGTTCGAGTTCAATCAATCGATCGCCATCTCGATATTGGGCGGTCACTTCTGTGACGCCGGGCTCGCTTAAGCCGGCTTCAATCGAGCCGTTCATGGATTGGGCAGCCCCTGTCATTGTGAAAGCAGCCAGTGGCGCTTCAGGATCGGTCATCGAAGTGGGTCCTGCAGGTCCGATGCGTTTTGCAATCGCATCCGCAATGGCTTCGGTATGACGAGAAGCCCAGACGCCAGAAGCATTAATACAACTGCGACCACCGTTCTGGAAAATACTATCGACCATCAAATCCAAATAGTCTTCCCAGCGGTCGACGACGTCGTCGCCCAACAAGATTTTACTGAATCCGGGCCCGTGTGCCTGCACGTTCGGGTTGCCTTTGTATTTATCAATGGTTGCCTGACCGCCGAACAGCATGACGCGCTGACAGAGTTCGGTTACCGTAGAGCCCACATCGTGTGGCCCGGGATAGACAGAAATACATTCGCGAGGAATACCCGCCTGACAGAAGGCTTCGGTCATGCGATAGGGAGTCCACGGTTCTGAAGATCCGGGTTTTAAAACGAGACCAATCTGCATTGGCAGAATGGGCATCCACAACGTATGCACGCCGGGAGAGTTGGAAGGCAGTACCAGTCCGAGCACGGGCGAATTCGCCTGATAGCTCATCATCACGCCACGTTCTTCTTTGCCATAACCCTTGGTCAACATATCCAGAGGCAGGCCGCGGGTTAATGAATCGAGAATCTCATCCATATGCTCCAGCACAAAGGCGACTTTTTTCATATTGCCGGCACACATCCATTCCGGCATGCCTGTACTCGCAGACTGAATCCGACAAAACTCTTCGGGGGTCTGTGTGCCATTGCCCAAGGGGAGTTCCGCCGTCATGTAAAGTTCGGCTGCTTTTTTGCAGATTTCCAGCAGTTTCGAGACCGGAATTTCCCGCAATAAATCTCGAGCACGTTGTGCTTTTCGCATATCCATTTTGACCAGACCCGCATTGGCCTGGTGCACTTTTGCCAACGGTTCGCCCGTTTCAAAATGGACGACTTCCTGTTGATCAAAACTTTCGTAAGGTTTACCCCAGCGAATCACAGGTATTTCCAACACAGTCGTGTTCCTTTATGAATAGCATGCGAATCACATTGTGATCACGCATAAAGCAAATTGACTCAGATTTTCAAAACATCCGACGCGGACTCATTATCATGCGCCGCTCAATTGACGGACGACAAACTCGATTCCGCCAGATAGACGCATCGATTAATAAACGCCCACGGTTGTTGATTGTGCAATCTCATGGAAGGGACGCACGCCGCTCACACCATCCCACGGATATTTCAGGTGTGGTACTTCTCGTTCTCCTTCGTCTCTTTCCAGGAAGCCGGGAATGAACAATTCTTTGGTCATTGTGAACAGTTTCACGCGGCCTGTCTCGTTGTATCCGACGACTTTGGTGTGATCATCAAAATCCACAACACGAATCACAGCGCGGGGCTGCGGTGCGTAATAGGTAATTTTATAATCGTCTGCCGGATCAAAGGGCCGACCACAGGCCAGCCCCATCAATGTATTCCCATAGGTGGGGGTGATATAAACGTTCTCGCCTAGCAGTTCTTCGCGAGCGAAACGATACCATTGCTGCGTGAATTCGGTTCCGCCGCAGAAGATTCCTTTGATGCCGGCTTCTTCGATACTCGAACCTTCATCCATCAATCGCATGGCGAGCGCTTCGAGTAGTTTTGGCGTCGTAAACATACATTTGATTTCGTGCCCGGCTCCTAAAATGGCCATCGCCTGATCAATCACATGGGCACTGTATTCCTTGACTTCGTCAATCTTGCCTTTTTTGATCAGCTTGACAACCCAGCGTGGATCCAGGTCGACGCAGAAGGAAATGCCGCCACGATATTGGGCCATGTGTTCGACAGCCAAACGCAGGCGACGAGGACCGGAAGGACCGAGCATCAACCAGTTTGAACCTTTCGGGAACGATTCATCGGGCAGTGTTTCGCTAAAATTTTCATAGTCGATGCGGAAATCGTCGATCACCACGCGGGATTTAGGAATTCCGGTTGTACCGCCGGTTTCGAAAACATACGTTGGCTTTCCGAGTAATGCTTTGGGAATCCAGCGGTCGACCGGCCCGCCGCGCAGTTCATCATCTTCAAACAAGGGGAACTTGTTTAAATCATTGAAACATTTCACATCGGTCAAAGGATTGAAATCCAGCGACTTGGCTTTCTCCAGCCAATATGGGGACCCGGTTTCGGGACTAAAATGCCACTTAACAGACTCCAGAGTATGGGCATCGAGTGCTTCCTGATTCTGTTTTACCAATTCGTCTAAGTTGCTGTTGTCTGTCACTGTGGGATTTACTCCAAACAGGGTAGGGATCGTGGCGGGAAAGTGGCATGTTCACGAGGAATCATGTCGTCCCTCTCATTTTAGAGCTTTTGGTTGGTTTTTCAACTAAGTAGCTCACCGTCAATTTGAGAACCGATCAATCCAGATTGGCTGATACTTTCTCACTTGAGCTAAAGCGGGCAGAAAAAAAATCAAAACCTGTTTTTTGTGCATGAATTAGACTTAATCCGCATTTTGCGTAAATTGGGTGTACTACTCGAATCAGATACAGCAGACACGACACACCGGTTTCGCAAAGAATAATAGGCCGATTCCTGCTCAAAGGGGCTCTCCAGATTGACAGTCGTATAGAGAATGCTAAAATTGGACGTATCTCTGATTGTCCGGCTTTTCAGTTCGGCTCCTCGTTTTCTGCGAGACTGTTATGGATTTCACCGACACTTATTTTCGTCGATTTCGAATGGAGATCGAGTTACGTAAGGCGATTCTGGAAGATTCTGAACTTCCCGATGGCTATCGTTGGTGTCCCTGGGAACTGACTACCGTCGAGCGCCACGCCGTCGCCAAGTATCACAGCTTCCGTTCCGAGATGGATGCACGCGTTTTTCCCTGTCTGGGAGATTTCGAAGGCTGTCGTAAACTGATGAAGGATATTTCGAAACAGCGCAATTTTCTACCATCGGCTACCTGGTTGATTACCTGGGATGGCATGGGCAATGAAGACGCCGTTGATTGTGGAACCATTCAGGCTATCAAGCCCAGCAGTATCATGGGCGCCATCCAGAACGTGGGCATCACTCCCAAGCATCGTGGTTTGGGCTTAGGCAGGGCACTGGTCAATAAATGCCTGATCGGCTTCCGGGACGCGGGCGCGAAACGCGCCTATCTGGAAGTGACCGCCGACAACGAACACGCCATCAACCTCTATCGGTCGATCGGCTTTCGGCTCACGCGGACTCTGTACAAACCCAGCCACCACGTGGAAGCCCCTTCTTATTAAAGTGGGATCGATTTGCAAAGTTAAAGCTGTTTTGCGCTGCGTCTTACCCTTTGATCAATAACGGTTTTCGACTGGCTTTGCGATACAACTCTTTCCATTCTTTTGAGCCATCGTTTGGAACCAGGCGTGTGTCGACGCCGCGTTCGAAGAAGGGAATGACTCCTTCCTGGCCCGGGGTGAGGACGAAATTCACTTCGCCCGTATTGCCGAAATACATCTTGCGACCGTCTTTCCATGTGGTTTCGATTAAGCGAGGTGGCTCCGGGCGGTCGGACGGTTTTTTGACACGGAGTTTTTCAATCAGGTCACGATCCAGTTCATAACCCAGTCCCGGCTTGTCGGGAACTTTGGCGAATCCGTCCTTAACGACAATCGGTTCGGTCAACAGATTGTGTTTGTAAAGCTGGTGGCAATTCACCGCTGGCCATGTTGCATGGCTCAGAACTCCGCCGAAATGCAGTGAGAAGGCAGCGGTGATTCCCGTGCCGACCAATTGTAACCAGAACGGCTTGTCTGCCATCGCAGCTACCGCAGCGGAGGCCATCAGCTCATTGGCTCCGTGACCAATCACAAAACCATCGCAGATGTTCTCACGAATCGCAACAAGCGGGTCGGGGGTACCATAATGCATGGCGATGTTCACATCGGTGGCAGCCATCAACTTTTTGTTTCCCGCAACATCGGTTTGAAAAATCGGAGACTCAAAAATGTCGACTTGTGGGTACTTTTCCAGGTCTTTTAGAATCGGAATGGCACGCTCGGCGTCGAGCAATGTATCGTTGAAGTCCATGTCGATTTTAAAGTTATCGGGAACGACTTTGCTCGCCTCTTCGACTTGAGCCCACACATCGAACCAGGGACGGCCTTTGGTTTTGTAGGACATATAGCCCTGCTTGTACGCCTCGGCACATTCCAAAGCCATGTCCTTGACTGAAGTATCGATGTTCCACCAGGAGAGCGGCGTCTTTTCATAAACCTGCTTGCCCAGCAAAGCATGTACGGGTACCTCGGCTGCTTTCGCGACCGCATCGAAGAGCGCCATTTGCAGACCGGCTCCGAGTTCGTCATCCCACATCAACTCGGCGGCATTCTTGCCTTGCGCCCGTTGGACGGCTTCGTCTGAAGTGGCATTCCAGGTATAATAGAGCAGCGTTTCTCCAAAGCCGACATGGCCCGATTTCAAATGGACTTCGACAATTTCGGTATACTGCCAATGCGGTAATTCGCGTGCCATGTTCCGGGCAGGTACTCTTCGAAAGGGAACCTTCACCGTAGTTCGCTCGATGCGTTCGACTCGTAAATGTTTCTTTGATGCTCGTTTTTCTGCCGCCTGTACCGAGTTGGCAATCGTCGACAGAATTCCGGTACCAGCGACTCCCGCCAGACTTGTGGACAGGAAATTTCTTCTGGAGATTCGGTTCGTTGCAATCGATTTGTTATGTGAGCGCACCAGATGATTCCTTTAACCGGGATATCCCATGTGGGTTGATCTGAGTTGAGCCTGGAACCGCTTCCCGGCCTGTTTGATTCTCCATCCTAACATCGCGTCCCCCCTCGATTCTAGCGCCGGGCGATTTTTTCTGACATTTTTGACTCTGTGGAGTTTCGCCCCAAACAACGGCTGACGATGAATATGTTACCAACGTCGAGCGATTGATCGGTTGGATTTCGATCTGCTTGTGACATACGCGAACTCTGTATAAACCGAGCCACCAAATGGAACTCCCACTTATTGAGGCCACTTTTTGCATGGAACTACCAATTCGTTTCGCCAATCGCTAAGATTTCGTGGGTCATTTTGGAATGAGCTGGCAGGGTGCCCTTTGTCGGTCCGATTTACAGGTCGACTGTGCAAATTTTCGTGCAAGTTTTCTCTGACTCATTCCGGTCTCTGAAATCACAAATCTCGAAGGAAGGTTGCACCCCGTATGGGTAAACAACTGATTCAAACTCATCAGTTTGCGAACGGCTTAACGCTGGTTACCGAAACGATGGAAGGCGTGCAATCGGCCGCGTTTTCGATCATGGTTCCCGGCGGCAGTATTTACGACGAACCTCACCGGCGCGGCACTGCCAGTATCCTTTCCGACCTCATCACGCGCGGCGCGGGTCCTTATAACAGTCAGCAGCTATCGTGCGCTCTCGATGATCTGGGAGTGCAACGGCACGAAGGAGCCAGCAGCGCCCACATCACCTTCAGCGGAGCGACGCTGGCTGGGAATCTGGGTGAGACGTTAAAAATCTATGGCGAGATCCTCAAAGCCCCCCATTTACCCAAGGATCAATTTGACGCATCCCGCGCCGGCACCGCACAAGCATTGCTCTCGGTGGAAGATGATCCCCGCCAGAAAGCCATGGTTGAATTAAAACGCCGAACCTTTCCGGCTCCCTGGGGCCTGCCCAGCGATGGCGAACTGGCTGACCTGCAACATATTACAATCAAGGATGTGCAAGCACAGTACGAGTCCTGCTTTCATCCAAACGAAACGATTATCGGGATCGCCGGCAAGATCGACTTTGAAGAAGTCAAACAGATGATTGAAGAGATTTTCGGCGACTGGGAATTTCGTGCGGGCAGGGAAGAGCCCGATCTGGTTCCGGAAGAAGAGAAAATCTTTTTCACCGAGCAGGAAAGCACACAATCGCATATCGGCATTGCCTACGATGCGGTTCCTTACGGACACCCTGACTATTACGCCGCCTGGGCGGCCGTTGGTATATTAAGTGGCGGCATGAGTTCGCGACTGTTTACCGAAGTCCGCGAGAAACGGGGTCTGTGTTATACCGTCTCTGCATCGCTGACGGGTATGCCCGGACTGGGTCGCGTGCTGTGTTATGCCGGCACCACCACCGAACGCGCCCAGGAAACGCTGGACGTGACCCTCCAGGAACTGGTGCGTGTGGGCGAAGGCATTGAGGAATCGGAACTCGAACGCTGTAAAGCCCGCGCCAAAAGTTCGCTGGTCATGTCGCAGGAATCATCGTCTTCGCGTGCGTCGTCGATTGCCCGTGACTGGTATTATCTCCAGCGTGTGACCACGCTGGACCAGATCAGTGAAGAGATCCAGCAGCTGACGACCAAACGCGTGCTCGATTATATTCATACTTATCCCGCGACGAATTTTACCGTCTTGACGATCGGCCCCCAACCCTTAGAGGTTCCCAGTGATATTTCATAAAGTACAACTGAAAAACGGGCTGCAGATTATTGCAGAACTGAACCCCCACGCACACAGCGTTGCCGTTGGCTATTTCGTACGCGCCGGCTCGCGCGATGAAAGCACGCCTGTCTCCGGCGTCAGTCATTTTCTGGAACACATGGCGTTCAAAGGCAACGAAAAGTATTCTGCCGACGATGTGAACCGCATCTTCGATGAGATCGGCGCCAACTATAACGCCTCGACCAGTGAAGAAATCACGCTGTTTTACGGCTCCTTTCTTCCGGAATATATCGAGACGGCGATGGAGCTACTTTCGACGCTGATTTATCCCAGCCTGCGGAAAGAGGACTTTGACATGGAGAAAAAAGTGATTCTGGAAGAGATCGGCATGTACGACGATCTGCACAGTTTCACCGCTTATGAAAAATCGATGCAGACGCATTTCGCCGGCCATCCGCTGGGTCAAAGCATTCTGGGTACGGTGCAGTCCATTACCGATCTGACCGACGACCAGATGCGTCAATACCACACCGACCATTACCTGGCGGGCAATCTGACGCTGGCAATTGCGGGCAACGCCGACTGGGATCAGATTCTCGAACTGGCAAACCGGTTCTGTGCCGACTGGCCCGCAGGTACGTGTGACCGCCCGACCGACGAAGCGACTCCCGCGAAAAACAGACAGGTGATCATCGAAAAAGAGATTCAGCAACAGCACATCATGCAGTTGGCACCGGCGCCGGCGGCACAAGATCCACTGCGTCTGCCCGCGGAACTGTTGTCGGTGATCCTGGGCGACGATTCGAACAGCCGCCTGTACTGGAAGCTGGTCGATACCGGCTTGGCCGAATCCGCAGAGTTAGGTTTCAACGAATACGACGGCAGCGGCACCTGGCTGACGTATCTCTGTTCCGATCCGGAGCTCACGGAGAGCAATCTGCAAATCTTCCAGGAGATCTACGACGAGGTCAACGCCAACGGCGTGACACAGGAAGAACTGGACCGCGCGAAAAACAAAATCGCCTCACGGCTGGTCTTAAGAAGCGAACGCCCGATGGGGCGCCTCTCATCACTGGGCGGCAACTGGGTCTACCGCCAGGAATATTTCTCGGTGGAAGACGACCTGAAATTGTTGGAGAGCGTCACGCTGGAATCCATTCAGGAACTGTTGAAGAAGTACCCGTTAGGGCATAGTACGACGGCAGCGGTGGGGCCGATGGTGACGATTGGGGATTAGGCTTTACCATTTTTGTTGTGTGACATGTATCCGGTCTAAATAGCTAGCCAACAATGCTACCAAATTGCAAAAATCACAGGTTCCAAGCACCACTAAACAAACCCAGAAGAATAACCTTAAGTACAACTAATGTTAGAGAATCTTGACGGGTTGTTTCAGCTAGATACAATTTATCTTAGCTTGCTGCTAATTAGTTTACTGCGACAACATATCTGAAATATTTTAATAAAAGTTAGCTGGTAGATGGCTATTACCTCAGCCTATTCGACTGAAATCTTTACTCTAATAAAGATGAGTGAGTTGTCGAAGATTCACTTCGACGAACATCCAATTTGGTCAGAGCATTACGACTACGATGAGCGCCAAGAGATCATTGACTGGGGCGTTGATGCGTCATAGCTTGTCTCCGAACTAGAACGGTTAGACGATGGCGGTGATCATTGCGCATACCCTATTCTGCGAACATATCCACTACCTGATCGAATGCGGCTATTCATAAAAGCCCGTATCATGACAGTAGATGGTCAAAAACTTAATGGATACGTCATGAACGAAGACGCGTATGTGCTTTGGATATTTGTCGGTAAGGATGAATTCGGTTTTAGCCGTAACAGAGGGCAATACGACGCTAATGCAGAAGATCTAGCAAACCTTAAAGCCAAACTATCGAATTCGACGAGTGACATTTTTCCAGTCAAATATGAAACTGACTTTCTTGATTCACAAGACAATTTGATTACTGGAGTTTTCTCACTACCATCGGAATTCGACTAACTATTATGTAAAACGGAATAACAACTGAGGTGGCACATTGTTAAAACAGTGTTCATTCCGATCCTGAATCGGTTTCAGAGACCAGATTAAGAAATCTCTTTTTTCCATTTCCTGAGGACATACATATCCATTGAACAGGATAATTTTTTGATTCAGACAGAAACTATGGAGAGGCGTGGAATTGACTGAAATTAAAAATGGAAATTCCAGCAAAACAAAACAATCCAATCTACTGACAACAGCTTTCAAGTGGGTATTACTACCGATTCGTGTTGTCATCACGATTGCCGTTGTACTGTTCGACACGGTTATGAGCAGATACTTGATCTCGATGATCATTGTTGGAGTTATTTGGGGACCCCTCTATCTAATCTGGGGGTTGTCTACTAATTACTTTATCTACCCTAGCATAATCATCGGAACATGCCTGTGTGGACTTTGGGATACGTGTAAAATCTTTACTATTCATTCCTATTTGCCTCGATGGATGACGTTCATCTCAGATGAATAACACAGTTTTATGAGACTTGATCGAATAGTGTGTGGTAAGCAACCGTTTTACATCTTGAAACAAGTTAACAAAGAATTAGACTCGTTTGGTTAACTACTGTCTGAACGATAGGTTTTTTACTACCACGGCCGAGAGGCACCCGAACCGATGACTCTGTGTTGACTCGGCCTGACACTGTTTTTTGGATTACCACGAAAAACACGAAAGGCACGAAAAGTGGTGGAGGGTGTTGTTGTCCTATCACTTCAAGGTCGACAGCCATGCCAGCAAATCGGCTACATCTTTGGCGGACATTTCACTCAGCAGTAGTTCCGGCATGAGAGATTTTTGTTGTGGAATGGCGTTTTCTACTTCACTGGTTTCAAAGCGAAGCTCTTTGCGTTTGGCGTCGCGGATGATAATTTCCTGTTTGGTCTGTTTGACCATCAGGCCGCTATAAACTTTGCCAGAAGTGGTTTCGATAAGCCATGTACGGAATTTAGGGTCGATTGTTTTGGAAGGCTGGAGAATGTTTTCCAGGATTTGTGCTTTCGTCAGTTTCTTCGCGACATGTGTTAATTCTGGCCCCAGAGATTCTCCTTTTCCTGAAACCTGATGACAATTGCGACAGCTGATACTTTGCCCCGTGAAGAACAGGTTTTTGCCAGACTCAATATCACCTTTTAGTGCGAGCAGACTCTTGGCATTGATTGATTTCCCGAGGCGCTTAATGCGTTTACTGTCGGGTAGAAAAGATTCAAACAGGTCGCGGGCCACCATATTCTTCGATGACGTTGTTCTTTCCACGACTAGCCTGGCGATTGCATCGGGTAGTTTGTTTTCCGATTGCGCACTGGCAAGCAGTAGCGCGCCTTCAGTTGAGGCCGTTAGTTCGTCGATGAGTTTCTCGCGTTCTGTTTTTCGGTTCGTATTTTGTAGTGCTATTTGCTGCTCCATTCGTTTTGCGGCTTTGGATCGATCCGCCGCGTTTACGGTGTCACGCTTTTCCAGTTTCGCATAACTGCGTGCCAGCAGTTGCTGTTTTGCATTATGCTCGATTTTCAACTTACTTTTGGCGGTTGCTTCGTCCAGTTCCATCAGTCGCCTGAGCTTTGATTGCAGAGCGGTGCGCTGTGGCAGGTTTTGAATCCAGTCATGAATCAATGCGAGACCACGTCGATCAATGTTGGTGGAACCGATGTGTGGCATATGTCCCGGCCCCCGTTTTGCCATCCGCATCAACATGACAGATCGATAGGGATCACCGGGCGCGAGAATTTCTGCTTTATGAATGCCGAACGTGCCCTGTGTAGGACGCTCGCCGAGCGCTTCCGATTTCTCCAACGGTTTATCATAGTCGATGTGAATACGTGCTGCTCCGCCGCCATGTTCTCTGTGACAGTGTGCACAGTTCGCATGTAAGTAGGAACGCCCGCGTAAATACAGGTCGGCTGATTTATCAAAGGGGTCGACCAGTTGGGGAAGATGCGCTTCCGGAAGATGTGGTTTGATTGATTCGATGGGCGCATTGACAAGAGGCAGATCCTCTTTGTTTTCGAGAACACCTATGTGGCGCAGCGTGCGAATTTGATTGTCCGTAATGCTGCCGAAATTGTGATTACGATTAATCTGCTTAATATTAAATGCAAGGGTCGATCCTGCCCAGGCATTGTGACAGCGCATGCATTCCGTACGTGAAGAGAAACGCCACTGTTGAGCGCGTTTGCCGCCGGGATAATTTGTATCAATCACGTTAAAGGTTGCTGTCTCACCGGCTGCACCGACAAGTTCTGCGTCAGTCTGTTCCTGATTCCAGCGATAACTATACCCGCGCCATTCGAAACCATTAAAATGGAGGAGTTGCGTTTCAATCCGTTTCCTTGAATTCGCATCGCCGGCGATTAATTCGAGTGAAAGTGTTTTTGCAAGGACGGCGTTTTTCGGATAAAACAAGTCGCTTCGGAAATAGGAGCCGGGAAGGCGTTGCGATTTTGTGTGCAAGCCGATCGAGCTATCACCGGGTAGTGCCAGGAAGCGTTCCGCCGTTGCATGGTCGGCCCATAATTCGGCATTGATAGAGAAGGGGATTACCCCCGCGGCAGGACGATGTGCGGGGACTGATTCGAACAGGCCGCTTTCGCTTAATTTTTGAGGGAAGGGATGTGATTCATTCACAAGTTGATTTCGTTCCAGTTCGTGGATGGTACCGGCATCGTAGTCGAGGAGTAAAAGCTCTCCATCATGTCGTTCTGCAAATCCGGAAATACGTACCGTTGGTTCAACCAGTTCTTTGCGCGGGCCCGGCTTTCCTCTTTCTGATGAGATGTGCCAAATCCGTCGTGTAACATAATCACCAAATATATATTGCCCGTACAGTTCAGGAAATTTCTTGCCGCGATAAACAAAGCCTCCTGTGACGGAAGCTCCTTCACTGTGCGGTATTTCTACTGTTGCTTTCACTACAGGAGTCGGACCACGCTCCCATTCGGTATGCACCTGCTGAGGACCTTCAACGAGGGACCAGCCGAAGTTATCTCCGCGTTGCACGTTATAAACCATCTCCCAGAGTTGCCAGCCAACATCACCGATCCACAAATCACCTGTTTTTCGGTCGAAGCTGATCTTCCAGGGATTTCGCAATCCATACGCCCAGATTTCGCCCCGCGCCCCTTTTTCGTTGACAAAGGGATTATCATCGGGAATCGAATACGGTCTTTTCCCTGAAGGGTGATCGACGTCAATGCGTAATGTTGCAGAAAGCAAATTGCTGATATCCTGACCTGCCTTGTGTTCATCTGGAGGATAAGCGGGTGCACCGTCGCCGGTTGAGATAAACAGTTTGCCATCGTGACCAAATTTGAGACAGCCGCCATTGTGACCTCCCTGCAACCAGCTGAGGAGTTCCAGTTCACTTGTTGCTATTGCACGCGGGGGGTCTTCATTCGTTACCTGCAGACGCACAACACGTGTCCCGTGTGGGTGCTGCTTCAGATTACTTTTGATATATCGGACAACATAACAGAGATAACAATAGCGGTTTTCTGCGAACTGCGGATGAAAAGTCAGTCCGTAGTTCGCCACCATGGCGACTCGTTCTTTTTCTGGCAACGATTTGTTTAACTGTGCGACTAGTTCTTTCACATCAAGAAAGAGGTCAGCTTCTTTGCAATTGGGATCGGCGGGGATCGAATAGATTTTTCCCGAATTTTCAGTGAGAAACAGCCGATCGGTGCCGGGGGCACTGGTGAGGACAGTTGGATTCTTAAATGTCAGATGGGGAAAGACGCGTTTGGCTTTAAATGGCAACGGGGGTTCGGGACGACCGCGGACCCTGGAAGTATTCCACTCAACTCGTTTCTCAATCCCGTATGGTTTCTGTTTGGCAGAGGGAACTGGTTTTGTTTCAGCCAGGAGATCCTGAGAGCCAGGCGAACAGACTGAAATGATTAAGCTTGAGAGTATCGTCAGCGTCAATGAAAGCCGGTCTGTCTGTTGATATTTCATACTTCATTCGTGCCAAATGGATCGTTAGATGAAATGGAAATCGAGACACTGCATTTCCCGATACGACTGAGATTCAATTTATTCTAACCTCGTACGAAAGGGATTTCCACAGATTCAAGGTTGAAAGTAAAAACGAGGGCGTGTTGATTTTCAATTTTAACCATAGCGACTTTCATTCCATGGTACTCGTTGCAAATGGCCCTGGAGACGCTACAGTAAACCTGGACACAGGCTGCAACAGTATTAAGCGAAAGGCTCTGAGCATGAGTGAAGAATCTGAATCACTGAAGGATGCGAGTCATTTATATGAAGTTGAGCGTACCCAGTATCATGCTGAACGGCCCGGATTTCGTATCATTGAACTACAAATATCACCAACACAGAATGTCCCCTGGCATTATCATAATAATATCCAGGACGCGTTTTATGTAATTGAAGGGACCCTCAAGATATTTTTGCAGGATCCCAAAGAAGAAGTGACCCTTGCTCCAGGTAACACATATTCGGTGCGGCCAAACCGCCCACACCTTGTTACCAATGCCGGAACAACCTCAGCAATTTTTCTTGTGCTCCAGGGGATTGGTGAGTATGACTTTGTTCCTCTTGGACCGCAAGAGAAATGAAAGCAGGTTTGGTCTCTCAGCACTTTGACTCTGCTCTCTATTTAAACAGATCAAAGGATCCAGGAACCGTTTACATAACTGTTCTCCCCAAGAGACACTGATGGTTCTATCGAAAACTAATTCTCACTACCACGAAAGACATGGAATCTGATGCAAAGTGTGATCAGAGGGGATCTCTTTTGATGAGATGTGCTGTATTTTCAGGTAGGGGAGTCCCGGGCATATCCGGTAGAATAACGCCGTTTGTTTTTCTGATGAATTTCATCCGGTCGTGCTTTGATCGTTTGGGGCGGCTGTTTATTTTGTCAAGCTGTCAGTGCTCTGTGATGGTCCTAAAAAGATGTTTGGCATGTGGGCTCTCTGGGATTGCTGGACGCTGTTGTCGTCTTTTTGCTGTTTCTCAATCGGGGTCGTTTTGGGGTTGGTTTTGATTATGGAAAAGGGCGTGTTCAGGTCAAGCGGAATTGCTGGTCGAAAAGTGTGCGAAGGCTGCTCATATGTGTTTGAAACGTGGCGAACCGCGGTTGAAGCGTGTTCGATACGCGTCGATAACAGGTGCTCTTGGGGAACTGGTGAACTGCGTTTTTTAAAAGAATCGTCTGAAACGAGGGACTTTTGTAGTGCTGATGGAAGCACTTGTTCTCAATCTGTCAGTGGAAATATCTCTCACTCGCGCGCGACGCTTATAACGCATATTCGCGATTCGCGACAGGGTGTCCAGTCGAATATTTTCAGTGAAAATCAGGAAGCAGATTTAATGGAAACGACGTGAAATGATGGGTCATACGGTCGCAACCTTTTTGAGGAAATATGTTGATCACTACTTCAGGACAAGATATATTAAGGATATACCTTCCTTCCTTGAAAGCTTCACCATGTTGACATTTGAGATTGTCAAGAAACTCACCGTGATCTGTGTTTTTCTTACAATTCCATTGACCCATTCCAATGCAGCAGAGACTCCTGAAAGTATTGCTTTCTTTGAGAAGAAAATCCGCCCGGTACTTGTGACCAAGTGTTATGAATGCCATTCGGCGGAGGCAGCCAAAAACGGGGAACTGGGGAGTGGGCTACAGCTTGATACGCGCGAAGGGATACGACGGGGTGGAGACACCGGGGCATCTGTTGTGCCAGGGAAACCATCGCAAAGTTTATTACTGGCAGCGATTCGACATGAGCGGGATCTGGAGATGCCGCCGGACAGTGATCCATTGAAAGCATCGGTCATAGCCGACTTTGAAAAATGGATCAGCATGGGCGCACCGGATCCCCGCGATGGAAAACCGGTGGCAGTGGGACTGGATTTTGACAGGGCCCGCGCGTTCTGGTCATTGCAGCCCATTCGGAAGCCAGCATTACCCGAAGTCAAACATCAACAGTGGCCGCGAACTGGCCTCGACTATTTTGTATCAGCGAAGCGAGAAACGAAACAGATCCCACCAGCAAATGATGCAACGCGTTCTGTCTTGTTGCGTCGTCTTTTTTTTGACCTGATTGGCTTGCCACCCACTCCTGCGGAATTAGACAAGTTTCAATCTGTGCCTGTGGCGGAGGTCGTCGATTACCTGTTGGCGTCTCCCCACTTCGGCGAGCGCTGGGGTCGACACTGGCTGGATGTCGCGCGTTATGCAGAAAGTAATGGACTGGCCCGCAATATGGCATGGCAGCATGCGTGGCGTTATCGTGACTGGGTGATTGATGCCCTGAATTCCGATCTCCCTTATAACCAGTTTATCGCATTACAAATTGCAGGCGACCTGATGCCTGCCAAGAGCCGGGAAGAACAGGATCGGCAAACGATTGCCACTGGTTTTCTGGCATTAGGTCCCAAAAGTCTGGAAGAACGGAAACGTGAACTTTTCCTGATGGACTCGATCGACGAACAGATTGATGTTATCTGCCGTGGAATCCTGGGTCTTTCAGTGAGCTGTGCGCGGTGCCACGATCACAAATTCGATCCTGTTCCGACGGCTGATTATTATGCCCTGGTCGGAATTCTGCGTAGCACGGATACTCAATACGGGATCGGCCCGATGGGTATCAAAGGGGTGAATGATTCGGGCCTGATCGCGATTGGCGCTGATGCAGATAAACTGTCGGGACCTGCCAGTGTTCATCTGAAGCAAGTACAGGAACAGACTCAAAAACGAAACACAGCACGATCTGATCGCTATCGTGTTATCCGGCGTGTGGCTGACTATAAAAGAAAACTTAACAAGCCGGGTGAAGACAAAGAGAAGCTGAAGCAGGAAATTGAGAAGATGGATGCTGAGATCAAGGATTGGGATCAGCGCATCAAAAAAATGGATGAAGATCTGGCAAACATGGTGGCCCATCCGCCTGCGCAACCAGAGTTTACAATGGGGGCGCGCGACTACCCGAAACCGACCGACAGCAAAATACGCGTGCGTGGGGAAGTGACGCATTACGGAGAAGTTGTCCCGCGTGGTGTCTTGCGGGCCATTGAAGTGACTGAGCTGCCAAAGATCGGCAAACAGGAGAGTGGTCGATTACAACTGGCAAAGTGGCTCACCAGCAGCGAGAATCCCCTGACGGCCCGCGTGTTTGTGAACCGTGTCTGGCAACAGTTATTCGAACGGGGCCTGGTCAGTACCCCGGATGATTTTGGAGTTACGGGGTCGAAACCGACACACCCCTTATTACTCGACTACCTGGCTGCGAAATTTATGGAGCAGAACTGGTCCCTCAAAACTCTGATTCGTGAAATTGTGTTGAGCCGCACGTACCAAATGTCGAGCGATGTCGAAAGTAAGGGACGTGCGATCGATCCCGACAATTTATACTTGTGGCATATGCCACTTCGCCGACTGGATGTGGAATCGTTTCGTGATGCGCTGCTGGCGGTAAGTGGTCGACTGAACCGGGAACGTCGAGTGGGTTCTGCCATTCAGCAAATTGGAGTATTCAGCGAGTATGAATTTAATTCCAGAACCAAGTTGACCCCGGAGATGATGGCCAGTGACCATCGGAGTATCTACCTGCCGATAGTTCGGGGGAATCTGCCTGAAATGTTACAGTTGTTTGATTTTGCCGATCCCAATTCACTGGTAGGCCAACGCGATCAGACGACTGTTCCTTCACAGGCACTGTTCCTGATGAACAGCGCAGCGATGATCGATTTTTCCAGAGAAACCGCTGATCGCCTTCTGCAAGACAAATCGCTGGATAATACCCAACGATTGAATCGTCTTTATGAACTTGCATTGTCCCGTAAAGCCACGAAAACAGAACAAGCGGCTGTCTTCACATTTTTGTCTACAGAGCAGGGACTTGTACAAATTTCGAAAGAAACGTTATCGGAAACAGAACAACAACGACAGGCATGGTTAAGTGTTTGTCAGGCACTTTTAGCCAGCAGTGAGTTTCGACATGTCAAATAAAACCGGGAGAGATTGTCAGTGACGCATCCTATACCAGAAGAGTTCCCGATTGGACCGACACGCCGCGATTGCCTGAAAACCGTTTCAGCAGGCTTCGGCTGGTTGGCGCTGGCCGGTTTATGCCAGCAGGAAGCAGAGGCCTATGAAAGTCCACTGGCACCCAAGCGACCTCACTTTCCCGCGCGTGCGAAACGTGTGATATTTCTGTGTATGCGTGGCGGGCCTTCACAGGTAGAAAGCTTCGATTATAAACCCAAACTGAATGCGGACAACTTGAAGCCAGGACGGAATAAAAACAGTAAGCTGTTCGGCTCGCAATGGAAATTCTCCCAATATGGAGAGAGCGGCACATGGGTTTCTGATTTATTTCCTCACCTGGCCGGACAGGTCGACAAAATGTGTGTCATTAACAGTATGCACACCGATAACAACAACCATCCCCAGGCGTTGCAACAGATGCACACAGGAAGTTTCCAATTCGTGCGTCCCAGTATTGGCTCATGGGTGCTTTATGGATTGGGTACGGAGAATGGAAACCTGCCCGGTTTTGTTTCGCTGAATCCCCTGAAAGCACTGGGGGGTAGCCGCTATTATGCCAGTGCCTTTTTACCGGCTGCCTACCAGGCGAGTTCGATCGGCGAAGCAGGAAAAAACATCAAAGACGCCCGCATTGGCAATTTGATTAATCCCCGACTTTCCAGGCAAGGACAACGACGACAGTTGGATTTACTGCAATCGATGAATCGAACTTTTACGGAGCAACAGTCTGGCGATACACGACTGGAAGGCATGATTGAATCCTTCGAACTGGCGTTCCGCATGAAAGATGAACTCCCCCAGGTCATGGATCTTTCCGGAGAAAGCAAGTCGACTTTGAACGCCTACGGAATCAATGGGCCTTCGGACAGTTTTGGCAGACAGTGCCTGCTGGCACGACGTTTTGCCGAGGCGGGTGTGCGATTCATCGAAATCACGGATACCGACTGGGACCATCACGGGTTTGTTTCACGACTGATGCCCAGCGCTGCCAGACGAGTGGACCAACCTGCTGCCGCATTGTTGAATGATTTAGAGCAACGCGGAATGCTTGAAGATACTTTAGTTGTCTGGGGGGGCGAATTCGGCCGTACCCCGGAAGACCCGACACAGGACGGTCGTGGCCATAATCATAAAGGATACACAATGTGGCTGGCAGGTGGCGGGGTTAAAGGTGGACTCACCTGGGGCCAGACTGACGAGTACGGCTACGAAGCCGTTGTCGACAAGGTCCACCTGCATGATTTGCACGCCACAATCCTGCATTCGATCGGTCTCGATCATGAGCGTCTGACTTATCGTTATGCAGGTCGTGATTTCCGTCTTACCGATGTACACGGCCATGTCGTTAAGGGACTATTCTCCTGATGCGATGAGCAGTTTACTATTTAGAATGAGGAGAAAACTACCATGTCGAAATACTATTTTCTTTTGATTTGTGTTCTTCCCCTACTGACTGTTTCGGTACTCGCACAGGACGATGCAACCAAGCCACCCGCGAAGGAAGCGAAGCAGGATTTACGAAAGTCCATGCTTGGTGCGTGGGTACTGCTGGGGAAACCGGGTGCAACTGAAGAACCAGCAAAGGGGGCCCGGATGAAATTCTGGGGACTGGGACACTGGACGATAACGCAGGCTGATCCTGACACGGGTGTCGTCATTGTTCATCATGGAGGAACTTATACACTTGATGGCGACAAGTACGTCGAGACAATTACTTTTGCCAATAAAAATACTAAGGACTATATTGGGAAATCGCTGCAGTTCAAGATTGAAGTCGAAGGAGACACGTATCGACAGTACGGTGATGGGAACCCCTTTACCGAGGAATGGCGACGTCTGAAGAAATAGCGGAGAGGCTGAAACCGTAATCAGGCTGGTCCGGTCGCGGTATCAGATTCGATTTCCCTTGAGAGGTGCCCCGGTCTGTTTGGCCCATTTGAGCCAGTTTTGTTTCATGCGTTCGACGCGTTTGGGGTGCTGGGCCGCCACGTTGTTGGTTTCGGTGCGATCGGCTTGCATATCGTAGAGTTCCCACTTGGTCTGGTCGGCTCCCCAGACCAGTTTCCAGCGTCCTTCGCGTACCGCGCGATTTCCATAAAGGAACCAGCAGAGTGATTCATGTCCGGCGCGTTGTTTGCCAGAGAGGATCGGCAGCAGGCTTAGCCCTTCTTTGTTGGGAACAGGTTGCCCCTGACGTTCCTGAGGGTATTTTGCTCCCGCGAGTTCCATGAAGGTGGGCATGAAATCGACGATGTGGCCGACCTGTTGGGTGATGGTATTGGCTTTGATTTTCGCAGGCCACCTTACGATTAACGGAGTGGCGATTCCGCCTTCATAGGTCCAGACTTTGAAGCGACGAAAAGGGGCACATTGCGCCCATCCCCAGCCGGGTGCGACGAAATCATAAGTGTTGATCCCGCCGGGCGGTTCACTGTTATATGCTTCACGGGCCTTACGAGTTGACTCTTTCCAGTAGCCGGGATAGGAGGCACAGCCGCCATTGTCCGAGAGAAACAAAACGATGGTATTGTCTTCGATGCCCGCCTGTTTAATGGCTGTTAAGACGCGACCCACACCCTGATCGAGAGAATCCACCATGCCCGCGTAGACTTCCATGCGGCGTTTTTCGCGTTTCAGGTCGGCGACATCTTCCCAGGCCGGAATTTTGTAATCGAAACGAAACTTGCTGGCGTTGTAGTCTGGGGGTGACAATTTCCAGTCGGGCTGCATGAGTCCGAGCTTGACCATGCGCTCGAAACGTTTTTCACGAAGCTTGAAATATCCGTCTTCATACTTGCCTTTATATTTGGCGATGTCCGCTGGTTTGGCATGTAGTGGAAAGTGTGGGGCGGTGTAGCAGAGGTGCAGAAAAAATGGGGCATCTGCTTTGGCATTTGATTCGATCTGTTTCACCGCATGGTCAGTGAAGGCATCGGTGGCATAGAAATCATCGGGAAATGAAGTGATTTTTTGCTCGTTATGCAGAAAGGTACGTACCTTGCCGCCATTGTAAAAATCGGGATCGGGTTTGGTGGGATAGAAGAAATTACTACAGCCGTCCGCGAGGCCGTAATACTCATCAAAACCACGATCTGTGGGACGATTTGGTTTTGTATTCCCGAGATGCCATTTCCCGGTGAGCGAAGTCCGATAGCCGGCCAATTTGAGCACTTCCGCAAGAGTCGTCATATCCTGATGCAGGAGTCTTCCACCTCGTCTTCGCGGATGGAGGCCTGTCAACAGAGCGGCCCGGGTGGTGACACAAACGGCGCAGTTATAAAACTGAGTGAACCTCAATCCCTCTTTTGCCAACTGATCGAGGTGTGGAGTCTGGATTTCGCTCCCATAACAGCCCACGTCAGAGTATCCCAGGTCATCGGCCATGATCAGAACGATGTTCGGACGGGGTGGATTTTCAGCAGCGACCTCACCAGCGGCCAGGAATCCGAACAGACAAGATAAGGCTACACACAAGAGGGCAACAATGGAGAATCTCATAGAGGCTCACTTTATCCTACTGAAAAGTCACTTCGAATCGGTACTTCTGAAGAATCAACCCAATATTATCAGTGCACAGCGATGATGTCCAGCACCTGACGTCGATACCAAGGGATGCTCAAACGCGTATCCATTTCAAAAGGAGCATCCCCGGTATAAATGAAATTCTCTTGAGTGGTTGATGCCGAGTGATATAATCATTTCAGTTCAAGTTTGATATTGTTTCAGCAAAAATTTGCTCAACCTCTTCTACTATGAAATCAATGGAAGTATCCCATGTCCGTAACTATTGAAGAGTTTGAACCGGAAGAACCGGAAGCAATACCTGAAATTGAGAAAAAAATTCGTTCTCGATTCCGCGTGGTGCTGGTGCATGTGCTGAAATCGTGTGTCTTTCTTCCATTCCCCATCAAGTACCTGTTGTTCGCTTTTATCGCAATTGCAAAACCGCCATTAGCTGCTGCGGTGGTGTTATGGGCAGTGGGAAGCGTTGCCTTCTACGTTTTTTCCCTGCGCAGATCTCTGTCTTCAATTCGGAAAAAAGTAACGGTTGTGAACCCGGAGGGTTGTATTCTTCCTTCGATCATCGGCTTTGGGCTGTTTGCGTTCTTCAATCTTTTCATCGACCTGGCTTTGGCTACGAATTCCGGCACAAAGGCTGGGCCGCTCATGTTGCTCTCTGTCTTATTGATTTTTTGTGTGTTCGCTTACCAGTCCCTGATGACACAACGCGGATTCGCGGCAATGACTGATACAGACTCCAAGTTACCCATCAGAGTTTTTGGGATTCTGGTCGCAGCCGGTGACCTTGCGATCGTCGTGGGTTTCGTGACATTCATCGTTGCGGCGATTAACGGCGCATTTTGAAGGCTGACTATGGAAAAAGTTACAAGGTTTCCGTCTGTCGCATCAATCTGCTACTCCACCACTTCCCCGAGTTCCCGCAATAATTCGAAGGTAAACAGTCCGGTATTGTGTCCATCGCTAAAGGTAATTCTATAAGCATAGTTACCTGCCAGACTCATTTTTTCGACTTTCATCGGTTTGAGATCAACGGGTGAAAGCACGGTAAGCTGCATCGGATTGGCGGCTTCGGCATCATTTTCGTGACGGCAGGCTGCACAAGGACAGGCTTTGCGTAACGCCGAAAAGGGATAACGCTTTCGCTGGCCATCATTCCATTCAATGAGTAATGCCGTATCGTCAATAAGTTTTAAATCTGTGGGAGATAAATCCATGTTGTATTTTTTCTATTGATGTTTTTCACCTTCATAGATTCAACGGGGCACCGATACAATCGATTTTCCCGATGAACCAAGGGGTACAATATAGTATTTCATCCCGTTTATTTCTTGTTGTTTCCAACCCCTTGGATGCGGATCTGCTTTAGGTAGAACGGGCATCTTAACTGCATTGAGTGGGACGGGTACATTAAACGGGAGTGTTGGTGGCCCTGGTGGTAAATCACCAACGGGTGTGTAAGTTATCTTCGCTGGCTTAGATTTTTCCAGTTCTGCAACCCGTTTCTCAAGCTGAGCAATTCGTTCGAGTAATTTTTCTGTCTTGCTATCCGAATCCAGCTGGGGTTTCTCAGCTTCGACTGCACTGTTCAAGCTGCCTGCGGTCATGCACGATAATGCTGTCACAACAGCTAATATATAAGACATCTTTTTCATGATTGAAACTCCTGACAATGCATTCAACACAAGAGATGTTCGGCTCACCAATATCCGAAACCGTTCTGCTGATTATTGTAGCAGATTTCAAGAATCTGTCAGTATGTCTTTGGCGAACTCAGTTTGCCTTATTTTTCAGAAGATTTGACAGCGTTTGGTTTGACTGCGTTTTTTTCATCTTGCATTTCCTGCAGTACAGTCACGGCCTGCTGCAAGGCTTGTTTCGCTGCGGGAGTTGAGAGGTCAAACAGAAAGAGAGAATAGCCAGCACGTTTGATTGGCTTGAGGGAACGGAATGCGACAAACGGATCTTTCGAATGCGTATACAAGCCCTGCAAATAATTGGCCGAGAGAGCCAGGTATTTCCAGCGATCTAAATCTGCTGGTAACGCGTCATTCAATGAGTGCGATTGAATGGAGTAGGCTTCCGGATGTGCGGTACCAAAATAGTAGAGCAGGTATGAATCGCGATCTTCCGACGGGAGTTCAGCGAGCACTTTTTTCAGAGCGGGCAGATCCTGTCCCCAGTCGAGATTGGAATCGAGCAGATAGAAATGTCCCTTGGAAGGACCGCCGATACTCGAATTAAAGTAAGAAAGATAATGCGGCTGAACCGAGGTAATCGAGACCAACTGAAAACCGATGCAGACAAAACTGAGTAGTGCAATCAAAGAGGTTTTGTGTTGAAACCAGCGCCAGAACTGGTCGATCGTAAACAGGAAGAGCAGGGGGTACAGGGTCAGCAGATAACGTTGTCCCAAATTCAAGCGACTGGTTAATAACATGAAGAACAAAACTGCTATTGCTAACAACCAGATGACCGGAGCATGGTTTGTCGGTTCGTTTGTAACAGACGTACCTCTATTTTCTGAAGAAAGAGCGGGGGCATCCTCTGAATTTTGGCGCAGCGTTATCCAGACATCGCGGATAAAGAACAGACCCAGAATGAAACCGAGAATCGTCAGCAGCAGTTCCACAGGCGTACTTTTCAACAACCAGTTCATCGGAAAGAAATACCACCAGCCCGAGAGAGAGACGTCACCCATAAGATAGGCGTCATGACCGGCGGCGTTATGCAGGAATTGAAATAAGATACCAGCGAAGGGAGCAGGGCGTTTCAGGTGTGAGTTTGAAACTTCCATAATCTTCTGTGCTGCGGGCCCACGCCCGAGCACGCGGACCCAGGCCGAATAGTCGGGAGTTTCAGCATAGGGGACGGTCTTGAGCGGCCCGCTGAAGCTGAATAAATGCAAGGCCCAGGTGAGGGGGATTGTGAACAGCAGAAACAGGGTAAAGGAAACTGTGACACGCTTGAGTACTACCCAAAGCGACTTTTTAGAGAATACAGAAAACTGCTGTAGCGCCAGCAATGTCATAATCATCAGGATGCAGGGGAACAAAAAGATGCCGGAATATTTTGTTGAAATGGCAATGGATGTCGTTAACGAGAGCCAGAGCAGATTTTTTTTCGTGGGATTTTTCCAGTAGCAAGTGAGTGTTGCCAAGGCGACCAAAGCGGCCAGTGTGAAACAGGCATCAGTGGTAGCCAGAGAAAAGTGGGCCGTCATCGTTGGAGAAAATGTGACCAGGGTGGCTCCAAGCAGACCCGCGGTGTAGCCCCTGCGCCGGAACAGCCAGAGATAAATCAGCAGCATCGTGGGGATTCCGATGAGTATCGAATTCAGGAGCCGTGCCTGATCGATCAACGGGGGATCGGAGGGATCGCCTTTCCAGACTTCGATACGTTCTTCGCCTCCCGCGAACCAGGCGGGGGGGAGGTAGTTGAGCAGAATCGGGATGGGTGCAACACCTTCGCCGCAGATCCGTTCGTCAAGCGTCCCATTTTTGACTGTGGTTAAGGCACAGTTTAAGTAGAACGTTTCATCAAAGGTAGGGCTTTTGGAATGGCGAAACGATGTGGTCTGGATCAGGATGACCAGTGCAAACAACAAAGGAGTGCCCCACGCAATAATGCGCTGGCTCAGTTTGTTCGAATCAATTTTTTTGTTGGTCTGCATGTTGAATACTATTTGTGGAACAGAGGGGTGAGATAGTATACTAATTTATCTAGCCAAAATCACAAATCACGCGCGCTCCCTGTCAAAAATATGAATCACACAATAAATGAGATTTAGTTTAGCATGTCCAGTGGTAAAGATATTTGTATGCTCGATCTCTATTTAAAATTTGATGATGGGAAAGATGCAATCGCGGCAGAAGCTAAAGTCAACAATGCCTCAATAGAATTATATCATAAATCATTCTATGACCCTTGTACTATCATTCGAATACTGAATTCAACGAGTCTTTGTACGAGATTTTGTGCCTGGTGGCATCTATCAACAGGAGGCCCGGTCGATGTTTTAGCACAAGATCTCAACTGGATAGAAGACGAAGCAGGTATTACATGGATCCGTTTCATTTCTCTTTTTACTTCTGACTTGATCATCTACATAAGACCATCTTCTGATGAAGACTGGATCCGATTAAATGACTGGGTCGAAATGGTGAAAGGAACACACTAACTCAATAACGGCTTCACGACTTCGCCGTGCACATCGGTCAGGCGGTAGTAGCGTCCCTGGAATTTGAAGGTCAGTTTTTTGTGATCGATTCCCAGACAGTGGAATATCGTCGCATTCAGATCATGAACGGGCAGGGGGTTTTCGGTGATATTGTAGCTGAAATCATCGGTCTGCCCGTATGTCATGCCGGGCTTCATTCCGCCACCGGCGACCCAGATGGAAAAGCAACGTGGATGGTGATCGCGACCATAATTCGTAGCTGTCATTGTACCCTGACAATAGACGGTTCGACCAAATTCACCCGCCCAGACGACGAGCGTATCGTCCAACATGCCGCGATGTTTCAAGTCGAGAATCAATGCGGCCGTCGCCTGATCGGTTTCGCTGGCTAGCTGTTTGATTTTCGTTGGCAGATTTAAATGATGATCCCAGCCACGATGATACAACTGGATAAACCGTACGCCTCGTTCTGCCAGACGTCTTGCCAGGAGACAATTGGCGGCATAGGTGCCCGGCTGCTTTGCTTTTTCGCCGTACAAATCGAATGTCGCTGACGATTCCTTTGAAAGGTCTGCCAATTCGGGAACGGACGTTTGCATACGAAACGCCAACTCATATTGCGAAATTCTCGTGGCAATTTCCGGGTCGCCTTTTTGTTCCAGAGACAACCGGTTAAGTTCGCCTAAATCGTCAAGCATTTCTCGCCGGGCTTTTTGATCAACACCGGGTGGATTGGAGAGAAAGAGCACGGGATCACTGGAACGGCGAAATTTCACTCCCTGATGTTTCGTAGGGAGAAAGCCGCTGCCCCACAAGCGATCGTACAAGGGTTGGCCACCTGCTCCCGATGTTAATGCGACGAATGTAGGCAGGTCCTTATTTTCGCTTCCCAAACCATAAGAAATCCAGGAGCCCATACTGGGTCGACCAGCCTGGATGCTGCCGGTCTGCAGGAATGTGATCGCGGGATCATGGTTGATGGCTTCGGTAAACATCGACTTGATTACACAGATCTCATCTGAAATTTTTGCGGTATGCGGTAGGAGTTCGCTCATCCATCTGCCGTTTTTTCCATGCTGGGCAAACTGAAACATGGAAGCGGCAATCGGAAAACTATTTTGACCGGCCGTCATGCCCGTCAAACGCTGTCCACGGCGGATGGAATCGGGCAGTTCGGTTTTGTGATACTTTTTCAAATCCGGTTTATAATCAAAGAGATCTAGCTGCGAGGGAGCACCTGACTGACTCAAGTAAATAACCCGTTTGGCCCGTGCAGGAAAATGCAAGCCATTTGAAATCGTTTTTTGCGGTTCGGCTGCCCCTGATTCCTGCAGGAGTGTGGCTAATGCAGCTAACCCGACTCCGGCAGTGTTCTGGCGCAGAAAGGAACGTCGATTTATCTGCATCTCTAATTCGTTTGATGAATCTTGCATAGATTATTCTCTGTTAATCGTTTCATCCAGGTTAAGAATCAGACTCGCAATCACGGTATAAGCCGCATGCTCTGCTACGTCATATTGTTTTTGAGGTCGTGAATCTCCCACTGACAATAATTGTCTTGCAGACTGGGGATCTGCCTGATATCGTTTGTGATAACGTTCAAAACCTTTGAGGAAGATTCTTAATTCGTCATTTCGTAGTTCGCGCGCTAATACGATCCGCGTGGCATATTGAATGCGCTCCTCAGGTTTTTGTTCCTGCAGATTAATCATGCGTTCTGCGAGTTTTCGTGCTGCTTCCACATAAGTGACATCATTTAATAATGCTAATGCCTGCAGCGGCGTATTCGTGCGCGAGCGTTTTACGATACAGGTTTCACGCGAAGGGGCATCGAATGTTGACATCGCCGGGGGTGGTACTGTTCGTTTCCAGAAAGTGTACATGCTGCGTCTGAAAAGATCTTCGCCTGTTCCGGGTTGATACTCCTGACTGGCGATTTCCTTCCAGACCCCCGCGGGTTGATAAGGTTTGACTGACGGCCCGCCAATTTTTGTTTGTAACAACCCCGAAGTAAACAGCGCTTGATCTCGAATGGCTTCCGCTGATAATCGCAATCGACCCGCACGTGCCAATAGACGATTTTCCGGGTCAAGCTGTTTCAATTTGGCAGGCAGTTGCGACGACTGGCGATAGGTGGCGGAGGTCACAATCAGCTTTTGCAGTTGTTTTACATTCCAGTCCGTACGAACAAATTCGGTGGCCAACCAGTCCAGAAGATCGGGATGCGTCGGCCAGTCTCCCTGTGATCCGAAATCTTCGGTGGTTTTGACCAACCCGTGTCCAAAATACATTTGCCAATAGCGGTTCACAATCACACGCGCCATTAACGGGTTCTGTGGGTCTACCAGCCAGCGGGCCAGTCCCAGACGAGTGGGAGGCAGACCTGAGGGTAAGGTTCCCAGACTGGCGGGAATCCCGGCGGTGACTTGCTCTCCCGGTTTATCATATTCACCTCGCATTAACACAAATGTAGGCTTTTGTTCTTTTCGTTCCTGCATCACCATACTTGTGGGGAGAGTGCGGTAAAACGACTTCCTGGTTTCTTTCAGAACCTTTAAATTCGTCACGGCAGAACGATATTTTCCCGGTGCACGAAACGTCAAAAAATAGCGATTCAATTTCATCCGTTGAGGAGCGGATCGTTCCGTTTCGGGGATACCAAGAATTTGACTGACCGGTTCCCTGACAAGCGCCATTGAAATTCGCTCTTCTGACAAGTCTGTACGATAAATTTTGAGATCATCAACCAAGCCATGAAAATAGTGCTGTTTGTGATAAGCCCCAAACTGGAACGGCGAGGGAAAAGAAAACCCACCTGTCAGGATATTCATTTGGATTTTTAAATCCTGTAGCTCTCCATTGACATAGAGCAGAAAATCCCGTGCCTGTGAATTGCCGGCATACGTTAGAGCAACCTGCGACCAGCGATTCATTTCCAATTTGTTCGTTGACTGTAGACGAATGGCATCATCCAGCCAGCGCGGCCCCATATCGATTCTGAGTTTTCCCTTGTCTAGAAAAACCCGAAAACCACTCTCATCCTGTGCGGGAGTTAACGATGCCAGAATCGTACCATCAGATTGGTGAGGCTTGACCCAGAACACAATTGAGAACGGATCTTTGTCACTCAAAGTCGGCTTAGCACTCGCTTGAGCTACAGATTTCCCATTTAAGAAAAGTGCCTGACCTTCAATTCCCTGTTTGAATTCTGATTTCGCGGAAGAGTCATCTTGCTTTGATTGAATCAGATCACTGGAAGCTGTCGTTTTTTTAGCGTAGAAATCCTGTTTTTGTTTACCGATGTTCTGCATCTTTAAATCGCCATCAAAGGCAATATGATATGCCAGATGGTGTTCCGGATACTTCAACTGCAGGTCTCCTGTTGGAATCTGCTGTTCCCACTCTTTTTGAAGCTGTTTCAACTCGGGCTGTGCGTTTTGCAGAAGCTCTTCCAGCGACTGAATTTCTTTATCAAGTTCGGCAAGCTGAGTTTGTTGCTTTTTCGTAGGTGCTTTTACAAAGGGCGCCACATTTCCATATTTAATCACGCGGCCCCGCTCGGGAATATTATTAAAAAACGCGATCAACTGATAAAATTCTTTTTGAGAGATTGGGTCATATTTATGCTCATGACAACGGGCACAGCCGATTGTCAATCCGAGCCAGACAGTGCCTGTGGTCTCTACTCTGTCGACGGCATATTCCAGAAGATATTCATCAAAAATAATTCCCCCTTCGGAATTCGCACGATGATTTCGATTGAAGCCGGTCGCGATCTTCTGGTTGAGTGTCGGCTGAGGAAGCAAATCTCCGGCCAGTTGTTCTACCGTGAATTGATCGAAAGGCTTGTTACTATTGAATGCATCTATCACCCATTCGCGCCAGCGCCACATATGCCGTTCGCCATCGGTCTGATAGCCACTCGTATCTGCATAACGGGCCGCATCAAGCCATTCCATCGCCATTCGTTCGCCGTAATGAGGTGATTTCAATAATCGTGCGACCAATTTTTCATATGCAGATGCCGAGTCATCCCGAAAAAAATGATCCTGCTCTGCTATTGTGGAAGGCAGCCCTGTCAGGTCGAGGCTGAGTCGCCTGATGAGAGTTGGTTTGTCCGCTTCCGGAGAAGGTGAGAGATCCTGCTGTTCAAGGCGAGCGAGAACAAACGCATCAATGGGATTGCGGACCCAGCCTGTCTGTTTCACTTGAGGAATTTCCGGGCGATGCGGTGGGATAAACGCCCAATGTTTTTGCCAGCGTGCACCGCCGTCAATCCATTGTTTGATCGTTTCAATCTGAGCGGGAGTAATCTGCTTGCCGGACTTGGGAGGGGGCATCTGCAAATCGGGATCGCCTGATATCAGTCGCGAGAACAACTCGCTCTCTAACGCTTTGCCTTTGATTACGACGGCAGATTCAGAATCGATACCTAACAAGCCTTCTTTCAGGTCGAGTCGTAAATCTGCTTTACGTTGGGACTGGTCGGGACCATGACATTGAAAACAGAGATCGGACAGAATGGGTCGAACATCACGATTAAAATCGATTTCCGCCGCAGGAAGCTGACTGATTTCTATCAGCAGAACCATGAGCAGAACTGGCAAACAAAATTGAATGTTCCGAAATAGCAGTCTCATCAAAGCAGTCCCCAAACCGACATTGTCTTATTGTGGTTGAACCTGAAACGATGCAGTGACCTAAAATTGTACCATGCCCCGACACTGTCTGCCACTCCTGAGACACACCAGAAGACAGACTTATCCTCGGCCAAATTTGAACCTTACGAGATCTTTAGAACTTCTTGACAATCAGTTGCGGAAGACATAGACTCAATTTTTCTTCATTTGGTTTCTGGCTGAAATTACTAATTCCTCTTTGAATCCTCTCTTGAGTCTCAATCATGTCACTTCTGGTTCGGATGATCCTGATAATGCTCGCGATCATTTCGATTCCAGGTTTGGTATTTGTATGGCTGATGCCCATAGATTTTTTCCAATCCTGGATGATTGAACGCGCAGCCCCTGATAAATATTCCCAATTTGCTGCACACGAACAGGCTTCGGCGGCGATTGTCTTTTTACGAATCCTGCTGCCTTTGATTGCGACCTTCACATTGGCAGGTGCTTACTTTCATGCACGCCTGGTCAAATTTGTGACTCATTGCAAGTGCGCCGTTTTTGAACAGACTTTAATCAAACAGGAGGAGAAACAAGATGGCAATCGAACCATCCTGTTCCGCAGCCTGTTGCTGGCATGGTTTGGCCTGGGACTGTTTCATTTTGGAAAGGGAATCGAGAGAAGATTTGAAGACTGGCCCTGGTATCATTTTCATTCAGGTCCATCCACTATGCCCAACATCAGCGATTCAAACCGGGATGTCATTCGATTTCTTAAAGAATCAACGGATGAAAACTCGCGTATTTTGGTATTAAGCGACCAGAAACTATTTTTTCTTTCCTACTATTTACTGCCGCGAAAGTTATTTCATCCGATTCATCCCGAGAGTGAGTTCGTCATCCCCAAAGAATATCAGCAACGTCAGTTGAAAGCCTATCGGCTATCCGACCTTGACGAAGCATATCTTACTCGCATTGCTCCAGATTATATTCTCGAATACTATGAAGGCGACGATTACCTTGAGAATGAGCGACTGAGGGAAGATCCCCGCTGGATGCAATTTCAGCAGAGTCGACACGGACCTCAATACCAGCCAACCTATAATGTAAGACTGCATAAATTTCATCCTGACGCGACCAGTTCCAACTCCCCAAATCGAGTTATACCACAGCAGGGGGTCGCACCGTGATTCACCTGCTTTTGATTCTATTGGGTTCATCAGGTGTTTGGGGCATCGGCCTTACATTCGCCCGACTCCTGCTTCCTGAATTTTCAAACAATTCTCGAACAAAATCCAATCTGGCAGAACTTCTGGGACTGGGTCTGGTTTTGGGTTTCGGCACTACCTCTCTGTTTTATCTATTGTGGGGAATTGCGGGACTACAATATTCGCAAGGACTCGCTTATTCCTGGATGGTCACTGGATTGGTCTTGGGAGCGGTTACACTTTTTCTCCGACACCGTTCCTTCAGACAAAAAAGCCAAGAGATTTTAAAACCAACTTCAGCCGTGGAGAATGATTTTCGATATTTGTGTCTGGGAATACTGTTCATTCTCACTGCTTCCACACTGTTTCAAACCTTGATGACACCTCAACGCTTCTGGGATGAACGTGCGATTTTTGGTTTGAAATCGATTGTTCTTTTTCAGGAATCCACGATTCAAAGCGAAACACTGCTAGACCCCGATTTTGTGCAGTATCACCCCAAATACCCGTTACTGATCCCGTTGAATGAAGCCCATTTTTATCTATTGATGGGTGAGGTGAATGACCGCTGGTCCAAAGTGATGTTTCCTCTTCTGTATATTGGAATGGTACTCACGTTTCTGGGTGTCTTACTACGATCCACACAGCAAACAACGCGTTCCTGGTTGTTCGCATTAATGCTGGCGACCGTTCCGGTAATGGTGCCCTGGGAATATGGATTTCTTTCCGGACAGGCAGATGGCCCTGTCGCCTGTTTTCATACGGTCACGTTGCTTTATCTCTGGAGTTTCCTTTACGAGAAAATACAACCAAATCCGGAACCTATGGTAATGTTTCGTTCGCCAATCATCGCAGGCCTGACAGCTGGCATGACCATTTTCACGAAGGATGAAGGAATTGCCTTTTTTCTGGTGGATCTGATTGCCATTCTCATCGTGATAATTCTGTATTTTCGAAACCAATTGATTTCGATTGCTTATTCTTTTTTCACTTTTGGCTTAACAACAGTGATTGTTGTTGTGCCCTGGTTTTCTCATCGCAGTCATCTTCCCTCAACGACAGAAATGGCATATTTCAGCAGAATGCAGATCACCACACTGACCGAGGGTTTTTCAGCATTCATCTGGGCCATACAACACCTGTTCCAAGTCATGTTTCTGGAAGCCTGGAAATGGGGACTGCAATGGTGGGTTGTAATGGTGTCTCTCTTCGCATTTCCCAAAACTGCAATCAAACCTCATCAACTGTTTCTTCTATTAAATATTCTGGGTGCTTTGTCGGCACTGATCATTGCGGGGATGATTGCCCCCACCCCCGTTCAAGAGCATATCGGCGGCTCAAGCCTGCGTTTTTTAATGCAGATCTCCGGCGGTGCCATCCTGTTTATCGCGGGCCAATGGATGTGCGATAAAAATTAACGGGCTGTTAAGCTACTTAGGCTGAGAAACTGGTGTTTATAAGACGCCCGCTCTTCAATCATAATTTTCACGATACCAGCGATAGAGCTGGCGAAAAGGAGGCGTGAACTGCTCCTCGTTTTCCCGCAACATTTTGTCGATCGATGTGAATTCGAAAAATTCTCCGCGCTCAATTTCACCCGGATCGAAAATGAAGGGACCATCAGAATAAGTACGAAACAAGACGGTATGTTCATACGCGTTTTGGGGAGTCCCCGGAAATTTCCCCAACCATTCAAGCGGCGTATTGATGCCAATTTCTTCGTTCATTTCACGTTGGGCAGACTCGGCATAATCTTCTCCTGCACTCAGATGACCGGATGCAGATGAAGTATAGCAGTGAGGATATTCATCCTTTGTGGCAGAGCGAAATTGCAGCAGTAACTCTCCCGCGGAATTGAAAACAAATACATTAGCGGCTCGGTGTAACAACTTTCGAGCATGAACAACAGAACGGGGCAATTGCTCTCGTACTCGATCCTGATCGTCCACCACATCGAAGAGTTCTTCTGGTTCCCTCATAAATTTTTTCTCTTAATTAAGAGACAGCCGATATCTGATTATTGATGATCAAGCCCGGAATGTTCCAGATTTTTCTGTGTAAAATCGACGACACATCCGGCACGATCCTAATTATTGTGTGGTACCAGAAAAATGAAAGCAGTGCAAACAGAAATTGAGGGCGCGTTTTTTGAAATTTGCGCCACCAGTGAACTCCGCTATGGGGTCAATGGCTCAATGCACGGCAGAGAAGATTCATTCGGATTAAATGGAATTCTCGGAGAAATAGCTTTCTTCGAAATTTTCCTGTCCTTCGTCGTCATAATAACTGACAACATAATTCGCCATGCCGATGGTAAGCACATCACCCGGGTAAAGGGGGGCTTCATTCACAATTTCGGAATTGACAATCGTCCCATTTGTAGATTCGAGATCACGGACACGAACTGCATTATTATGAAATGTCAATTCACATTGTTGACGACTCAACATCGGATCAAGAATTCGTAACTCACAGCTATTACTTCTGCCCAGCACTACAGGTAACTCGTCTACACTGACATCAATATCCGGTAAATCTGGGTGATCACTGATAAGATGAATTTTCATGGGAGAACCTTTTTACTCTCTGAGCAGAACAGGAATCAGTGGATGATTCAAAAAATCTGCTGTAGGGGGCAGGCAAAATCAGGGGTAGGAAAAAAGTGAGGATCGTAACTGTTAAATTAAATTCACATATGTAACTACTTATGCGTGATTCTACTAACAAGAATCTAAGCATGCAATGGGAAATTGAAAAAAGATAGTAAAATCTGAATTTCCCTCAGAATACGGTAAATCAGTGATTTCCGAAATAGCGTGGGATCTAGGCATTCTGGCTGATTTCTTCAGGGAAGCCTGTCAATTCCCTGTAAATAGTCCCTTCTGTAACTCCCTTGGTGTTAAAATTTTAGCGAGGCAATCAATCGTTTCACTGCCTGATATTTGAGTTCGAAAAAGGGTCTCTTCTAAGATGAGCAACTTTGTTGGTTCGTTTATCCTGTTCCAAACCTCAATCGACCAGAAAATTCACTGGTTAGCGCACTGGAACTACGAACGCCAAAAATTCATGCTGCCTGGTGCTAAGAAAAAACCATTTGAAACTTTTCAACATTGCCTGATTTATGAGCTTGAGAAGACGTTTGAATTAGCCCCATTTGATGATTTTATCCTTTCTCAAGAACCTCTGACTCACCTGGCCTTCAGTAACAAATCCACTCCCTCCGAATCTTCTGAACATTATATAATCGAACTATTTACCTTTCAGGAACTCCAAGATTCTGCGCGTAAAATTCTGGATAACGATCTGCGAAACCGCTGGATCAACGAACAGGAAATTGAAGCTGGATCGACCTCAGATGGTTTTCCCATCGCCGAGCTATTTCGTTCTTTATTTCACAAAGCAAAGCTCGCCGACCGCCTCTCCTGAACCAAATTCAGATTTCTCTAAAATACACAATCAATATGCCAATCTGGTTTCTGTTTCGAAAATGATTGAGTAGAATAGTACTTGATGGTCCTTGATTATAGCATTTTCACGCTGCATGGACTTATAATAATCCATCAGGGATTGTTTCGTTTCCGCAAGATGCGTTCTAAAGAACCATTTGTTTTCGTCATTAAGAACCGAGCGTATTGCCCGGATCCCAAATTTTGGAGAGATCTATGAGAAACCTCAAAACATCAACAGTTCTGGCAGGCATGCTGGCGATTGCCTTATCAAGTACTTTTGCCGGCGAAAGCAGCAAAAAATCTGTTTCCCCAGTCTTGAAACACAAAATGAAATCTCTCGACGGCAAAGATGTCGATCTGAGCAAATACAAAAACAAAGTATTACTCATCGTCAATACCGCCAGTAAGTGCGGTGCCACTCCCCAGTATAAAGATCTGCAGGCACTGCATGAAAAATACAAAGACCAGGGTCTGGTCGTCCTCGGCTTTCCCTGTAACCAGTTTGGTTCTCAAGAGCCTGGAACTTCCTTGCAGATTTCTGAGTTCTGTACCAAGAACTATGGGGTAACTTTTGACTTATTCAGCAAAACTGATGTGAACGGCGACAATGCCAGTGACCTTTATAAATATCTGACATCAAAAAAAGCCAACCCCAAAACTGCGGGTCCCATAAAATGGAATTTCGAAAAATTTCTAATCAACCGCAATGGGGAAATCGCAGCTCGCTTCAGCACGCGTATCAATCCGCAATCGAAACAGGTTACCAAGGCAGTGGAAGCTGAACTCAAGAAACAATAATCACCCCTGTTTTACAATAAAGGGATACATCTGAATTCGATGTATCCCTTTTTTTATTTCGAGCTCAGATTATGAACTATGATTTTTTCTCGCCCTCACAAATTTCATTTGGCTGGGGACGCTTCGAGGAACTGGGGTCTCTGGCCGGTTCTCTGGGTACACGTGGTCTGATCATTTCCGGATCCCGTTCGCTGGAATCGAATGGAGTCATTGAAAAATTAAAACGCCAACTCATTCGTTCAAATATCACCAGCGAATTCATCACCACTATTTCTCATGAACCAGAAGTTGCAGATGTAGATCAAACTACAAACATACTGCATCACATGGGAATCAGAGCGGGGGATTTTCTGATCGGAATAGGTGGAGGTTCGGGAATTGACCTGGCTAAGGCATGCGCCGCGATGGTGACCAACCAGGAAAGCGATACCGTACTGGATTATCTGGAGGGAGTGGGACGAGGCTTAAAACTGACCCAGCCTCCTTTACCGATGTTGGCGATTCCGACTACCGCAGGAACTGGCAGCGAAGCTACCAAGAATGCTGTGATTTCCAGCCACGCTCCCCCATTTAAGAAAAGCCTGAGAGCCGACCAGATGATCCCTGATCTGGTCCTCTGTGATCCTCAATTAGCATGTTCGGTTCCCCCCGATATCACGGCGCGAACCGGCATGGATGCGATCACTCAATTACTGGAAAGTTATATCTCCTGTCGCGCGCAACCAATACCGCAAGCACTCTGCCTGCAGGGTCTCAAACTGGCAGTGTCTGGAATTACAGAAGCGGTTGAAGACGGAACTTCCCGCTCAGGACGTGAAAACATGGCACAGGCGGCTTTGCTTTCCGGACTCGCTTTAGCCAATTCCGGATTGGGAATGGCACACGGTGTGGCGCCCGCTCTGGGAATTCACTGTCAGATCCCACATGGACTGGCCTGCGCCGTCATGCTGCCTGCCACACTTCAAGCAAATATATCCGTCCGTCAGAAAGAGTATGCCGAAATCACTCATTTTATTGCCCCTGAGCTTTCCCTTTCAGAGGCAGAGGCGGCGCATTGGCTTATCGAAAGAATTCAATCTCTGAATGATCGCATTAAGATTCCCCGCCACCTTTCCGAGCTGGGCGTGACTCAATCCCAGATTCCGGATCTGGTCGCCAGTTCCCGAGGCAACAGTATGAGTGGAAATCCTCGTGAAATCTCCGATGCAGAACTGACACAAATTCTGGAAGATCTTCTGTGATCAAATACGCGACCAAACAGTTCTCCCACTTCCCTTTACTCATTTCAATACCGCTGACCATTCGTTAGAATGGATTTTCCCAGTTGAATTGTTGACTATCTTTTCGAGAAAATCACATGTCTCCTTCATTCATAAAGCTACTCATCCTCTCAATCTTTATCTCTGGTTCCTATGAATTTGCGAAAGCTGCTCCCCCTGTTTACCATCCTGTCAAAGCAAAACTGGTTCAACCGCGTCAGGGAATCGGCAACACCTTACTCAAACTCAAACAAAACCAGGACGTTCGAGTGGCCTATCTGGGAGGCTCAATCACAGCTGCTCCCGGCTGGAGAGTCAAAACCACCAAATGGCTTCAAGAGGTATTTCCTGAATCCAAAATTCATGAGATCCACGCTGCCATCGGAGGCACGGGCAGCGACCTGGGAGCATTTCGACTGGAACATGATGTTCTCCAGCACCGTCCCGATCTGGTATTCATCGAATTTGCTGTGAATGATGGAGGCCGACAACCGGAATCGATCTGGGAATCGATGGAAGGAATCTTGCGCCAAATCTGGAAAGCCAATCCTCAAACAGATATCTGTTTCGTTTATACATTTCGTGTGAACTATGAAAACGATTTGCGCAAGGGAGAGTGCCCGCGCGCTGCCTCAGCAATGGAATTACTAGCCGAACATTATGGCATACCCTCTATCAACGTAGCATTGAAAATAGTCGAACTTGAAAGTCTTGGAAAACTGATCTTCAAGTCAGACACACCACTGTCTGATGAAGTCATCCGGTTTTCCAAGGATGGTGTTCATCCTCTCGACCGCGGACATGAGATTTATACCGACGTGATTGGAGATGCAATTGAACAGATGCAATTGACCTCAGAACCGGTAAATCATGCCTCACAATTGAAACGTCCTTTTGTCACAGGACACTGGTCTGATGCCAGAATGGTCCCGCTTACCTCGACAATGCTAGCCGGTAACTGGAAGACACTTTCTGAAAATGATCCCTTGAAGAAACGCTTTGGTGGTCGCTTGGGTCAGATCTGGGAAGCTGACAAACCGGGTAGCCGGCTTACATTTCAATTTCGTGGTTCACAATCGGCACTTTACGATCTGTTAGGCCCTGATGGCGGGCAACTGCTGATTACGATTGATGGAAAGCAGCAACCGAAACTGAGACCTAGATTTGACAGTTATTGCACCTATCATCGAATCGCGACATTGAAACTCGGACAGAACCTGGACCCGCAAGCAATCCATACGGTCACCATCGAAATCCACCCGGAACAACCAGACCGCTCTTCCGTAGCATTTCGTCTTAAGGATCCCGCTCAGGAATTAAAAACTCCCAAATACCAGGGAACAAAAATTCGTGTTGGTAAAATCATGCTGAGAGGCGAATTGGTTCCATGAGAGTCCCGGCAAGACTTCCTTTTAATTTTTACATGTTAAGGCAGTTGTAGAATGATCATCGTAGCCGGTCTGAGTCCGGCCTGGCAACAGATTCTGGAAGTCAATTCCCTGCAAACAGGCGAAGTCAATCGCTGCCAGTCTGCTAAGTGGTGTGCTTCGGGTAAAGTCGTCAATGTCGGAATTGCTTTAAAGCATCTGGGAAGCGCGAGCGAAACTCTTTTCCCAGCTGGCGGGTATGTGAAGAGTTTAATTGCATCTGATCTGAAACAGCTCAACGTTCCTTTTCGTGATCTCCCGCAACAAAACTCAACTCGCATCTGTACCACGATTCTGGATTTATCAACTCACCAGACAACAGAACTCGTTGAAAACGCGACGTCGCTCTCAAAAGAAGAAGTTGATACGTTTTCCACTGAATACATGCGTCGTACCTCATCGGCAAAAGTGGTCGTGCTGACAGGGTCACTACCAGCGGGAACTCCTGCTACACTTTATCAAGATCTGATTGCAAAAACGAATTGTCCTGTCATTCTGGACGCGCGTGGTGCTGAACTGGAAGCAGCATTGAAACAAGCACCTTTTCTGGTAAAGCCAAATCACGAGGAACTGGAACGTACTCTCTCCCGCTCCATACCAAATACGGAAGAGCTCATCAAAGGCATGCAAGAACTCAATCAGCGCGGAGCAACCTGGGTGGTCATTTCGCAGGGGAAAGCGGCTCTCTGGGCGACCTCTGCCGATCAGGTATTCCGCTTTACACCTCCCTTAGCGGAAGTCGTCAATCCGATCGGCTGTGGTGATTGTCTGGCTGCCGGGATCGCCTGCGGTATCGAAAAAGGCTGGTCCGTTCCGGAAGCAATTCGCTGGGGCATGGGGGCTGCTGCGGAGAATTTGACGCAACTTCTGCCGGCGAGACTTTCTGCCACAAACGTCCAATCATTCTTTGAACAAGTTAAACTGGAGCAGATTGTTTAATGAATGAGGAAAAGAGTAGTCAGCATTGTCTTCTGGAAGTCGATAACATTGGACGACAAATCTCAACGGGACAGTGGCTCATCAGACATAAATCGCTTAACGTGCAGCCGGGCGACCGGATCGCAATCGTGGGGCCTAATGGTTCAGGAAAATCTCTCTTTCTGCGGTCGCTGGCCATGCTCGATGAGATTCAGGAAGGGGAAATCCGATTTCTGGATGCGTCTGTTGAAGACAAACAGTTACCCTCATTTCGCAGTCAGGTTGTTTATCTTCAGCAAAACCCTGTATTGATCGAAGGCACAGTCGAAACCAACCTGAAATTGGCGCTGCAATTTATAGCGAACGAAAACAAAGCTCATGATCTCTCTCAAGTCATGAATTTATTGAAATCCTTCGAGAAACCAGATAAATTCCTGCACTTAAAGTCCAGCGCCCTCTCAGGAGGTGAAGCACAAATTGTCGCATTGCTACGTGCTCTGATTTTATCACCACGCGTCCTGCTGCTGGATGAGCCGACGTCTGCGCTGGACCCAGAAACATCTTCTCGATTCGAATCAATGATAGACGCCTGGATGGAAACATCCAAACAAAGCCCCGCCTTCGTTTGGATCACGCACGATCATTTACAGGCGCATCGCATTGCCGACCAGATTATGACATTTCCCTCTGGCACAGTAACCCTTTGCCCGAAAACTCAATAATTGTCAGTTCTGAGAGTCCCTTATAAATCATGAAATCTTCATTCACTGAATTGGAAATAGATCGGTTTTCAAGTATGCTATAGAGTATAGGAATTTCTCTCACCATTCATCAGGAGTTATCTCATGACCATTGATATTCAACACCACGCAGAACAAAATTATGTGGAGATTAAACTTTCTGGTAAGTTAGTCAAAGAAGACTACCACGATTTCATGCCGGTTATTGAAACATTGATCGAGCACCATGGGCCACTGCATATGCTGGTGGAATTACATGATTTCCATGGCTGGAGTGTGGGCGCCTTATGGGAAGACATGAAGTTTGATGTAAAACATTTCAAAGACATCCAATTCCTGGCCATTGTGGGTGAAAATAAATGGCAAGAAGGAATGTCCAAGTTCTGCTCACCATTTACCTCAGCCAAAATCAAATATTTTGATGCGACTGAAATGGATGCTGCCAAAGCCTGGATTGCCGAAACTTCTTAGTCAACTATTTGCTTCAGGCTGACAATCCCTGACCATTTGAACCAACAATTCCTTCGTCCATTCCTGATCCGATGGAAGAAAGGCTGTCTGTTCCCGCTCAGATTCTGTCAGCGGTTCGACCTCTGCTAATTGGTGTGCCAAAACCACTGTCGTCGCATCAGAGGGATCGTTACCCTTAGCCTGTCTTGCCACGATACGGGACTTGAGTACCTCTTCGTCAGCCGAGAACATCAAAAGGAGAAAGGGGACCTGCAGTTGCTCAGCCAGTTCCCGAAATAGAGTTCGTTGCCATACTTTTAAAGAAGTGGCATCGACAATCACATTCCAGCCCGCGTTCAGAATCATCTGACTTAGCTCAGACAGTCGCTGATAGGTCTTGCGAGTATGGTGTTCTGAATATAATTCTGTTTCTGTTTTGTGGTTTTCTGCCTCTAAACGTTTCCGCTCAATATCGGAGCGAATGCGGATTACCGGCATGCCTTCCAGTAGCAGTTCACTTCCATAAGATTTACCGCTTCCCGAAACACCATGCGTCAACATCAGTAGTGGTTCCGTCTTCCGTACATACTGATTTGCCAGATCTAAATATGTGTAAAACTCATCACGAACCTCATTCACATCTTCTTCTGAAAGATGTTGTTGGCTATAACGCAAGGCTGCAACTTTTGCGCGGACCATAGCCCGATATGACAGATAGAATTTCAATAAAGGAACACCTGCATAATCGCCGGTAATTTCCAGATAACGATTCAGGAATCGCACGGCAAAATCAGAGCGGCCACGATCATCCAGATCCATCACGACAAACGCCACCTCACTCATGACGTCCACCCAGCGAAGTGCGGCATTGAACTCCAGACAATCGAAAATTGTCACGCCTTTTTCACTGAGAATCATATTATTCAAATGCATATCGCCATGACACTCGCGAATAAAGCCTTGAGACTTGCGTAGTGATAATAATTCTTTGTGGCTCGTAAACCAACGTTCATTCGCTGTCCGGACCAATTCGACCTTTTCCTGAACCGAGACATCTGTTGGAAACAACTCGTGCAGATGTCTAAAATTTTCCGTTACTGGCTCCATGATCTTTTCTGGCGTTCCCCATTCTGAATCATCGTCGGCAATTGAAATTGCACCATGGAATTCTGCTACTTCCTGTGCAAGGTAATCAATGTGCGCTGCCGTTAACGCTCCTCGCTCTATCGCATGACTTAAGAGATTTTTCTGATCAAACTGCGCCATTTGCACCGCGTAATCAATAATTTCACCAGTTCCATTGAGTTCAGGTGAAGTTTCCGTTCCGGTAATCGGTAGAACATCAAGATAGAGCTCTGGTGCCAACCGACGATTCAGGCGGATTTCCTCGTAGCAATACTTCTCTCGTAGTGCCAATGTCGAAAAATTGACAAAACCCAGATCAATATGTTTTTTGAGCTTGTAGGCGTAGGGACCGGTTAATAACACCCAGGAAATATGTGTCTCTAACACTTGGAATTCTTCAACTGGATGATCGTAGAGCGTTTTATTCTGCAGTGAATCGATCAACATTGTGAATCTTTCCTACTCCTGCTGTCAAAAGTGTTTCTTTAAGAGTTCTGCATCATAGCATAATTGTTTTGAAGATTAGAGTGCATCTCGAATAAGTCCTGCAATCCCAGAGTCAATATAATGAAAGGCATCTGACTTCTCATGAAAGAATAAAACATCTATTATCCTATATGCAGAATGAATTCTTTTTTCCAGATTCCAAAAACCTACACAGGTTACTCTCATGTATGATTTAACCCCACTGAATATTGCTCTGGCTGCAATGCTGGTCTTTATCAATGGCATTATATCTGTTTCGCTTAAACTGAATCTGGAGAAACAGTTACTTTTGGCATCCCTGCGTACCATTGTGCAATTGCTGCTGATTGGACTGATCCTGGAGTGGATCTTTGAGCTTTCGTGGTGGCCCATGATCGCCCTGTTGATGTTTGCGATGACACTCATCGCCAGTACGACTGCCGTCCAGCGTTCCCACCGTCGATTTCCGGGGATCTGGCTGAATAGTATTGTGGCAGTTTTTGTCAGCTCCTGGCTGGTCACGGGATTTGCATTAACAGTGATTATTCCTCCCCAAAGCTGGTCCGATAATCCGGCTCAGTACCTGATTCCACTTCTGGGAATGATTTTGGGGAACACACTGAATGGCATTTCATTGGGGCTGGATCGACTCAGTGAAGAACTGGTCACCCGCAGGGCAGAAGTGGAACTGCGACTGACACTGGGAGCCACCAGAAATGAAGCAGCCAGAGAGGCGTTGCAAAATGCAGTCCGCTCGGGAATGACACCGATTATCAATTCGATGATGGTTGTCGGACTGGTTTCATTACCAGGTTTAATGACAGGACAGATTCTGGCCGGTGCCAGCCCTTTTGAATCAGTCAAGTATCAGATCGTCATCATGTTTCTGATCGCTTCAGGCACCGCGCTGGGCACTGTAATTTCTGTACTCATGGGATATCGGTGCCTTTTCAATTCGAAACATCAGTTCCTGTTTGACAAAATCACACGCACCGGTTAACAGTGACATGATTCAAACAGAGTCGACTTCTCTGGAAAGTTTGTCAAAGAGTTCTTTTAGCACCGGTTCCGGGTAGAGCACAAACGACATTTCGCGACTTTGAATAACAGCGTTGGCATTGATCTGCTGCCGTACTGTCGTCAAATCTTCGTTAATCTGCTCTCGTAGCTTTGCAGTCAGACGTGCCAGTTTTGCATCTACTTCTCGAAGTTCTCTAAAGCGATGCCTGTTACGACGCCTACGCTCTGCTGAGTCAGTTAGTTCATCGTGGTCGGTCTCTGCCGACTGCTGATCTTGGATTAACGCCTTTTTTTGCTTTAACAGAGAATCGGCATCCGAGAGTTGATCATTGGTCAGATGCCGATCCGAGTTGAAATCCAGATCTCGCAAGACACCTTTCAAACAGGTTTCGTCACATTGCTGAACATCATAAGGCTGGCAAAACGGTAGAAACTTTGTCGCAGACAGTGTCAGATATCGCGGGGGCATCAGATGAAAAAACCGGGTAAAGATTCGATCGGTCATTTCATCATACTTGGCACCACCTATCCCGTGCACGAACAGATCACCTAAAAACAAACGGGCAAACAGCGTTGTCGTCAACGCACGTGTTCGTAAGCGAATTCCCTGATCGGGTAATTGCTTCAAAATTTCAATTGCAGCAGATAAATCACAGTTCTCCTGCATCGGCAGGGTGGCAATCACCGTTTTGCCGTCAGAAATCTGAATATGATCCTGATCTCGCTTTACGAACACTTGATGCCGTCGTGTTTCCCCCGCACGCCACATCCAGAAGGGAGATTCAATCCAGCCTTCCTGCTCTGACAATTCGGGAACAGGGTGAGTTTTACTCCGCACGCGATTCACTTTGCGGTATTCGTCTAACACTTCATTATGAATTGCACGAAATTTTTCGGCGGATTGAAACAGAAAAGAGGCAAACCATAAAAATGGGCTCGTTGCACAGAGCCGGCTGATCGGGAGTTCCAGATTCTCAATTCCCCAGCGTTGTTCTTGTGCATGGCGGGCTGCTGCCAGGCAGTCGGCCAGCCGATCAGAGCTATTCATTTGAGAAATCGCAGCAGGCCAGATGTCCGGCAAGAGCGAGGATGAAAAATCGGGCCACTGTTTGAGTGCCTTGTCAACACGTTCTGCAAATGATTGAAACAATTCTTTATTTTGAATTGTCGTATCTTCCCAGGGTTTTTTCTGAATGGATTCATCAAATGAGATTTCAGAAAAAGTGGGCATTGAACGAGTGCCTTGCGGAACACGAATCGAAGTGGAACTGACCAGGTCATTATCGACAATCAAATTCAAACTGAGGCCTGCTGTTTTGCGGGCTACATTACCAATCAACAAGTTCTTCACCCAGACGCCAGGATGATACAAGGCAGGCTGATGCCCCGTAATCAACAAGAGCCGGTCATTGAAGTCCTGTGGAAGTTCGATGGTTTTCCCGGTCAACTCAGACGTATATTTTGCAGCTTCAGTCATAACAGCTTGGCGTGCCCATGTTCTCAGGCTGGAAATAATTTTCCCACTTCTGTCCCGGGAACAAGCTGCAAACATTCTGCGATTTTCTTCTGCATCACTGATCAACTGACTCAGATCGGGGCGGGCGAAAATCGCGTCATCATAGCGTGGAACTTTGAGATCCTGCTTTTCCCACAATGGCTCTGGAACCGCAGTCGTAGCGGAAGCGAATCGGGAATCGGGATTCTTACAGGGAAAAGGGGTCACTGAAGACATTTCAATGCTTTAATGGTGTGCTAAAATCGATTTCATTTGCAGTGAACCGGCGCTATCTGCAAACATAAAAAACGGCATAGAGAGCACTCTAGTTTGACGAATCTACTATTGAATGTCGAGTCCTTTTGAATTGATTTCAATCGGAAATGCTCGATGGTTGTTAACCGGAGCGTTATTATAAGCGTGTCACTACTTACTCATTGTAAGAATCGGTACGATCGTTACAACATTCAGTCGCACAGCAGGTTAAACCGGATGCCTGCATTTCTCGATCAAGCACTTCATCATAATATGCTTTTCGTTTGATTGCATCATCCAGCGATCCTCCAAAGCTGCGTTCTTCTTCAAGGTAAACCAGCGGCACTGCGAATTCAACGACTTTCATAGCCTGGGCGGCAGCCTGAACCCAAAGCTGAAGAGGCATAGCATAGCCCAAATCTGTAACATTAAATTTCGAAAGGGATTCAATCCGATACGCTTTCAAACCACAAAACGCGTCTGTGAGTTCAAAGCCCAGTTGTGTATTTATCCGCTGTGTCACTGCCATATTGATTTGGCGACGATCTTCAGGAGGAATACTACTGCTGGAGTCTTTTTGTAGATAACGACTCCCGGAAAGAATATCCAAAGGATCGTTTTTTAATCGATCGCGCATTTGCCGGACCAAATCAGGTAGTAAAGCAGGCTCATGCTGACCATCACAATCGATCGTCACCAGCACATCATATTCATCCTGATGCGCTATGGAAAAATCAAAGGCACTCTTCAGAGCCGCTCCATAGCCACGATTCTCGGGATGAGAGATGACAATGATTCCTGGAAATTGATTTAGTAACTCAGCGGTGTTATCTGAGGAACCATCATCGACCACCAGAATCGCTTCAGCATACTTTTTCACTTCCGATAAGACTTCGAGCACATGCCGCTCTTCATTATAAACCGGCAAAGCAATCAGCGCTTTCCTGCTCATACTCAGACCCTTTGCTATTCTGGAGTCTTCTATCAAATTTAATTAGGACGGTTCCATTGTAGAAGGGGCAACCCCAGCGTCAACTATTCAATTCATTCGAAGAAGAGGCCGACGCGCAAGCAAAGCAAAAACTTCGAACCCGGTTGGTTGTGAGAATATGTAAATCTTCTACAATAGGACCAGAACATGTATTTGCAGCGGAATTGATTTCGTTTTCAACCAAATGAGTTCGACACTCCAGGCAATATACGTAAAACCACCTAATCGAAGACAATTTACACGGAAACACAAAGGAGTTACACGAATGGCTTATTCGCTTCCCGATCTGCCCTATGCCTATGACGCTCTTGAGCCTCACATTGATGCCAAAACGATGGAAATTCATCATACCAAACACCATCAGGCTTATATTTCCAAAGCGAACGCCGCTCTTGAAGGGCATAGTGATCTTGCAGCAAAATCAATCGAAGATCTGGTCAGTGATTTGAGTGCGGTTCCCGAAGCAATTCGTGGTGCGATCAGGAACAATGGTGGCGGACATGCCAATCATAGCCTGTTCTGGACAGTAATGTCTCCGAATGGAGGTGGTGCTCCCAGTGGTGAACTCGCGGACGCAATTAATTCTACATTTGGCAGTCTGGATGCTTTTAAAGAACAGTTTTCTAATGCCGCTGCTACCCGATTCGGTAGTGGATGGGCCTGGCTCTCTGTCGATGGCGGAAATCTGCTTGTCGAAAGCACACCCAATCAGGATACCCCACTTTCTGAAGGTCGAACACCCATCCTGGGACTTGATGTATGGGAACACGCATACTACCTAAACTACCAAAACAGGCGACCTGACTATATCACAGGCTTTTATAATGTGATTAATTGGGATGAAGTGGCTAAGAGATACGCAGCAGCGAAAAGCTAATTGTCGTATTTTACATCGATAATCAGCCCCTTAATTGCCGATGAAATGAAAGCGGCCTTCATGTTTTGAAGGCCGCTTTTGATATTTGAGGGGGGGGGAGTTCCATGTCAAATCGCAGCTGCAATCTGGCCATTCTGATCAGTCTGTTTTGCTTACAGGCGGGGTGTCAGACGATTCCCGACTATCATCAACCCGCTGGATTCAGCAGTACTTATCACAAGCGAATCTACCCGGAAACAGCCATGGTCTCTCTTTCGAAGAGCGCCACTCAGCATCTTCCCGAAGATCAGGGTGTATTTTATCCTACCGACGTGAAAGTGAAACAGCCGACGTATCATGCTCCTTTAGCTGAAATTAAAGGCCGTATCACCGACGAAGAATTGCAAGACTCACGCCGACGTCTGCAACTGGACAGCCTGCGGAGAAGTGATAATTACATTAATCGGGAACAAATTTACAACGAGAATTTCCCAGCCCCCGCTTCCTGGTAAGTTTGAGTGATTTGCTGAGCAAGACCATCTGGTTGTAAAGATTACATATTCGCAAAAACTGAATTTCAGTCCTCAATTCTGCTTTTGACAGGATATATAATACCCGTTATCTTCCCGTTCTACATTGATGGAGATTGCGCTGTGATAGAATCTTCATGATCTACAGTGGATATGGGAAGGACCCCAAAAGTGGTAAATGGTCAGCACGTGGTTGTCTTTGATGGACTGAATGAAACAGAACAAGTTCTCAAAGCGATTTTGGAACCCCAGGGGTGCCGGGTCAACCGAATTCGACAACAGCATTCCGGCGATATCACTTCCGCCGAAGAAGTCCCCAGTATCCTTGTTGTGCACGATGAAGATGCGAGTCATTGTACCAAAGATAAACCAGGATGGAACAAAGTCCCGAAGATTGTCATTGGTTCAGTAAAAAAACGCTCTACATCCAATACTGATCAATCCACTCACTTCCTGGTTCAGCCATTTCATTATGCTGAATTGATCGATTCGATTGAGAGCATTTTGCAGCAACCTCAGTTGAATCACTGACCATTGGGGCGCTCTCGCGACCTGAATCAATCTCAAACACAGTGATTCCTATTTTAGAGTTCTCACGACTTTTGAAGAGTTTTGCTGCCTGTGTTGCATGACCTTCAGTCTTCCTGGATGCAGTAATTGCGCTCATGGATTTGCTCGGGGCTTCACGTTGAGATATGATATTGAGCAGAGTAACCAGACCTGTGAACTTAGCAGACAGTTCCACTGTGTGCTGCAGGTCCAGTCCTCGACTGGGAATTAATACGCTATGAATAGTTTGAGAGGCAAAGACGTGACTCAAACGACACTGCTGGTAATCCAGGGTGTTGATTTAGGAACACGATTTAAGCTCGGCACTGATCCTGCTGGAGTAGGGCGGGGCGTTCGAAATGAAGTTCGCATCCTGGATACCGAAGCATCACGTCAGCATGCTCTGATTTCCTTCAAAAACGGTTCCTATATCATCACCGATCTGAATAGTTCTAATGGAACTCTGTTAAATGGAAAACAGATCGAGTCGACCAAACTCAATAACGGAGATCATATTCAAATCGGTCGCAGTCTGTTGTTATTTTCGAGCCAGTCGATCGATGATGATTCCCGCTATATGGCGGAAAAAATCGATTTAATCAGCAACGAAGATTCCCATCACTCCAGCATAACACACGAAGTCAATCACGATTTCGATTCGGTAGTGATGGATACCGCCGATGTAACAGGAACGATCCCAAAACACGAAATCCAGAATGATCTTCAGGCATTGTATCGTGTTGCTGAAGCTTCTGTGAGCCCCACCATCTCACAGGAAGAATTACTCAAACGAATTCTTGATCTTACCATCAATACCGTCGGTGCGGATCGGGGCTGCATGTTGATTACAGATCCGCAATCGGGTGAAATCCTGCCACAAATCTATAGCAGTCTGAATGAGAAAAAAACCGGATCTCGCATGCCGGTCTCTCACAGTATTGTGGACTATGTTCTAAACAAGAAGCAAGGAGTTCGTACATCCGATGCACAGCATGACCAGCGTTTTGAAGGGGGACGCAGTATTCTCCAGGCTGGAATTCGTGAAGCCATGTGTGTTCCCATGCAAGGACGTCATGAGTTAATGGGGGTCATCTATGTTGACACAACCACGTCACATCCTGATATATTATTAAAAAATGGTTCCTCGGAAAAATTCAGCGAAGAACACCTCCGACTACTTGTAGCAATCGGGCGGCAGTCCGCTTTGGCAATAGAGAACTATCGATTCCAGAATGCGATGCTTAAAGCAGAACGCTTTGCTGCAATGGGGCAAACTATCGCCACGTTGAGCCATCACATCAAAAATATCCTTCAAGGAGTCCGTGGCGGCAGCTACCTGATCGACATGGGTCTGAATAAATCAGAAGAGGATCTCGTCCGTAAAGGCTGGAACATCGTCGAAAAAAATCAGAACAAAATCTACCATCTGGTCATGGACATGCTCACTTTCAGTACAGAACGAAAACCTGCATTAGAACCGGGGTCTATTAACACTCCGGTGAAAGACATCTTTGAATTAATGCAGGCACGAGCAGAAGAATTTGGTGTCCAGCTGAAATGCGAACTATCGAAAGACCTCCCGGAATCCGTCTTCGATCACGAAGGGATTCATCGCGCCGTTTTGAATATCGTGATCAATGCCATAGATGCAGTTGAAGGGGCTGAAAAGGGAATGGTGCTTCTCGAAACCACATACTTAGAGAAACCAGATCAGATTCTGATCATGATTTCAGATAACGGCCCGGGGATACCTGAGGATCAAATCAACAAGATTTTTAATCTGTTTGAATCGACGAAAGGTTCCCGAGGAACTGGAATTGGATTGGCAGTCAGCCAGAAAATCATCAGGGAACATGGGGGAGAGATCAGCATTGAGAGTGAAGCCGGGAAAGGGTCGCGTTTCACTCTTTCAGTTCCCCGCCTGGACGAAGACCATCCACCAGAGGCTTCATCTTAAACAAATTGATGACGATCGTTAAAAACTGCGTTTGGTCCGTTCAGATTTTTTCGATCCTTGACCTCTTCCCAGAATCATCTTCTCTAATGCAACAGGATCAGCTCCAATATGCTTTTTTAAACCAGACCAACGAGCAGCTTTACAGGTTGGTAACAATTCAAAATGAGATGACTTGATTTTCACCAGCGGAGGTAATTTCTGCTCGAGCAACATAACCCCTCCCGTGACAGCCAATGCGTCCTGATCAGCTTCATCCCCAAACAGCATCGCCATTTCCTTCGAAAATCCCGTTGCTGTTTTTTGCGAATTAGTATTGCTATTGTCCAGTAGATTCAATCGCTCAACCATAAAACCATTTGCATGCCCCCACCATTGAATCGGTTTCTTTTCCCGTAAAGTTTGCGGAATAGAGAACAAAGAGGCTGATTTTGAAAAAACGGACCGAACAGCACTTGTTGCAGGAGCTGGCATAAAGATAGATTCATCCGCAAAAATCCGTGCGGCAGAATCTCCTGCTGGCTTATCACCTGAAGACTGCTTCAAAGCGAATACCGTCTCACCAGTTGCAAAAGTACTTTGGTTCAAGGAAACGTGAAGCGATGGAGAAACGGATTTTTGCGTTTCTAATGCAAAAATATCTTTCATGCTCAAGAGCAGGCTGCTTTGAACTTCAAGGCTAAGACGCGAAGCGCGCGACTCAACAATGGTACCTGAAGCTGCTAAAAAAGAATGATCAATCAGAATCTGTTCTGTTTTTCCAGTATCTGAAGGCTCAACATAGACAACAGACTGAAAACGCCGATCATTGACCAGGATTGCATGCAGAGCGCATTGATCCAACGCCAATTTGCTCTTGTTACAAACCAGGAAATGCTTGGGAACAACTCCTTTTCTCTCAGCAGAAATCTGAAAGTTGCCACCGACTAAATCCAAAGTCGAATTCCTAAGTGTGATAAATGAGGAAACCCCCTCTTTTTTCTGATTTCGAGGCAGTTTTGAAGCCGAGGGCGACAGCAGCTTCAGTTCTACGACCGTACGTTCGCCCTCATTTGGCTGAAACTCCAAACGAACTTGTTTATTCTCAATCAAGAGAGGAGAGGTGTAGCAGGTTCCCTGACCACTGATAATGACCTTGGTGGGTCCTGAAACGGCAGAACTTCTGAGAAATGCACTAAGATCGCCCTTTTTCATATCAAATGAAACAGTTTTCGCTTTTGCAAACACATCACGAATATCCTGTTTCACCTGAGGCTTACTTAAATATGCTTGAATACGATTTAGGCGCCCAGGAGAAAGGGAACTCAAAACAGCAGGATCACAGCCTGCAATCACTCCCCCCTCAGAGATGGCATAAACAGCTTTTTGTTTGGAAAAATCGAGTAAAGGTCTGACAAAAACAGGACCGCGTAATTCGTTCAATTCCGAAGGTAGATCGGTATTGAACGCAGCTGACGGTACGATTTCCCCCCAGCTCTGCTGCCAGGTACGATGAGAATCAATTTGAAACACGTTCTGCGATTTATCAGTTTTTGTGGAGCTCAAATATAATGGCCAGCCCCATAACAGAGTACTTTCTAATTCAAATTTCAGGCCGTTGAATCGGTTCTTACTTTGTTTTCGCAATTGATCCTGAGGCCAATTAATCAAAGAAAGCATGGAAGATTGTTGATTCTTCGGACTACCAATTAAAACAGAATTGACAACGACTACCTCAGCTTGATTTTTAAAGGTAGTGGGCTTACTGGATTTAGCGGTAGCTTCGACACCCTGTTTTTTGTCTTTCGATTCCGAAGGGCCATTCAGTTCAAAAACAGAACGATCAGAGAGCAGGGTACTGGAAAAGATTCTGACTGTGCGAGGAACTTTACGTTCTCCCCAAATGGAATCTTCTTTGTTAATATTTTCCAGGCTTTCCAGCTCAATGGAAGGCACTCCTGTTGTGGAAATAAAACAGTTTGAAATTAAAACATCGGTGTAAGGTTGATCTATGTGGATCGTCTCCAGACGACTGCCGGTGATCACGGAATTTTCCAGAAAAATTCGTGATTCTCCTTGAGGGCGATGTGCATTCATCCGCAAACCACCGCTGGAATTGATCAATCGAACTTGTCTTTGAGTTGTCCCCGTTAATGAAAATGAACAGTTTTGAAATGTGAGATCAGCCTGTTTAATTCCAAAAACATTACAGATTCCCTTACCAGGAATCTTCGAACCATCAAACAGAAAATGAATTCCCTGAAAACGAAGCACACCAGAGGAAAAAGAAAAAAAATCAAATTCAGGCTGCTTCACCAGCTCATCATTTGCTTGAATTACGACTACCGGATTCTGTTCAGAATCTGCCATAATGATGAGCTGTGAACTATTCTGTAACTGTTGTGGATTTAACAAAAAAGGTCCCTGGCCGAACAAACGAACCACAGCGCCTTTCGATGTGACCGCTTTAATCGCATCGTTTAGCTTTCCGTATACTCCTGCCTCTGTATTATCTTTGGCAACCTTCAATACCGGAAGTTTCAGGTCCACCTTGCTGCGATTGGGACCAACGAGAGCCGTGAAGCCAGCCCCCCATTCTGGTAGATGCTTCTTTTCGTCTCCACGTACAGACACGTTTTTCCATTGTTTACTTGCTTGTTTACTTGCTTGTTTAGTCTGAACCGCAGGCTGGTTCGCTGATTTGTTCTCCGAAACTTCGACCTTAAGCTGTGATTGCATGTCTTCGGCCGAGGTCTCTGGATGATCACTTTCTGACGAACTTTGTTTTACGGAATCATTCTGATTCCCCTGTGGGTTCACGCCCGTAGTGCCGAAAGGATTGCTACCCGCGCCTCGTTGAATTGGCGTTGATGAAGTTAACGCATTGATCCCCCACCAGACGAGCAGGATCAATAGAATTGCTCCGCCAATGATCATCGCAATTTGCTTGTAATTTACGGCAATTTGACTCTCGGGTGCTACCGCTTCGTCCACGGCAACAGGAGTGGTTTTCCGGGATGATCTCGGAGGTCGACTCGCCTTAGCAGGTTGTTTACGAGCTGTTTTACTTTTTTGTGGTGTTTGCTTTGCCTGCTTTCGTGATTCAACCGATTTCTCCTGCTTTTGCGAACGCTGAGCTTGCCTGGTTTTCATGGCAGAATCAGAAATAACTGAACCTGTTTCAGGCTGAGGAGCAGAACGACGTGTCTCCACATGTTCTTCTTCTACATAGGGGGTCGCTTCTGCCGCTACCGATTTTTTAACAGGTTTTCGAGAACGCTTAATATCAGGAACTGAAGTTTCTGTTTCATTTTCGACTTCTGCTGCCAGTTCCTGCAGATCGAAGCTGGTACTGAGTCGGCTACTAGATTCTTCCTCGCGATCTTCTGCCTGGCTTTTGTAGTCAGGCATAAATTGATTCATCTGGAATTCGCTACTATCCGACGACTGATTCGTGTTTGTTTCGGGTATTCTATGCCCACCGTCAGACTCGTCATTCGCCAGAGCTTCCAGCACGTTATTATCAACATTCGAACGCTTCAAATTTGAATTTTTCAAATCTTCCAGCAGGTCCTCTGGTGTCTGATATCGCTCACTCTGTGGTTTAGCCATCATGCGCTGAATGATCGCCACCATTCCTTCGGGAACCAGGTCATTTAATTCACGTGGGTCAGGAGGTGGTGTTGTCGCATGTGCTGCCAGTTTGTTGGTCAAACTTCCTTCAGAAAAAGGAGCACGACCAGTCAGCATATGGTACCAGGTACACCCTAAAGAATAGAGATCACTTCTAATGTCCGCAGCCTTGCTGTCTCGCGCCTGTTCGGGGGCCATATAATCTACAGTCCCCACTGTAGTCCCAGCGCGTGTGATGCTCGTCTCGGTGTTGTCGTCAATCGAACGCGCTAACCCAAGGTCCGTCAGTTTGACAACACCATCCAGTCGAATGAGAATATTAGCTGGCTTGATGTCTCTGTGAACAATCCCTTGCTGATAGGCATGCGCCAACGCCTTAGTGACTTCTGTAATAATCTCCAGCGATCGCCGAACGGGAATCCGTTTTCGTTTACTGATCAGATTGTGTAAATCGGTTCCTTCGACATATTCCAAAGCGATATAAAGGTAACCATCTTCTTCCCCGGCATCATAGACAGACACAATATTTTCATGGCGCAAATGGGCGGCGGCTTGACCTTCTGCCTTGAATCGCTTGACAAGTACCGGATTCTCTGCCTTATCACGAGGTAAGATCTTTAACGCAGCCAATCGATTTAATGTCGTGTCACGGGCAAGAAATACTGCGCCCATTCCGCCAGCGCCAATTTCTTTTTCAATCTGATATTTGCCCAATGATTCTAATTTAGGGACGCGCGCAGATTGCCGTTTTTTCTTTTCAGGAATGTTTTTATCCCGCTTGGCCATTGCCTACCCCAGAATATTTTGAATCGACAAATTCAAAAACGTTTTTTTACACGAACCGCATATGTGAGTCATCAAGAATTGATTTCGATCTACAAGAAGAATGCAGATGGAAGCCCTTATATCATAAGCAGTTGGAAGGGTAGAGTCAAAATAGACCCTCTTTACTTTTCGATTTTTCTGAGACAAGAATCCAGATCGGACCTGAGTCGAATCAGTTTCAGCAGTAATCAGGCTTCAGAAACAGCTTAAATCGCGTCAGACCAGTCCAGACACTGAACAAGACCGGATTTCATGCTGCATATGCACCATTGCCCGAACGGGTCGCAGGCAACGTCAATCGCTTCATCCGGAATTACTCCTCCCCAAAGAAGCTTCCCTTCCTGATTTAACCAATACAATTCCTGTTCAATGGTCGCAGCAACGATCCGGTTCCCTGAAAAATCACAGGCGATCGCTTTGGGGGTTCCTTCGAAAACCAATGTTCCTGCTGAATCTCCCTCATGATCAAACATCAATATCCCGTAATTAAAGCCCGCCAGATAAATCCGCTGACCATCTCCGGAAACTGCGATTCCACCACTATTTGACCAATGCTTTTCGGTCCAGTGACAGTTACCTTCCAGATCATGGCAACAGATCAAACCGTTTTCAGCAGCACCTATCAACCGTGGTTCCGTCACCTGAAATTCTAAATAACTCAAAGGTCGGTTGGTCTCAAAACTGGCAACCTTCCTCTTCTGAGAGTCAATGAGAATCGTCTTTCCACTGGCGAGACTGACGGCAATATAGTCTCCATACGAGTCCATCGTGATTTCCAGACATTCCACCGAAAATGAAATTGCCCAAAGAACGTTCAAATTTCGATCGAAGCAGCAGATACTATTATCTGAATAAATTGCGGCCCCCAGTTTGCCGCGGTCACTCCAATGGACCAGTTGGATATCTTTAATTCCCCGATTCAGATGTAAAAACTGTCCCTGCCGATCCAATAAATAAAGGCCGCCTGAAATATCGGCGGCCAGTATTTCTCCGGTTTCGCGTGCAATATCCAGCGCCTGCAAAGGAGCTTCTGTAGAAAATGACCACCGTAAACTGGGGGTCATTCCCTTTCCTTGTGTAAGCCAGGCGGCACGTTCATCCATCATGGTGTTACAGCAAATTGCCTTTGGAGAATTTGTAAGCCACGCTTGATGTCAGAATCTGCTGCAAGCTTTTGCTCTCGTGACGCCCCATACATGGCAGTCTGCAGTTCATCTTTCTCAACCGTGATATTGGGTTTGATCCCAATCTTACCATAAGTATTTCCCTGAGGCGAATAGAATTTGGCAGTTGTCAAACGTAAACCAGTCGAACCGCGAATCGGAAAAATACTCTGCACCGACCACTTGCCGTAGGTTTTTCGACCGACAACAGTTGCCCGACGGTGATCTGTGAGTGCCCCTGCCACAATTTCACTGGCACTGGCGCTGTTTTCATCCACTAATAAGACGAGCGGAATTTTCCATGTGCCAGGACGATGTGCTGTATAGCTCCAGTTCTGATCGGAGACACGTCCCTTAGTCGAAACTAATTTTCCTTCTTCCAGAAAACGATCAAGAACTTCAACTGCAGCAGATAATAAACCGCCTGGGTTCCCCCGGACATCCCAGATCAAAGACCGCATCCCTTCACCATGCAGCTTTCTTAATGCCGCATCCAACTCGGAAGCAGAGGTCTTTTGGAAACCTGTCATTTTGATGTAGGCAATCCCATTTTCCTTATCAATCATTTTCACAATGGGAAAACTTTTGACTTGAACTGCTTTTCTGACCACCTTCGCCGTGCGGGTGACGCCACTGTCTGGATTCTCTAGTTCCAGTACTACCTGGCTTCCAGATGCACCTCGCAACAAATTAGCTGCTTGATCGGTCGTCATGTTGCGACAATCTTTTCGATCAATACCCACGATATGATCGCCGGACAAAACGCCCGCTTTTTCTGCAGGACTCTCAGGCAGGACATTGATCAACAGCATGCCTTCGCCAATTTCCGCCTTCATTTCGATGCCGATACCGACAAACTCTCCTTCGATATTGTCATAAAGATCACCAAGTCGATCAGGAGTCAGAAAGCTACTGTAATCGTCCAGTGAATTGCAACCACCAAACATGTACTCGGCAATCACAGCGGTATCACGCAGTCCCAGATTCTGATAGGACAGATCACAAACTTCATTAATCAACTGATGTGCCCCATGATGACTGGAAATGGATTTATTCCAGTAATTCTCTCTTAAAATCCGACGAACTTTTCGGATTTTTTCTGGCGATACTCCACGCAAGTTTTTTTTCGTAAACTGATCGTTCGCCAATGCCAGGTACAAACTTTCGGTACCATGCGCGACATATGATGTCGTGCTGAGTGGATCAACAAAATGCGATTGAATTTTCGATAATATTTCGTCAAACAGAATAAAAGCTTCACGTCGAGACTGAGATAACAGAACCTTTGAGAAACTCTCGTCCATATAGCGGCGGTCGATACCAAAATGAATTTTTGCACGACGCAAACCGTATTTAATATTATCGTTTCCAGGCCATTCCTTGAGAGCCTCTTCGTAATGTTCAATGGCCTTTATCCATTGTCGAGACCGTTCATACTCTTCACCCTTGGCAATCGCCTGGGTTTGAGTAACTGGTATGACAATTGGTAATTCACCGGGAACAGCATAGGCAACAGTTGATCCCATTGCCAAAGAACATCCCAGTAAACTAGCCCACAAATGTTTCGAATGTAATTTCTTCAGAAGTCGCGTCTTGATAGTTGAAAACATATTTCCCCCTCTATGCCAGCGTTCATCCTGAAACTGATGGCCGCCACAAGCAGTGCTCATCAAATGTTTTCAGGTAGACGGACGCTGGTTCGCGATGCACAAAAATGTACAACGTTTATTTAAACAATTATCTTGCCGATATGTTTAACATAAGTCACAAAAAACGTTGGTCAAACAATCGTTTTGGGGAACATGCAGGATGACCTGAATAATCGATCCATTTTTAAATGCTCGTTCAAAACCAGCGGTATGAACATATACACAATCTGTCGGGAGTCGTTCTTAACTCGTTGATATGACTGCTACATCAGGCCTGGAAGCAGTTCGCCAGCTTCACTAACCCGTGTAATCAGGATAACCACACGTCAGACGTACCACTTCAAGAATTCTTGAATGGGAAACGGGAAATTGCTCAACTCCACATTTGGTATGTTACCGTTCCTGTCCCCAGAGGATTGCCAGCTGCACCAGAACGTCGACAGCCTGTTGCATCTCTTCGACTGTGGTCCATTCCAGAGGGGAGTGAGGATTATGTTGTCCACTTGAGAGATTGGGTGTGGGCAGTCCCTTTTCCGTCAGGAGAGAGCCATCAGTACCGCCTCGAATCACATTCAGATTCGGCTCCAGTCCCGCAGCACGGGTCGCTTCAATCGCTTTTTGTAATGCACGAGGCTCTTTCGATAATCCATCACGCATATTGCGATACTGTTTGTGAATCGTGATTGTGATTTCCGCCTTCGGATGCTGCTCTCGCAAGGGAGCAGCCAGCGATTCCAACAGTTGTGCATATTCTGACAGTTTTTCTGTCTCAAAATCTCGTAATATTAATCGAGCCGAGGCTTCAGAGACACTTCCTTCGAGATGGTAAGGATGTATGAAACCTTCCCGACCCTCTGTCGTTTCTGGGCTCATCGTCTCCGTGGGTAATTGTGCAATCAATTTACACAAAATGCGATTAGCATTCACCATGACACCTTTTCCCACAGAAGGATGCGTATTCACCCCACGCACGACAATAACCGCCTGATCGGCTGAAAACGTTTCGGAATCAATGCGGCCACTGCCATCACTGTCCAGTGTATAAGCACAACAAACGCCGAACTGGTTTAGATCCAGCTTTTCTATACCGCGACCGATTTCTTCATCACACGTAAAACAGAGACGAATCGGACCATGTTGAATGGAACGATCTGCCATCAACTGCGCGGCAGCCGACATCATGACTGCAATGCCCGATTTGTCATCGGCTCCCAGTAGAGACGTACCATCGGTGGTAATCACTGTTTTTCCCAACATCTGTTTCAATCGCGGTTCTTCGCTGACCCGTAAAACCCGCGATGGATCGCCGGGCAGCACCAGGTCCTGTCCATCATAGTTTTCATTGACAATCGGATTGACATTGGTCCCCGAAAATTCCGGCGAGGTGTCCACATGCGCAACCCAGCCAATCGCAGGGGCATCCCCCTCAACCGTACCCGGAATGGTCGCCATCACAATTCCGTGCTCACTGATTGTCACATCTTCCAGCCCAATTTGCTCACACTCATCAACCAGCAGTCGGCTCAACACCAGTTGTTTTTCCGTACTCGGAAATGTTGGTACGGTCTCATCTGACTGAGTATCGATTCTGACATAACGCAAAAAACGATTGAGCAATGTATCCATAAGAAGTCTCTTTGTAATGCAGGGATAATGCGAATTCCAAGCCGACACGCAAACTAGCGGCCCGTATTAAATTGATCCAATTCAAAAGCCACAAATTCAATTTTCTGATAGCCGTCTCTCTCGTAGAGTAAGCCAACCTGACTATCAGATAACATCGCCAGAGAAGAATAGGCGGCAGAGCCCGGCGTTACCAGTCGTGAGACCGACCACGTTTTGCCTTCATCTTCGCTCAGACGGACTGTCATTTTTTCGCGTTTTTTACTGGCCGGATTGCTGAAAAGAATCTGCCCGGGTTTCCCTTGTCCCGGAAAGCGAACGCGTATCAGACTGGCCTGACAAACCGGCTCGATGAGCGTCGGGTCTAGTGTTTCACCAGTCCAGGTTGCTCCACCATCTTCAGAAATCGCAATCGCTCTACGGTTCTTGCCATGATAACTGCGCATATTCATCAAAAGTCTGCCATCCGCCAATTCCACGACGGCACATTCATTCGTCTTGACACCAATCGGCTGACTCAACTGCCAGGTCTTGCCATGATCGTCCGAATATATCGCATGCGATCTGCGTACGCTCTTGCCATCCAGTGTCACATTATGATCACAGGGAATCACCAGTCGTCCCTTGTGAGCACCACGCGTTAATTGAATTCCATTTCCGGGCCCGGTGGCGTACCAGGTCCATTCCAGCTTTTTCGTAGTTTTTGTGATTTCATACGGCGTCTTCCAACTCACACCATCATCATCTGAGAAACTCATATAAACTCTACGTGTATCCCGTGATGTCTTCTCTTTGATTTGTTTTTCGTGGTCTTTTCCATGATTCCAGGTCAAAGGCAGCCAGATTCGGCCCGTTGATTGATCGACGACCGGGCAGGGGTTGCCGCAGGTATGTTCCCCATCGTTCCAGAGTACAGATAATTCAGACCAGGTTTTTCCATTATCTTTGCTGCGTTTGAGAACCAGATCGATGTTTCCACTGTCTCCTAAATTGTTCTTGCGACCTTCTGCAAATGCCAAGAGGGTCCCTTTGGGAGAAACGATCAAAGCCGGTATACGGAACGAGTGATATCCACCATCACCACGCTGAAAGACTGTCGTTTTCGTGGTCGTTTTGAGGGCAGGGGGTTGAGTCTCCTCGGCAAAGCCGGTTGTCAGACAGACATTCAGAAACAGCAAACCCTGTATGAGTATCAGGGGTAACAATTTGGTCATGTGTGAGGCGCTCCGCAGGTGAATCTAGTGCAACTTAATTAACAGAAAATGAGTATAACGTGCCAGGAAATAGGTCACAATCAACCAAATTCGTCTGCATTTCCTGTTGCAGAAGGCAGTTGACTTGCGATCAACAAAAAATTTGTTAAGCTTTCGAGTTCTGACTGAATTTAGCCGATAAAGTGAGATAACTAAGGCAGTTAGCACCGGGCAAAGACTTTTCCCGAGGCGCAACTTTCAGTAGAATGTGGATATGCTTAAGAGTCTGTCCCAACCCAAATCAGGCGGTGTAGCTCAGTCGGTTAGAGCAGCGGAATCATAATCCGCGTGTCGGGGGTTCGAA
>Ga0055584_100000076_pt1 | contig 85575 bp, 93 predicted proteins | sample OSDHelmetaG_FD_58716 | JGI IMG/M metagenome (GOLD analysis project Ga0055584, IMG submission 58716) | Pelagic marine sediment microbial communities from the LTER site Helgoland, North Sea, for post-phytoplankton bloom and carbon turnover... | ecosystem: Environmental > Aquatic > Marine >... | reverse complement strand
GTATCGGATAAAGAGATAAATTATGCTAAAAAACTTTCTGAGAAATGTAATGCTAATTTATATACAGACAATAATTCTGATTTAATTTCTCACCCAGATGTGAATGCTGTAATTGTTTCAACAAGTGAACATGAACACCTTGCTTCGGTTATGCAGGCCTTGGAATTAGGAAAACCGGTATTAGTTGAGAAGCCAATTGCTTTAACTCTTTCTGATGCAGATAAAATCATTTCAAAAGTTAAAGAAACAGGGACACTAATGAGGGTTGGATATGCTCAACGTTTTAAAAGGAGATACTTATCAGGTAAAGACCAAGTTATATCTGGAAGAATAGGTGACATACTTGCCCTTAATGGGAGAGCGTGTAACACAAGGGCGCAAGGTATTGAAATTCTAAAGCGTTCTGTCCACGCAACACCTGTCGTAGATGTTCTGACTTATTGGGTAGATGTCGCATGTTGGTATCTTGAGGGGATTAAGCCAGTTGAGGTAACAGCAAGAGGGACAGGTTCAGTCTTTAGAGATGCTGGATATGATGTTAATGATACAACTTGGGCATTAATTACATTTGAAAATGGAGCGGTTGTTAATCTTGGTGTTTTTTTTGCATTACCAGAGCATTCTCCACAATTAGGCATGGGCGTAAGAATAGAGGTTTTTGGAAATGAGGGATCGTTGATTCTTAATGACGATCATACTGATGAACTATTGATAACGAATAAAGGAATTCCCCATGCTTATATTCCAAACTTAGATTTTAAAACTGCTTTCTTATCAAGTTCAACCCCGGGTAATTGGCATTTAGGAGATTATTGGGGTCCTGTTGCAGACGAAACAAGGGTTTGGTTGGATCACTTATCAAAAGGCAGAGCTTGTCCTATGGCAACAGTTGAAGATGCAAGAAAAACATTAGAAATTACATTAGCAATGGAAGAATCTGCAAAAAATTATACGACGATAAGACTTTAGTCTCGAAAGGATAGAATATATGTTTCGAATTAAAACAATTGATACATTAATAGTTAATGTTCCTCTAAAAAATCCAATAAAAATGGCTGGAGTAGAACTTGAATATTGTGACAATACGGTAGTACGTATATCGGATTATAATGGTAATATAGGTTGGGGAGAAGCTCCTTTTGCTCCATTATTTAATGGGGAAACGTCAATAGGAATGGTCGCAGCTATTGATTTTATGAAGCACAAACTTCTAGATCAAGAAATATTAAATATGAAAGATATTGAACAAAAAATTGAATCTACAATCTATGGTAATCATGGAGCTAAGTCGGCAATTGATATGGCAATTATGGACTTAATGGGTAAAATAGAAGACAAGCCATTATATGAAATGTTAGGCGGTAGAAAAAGAGATAATGTTCCAATGATATGGCTTATTGCAGGGTCTTCTAATGAAATGGAGTTAGCTCACGAAAGAGTAGAGGATGGTTTTGTTGCATTTAAGGTTAAAGTAGGAACAAATAAAGCAGATATTGACCTAAGAAGATCAGAAACGGCAAGAAATATAATTGGTAATGGACCTAAAGTTTCTGCTGATGCTAATCAAGGTTACGCTCCTGATCAAGCTATAGAATTTGCTAGAGAAGCGGGTAATGTAGGTTTGGATTTTTTTGAACAACCAGTGAATGGTTTTGACCTTGTTTCTATGGTTGAATGCAATAATGTTTCTTCAATTCCAATTGGAGCAGATGAAGGGTTGCATAGCTTGAGTGATATTCAGAAGCACCATGATCTTGGCGCTGCGCAGGGTGGAAGCTTGAAATTAATTAAATTTGGTGGCACAAATCAATTAATGGCAGCAGGAAATCTTATGTATAGTTTAGGTATGAATATTAATCTGGCGGGTAAAGCTGCCAACACCTCAATTGGTAGTGCGGCGACTGCACATCTTTCTATTGCTCTTCCTTCTTTACAATGGGATGTGAGTATTTCCAGTCAATACCTATCTGATGATATTGTAAGATCACCAGTAGAGGTAACTAACGGTCATATTATAACCCCAAATGATGGCCCAGGATTAGGTGTAGTTATTGATGAAGAAAAAATAGCTAAATACAAAAAAATATAATAGTAAGAAGAATGTACACCTAGTTTATGATACCAATAAACAAACCTAAATATAAAGTAAATGTTAAAGATGATATCAATAAAGGGATTGCTTTAACATTTGCATTTGCATTATTTGTTCCATTTGTAGAAACCTCAGCAAAATTACTTGGTGAGAATATTGCTCCTCCTCAAATTACTTTCGTAAGATTTTTTGTACATGTGATAATATTTGGTCTCTATATATATTTTACCATGCCTCGAGGTGATTGGAGAGCTAGGCCCTCCTGGCCATTAATAGTAAGGGGCATATTTTCAACTTGTGGCACAATATGCGTTTATGCTGGTCTTGCCGTTATGCCGTTAGTTGATGCTGTTGCTATATTTTTTCTTCAACCCCTAATTTTAACGGCACTTTCAGCAGTTTTATTAAAAGAAAAAGTAGGCATGCTGAGGTGGTCTGCCGTTATTCTAGGAATGATTGGTGCTATGCTTGTTATAGGACCTAATTTTGATACTATAGGATGGGGTGCAACTTTCCCTGCTATGGCAGCTTTATTTCATGCTTTATCTGCATTAATCGCTAGAAGATGGGCTGGTGTTGCAACGTTACCCATTTTTCAATTTTATACCGCTGCATCTGCTGTTATTCTAATGGGAATGCTCTTTGTTATTGCTGCAGTTGTTGGTTATGATAATGTTATGCCAAAAATCCCTAATAACTTTGAATGGTTTTTATTAGCAGTTGTTGCTTTTGGCTCTATAATAACAAACTTGGTTTTGACTCAAGCATTTAGGATTGCACCATCTTCTGTTATTGCGCCTTTTCTGTATCTTCATATAGTAGGCTCTGCAATAATGGGATATTTTATATTTCATCAATTACCAAGTAATCAAACTATATTAGGAGGCTTGCTTGTAATATTTGCTGGATTATTCGTTTGGTGGAGAGAGATAAATAAAAATTAAACTAGTTATCTACTGCCATCGTGAGATGAAATGAAGAGTTCACACATATTTCTAGATTTGTTACTCCATGCATGATTTCCACCTAATATAACCACTGTATCTCCTGTAGTTAAATTTACAGTCTCTTCATCAAGGATTAATGATATATTTCCTGACATCACATAGACGTAATCCAATGTATCTGTTTTTTGCATATAAGGATGTAAGGCATTCTTTTGGTATGTAGAGATATGTTCTGCCCCCATTTCTCTAAAATAATTAGTTATATTTTTTTCATTAATTTCTTCGATGAAAGAAGAATCTGGTGGAATCGTTAAAAACCGGCACAAAGAACCATTCTTTGGTGGAAGTATTGAATGTGGGATATCAGGAATTTCTTGTATATCTGTAATTTTAGTTGGAGTTTCCTCTGTTACCCATATTCTAGTAGAGGTATAACCAGGTCTTGCTGGATCATATTTTATATCTTTAGATTCTCCATCGCTGAATACCTCAATTTCTCCAAGACTATTGTTTCCTATAACTATTCTTCTCATTGGCCTTGCCGTCGCTAACTTATTAGTCTCCATATTTATCGCCACCAATCATTATAAATAACATTTCATTTTGTCCTAGAGAGCTATCCCAGGAATGAAAATGTCCTAATTGCACAACAGTATCCCCTTGATTCATTATAATTTCTTTATCAGGTAGAACATGAATCCTGCTTCCTTTTGTAACAACCCCATAATCAACAGTTCTAGTACGATGCATATTCCAATGTTTTTTGCTATCCATTTTTTCTGATAGACCTGTTACATTCATAGAGGCAAAGAAATCATCAGCAGATTTTTGATCTATAATATTTGTATTCTCTAAGTCGGATTGAATTACTCTAAAATGAGCTCCATTCTCAGGAGGGGAGTGACTCATTGGCCGGTCGGCAGCATCTTTATGATCGCTTAAATCAATTGGACAGTTCTCGAAAGTCCATATTTCATTAAAGAATATAGTTGATCCACCACCTCTATTATGTTGATGTGGATTAGCGTTATCAAATAAAACGCCTGATTTACCATTTTGATTATTTCCAACAACAACTCTTCTTGGAGCGGTAGGTTTGTCCATTATAGATTTCCTCAATAATAATTAGAAATCAAAAACGGCCACAGCTCTAATTGGAGAACCTGTTCCGCCTCTCCATGGCATAGGTAATCCAATAAATCTAAATTCACCTCTACCTAATAATTTTTCTAGATTACATAGACTTTCCATATGGGTGATATTTTGTTCTAGACAGGCTTTATGAACCAGAGAATTAATGTCTCCAATTGGACCTGGTCTCATTGAATCAATACCAAAATGTACAATTTTTTGAGCTGCCAACCATTCTGTTGCTTCAACATTGACACCAGAGTTATCTGTTGAATAAGATGGATTTGGAAAAGTTCTTTCATGATGTCCAGTACACAACAAGACTGTGCCTCCATTTGGTATTTTAACTCCTGCTTTAATTGTTGCTTGTTCCAGGTCCGATACAGTTATTTCTGTTTTTGGCTCAATATGCCTTAAGTCAAGACAGACACCAGGTACAATACAATTTTCGAGAGGATATTCATTTATAGGTATCCCTTTTTCTCCAAAATGCCTAGGGGCGTCAATGTGAGTGCCTCCGTGATCTGGCATTGAAAAATAGTGTACAGAATTACCCTGTATATTACCGGAATCAGCAAACGCTTCGGCATGACTTTTCCAAACTCCATGAATTATTGGAGGCTGTCCAGGATAAGCTGGTGATCTGTGATATAATTCTCTCGTTAAATCAATTATTTCCATTATTTCCCCTATTAATTTAATTAATAATACTTTTGTAGGATATTACTTTTTCTAGTGAATGTGCAACTTTTATAATATTTTCTTCTTTCCATTTTTCACCAATAACTTGAATAGACATAGGTAACCTATCTTTATTTCTCCCAATTGGCATTACAATTGACGGACACCCAGTTATATTGTGAGGAGATAAAAATGGTCTATGTATGCTTTTTAAGTAGTCGAATTCTTTTCCATTAATTTCTGCTTTTAACGTTTTAATTGATGGTGCAACGCAGGGAACTGAAGGAGTTATTAGAGATTTATAATTTTTTAAAATATCTGAAATTTCTCTTGTAATAAGTTCTTTTTCTCTCATAGCTACAATATAATCATCCTGAGTAATCTTAAGTGACCATTCTATCCTATTTCTAACATCTTCATCAAATGATAGTGGATCTTTTTTATATTGCTCTCTATGAATTGCACTAAACTCAGGGCCGGCAACTCTATAGAATAACCCTTCTAATTGTTTAGAATTTTTAAAAGAGGTTGTTTCAAACGTAGCCCCAAGTTGTTTTAATATATAAATACATTCATTAAACGCTTTATAGATCTCATCATCAACTTCACAGTTATTATAAATATCAGGACAAAGTAAAATTTTATCACCCTTAATAGATTTTTCTATATCTTTCGTAAAATCACAGACTTTTTTATTCTGTGAATAGGAGTCTTTCTGATCATAACCAGATATTATATTTAACATGACTGCTGCATCAAAAACTTTTTGAGTCATCGGGCCTACATGATCTAGGCTCGGCGTGTTTGGGAAAACTCCGCGAAGACTCACTCTTCCATGTGTTGGTTTTAATCCTACTATTCCACATAATGCCGCAGGAGTTCTTATAGAGCCACCGGTATCTGATCCTAGCGCCATGGGAGTTAATCCTGCTGCTATTGCTGCTGCAGACCCTCCACTTGACCCACCAACTATTTTTTCTAGATTATGAGGGTTTCTGGTTGTTCCAAAATGCGAATTTATAGTTGTTGAAGCAGCTGCGTATTGGTGTGTATTAGTTTTTCCTAATAATATAGCTCCAGATTCTTCAAGTTTTTCTATGCACACGGCATTTTGTAATGGAATATTATTATTATAAAGCTTTGCTCCTTGTGTAGTTTTGATATTTTTTGTGTCTATGATATCTTTGGCGGCAAAAGGAATACCATGAAGTAGTCCTTTATAAAGCCCCCTAGCTATCTCTTTTTCAGCATTTTCAGCATTTTTTAATGCCTCTTTCTCTGCAACATAAATAAATGCATTAATTTTCCCATCATTTTTCTTTATTCTATCTAAATAATATTCAGTTACTTCGATAGGAGATATTTCCTTTAGTCTTATTTTTTTTGCAAGCTGATTTAGGCTCAATTGGTGTATTGTATTATTATTCATAATTTATCTATCAATTAGTTATGTACATTTATCGTATAACTCGATATAAAAATAAATAATAACATAAATATGGAATATATAGAAATATATGTAAATATCTCACTGTATTTAAAAAAAATAATTAATTAGTAATATAGTGTCGACAATTTCTTCTAAATGAAGTATTCATTCCCTTCTATAGTTATTAGTAGATATAATTTATAATCAATGAAATTACGTGAGCAATGTATAATGAACATTATTGAAAAACTTGAAGCTGAACAATTAGCAACTATTAGTGAAAAAAGATCTCTCCCAGATTTTTCACCTGGAGATACTGTTAAGGTGAACGTTTGGATTAGAGAAGGAGCTCGTGAAAGAATACAGGCTTATGAAGGTGTTGTTATTGCAAGATCTGGAGCTGGTATAAACGAGAGCTTTACTGTTAGAAAGATTTCTTACAACGAAGGTGTTGAAAGAGTGTTCCCAGTGCATTCACCAATTATTGACTCTTTAGATATTGTTAAAAGAGGTAAAGTTAAGCGTGCCAAATTATATTATCTAAGGGGAAGAAGAGGCAAGTCAGCTCGTATAGCAGAGAAAATTGATCCAAATAGAAGTAAAGATAAAAAAATTAAAGCTACAGTTGAAGATAAGAAAGTCTCGGCAGAAGAATCCTAATTAGAATTTTTCATATAAAGGATTTTTATCTTGAATATTGATTTGTTAAAAAGATTATGTGAAACACCGGGTGTTCCAGGACATGAAACACGTGTAAGAGATTTGATTCAGCAAGAAGTCAAAGGTTTTTTTGACGAAGTTTATACTGATTCATTGGGATCTTTAATCTGTAAAAAAATATCAAAAAATAAAAAAAATAAAAAAAATATTTTATTATTATGTCATATGGACGAGATTGGATTCCTTGTAAATTTTATTAATAAACAAGGTTATGCATATGTAGATCCCGTTGGCGGTTTCGATCCAAGAAATCTATTTTCAAGAAGAGTAAAAATTTGTACTGATTCAGGTGATTATAAGGGGGTAATGAATCCTATAGGTAAGCCAGTTCACACGCAATCAGCTCTTGATAGAAAAAAGGTACCGGAAACAAGTGATTTTTTTGTTGATCTAGGATTTGGTGAAAAAACAAAGGACTATGTTAATATTGGTGATTTTGTTGTTATGGACGAACCTTTTTTAAGTTTAGATTCCAAAGTTGTCTCTAAGGCTTTAGATAACAGAATAGCCTGTTGGATTGGAATTGAAGCAATTCGTAAGATTGTTGATGAAAACATAAATCACAATCATGATATAACAGTCGCATTTACAACCCAAGAAGAGGTTGGTTTAAGGGGTGCTAAAATTGCATCTTTCCAGGTAAATCCTGATATAGCAATAGGCATTGACACAACGCTTTCATGTGATACCCCAGGGGTAGCTGAAAATGAATGGATTACAACGCAAGGAAAAGGATTTGGACTGCATATAAAAGATTCCTCTTTTATCTCAGATAAGGATTTGGTTAAAGAGTTTATAGAAATCGCAGATGAGAATAAGATCCCTTTTCAACGCACTATCTTATCAAGAGGTGGCCAAGACGGAGCTGCGGGGCAACAGGCAGCTTCAGGAGCAAAGGCTATTGGTATTGTAGTTGGAACAAGATACATACACACAGTAACTGAAATGATTGATAAAAGTGATCTTGAGAATGCACTCAAGATTATAATAAAATTTATAGAAAGATAATCTTTTTGTTAAATAATAATATAAATTATACATTGAGATAAATTTATGGAGTTAAAATGAGTAAATTAAGAACCCTATACGATAAAATTTGGGATGATCATCTTGTAAATACATCTGAAGATGGATCATCATTGATTTATATAGATAGACATCTAATACATGAAGTTACTTCCCCACAGGCATTTGAAGGCTTGAGGATGACAAATAGAAAAGTTAGATGTCCGGAAAAGACATTAGCTGTTGTTGATCACAATGTTCCGACTACGGATAGAAAACTAGGAATTAAAGATGAGGAATCAAGAATCCAAATTGAGGCTTTAGCTAAAAATTGTGCTGAATTTGGCATTGATTATTTTAATGAATTAGATATAAGGCAGGGAATATGCCATGTAGTAGGGCCTGAGCAAGGCTTCACATTACCGGGCACTACTATTATGTGTGGCGATAGCCATACTGCGACACATGGAGCATTTGGCGCTTTAGCTATGGGTATCGGTACGTCAGAAGTTGAACATATATTGGCAACCCAAACTCTTATTCAAAGGAAAGCAAAAAATTTTAAGATTATTGTAAGAGGTAAGACGCCTTATGGAGTTACTGCTAAAGATATAATTTTATCGATAATAGGAGAAATTGGAACCGGTGGCGGTACAGGATCAGTTATTGAGTATGCAGGTAATGCTATTACAGATTTATCTATGGAAGGAAGAATGACCGTATGTAATATGTCAATTGAAGGTGGCGCTCGAGCAGGATTAATAGGACCGGATGATACTACTTTTGAATACCTAAAAGGTAGAACAAGAAGTCCTAAGGGGGATAATTATCAAAAAGCTGTCGATTATTGGATGTCTTTAAATACAGACAAGGGTGCATTTTTTGATAGAGAAATTATTTTAGATGTAGAATCACTTCCACCTGTTGTGACCTGGGGCACCAGTCCTGAAGATGTTGTATCTGTGAAGGGTATTATACCAGATCCAAATGATATTGATGATTTGGATAGAAGAAATTCAAAAATTACTGCACTTAAGTATATGGGTTTAGAAGCTGGGACAAAGATAACAGATATCAAGCTAGATAAAATTTTTATTGGATCCTGTACAAATGGTCGTATAGAGGATTTAAGAGAAGTTGCAAAAGTTGTTCAAGGTAAACATGTAAATGAAAATTTAAATGCAATGATTGTACCTGGTTCTGGGTTAGTTAAAGAACAAGCAATACAAGAAGGGTTAGATAAAATATTTATCGATGCTGGTTTTGATTGGAGAGAGCCGGGATGTTCAATGTGTTTAGCTATGAATCCAGATAAGTTGAAGCCAAAAGAAAGGTGTGCTTCCACATCAAATCGTAATTTTGAGGGTAGACAGGGATTTAAGGGTCGTACGCATCTGGTTTCACCTGCAATGGCCGCTGCCGCTGCTATCGCTGGACATTTTACAGATGTCAGAGAATTAGATTAATAAATAAATGAGTATTATGTAATGGAAAAATTTGAAACTACAACAGCTGTCACCGCAGTACTTCGAGAAATTAATATTGATACAGACAAGATAATACCAAAACAGTATCTTAAAACAATACAAAGGACAGGTTTAGGTAAGGGATTATTTTCTGAATTAAGGTATAATGACGATGGTACAGATAATAAAGATTTTATCTTAAATCAACCAAGTACTAAGAATGTTGAGATTCTTATAGCAGGAGATAATTTTGGCTGTGGATCATCAAGGGAACACGCCCCTTGGGCTCTTTTAGATTATGGTATAAAGATTATTATATCAACCTCGTTTGCAGATATTTTTTATGGAAATTGTTTTAAGAATGGAATGTTACCAATTGTATTAGATTCTGATCAAGTAAATTTATTGATGGAGGATGCTAGTCGCGGTGCTAATGCTAAGCTAAAAATTAATCTTGAAGACCAAGAGATTACCACATCAGATGGTCTAATTATAAATTTTAAAATTGATAAATTTCTAAAACATTGTCTACTAAATGGATTAGATGATATAGACTTGACGCTTGAAAAAGCTAAGAAAATAGATTCCTACGAAAAAAAAATAGAAAACGATAGACCTTGGGTTTAATTCGTTACAGTTATGTTGTTAATATTTGGTCTTAATTTATAGGAGAAAGACATGCCTTCATTTAATTTATTATTATTACCAGGAGATGGAATTGGTCCTGAGGTAATGAAAGAAGTTGAGAAAGTTATTGCTTGGCTTAACATTAATACAGATCTTAAGTTTGAAACAGAATACGATTTAGTAGGTGGATCTGCATATGATAATCATGGAAAAGCTATCTCTAACGAAGCTATGAAATTAGCACATGGATCAGATGCAGTAATATTTGGAGCTGTTGGAGGCCCAAAGTGGGATTCTGTCCCCTTTGACGTTAGACCAGAAGCAGGTCTTTTGAGACTGAGAAAAGAATTAGACTTATTTGCTAATCTCAGGCCTGCAATTTGTTATAAAGCTCTTGCTGATGCATCTAGTTTAAAACGTGAACTTGTTGAAGGTTTGGACATTCTAATTTTACGTGAATTAACAGGAGGCGTTTATTTTGGAGAACCAAAAGAAATAATAGATCTTGGCAATGGGCAAAAAAAAGCAATTGATACTCAGGTTTATCATACACATGAGATTGAACGCATTGCTCGAGTAGCTTTTGAGCTTGCAAAAACACGTAAGGGAAAAGTTACTTCAACTGAAAAACGTAATGTTATGATATCAGGAGTTTTTTGGAACCAGGTTGTAACACATATACATAAAACAGAATATCCAGAAATGGAGTTAGAACACATTCTTGCAGATGCTTGCGCAATGCAATTAGTCAGAGAACCTAAACAATTTGATCTTATTGTCGCAGATAATCTTTTTGGAGATATATTGTCAGATGAAGCCGCAATGCTCACTGGTTCAATGGGTATGTTGCCATCTGCTTCTTTAGGTAGTCTAGATGAAGGCACAAAGAAAAGAAATGCAATGTATGAACCTGTCCATGGGTCAGCACCCGATATATCAGGCAAGGGTATTGCAAACCCAATAGCAGAAATTGCTTCATTTGCAATGGCTTTAAGATATTCATTTAACCGTCCACTTGAAGCTGATTTAATTGAATCATCTATTTCATCGGCATTAGATAGAAATATCCGTACACCAGATATCATGCAAGACGGTATGGAAAAGATAGGAACATCAGCTATGGCAGATGCAATAATTGAAGAAATGAATTCTAGAATAAATTAGGATAGGTATATAATGGGCTATAGGATAGCAGTAGTTGGCGCAACTGGAAATGTTGGTCGTGAAATGTTGAATATATTATCAGAAAGACTATTTCCTGCTGATGAAGTTGTTGCATTAGCATCTGGCAGATCAAATGGTCGAGAGGTATCTTTCGGTGATGGTGTGTTAAAAGTTCAAGATTTATCAAAATATAATTTTGATAATATTGATATTGCACTATTTTCAGCAGGATCTAAAGTTGCCGAAGAGTGGGCTCCTAAAGCTGCTGCAGCTGGAGCGATGGTAATAGATAATTCTTCTTTTTGGCGATACGATATTGATGTGCCATTGATTGTTCCTGAAGTTAACCCTAATGATATAGATGGGGCTCTGAAAAAGAGAATTATTGCAAATCCTAACTGTTCGACGGCGCAATTAGTTGTTGCATTAAAACCGTTGCATGATGTTGCAAAAATAAAAAGAGTTATTGTTTCAACCTATCAGTCAGTTTCTGGTGCTGGTAATTCAGCAATGGACGAGCTATTCAATCAAACAAGAGGTATTTTTGTTAATGATAAGCCCACACCAGAGGCGTTTACTAGACAAATTGCTTTTAATGTTATCCCCCATATTGATATATTTATGGAAGATGGATATACAAAAGAAGAATGGAAGATGGTAGAGGAAACAAAAAAAATAATGGACCCAAAAATTAAACTGACTGCTACTTGTGTTAGAGTCCCTGTTTTTGTCGGTCACTCTGAAGCAATTAATATTGAGTTTGAGAATAGTATTTCAGCAGACGAAGCACGTGATATTCTAAGAGAATCTCCTGGAGTATTGGTTGTAGATAATCCGGAAGAGAATCAATATATAACACCAATTGAATGTGTTGGTGATTATGCAACATTTGTTAGCAGAATAAGAGAAGACAATACAGTAGAGAATGGAATATCAATGTGGGTTGTTTCAGATAACCTTCGTAAAGGTGCTGCTCTTAACAGTATTCAAATAGCTGAACTTTTAATAAATAAGAAAATTATATCTTAATAAGATAAACATAAATTTACTTTAAAAGTAAATTTATTACTTCTAAATTTATTATTTAAATTTAGAATTAGAATTATTTTAAAAATAAATTTATTATTTCTAAATTTCTTATTTAAATTTAGAAATAGAAGTATTATATATATCAAGAAACCAATATAAATTATAAATTAAATATGTTAAAAATGAAAAAAATAGAGAGACCATTATCACCACATTTGCAAGTGTATAGTCCATTAATTAATATGGTGATGTCTATTGTACACCGTATTACAGGATCTCTATTATACTTTGGCACAGCAATTCTGATGGTTTGGCTCTTATGTATTGCTTCTGGAGAAGCGGCGTATGATACTTTTCAGGCTATATCTAATTCATTTATAGGCACGGTTGTGTTAATTGGCTACACATGGGCGTTGATACACCATATGCTTGGTGGAATTAGGCATTTAATATGGGATACTGGCTCTGGTTTTGAGATTGAGAATATAAATAGATTAGCTTGGGGTACTCTAATCGGGTCTGTGTTGCTTACAATTATTTTTTGGATTTTAAATTATACATTATCTTAATGGATTTTAAATTATGAGAACGGCATTAAATAAAGTTAGAGGACTTGGGTCAGCAAAAGAGGGCACAGGACATTTTTGGAAGCAAAGAATTACTGCTATTTCAAATATTCCATTAACTATTGGATTTTTGTTAATTATTTTTTGTGCAATGAGTTTTAATTATAATCAGAATGTTGAGTTATTAAACAGCCCGATTGTATCGATTTGTATGATATTAACAATACTATCATTCACTTATCATATGTGTTTAGGCATGCAAACCGTTATCGAAGATTATATCCATAAAGAGCTATTAAAAATTAGTATGTTAATCTTAAATTATTTATTTTCTTTTTTCGTAATGATTGCATCTTTGTACTCAATATTAAAAATAAATTTTATTGGTTAAGGTTCTTAAACAGGAAATTAGACATTTATTTACAGTAAGGTAAAATTCAATGACAGATTCTACAAATATGAATGGTAAAGAGTATAGTTTTATCGATCATAATTTTGATGTTGTAGTAGTTGGTGCTGGTGGCGCTGGCTTAAGAGCTGCTTTAGGTTGTGCTGAAGCAGGGTTGAAGACAGCATGTATAACAAAGCTTTTTCCTACAAGAAGTCATACAGTTGCAGCTCAAGGCGGTGTCGCTGCTTCTCTTGGAAATATGGGTGAAGATGACTGGCGATGGCATATGTATGATACCGTTAAGGGTGCTGATTGGCTTGGCGATCAGGATTCAATAGAATATTTATGTAGGGAAGCCCCAAAGGCAGTTTATGAACTTGAACATTTTGGTTTACCATTTAGTAGAACGGAAGATGGAAAAATTTATCAGCGACCATTCGGCGGTATGACAACACATTATGGCGAAGGAATTGCTCAAAGAACTTGTGCGGCAGCAGATAGAACAGGACATGCAATGCTTCATACATTGTATGGCAAGGCTTTAAGTCATTCAGTTGAGTTCTTTATTGAATATTTTGCTATTGATTTAATTATGGATGATAAGGGTGAATGTAGGGGTGTGGTTGCTATATGTATGGATGATGGAACTATACATAGATTTTCTGGGCAAAAAACAATATTAGCAACAGGTGGCTATGGTAGAGCTTACTTTTCAGCCACTTCAGCTCATTCATGCACTGGTGATGGAAACGCAATGGTGCTAAGGGCAGGGTTGCCATTACAGGATATGGAATTTGTGCAGTTTCATCCAACTGGTATTTATGGAGCAGGTTGCTTAATTACAGAAGGCTCTCGAGGCGAAGGGGGCTATCTAACTAATTCTGAAGGAGAACGGTTTATGGAGCGTTACGCACCATCGGCTAAAGACCTTGCAAGCAGAGATGTAGTCTCCCGATCTATGACAATTGAGATTAGAGAAGGAAGAGGTGTGGGCAAAGAGAACGACCATATACATCTTCATTTAGAGCACTTGTCCCCTGAAATACTCGCGGAAAGATTGCCAGGCATATCCGAGACAGCAAAGATTTTTGCTGGTGTTGACTTGTCAAAAGAGCCGATACCAGTTTTACCTACCGTTCATTATAACATGGGAGGTATTCCTACAAATTACCATGGAGAAGTTCTGACAAAGGTTAATGGAAATCCAGATTGTGTGGTGCCAGGTCTAATGGCAATTGGAGAAGCAGCATGTGTTTCTGTCCACGGAGCAAATAGGCTAGGATCTAATTCTTTGATTGATTTAGTCGTTTTTGGCCGTGCTGCAGGATTGAGGGCGGCAGAAACAACAAAAATAAATGGACCGCACGCCCCATTACCAAAAGACGCAGGACAGAATTCATTAGAAAGATTAGATAAGTTCAGAAATGCTAATGGCTCAACTAACACATCGGAATTACGTTTAAGAATGCAAAAAGTTATGCAAAATAATTGTGCCGTATTTAGAGACGGTGAGGTTTTAGAAGAAGGACAAAAATTAATCAATGAATTATGGTCAAATAGAGATGATATCAAGGTGCATGATAAATCCTTAATATGGAATACAGATCTAATTGAAGCGCTTGAATGGGATAATTTAATTGTACAGTCTGTTGTTACTGTTGAAAGCGCTGCCAATAGGAAAGAAAGTAGAGGAGCTCATGCACGAGAGGATTTTGGTAAACGCGATGATGATAATTGGATGAAGCATACCTTAGCTTGGATTGATGACAATAAAAGAACAACAACCATAGATTATAGGCCAGTTCACGAATATACATTAACTGATGAAGTTTCGTATATAAAACCAAAAGAGAGAGTTTATTAATAATATAGGTATTAAGAATGGTACAGTTAAATTTGCCTCAGAAATCTAGAATTACAAAAGGAAAGAGTTGGCCAAAACCAGATTCTTCCTCAAATGTTGCAGAATTTGAAATATATAGGTGGAATCCAGATAATGACGATAATCCTTCAACCGATAAATATTATGTAGATTTAGATGAGTGTGGTCCAATGGTTCTGGATGCACTTATGAAAATTAAAAATGAAATTGACCCTACATTAACATTCAGAAGATCATGTCGAGAAGGTGTTTGTGGTTCTTGTGCTATGAATATTGACGGCACAAACACTCTCGCATGTACATGTTCTATAGAAGATATTAAAGGTGCAGTTAAAATCTATCCACTACCACATCAAGAAGTATTAAAAGATTTGGTACCAGATCTTAGTAATTTTTTCGCTCAACATAAATCAATTGAGCCGTGGCTTCATACATCGACCGCACCTCCTGAAACCGAATGGAAACAGAGCAAGGAAGACAGAGAACAGCTAGATGGTTTGTACGAATGTATTTTATGTGCATGTTGTTCAACATCTTGCCCCAGCTATTGGTGGAATTCAGATAGATATTTAGGTCCAGCAATTTTATTGCAAGCCTATAGATGGATAATTGATTCAAGAGATGAGGCTACCGGGGACCGTTTAGATAACCTAGAAGATCCTTTTAGATTATACCGTTGTCATACTATTATGAATTGCACAAAATCATGCCCAAAAGGTCTAAATCCAGCTAAAGCAATAGCAAAAATTAAGAAGTTAATGGTTGAAAGACAAGTGTAATCAAACTATTAATTATTGATTTTATAGATCATCTTTTGGTTTAAGAATCTGCTGACCTTTGTAGATTCCTGTCTTTAGATCAAGATGATGAGGCCTATGTAACTCACCAGTACTTTTATCTTCAACATAAGTTGCTGCACTTAAAGCATCAGTAGATCTTCGCATTCCACGTTTTGATCGGGTTACTTTTTTTCTTGGAACGGCCATATGATATTTTCTCCTAATAAAAAAGATACAGTTAACCTAAATACATATACATATACAATTATTGTTTGTCATCATATAATATGTATTATTATGTAAATTAATTTTATTTATTAGTCTATTAAAGGTACTTTAAAAGAAATTATTGTTATGTCATTGAATGAATCCTATAAAAATATTCAAACTCAAATAGATAAATGCCTTATAGATTTTCTCTCTAAGAAGTCAATTCCTGAAGAATTATTATCTGCAATAAAATATATATTTATTGGGAATGGTAAAAAAATAAGAGCCCTGCTTTTAATTGAAACATCAAAGATCTTCAATGTTAGATATGATGAGGCAATAAAGATTGCGTTAGCCTTAGAATGTTTGCACACATACTCTTTAATTCATGACGATCTACCTGCGATGGATAATGATGATTTTAGAAGAGGAAAGGAAACTCTCCATAAAAAATATAGTGAATCAACTGCAATTCTTGCTGGTGATGCATTATTAACACTCGCATTTGAAATACTGACGTCAGATGACATTGCCTTTTCGGATAAAATAAAATTAAAACTAGTGAATAATTTAGCTGTTGCTGGTGGTTTGGAAGGTATGATAGCGGGGCAAATATTAGATATTGAATTTGAGACAAAAGACATTGAATTAGATCGTATAAAGTATATGCAATCATTAAAAACAGGGGCGTTGTTCAATTTTGCGTGCATTGCTGGAGTTATAATGGGAGGTGGAAATGAAAATGATCTTGAAAGATTGCAAATCTTTGCAAAGGCATTCGGATTAGTTTTTCAAATTACAGATGATATTATTGACATAAATTCTAATTTCATAAATTCTGGCAAAACAGTAAGTAAGGATAATGTTGCAGGTAAGGCAACTATAAGTAATAAGTTAGGTTCAGATCAAGCAAGAGTTGAAGCTATTAAATATATTAATATGGCAACAAAGTCTCTTAATTTTTATGGAACTAGAGGGGAAAGTTTAATTCATATTTGTGAGAATCTTTTAGATAGAAAAAAATAATTTTAAGTTAGTAAAATATTATCAATTAGCCTTGTTCTCCCAATTTTTACTGCCGCTAATATGATTATAGATCTACTAAATGGTTGATTGTTATCAAATTTTTTTAAATCGTTAGATCTTCTGATACTGAAATATTCTACAAGAAAATTATTTCTTCTCAGAAAACTAATTCCATTATTTTCGATATCTGAAATCTTCAACTTTCTATCAATTGAAATTTTAGCTTCTTTAAGGCTTTCATATAATTTTGGTGCAATTAAACGCTCTTGTTTGGAGAGATATTGATTTCTTGAAGAAAGAGCTAGTCCATCGCTTTCCCTAATAATAGGCGAGCAGGCAATTGTAATGGGCATAAACAGATCTTTCACCATATTTTTAATTAGGATATATTGCTGGTAATCTTTTTGTCCGAATATAGCAATATCTGGATTAATTATATTAAATAACTTGTTGACTACCCATAAAACACCACTGAAGTGGGTAGGCCTGTTCTCTCCACATAATATATTGCTGTACTCTGGGTATTCAATTATTAGCCTACTTAGTGGATTTTTTGGGTACATGATATCGGTCGAGGGAGAGAATAATAAATCAACATTATGTTCACTTAGTTTTTTTTCGTCACTATCTAAGGTTCTTGGATATTTTGCGTAGTCTTCATTAATGCCAAACTGTGTAGGATTAACAAAAATGCTTGTTACAATTTTTGTAGCTCCTGCCTGTTTTAATGACGAAATTAAACTAATATGGCCTTTGTGTAGATTACCCATCGTAGGTATAAAGCCAATTTTCTCACCATGTGTTTTCCATGACTTTATATGATTTCTAATAATGTCTATATCTTCAGATATTATCATTTGGTGACCTAAAAGCAGTGCTCTGGTGCAGGATATTCTTTATTTTTTACTTCCTTGATATAAGATTTTATAGCCTGATCAATTGAGTTGTTATCTTTCATGTAATTTTTTACAAACTTAGGAGAAACTCCAGAAGTAATACCAAGTATATCATAAAGTACAAGTATTTGACCATCAACGTCTGGGCCAGCACCTATACCAATAATTGGTATTTTAATTTCTTGATTTAAAATTTTTGCTGTTGAGGAAGAAACGCATTCTATAAGTATCATATCTGCTCCCAACTCTTCTATCATTATTGCTTCTTTTAAAAGAAGAGATGCCTCCTCATCACTTTTTCCATGGACCTTGTACCCACCAATCTTATGAACAGATTGAGGTCGTAAACCAATATGTGCGCATATTGGTATATCGGATTGCGATAATTTTTCAATTATATTCAATTGAGATTTATTCCCCTCTAATTTAATCATTTGAGCGTCACCGTCTTGCATTAATTTTGATGCATTCTCGAGGGCAATTTCAGGAGTATAAAAACTCATAAAAGGCATATCTGTAATTAAAAAAGAATACTGCAAAGCTGACGCTACTATTCTTGAATGGTATATCATATCCTCAATCTTAACTGGTATGGTTGTTTTTTTACCTTGTATGACCATTCCTAAAGAATCTCCTACAAGAACGATATCAGCACCAGCGTTATCGACAACTCTTGCAAAGGAAGCATCGTAAGCTGTAATACAGGCTATTTTCTCACCTTGTGTTTTCATATTGTTAAGTTTTGTAAGCGTAATAGGTTTTTTATTTAATGTATCATTCATATTATTTACTCACTTCACATCTTTTATAATTTTTATCAATGTAATCGTTTAATATAGCAATAAACTCATTGGCTATATTAGGTCCTCTCAGTATTTTGTATTTTTCTCCATCCACAAAAACAGGAGCTGCAGGCTCCTCACCTGTTCCAGGTAAAGATATTCCTAAATTAGCATGTTTAGATTCACCTGGACCATTTACTATACAACCCATCACAGCAAGTTTTAAATTTTCCACTGCAATATACTTTCTACTCCAATTAGGCATATTTATATATATATAATCTTCAATCTCAGCGGCGAGCTCTTGAAAGGTTGTTGAGGTGGTTCGACCACAACCGGGACATGCAATAACATCTGGTTTAAAATGACGAATACCTAGAGACTGTAATATTTCTCTTGCGACCCTAACTTCTTCGGCCCTATCCTCTCCAGGTTTTGGTGTTAAAGAAACTCTAATAGTGTCTCCTATGCCTAAATTTAATAATATTGATATTGCAGCAGTTGAGGAGACCACCCCCTTTATTCCAAGTCCTGCTTCTGTTAAGCCAAGATGCAAGGCATGATTAGAGGTTTTAGCAAGTTTTTTATACACTGAGATTAAATCACTTACGAGACTGACTTTTGCTGATAATATTATTTTTGATTTTGATAATCCTATTGATTCAGCTCTTAAAGCTGAGCTATAAACTGATTTTACTAGGGCGTCATGTAAAACTTCTTTTGCTGGTTTTTTATCTTTCTTTTTAGAATTACGATCCATGAGATCTGTTAATAGCTCTTGATCAATGCTTCCCCAATTTGCACCGATACGCACCGGTTTATTGTATTTGCATGCTATTTCAATGATTTCAGAAAACTGCTTATCTTTTTTATTTTTGAATCCTACATTACCAGGATTAATACGATATTTTGCCAGTGATTCTGCGCAAGATGGATAATCTTTTAATAGTTTGTGTCCAATATAATGGAAATCACCGATCAAAGGAATATTTACACCCTTCTTATCCAATTCTTCTTTTATATAGACAACTGCTTTTGCAGCTTCAGGCCTATCAACTGTTATTCTTACAAGTTCGGATCCAGCTTTTGCTAGATCTATAATTTGATCTGTTGTTTTTTTTATATCTGCTGTATCTGTATTAGTCATAGACTGCACGACAATAGGAAACCCTTGTCCTATGTTGACTCCCCCAACATTTACAGGGATAGTTTTTCTTCTTAGATTTAGCATTTTATTTAATACATCTATAATTTATATTTTAAATTCTATTAATATAATTAGAAGAATATAATTTAAAATACACATTTTAGATATAAAATAAAATATGTATTTTAAATTTCTCTGAATATATTGGTATATTTTTATATATTACTTTCACTTTATGATGTATTTTCAATTTATAGACGGTTCCCTTGAACGGGGATGGTATAAATCTCTTGCAACTGACCCAAATAGGGGGTTTTATGGAGGGCTGTCAGATCATTCCAAAGTCTTACATATAAGAATAGCTATATTTTGAATTAATGGAGACGTGGGTGATAAATAAAGTAAATCAGAATCTAATTTTATGAGAACATATAATAAGAATCCAGCTAAAATTTATGATGAATCTTTTGGTATAATTGAATCAGAAGTTAATTTAGGCGATGTTAAGAAAAGCAATCAATCAATTTTAATAAGAATGATACATGCTTGTGGAGATGTAACCATAAAAGAAGATTTTTTGTGTTCAGATAACGCCCGTGATAAAGGAATTGGTGCTATCAACAATGGGGCTAATATCTTAACAGACACTAATATGGTTTCATCTGCAATCATACGCAAATTTATTCCAGAAAAAAATGAAGTTTTATGCTTCCTTAGGGACGCTAGGGTAATTCCTATTTCTAAAAGCAACGAGACAACACTGTCCGCGGCAGCCGTTGATCTTTGGTTGGACTCCCTTCAAGATGCAGTTGTAGTTATCGGGAACGCTCCTACGGCATTGTTCAGGTTATTAGAGCTAATTGAAATTAAAGATATTAGGCCAGCACTTATCATAGGCATTCCTGTTGGGTTTGTTGGTGCTAGAGAATCTAAAGAAGAGTTAATCCAGAATAAAAAGAATATTGATTACATTACCTTACGAGGTCGCAGGGGTGGAAGTGCAATTGCAGCAGCAGCATTTAATGCGATTGCTTTAGAAAGTAAAAAACTATGAATCCATGGTTAACTATAATAGGTATTGGAGATAACGGCTTAGATGGATTGTCCAAAGAATCAATTTCAAAAATCAATAATGCTGAATATGTATTTGGTGGAGAAAGGCATTTATCATTTATTCCAGATAATGGCATAAAGAAAATATTATGGGAAAATCCTATAAAGAATTCTGTTGAACATATAATATCATTAAAGTCTAGACCTGTATGCGTTCTAGCTTCAGGTAATCCACTGTGGCATGGAATTGGAAATACATTGCTTAAATATATTTCTGTTGACGAGATGCTTATACACCCTTCGCCTTCAGTATTTTCATTAGCTTGTGCAAAAGTTGGTTGGGATCTAAATGATGTAGAGGCGATTTCTTTACACACTAACCCTGTAAGTGTTATTGGGAAATATTTGCAACAAGGCATTAAATTATTCTTACTAACAAAAAATTCTAAAACACCAATTGAGGTTGTAGATTATTTGAATAAACATGGTTTTAATAAAAGTAAATTCATCATTTTTGAGAATTTAGGAGGAGTTAACGAAAATATCACAACGACTACTGTTGAAAGCTTTGATTTAAAGGATATTTCTAGACTAAATGTTATTTGCATTGAATGTATTGCAGATACTGACACTAATTATTATAGTTGTGTACCTGGATTGCCAAACGAGATATTTAATAACGATGGCCAAATAACTAAAAGAGAGATTAGGGCAGCAACACTAGCAAAATTAACACCGTTCAAAGATGACCTCCTCTGGGATATAGGTGCCGGATCAGGATCTATTTCAATTGAATGGATGAGAAGTGGTAAAAATTTAAAGGCAATCGCAATAGAGTGTAATAGCCGGAGAATTGAATTTTTAAAAAAGAATGCAATTGAATTAGGTGTTCCTAATTTAGAAATTATTCAAGGTAAAGCTCCTGACATTCTATTAGGCTTAAAAAAACCCAATGCTATATTTATTGGTGGGGGATTATCGGGGAATAATGGTATTGAGATTATTGAAAAATCTATAAATTCATTACTCCCTAATGGAAGATTAGTTATTAATGCTGTCACGATAGAAACAGAAATTTTGCTAATAAATAATTGTAAAAAATATGGCGGTGATTTGACGAAGATTGCTGTTTCTAAGGTAAAAAAAGTAGGATCTTCTATCGCTTGGGATGATTATATGCCTGTGGTTCAGTGGTTGTATCATAAAAGATAAAAAAGTTAGGTAAGATTTATGCAAGGAAAATTTTATGGTATTGGCGTGGGACCTGGTGACCCTGAACTCATAACTTTAAAGGCCTATAATATACTCTCTAATATAGGTATTATAGCATTCCCAATATTTTCTAGTAAGCCAAGTTTTGCATTTTCAATTATAGAGGAATTTGTAAAGAAAGATGTTAAAAAAATTGAGTTAAATATACCGTTTATAGATTCTACAGCAAGAGAAAAAGCATATGATTTATCTGCAGAATTTATTGCCAATGAACTAGAAATTGGGAATGATGTTGCTTTGATTTGTGAGGGTGATCCTTTTATCTATGGATCATTTATATATATATGGGATAAATTAAAAGAAAAATATGGTTATGAAATAATCCCAGGAATATCTTCTATTATAGCAGGTCCAAATAGACTGAATATTCCAATAGCATGTGGTAATGATATAATCAGCATATTGCCAGGTCCATTAGAAGATCATATTCTTAAAAAAAGTATTATGAACTCCGATGTCACGATGATTTTAAAGGTAGGTAGACACTTTGATAGACTTCTAAATTTATTAAGAGAATTAGCCCTCTTAGATAATTCTTATTATATTTCAAATGCTACATTAGAAAATCAATATATGGAAAAATTATCTGAACTAACTCAAAATAAAGAAGATTATTTTTCAATGATTTTAATTAAGAATAAAAGATAGAGTTATATTATGAATAAATCAGTTGTAATTATATTGTCAGATCTAGCTCTAGATTTAGGTAGTAAAATTAAGGATGCAATACCTCAATCTGAGTTACATGCAATGAATCTAAATCACCCAGATGTTGATTGTGCTTATGGTAATTTTTCTTCGCACATAGCTGATCTGTTTAAGAATAAATACACTATTATTGCAGTCTGTTCGGCAGGCATAGTTATTAGGTCTTTAGCTAAATTATTGAAAAATAAAATAGAGGAATCTCCAGTTATAGTTGTGTCAAATGATGGGCGTTATGTAATTCCTATTTTAGGAGCTCATTCTGGAGGAAATAAAATATCACATAATATATCTCATAGAATTAACGCAGAAGCTGTTATTACCAATATGAGCGATTTAAGATTAGGAATAGCATTAGATGACCCTCCAGATGGTTATATATTAGGTAACCATAAATATATAAAATCAATAGCGAGTCGAATTCTTAATGGGGAAGAAGTGAAGTCATTGCCGAACCTACCTTGGTTCAATAATTCACACCTAAAGATTAATGAAAAAGCAAAATTATCGATTGATATTACAATAAAAGATAAAATATCTGATGAGGATAAAATAATATACCATCCTCAAAGGCTTGCACTTGGAGTGGGTACAATTAAAGGGGCTAGCTTTGATTCTTTATTAAAATTAGTTGAAACTACTCTTAAGAAAAATAATCTATCAAAACATTCCATAGCTTTATTAGCAACAATTGACCTTAAAGAAAATGAAGATGCCATTAATCAATTAGCAGAGTTTTATAATCTTCCAATTATTTATTACACTAAAGATGATCTAAACAAAGTTTTATCTAAAATAGAAAACCCTTCTCAAGAAGTATTTGACGCAGTCGGATGCTATAGTGTTTCCGAAGCTTCCTCTATTCTGGCTGCTGGAGATAATTCAAATTTAATAGTTAATAAGCAAAAATATAATGGGACAACTTGTGCTGTAGCAATATCTGAAAATATTATATTAAACGCTAATAATAAGTTAGATAGAGGAAAGCTTTCTATAGTTGGATTAGGGCCAGGAACTAGTTCTTGGCGGAGCATTGAAGCAACTCGTTTACTTGAACAAGCAACAGATATCGTTGGATTTGATGTTTATATAAAACTGTTGGATTACGATAAGAGTAAAAACTATCATTCATTTGAAATTGGCCAAGAAGAAGAACGTGCAATGAAATCAATTGAGCTGGCTTCTAATGATAAGAATGTAGCTTTGGTATGTTCTGGTGATCCAGGTATTTATGCAATGGCATCTATAGTTTTTGAAATGATAGAATTTGGGCCAGATCAATGGAAGAATATAGAAATTATTACAGCTCCAGGGATATCTGCAGTTCAAGCTGCTGCAGCTAGGGTTGGGGCGCCAATTGGAAATGATTTTTGTACAATTTCTTTATCGGATCTAATGACGACACAGCAGGTTATTTTAAACAGGGTTAAAGCAGCCGCAGAAGCCGATTTTATTATCGCACTTTATAATCCATCCTCAAAATTACGAAAAACATTGATTAAGAAGGCTGTAAATATAATAAGGGACCATAGAAAGAAAGAGACTCCAATTGTAATAGCACATTCAGTTGGACGCAAAGATGAAAAAATAGAATTTACAACTATAAGTGACATTGAAACAGACACTATTGACATGATGACTTTGCTTATTATTGGTTCATCTAAAACTAGATCTTATTTCAATAACTCAAGAGAACAAAAAGTTTATACTCCAAGGGGATATAATGTTTTAAAAGGAGAAAAAAATAGATGAAGGTACATTTCATTGGAGCGGGCCCTGGTGATCCAGATTTAATAACCGTTAGAGGGAAAAATATTATCAGTAATTCACCGGTTTGTTTGTATGCAGGATCGCTGGTTCCTAAAGAGATTATTAAATTTGCTCCAATAAATTCTAAAGTTATTGATACCTCGTCAATGACACTTCCTGAAATAATTACTGAGATTAGATTAGCGCAGCAGGAAAATTTAGATGTTGCTAGAGTTCACTCTGGTGACCCTTCGCTCTATGGTGCTATTGGGGAACAAATGAATGAACTTAATAAGTTAGGAATAGATTATGATATAGTTCCCGGTGTTCCGGCATTTAGTGCCGCAGCTGCAGCGCTAAAGATGGAATTTACAATACCTGGAATAGTACAAACAGTGATATTAACAAGAACTTCATCTAAGTCCTCACCAATGCCTGCTGGAGAAGAATTGTCGAAATTAGCAGAAACCGGAGCTACATTAGCGATACATTTATCTATTAGAAATTTAAGGGCTATTCTAAGAACTCTAATACCGATATACGGAAACAGTTGTCCGATTATTGTTGCATACAGGGTTGGGTGGCCAGATCAAATGATGATTACTGATGATTTGGATGGTATATATAATAAGGTTCGTGCGGCAAAAATCACTAGAACAGCTCTAATTTTAGTTGGCCCAGGGCTTAATAAAAATATGGATATTAATAGTTCTCTCTATAATCCGGACCACAAGCATTTATTTAGGCCTAAATAACTTAATTAAAATCATTTATATATTGTATAATTGATTTCGTATCGTAAAAGTTATTATTTGAAAAAATCTTCGGTCTTTTAATTACAATGACTGTTTTTTTTAAATATCTTGCAGCAAGTATCTTAGCGTAGGTGTCATTGCCTCCGCTATTACGTGTTATTATGTAATCTATTCTATTGTTTTTCATAATTAATAGCTCATCTAATATCGTAAAGGGCCCCTTTCCATAAATATATCTATGGGAAGCTTTGAATGTATCTAATTGTATTTTATCTATCGTTCTAATCAAGAACCAATGTTTTTTTAAATTTGAAAATAAATCCAGATTTTGTTTTCCTAAAGATAAAAAAGTACGAGAAAATTTAGGAAGATATTTTATTGCATCTTCAAAAGTTTTCACATCTATCCAATTGTCAAGATATGATCTTTTCCACTCTCTCCTAATATAAGAAATTATCGGCACTTTTAGTTTTTCAGAAGTCTGTATAGCATTTCGAGATATATTTGTTGCATAGGGATGGGTCGCATCAACAATTAATGCGATGTCTCTCGTATGTATGAAATTCTCTAAACCTTCTGTTCCTCCAAAACCTCCGATTCTAGTATTTGGGGTAATGATTCTTGGATTAATCGTTCTTCCAGCAAGAGATAGTATAATATTATATTTTTTATTATTGATAAAATGACATGCAATTTTGTTTGCCTCTGCTATACCCCCTATAATCAATATATTAGGCATTATGAACCTCTGATTGTCCTATGATATTTTCTTTTCTATCAATAATAATAACATCAACTTGAATATCATCTGTTCTTAGAACTTTTAAGATATTTTCTTTTGCATTTATAGCAATAAATTCTGCATACATATATTTATCTTCATCGAGTATATCCAATATTTGGTTGGCTGTATTGGCCTTTAAACAATTTTTGATTTTATTTATATCAATATTCAGTAGCTCTAAATCTTGCCCTATTTTCTTGAAATCAACTTCGCTTCTGCTTGAATGGAGATCCATTGCACCTTGCGATAGTTTAATTATCTTTGCAAATCCGCCTGCAACTGTAATTTTTGGGATCCTATGTTTTCTAAGATACTTTAGAAGTCCGCCAATAAAGTCTCCCATATCAATTAAAGCCTGATCCTTTAATTTATAATGCCTTTTAATAACCTTCTCTGACATAGAACCAGTTGCTGCTGCAATATGTTTAATCTCTAAACTTTTTGCAACATCTATCCCCCTGTGAATTGAATGAATCCATGCGGCGCAAGAATATGGAATAACAATACCAGTGGTTCCTAAAATGGATATTCCTCCAAGTATTCCTAATCGTGGATTCCAGGTTTTTTTAGCTATTGTTTCTCCGTTAGGTACTTCTATCTCAACAATAACATCAGCTTCTACTTTATATTCTTTTGATATATCAATTAACATTTTTGATATCATCTCTCGAGGCTTTGGATTGATTGCTGGTTCCCCTGGCTCTAGCGGTAATCCAGGAAGCGTCACTGTTCCTACGCCTTTCCCTGCTTTAAAAGTGATTCCTGTATTTTCCTTTCCTCTATATATTCTTGCTATTATTAACAATCCGTCGGTCACATCAGGATCGTCCCCAGCATCTTTAATAATACCAGAACTAGCCGATTGATTAGTAAGGTTTTGATATGTTATATTAAATTCGGGTTTTTCACCGTTTGGTAGTTTTATCTGTATTTTATCAAGTAAACTACCGGTTAAGAGTGCTAGATAAGCTGCCTTTGATGCGGCTAGAGCACACGCACCAGTTGTCCAGCCTCGTCGCAAATGTTCTTTTAGCTTTTGTGACATAAATACTTTATACTCATAATTTTCTAGACGGCAAATGATAATGTACAATAATATAAAAATGCCAGAGTTCAATCCTGGTGAGGTTTGGTTAGTAGGGGCAGGTCCTGGCGATCCTAGATTACTCACTATATTTGCATGCTACGCACTCTCAAAAGCTGACGTAATTGTTTACGACGCATTAGTTTCTGACGCTATTTTATCCTTATCATCAGAAAAAGCAAGATTAGTATACGCGGGTAAAAGAGGCGGCAAGCCTTCTCATTCACAAGAAAATATTTCTGATCTAGTTATTGATCTAGCTAAAAAGAAGAATAGAGTATTGCGTCTTAAGGGAGGAGATCCTTTTGTCTTTGCTAGAGGAGCTGAAGAGGCGCAAGCATTAAGTAAAGTGAATATTCCATATAGAATTATACCAGGAATTACTGTTGGCATAGGAGGGTTAGCAGCTGCTAATATCCCATTAACCTCTCGTGATACAAATTCGTCAATATTATTTATGACAGGACACAATGCAGAAAGTAAAGATCCTTCTAATATAAATTGGAATGCGGTATCCAAGATACCTGTTATCGTTATGTATATGGCTTTAAAAAATCTTAGTATTATTAGGAATAAATTAGTTGATGAAGGAAGAAATTTAGATGAACCTGTTGCTGTAATTCAAGATGCATCACTGCCAGAACAGAAAGTATTGGAAACAACTTTATCTAAGCTTGTAGAAGATGTTAATTTATATAGGATAGCATCTCCATCAATAGTAGTTATTGGTCCTGTGGTTAATCTTCGATCAATTTTAGAGAGTAGTGTGATAAAAGATGGTAAATAATATTAATAGCTTTTGTATTTCTGCCCCTTCATCTGGAAGTGGTAAAACTATTATAACCGCAGGCTTAATTTTAGCGTTAAGAGAAAAAGGATACAGCGTATCAGGCGCAAAAGTTGGCCCTGACTATATAGATAAGACTTTTTTAAGTGTGGCTGCGAATAAAGAGATTTACAATATTGATTCATGGGCAATGAGCGAAAGAACAATGGGCAGTATTCTTAATTCATGCCTTTCAAATAGTGATTTTTTTATACTTGAAGGAGTTATGGGTCTTTTTGATGGGTCAATTACAAATGAAGGTTCTACAGCAAGTTTAGTTCAAAAGTATAAAATACCCGTTGTATTAGTTGTTGATGCGTCGGGACAAGGTCAATCAATAGGAGCTTTGTGTCAGGGTTTTATAAATTACAATAGAAATATCTCTATAGTGGGCGTAATATTAAATCGTATTTCAAGTTTACGCCATGAAAAGATAGTTGTAGATGAATTAAACCGATTATCGATTAAGGTTTTCGGATCCATCCCAAAGTCAAATAAAATTAAGTTACAACATAGACATCTTGGTCTTATTCCTGCTGAAGAAAATGATAATACGCAGTCAATTATACGTGAATCTGCAGATTTGATTGAACAAAATATCAATTTAGAGGATTTGATAAGAGCAACTAAGGTAAATATTATTGCCCCTAAAATGGATAGTTTTTTTTCCCCCAATTTAGGACAACATATAAGCGTAGCAAAAGATGAAGCTTTTTGTTTTATTTATGAGCATATGCTAAAGCAATGGAAAACAGAGAACCGTGAAATTTCATTTTTCTCACCACTATTAGACGAGCCTCCATCAAATAATGCTGATGGTATATTCCTTCCAGGAGGCTATCCCGAGCTATTTAGTGAAAGATTGTCTAACAATCATATTTTTAAAAAAGGTATGGAAGATGCAAGTAATAGAGAGAAAGTAATTTATGGTGAATGCGGAGGATATATGATTTTAGGAAAAAGTATTATAAATAAGAAGGGAGAAGAGCATAATATGTTAAATATGCTAAATCTTGTTACAAGTTTTATGCATCCTAAGTTACATTTGGGATATCGTCGTGTTCAATGTACTTCAGATTTTGCTTTAGGTAGAAAAAATAACTATTATAGGGGGCATGAATTTCATTATTCCAATATTTTGATGGAAAAGGGATCTCCATTATTTTCTGTTTGTAATAGTGACAATTTGAAAACTGAAAATGTTGGCCTTGTAAGAAAAAATGTGATGGGATCTTTTGTACATCTAATAGACGAAGAGATTTAATTTTTTTATTCAATTTTATGAAAGGGATATTTCTATGATATATGAGCTTGATGATTTGAAGCCAAATATTAATGTTAAGAGTTGGGTGGCGCCTAATGCTGTTGTTATTGGTAATGTAATTTTGGAAGAGGATGCAAGCATCTGGTGGAATGCAGTTTTAAGAGGCGATAACGAGAAGATAATTGTTGGTAAGGGTTCTAATGTTCAAGACGGCTGTGTAGCTCACACGGATCCAGGTTTTTCTCTAATTATAGGCGAAAGGGTTACTATTGGACATATGGCAATGATACACGGATGTCTTATTGGTGATGATTCTTTGATTGGTATTGGTGCGATAGTTTTAAATGGAGCAAAAATAGGCAAAAATTGTTTAATTGGGGCTAACAGTTTTATACCAGAAAATAAAGAAATACCTGACAATTCAATTGTATTTGGATCCCCTGGAAGGATTATTGGAAATGTACAAGATAAGCATATTAAAATGATGAAAAGGGCTCAAACTAGTTATATTAAAAGGGCGATTAGGTATAAAGAAAATATGAAATTAATCTTATAAATGTGTTCTGAAAAAAAAAGTTCTGTTGTTATTATGATTAATTTATATATAATCAATTTACTTTAATCTGTTAATCGATCATATATTATATACTTACTTGATTAAGAAAATTAAAGTTTTTAATTATTAAATAGGGAGTAAAAATATGACCAATAATATTAAGATTGCTATAGCTGTTCTTGTATTGGCCGTTGCTGGATATTTTATATATAGCTCAATGGGCTCTGAAAATGATAGTGAAAAGGGCGGTGAAGACAAGCTAATGAGAACAAATCAGACTGATAATCCAGTTGAATTGGGTAGTAAAGAAGTTGAATTTGAGCTTCTTGACGAAATGTCACACTACGGACAATAGATTTAATATATTTATTCGATTTATTTGATTAAGAAAATTAAAGTTTTTAATTATTAAATAGAGAGTGAATACTATATTATAGGTAAGGTTTTTAGATCTTAAATTTATCAAAATAAATAGTAATTTTGTAAGGATTCCTTATGAAATTACTATTTCTAAGTATCGCATTTTATTTGTAAGCAGTTAAAATCAGATGAATAACACTCCACTTGATAATTATAATAAACTTATTGAGTCTGGGAAGCTACAAGATGATTCTGCTCAATTAACGGTTGTAAAAAGTCTCCAAGAAATTTATTTAGAATTTATTCCATACTATACCAATAAACAAAAAACATTTTTTTTTAAAAGCTTTAAAAAGATTGCACTCCCCAAAGGTTTGTATATTCACGGTGATGTAGGCAGGGGGAAGTCTATGTTAATGGACGTGTTTTTTGATTCTTTAGATATAAAGAAGAAAAGAAGGGTTCATTTTAATGCTTTTATGAATGAAATGCATAGTAGAATTTTTGAATGGAGAAAAAATAAAAAAATTTCTGGAGGAAATAAAAGAGAAGATGATCCAATTCCTGTGATAGCAAAATTAGTAGCTGAAGAATGTAGTATTCTATGTTTTGATGAATTTCAGGTTGAGGATATTGCAGATGCGATGATTATTGGCAGATTATTCGAAAATTTATTTGAACTAAATGTACTTGTAATTGCAACTTCAAATATTCACCCTGATAATTTGTATAAAGACGGTTTAAACAGAAGTCTTTTTCTCCCATTCATAGATGTGTTAAAAAATTATATGAATACGCATTATTTAACTGCTGATAAAGATTATAGATTAGATAGAGTTAGGGAAAGGCCTGTATATTATAATCCAATTATACCAAAAAATAGGAAAGATTTTGAGAAATCTTGGACCGAAGTTAAGGGCAGTTCAGAAGAGTACCCTATTTCTATCCAGTTAAAGGGAAGGCAAATTGATGTACTTAGATCAGTTGGCAGATGTGTAAGATTTAATTTTTCTGAATTATGTCAAAAACCTCTAGGTGTTATAGATTATTTAGCAATTGCAGATAAATTTGATATTATATTTATCTCAGATATACCTTTGTTAGACGAAAAGAAACGAAACGAAACGAAACGATTTATAAACCTTATTGATACTTTATATGAAGCCAGATCTTTGATTTTTATATTGGCAGAGAAGTCGCCAAGTGAACTTTTACAAGAAGGTAAAGATTTAAAAATATTTAGACGTACAATTTCACGATTAGAAGAGATGCAGTCGGCTGAATATTTGAATAAAAGCTTTAATTAACCGCGTATAAACAATTATTTTTTATAGATATACTTGTAATTATTTTATAACAAGTTTACTACACACAATATAATAAAACAAAAGGAGTTCTCTCTATGGCACGAAATAAAATATCATTGATAGGTGCAGGTCAAATTGGTGGTACATTAGCTCTATTAGCTGGTCTAAAAGAACTAGGTGATATAGTACTATTCGATATTGCTGATGGGATTCCTCAAGGAAAGGCGTTAGATCTGTCTCAAGCAAGCACAATAGAAGGTTTCGATTCATCATTAAAAGGTACCTCGTCATACAAAGATATTGCAGATTCTGATGTTGTAATTGTTACCGCAGGGGTTCCACGAAAACCAGGTATGAGTCGAGATGATTTACTAGGGATCAATCTTAAGGTAATGAGTGCTGTTGGTGAAGGAATAAAAAAGTATGCTCCAGATTCATTCGTTATATGTATAACTAATCCTTTGGATGCAATGGTCTGGGCGCTACAAAAAGCGACAGGACATAAGCCTAATATGATTTGTGGTATGGCAGGTGTTCTAGATTCTGCAAGATTTAGGTTTTTTCTTGCCGATGAGATGCAAGTATCGGTAGAGGATGTTACAGCTTTTGTTCTAGGCGGGCATGGAGATACTATGGTTCCTTTAATAAGATATTCAACGGTAGCTGGTATTCCATTGCCAGATCTTATTAAAATGAACTGGATAACAGAAAAAAAATTAAATGATATTGTGCAAAGAACAAGAGATGGAGGAGCAGAGATAGTTTCATTACTAAAAACAGGTTCAGCTTATTATGCACCAGCTAGTTCTGCGATATCAATGGCTGAGTCTTATCTTAAAGATAAAAAAAGAGTATTGCCAGCAGCAGCATATTTATCTGGAGAATATGATGTGAATGGACTTTATATAGGTGTTCCGGTAATTATTGGAGCTAATGGAGTTGAAAAAATTGTTGAAATTCATCTCAACAAAGATGAACAAGACGAATTCAATGGTTCAGTTGAATCAGTTAAGAATTTAGTAGAAACTTGTAAAGAAATTGATCCAAGTATTTCTTAAAAAAGAACCCAATAACCATAGCTCATAGATAGGTAAATTTTAATGAATATACATGAATATCAGGCTAAAGAAATTTTTAAAAAATATTCAATTCCTATCCTTGATGGCGGAGTAGCTTTTAGTGTTGAGCAAGCATTAGAAGTTGCAAAAACTCTACCTGGTCCGATTATGGTTGTTAAAGCTCAAATTCATGCTGGTGGAAGAGGCCAAGGGGGCGGAGTTAAAGTTGTTAAGGACATGACAGCCTTGGAAGCAGAAGCAAATAATATTCTTGGAATGAATCTGATAACAAAACAAACGGGTCCACAAGGTAAGATTGTAAAAAGACTATATATTGAGGATGGGTGTAATATAAAAGAAGAGTTATATTTGTCATGCTTGGTTGACAGGAAAACCTCCGCTATATCTTTTATTGTTTCTTCAGAAGGCGGTATGGATATAGAAGAAGTTGCTAAAACAAATCCGGAGAAGATTTCAAAAATAGCTATTGATCCAGTATATGGAATTATGCCTTTTCATATTAGACAAATGGTTGAATGCCTTGGAATTGAAAAAGATCTTTACAATAAATTTACTCAGATAATTAAAAATTTGTATGAATTGTTTGTAGAAAATGATCTTGGTTTGTTGGAAATAAATCCTTTTGTAGTGACTGCTGACAACGATCTTGTTTGCCTTGATGCTAAGATGAATTTTGATTCAAATGCTTTGTATAGGAATCCATCTGTATTAAGTATGAGGGATCTCGATGAAGAAGATCCTTTAGAAATAGAAGCATCAGAACATGGATTAAACTATGTTAAACTTGATGGTGCAATTGGCTGTATGGTTAATGGTGCTGGTTTAGCCATGGCTACAATGGATATCATAAAGCTGTATGGATCAAGTCCTGCAAATTTTTTGGATGTAGGTGGTGGTGCAAATAAAGAACAAGTTATGAATGCATTCAAGATAATTCTCTCTGATCCAAATGTAAAAGGTATCTTAGTAAATATATTTGGAGGGATAATGCGCTGTGAGATTATAGCAGAAGGTATCATAGCTGCTGCCAAAGAATTGGATATTTCCGTGCCCTTGGTAGTGAGATTAGAAGGAACTAATGTTGAAATTGGGAAAAAGTATCTTAAAGAATCTGGTTTAAATGTAATATCAGCTGACAATTTGGATGATGCTGCAAAAAAAATAGTTTCGGCTGTTTTGGAAAGTATATAATGTCAATATTAATAAATTCTGAGACTAAACTGATATGTCAAGGTTTTACTGGTGCTCAAGGTACCTTTCATTCTGAACAAGCAATATTATACGGTACAAAGTTAGTAGGTGGCGTGACGCCAGGTAAGGGAGGAACAAAGCATTTAAATCTTCCTGTATTCGATAATGTGTATCAAGCAAAAGATGCAACCCAAGCAAATGCAAGCGTAATATATGTTCCGCCTAAATTTGCTGCAGATGCTATAATGGAAGCAATAGATGCAGAAATTGAACTTATCATTTGTATCACCGAAGGCATACCAATACTTGATATGATGAAGGTTAAAAGATCTTTATTAGGTAGTAGGTCAACATTGCTAGGACCAAATTGCCCAGGTATAATAACACCAAGTGAATGTAAAATTGGTATAATGCCTGGTCATATACATAAATCTGGTTCAGTTGGAATTGTGTCTAGGTCAGGGACCTTAACTTATGAGGCTGTTGCACAGACAACTAGTGTAGGGTTAGGTCAGACAACTTGTGTAGGCATTGGTGGAGATCCAATAAAAGGTCTAGATTTTATTGAAGTTATTGAGATGTTTTTATCAGACCCTAAAACTGAATCAATAATAATGATTGGCGAGATAGGTGGATCAGCTGAAGAAGAAGCAGCAGAATTTATTTTAAAAAATAAAACAAAAAAACCAACCGTGGGTTTTATAGCGGGGATTACCGCACCTCCTGGAAGAAGAATGGGGCATGCGGGCGCCATTGTTGATGGAGGTAGTGGTGCAGCTTCAGATAAAATAGAAGCTATGAGATCAGCAGGTATTATTGTTGCAGATTCTCCTGCTTTACTAGGATTAACGTTAAAAAATTTATAGTTTTAATTTTATAGATTTAACTATTATCTGAAACCAATTTTAGGTGACCACTTCTTGGATGTGAATTCTGGTGAACATCTGTCAATTTTTTCTTATCTACCTCTGTATAAATTTGAGTTGAAGATAAACTTGAATGACCCAATAGTTCTTGTATAGATCTTAAATCAACACCCGCTTGCAATAAATGCGTTGCAAATGAATGCCTTAATGAATGGGGTGTTGCGTTATCTGGTAGGTTCATACTATTTTTCATTCTCTGCATTGTAATTTGAACTATTCTTGGACTTAGTCTTCCTCCTTTTACCCCTATAAATAGCGGGGCATCCATATCTGATTTCCCTGGATATAATTCAAGATATCTTAGGATGCCTTTTTTTACATCAGGCAATATTGGCACTTCTCTTATTTTTCTTCCTTTTCCCATTACCCTTATACTGTCTTGCCAATCTTCTGTGGGGGCATCTTTTATATTTAACTCCAATGCTTCGGATATTCTTAAGCCACATCCATAAAGTAATAAAAATATTGCATTATCTCTTGCAATAACCCAACTATTTTTTTCGTTATCATCTATTAAATTATTTGCTTGATTAGTGCTAAGTGGTTTAGGGATGCTATGTGGTATTTTAGGTATTCTAACACTGTGAATTGCATGGTTTTTAATAATATCAACTTTTTCTAAATATTGAAATAAGGATCTCAGACTAGACATTAATCTTGCGATAGTTCGTGGCCCCGATCCACTTCGTCTACGCGATGCCATAAATGCTCTAAAATCAGATGCAACTAAGTTTTTTAAATTAGTTAAAGAAATTGGACCACCAATATGTGAAGAAAGAAAATCAAAAAAACTTTCAACGTCTGTGCAATACGCCTCTATTGTATTTTTTGAAACTCTTTTTTCGTCGGCTATATAATTATACCAACAAGTTAAAGCTTGGTTAGTTTCTTCCTTTAAGGAAGGAAGTTCATATGTAATTTTTTGCATTTTAATTATACTATCTTTTGTCCAGTTTTTCCCCAGTCATCTAAAAAAGTATCAAGTCCACTTTTAGTAAGAGGATGATCAAATAACTCTTTTAGTATTTTAGGAGGAATTGTTGCTACGTCTGCTCCCTGCAAGGCCGCATTGATAACATGATTATTAGTCCTTATTGATGCAGCGAGTATCTCTGTTGTAATGTTGTCATAATTATCATAAATTGTTCTAATTTCACTTATAAGATTCATACCGTCTAGCCCAATGTCATCAAGTCTTCCTATAAATGGAGATATGAATGTTGCCCCAGCTTTTGCAGCAAGCAGGGCTTGTGAAGATGAAAAGCAGAGCGTAACATTAACAGGTATATCTATTTCTCTTAGCTTATTACAAGCAATTAAACCTTCAAAGGTTAGGGGCACTTTTACTACTACATTTTCGGCTATATCGAATAGTATTTTTCCTTCTTCGATCATACCTGTAGAATTAATTGCCGTCACCTCTGCGCTCACAGGTCCTTTAATTATCTTACAAATATTTCTAATCGTATCTTTAATATCATTTCCAGATTTAGCGATTAATGTTGGATTAGTGGTAACGCCATCGATTAAACCTGTTTCAGAAAGCGACTTAATTTCTTCTATATTTGCTGTGTCGATAAAAAATTTCATTTTAACCCCTAGCTAACATTGGTGTTGATAAAAAGTATATTGTTTATCGTATTAATGTTAATTATAATTTATAAAACGATTGCATTCTTAAAATAAGGTAATCAATATTTATTATCACTTAGTTAAATATTGGTAATTAAATTAAATTAATTATAAAATTGTCATTTAATATAATGATTACTAACAGTATTATTGGATATTTTTATGGAGGAAAATGTATATTATATTCCTGTGTTGTTACCAATTGCAGTTAATAAACCATATTTTTATAGGCACACAAAATTAGTTACTTCAGGTTCTATAGTAAAAGTTCCAATCTCAAACAGAGAAACATATGGAGTTGTTTGGCATAATAGCGATCAAATGGATATGCCGGATAAAAATAAAATAAGAAATATTATTAGTGTAATGGATATTAATTCATTACCACTAGACCTACTGAATTTCGTTGAATGGGTCTCTAATTATTATTTATCTCCATTAGGGAATGTTTTAAAAGCGTCCTTTAGAGTTAAAGAACTTGAAAGAGTCTTTAAATTAGACGCTTGCTATCAAATAGATAGGAATGTTCTAATTAAAGAAACACCGCAAAGGAAGCTTGTAGAAGATATCTTTGTAGGAGATATAATTTTAACTAAAGCAGAAATTATATTAAAGACGGGAGTATCTTATTCTGTAATTAATCACATGGTTAAATCACAGAAGTTAAAAGCAGTTGAAAATAATACGCAAAATAAAATATTTGATCCAAATGAGTTTAGAAAAAGTAAGCTATCTAAAGAACAAGATATTGCTGCGAGAGATCTAATACAAATATTTAATTTAAAGGAAGCTCAGACGGTCGTTCTCGATGGGGTTACAGGTTCAGGAAAAACTGAAGTGTATATGAAGGCTATTGAAGGGTTTTTATTAGAAAATAAGCAAGCCCTTGTGTTGCTTCCTGAAATAGCCCTTACTTCTGAATTTTTAATAAGATTTAAGAATAATTTTGGAGAATTTGTTGCTGAATGGCATTCTGGTATATCCATCAAACAAAGAAAAAGAGTCTGGGATGGTGTTCTTTCCAATAATATAAAGATAATTATTGGAGCACGATCATCGCTTTTTTTACCTTTTTCTGACTTGGGTTTGATAGTCGTAGATGAAGAGCATGAATCTGCATATAAACAAGAAGAGGGTATAATATACCAAGCTAGAGACATGGCATTAGTAAGGTCCATGCTATCAAATGCAAATACAATTCTTTCAAGTGCAACGCCATCATTAGAAACCTATGTAAATATAAGAAATCAAAAATATAAAAAAATCTCCTTAAACAAAAGGTATGGTAATGCCAATATGCCGTTGGTAAGTATTATGGATATGAAATCTTCAAAAATTAGTAAAGAAAGCTGGATCCCCTCTGAGTTGATTGAAAAGATGGAAGGTGTTTTTAATAAAAGAGAGCAAGTATTGCTATTTTTAAATAGACGTGGTTATGCACCTTTAACCATATGCCGTAAGTGTGGAGTTAGAATGGAATGCCCCAATTGTTCAACATGGTTGGTTGAACATAAACAATTCAATCAATTTAGATGCCATCATTGCGGCTATCATTCAAAGAATATTAATAAATGTTTGTCTTGTTTTGCAAGTGATACATTAGTGCCTTGTGGACCAGGTATAGAAAGATTATCAGAAGAAGTTAGAAAGATTTTTCCTGATATAAGAATAGCAATTATGTCAAGCGATCACTTGGCTGGTATTAAGGATATTAATAGTACCCTTAATCAAATAAAATCTAATAATATTGATTTAATAATAGGAACACAGCTAGTAGCAAAAGGGCATCATTTCCCATTTCTAACATTGGTTGGCGTTATTGATGCTGATTTTGGATTAGGTGTTACAGATATGAGGGCTACTGAAAAGACTTACCAGCTTCTACATCAAGTCTCAGGAAGAGCTGGCCGGGAGAAACGCCAAGGTGAAGTGATATTATTAACCCATATGCCTGAACACCCTGTACTGCAAGCAATAGTTTCTGGGGAAAGGGATCTATTCTACGAAGAAGAGGCGATAATGAGAGAAAATCAGTCTTTGCCTCCATTTACAAGAATGATTTCGTTGATTATATCTTCTAGAGATAAAAATAAAGTGACGATGGCATCAAAGAAGCTATTAATAAATAGTTTTCCGCCTAAAGATATTACCTTATTAGGTCCCATAGAAGCTCCAATTGCAAGAATTAGAGGTAGATACAGGATGAGATTTTTATTAAAGGGACCTAAAAACAATAAAATACAAGTTTTTGTAAAACAATGGATTGCAAAAATAAAAATAGAACATGATGTAAAAATCACAGTAGATGTTGATCCATATAATTTTTTATAGTTTCAATAAAAAATGCGAAGATTATGTTGTTCTTTGTTGAAAGATGTAATCATTATATTGCGTAAGATAAATACCTGTGTTAATTGGTATGAATATTTATTAAATTTATCTTGAAATATGTTCAAGATTTTACTAATAACATAGAATAAGTTTTAAGCATTTTATTTTAAAAAGGGCTGCTTAAGTGAAAAGCAACGATCAATCAATACCAGAAGCAGCAAATCGCTATGCTAAGGCACTGTTTCAATTAGCAGAAGAAGAGAATTCGATGAATTCCGTTAGTAAGGACTTGGATGGTTTCCTTAAAGCTGTGGAAAGTAGTGAAGATTTGTCCAGATTAGTTAATAGCCCGATGTATTCTGAAAAAGAACAATCTGATGCAATAAATGCAATATTAAAAAAGATGAAAGTTAATGAACTAATTTCTAAATTTATTGGCTTACTTATTCAGAACAGAAGAATAAACTCAATTAATTACATAGTCGCAGCATTTCATAGGCTATTAGCTATACATTCTGGAGAAGTAATCGCTAGTATTGTTTCTGCAGAAGATTTAAATAAATCGCAAATAGATAAATTAACAAAAAATTTAAAAGAGATGATTGGTAAGAATATCAAATTAGATTTAGAAACAGACCCAAAATTACTCGGAGGGTTAATTGTAAAAGTAGGATCACAAATGATTGATAATTCATTAGAAACTAAATTAAATAACATAAAAATCGCTATGAAAGGTGTAAGTTGATGGATATTAAAGTTGCAGAGATTTCAGCTGTCTTGAAAGAGCAAATAAAAGGATTTGGATCAGAGGCTGAGGTATCAGAGGTTGGTCAAGTTTTATCTGTTGGAGATGGTATCGCGCGTGTATACGGTTTGGATAATGTCCAAGCAGGTGAAATGGTAGAATTTCCAAACGGGATTAAAGGTATGGCATTAAATCTAGAAATAGATAATGTTGGTATTGTTTTGTTTGGTGATGATAGAGAGATTCATGAAGGTGATATTGTTAAACGTACAGGAACAATTGTTGAAGTTCCTGTTGGCAAAGAGCTCTTAGGAAGAGTTGTTGATGGGTTAGGTAACCCAATAGATGGCAAAGGACCACTAAAAGCAAAAACTAATAAAAGAGTTGATGTTAAGGCGCCTGGTATTATGCCACGGAAGTCAGTCCATGAACCAATGCAAACAGGCTTAAAGGCAATTGATGCTCTTATTCCAGTTGGCAGAGGGCAGAGAGAGTTAATTATCGGTGATAGACAAACAGGCAAAACAGCTATTGCATTGGATGCTATTCTTAACCAGAAAAAAATAAACGAAAGTGGCGATGAAAATGAAAAACTTTATTGCGTCTATGTTGCGATAGGTCAGAAAAGATCATCGGTAGCACAATTTGTTAAGCTTCTTGAAGATAACGGAGCCTTAGAATATACTATTGTTATTGCTGCTACAGCATCTGATCCCGCTCCATTACAATTTTTAGCACCCTTTACAGGCTGTACAATGGGAGAATATTTTAGAGATAATGGTATGCACTCCCTTATCATATATGATGATCTATCAAAACAGGCTGTAGCCTATAGACAAATGTCGCTGCTTTTAAGAAGGCCGCCAGGAAGAGAAGCATATCCTGGAGATGTGTTTTATCTTCACTCACGTTTACTTGAACGAGCTGCAAAATTAAATGAAGATAACGGTTCGGGATCTTTGACAGCATTACCAATAATTGAAACGCAAGCAAATGATGTTTCGGCTTATATTCCAACTAATGTTATTTCAATTACTGACGGTCAGATATTCCTAGAAACAGATCTTTTTTATCAAGGCATTAGACCTGCTGTTAATGTGGGTCTTTCTGTTAGTAGAGTTGGATCAGCGGCTCAAGTCAAAGCGATGAAGCAAGTTGCAGGAAAAATAAAAGGCGAGCTCGCTCAGTATCGTGAGATGGCAGCTTTTGCTCAATTTGGTTCTGATCTTGATGCTACAACACAACAGTTATTGGCAAGAGGTGCAAGATTAACAGAATTACTTAAACAAGCACAATTCTCTCCTTTAAATATAGCTGAGCAAGTTTCATCACTTTATGCTGCTGTTAATGGATATTTAGATAAAATAGAAGTCCGCGATATTAATAGATATGAAACAGATCTTTTGAAGCTATTAAATGCAAGTCATAGTGATATTATGAATGCTATATTAGACGAAAAGCAACTATCGAAAGATATAGAGGCAAAACTTAAAACTGTTGTAGAAGACTACACTTCTTCATTTGTATAAAGGTAAATTTAGGTGCCAAATTTAAAAGAATTAAAAAACAGGCAAACGAGCGTTAAAGCCACACAAAAGATCACACGTGCTATGCAGATGGTTGCAGCGGCTAAGTTGAAAAGAGCTCAAGATCATGCACAGTCTGCTAGACCGTATGCAGTTCGTATGGCAGATGTTATGGATAATCTTGTTAGCTCTGTTAAGGATTCTACAAATGCCCCAGCTTTAATGGTTGGTAACGGTAAGGATGATACTCACTTATTAATCGTTGCATCATCCGATAGAGGGTTATGTGGTGCTTTTAATTCAAATATTGTAAAAAAAGCAAAGTTAGATGCGAAATCATTGAAGGCAGAAGGAAAAAAAGTCAAAATACTTTGTATTGGAAAAAAAGGATTTGATTTACTCAAAAGACAACATGCAGATGATATAATTGATATGATATCTCTTAAACATTTGAAGTATATTGGTTATTCAGATGCGGAAGATATTGGTAAAAAAGTTATCAGGATGTTTGATTCAGAAGAGTTCGATGTTTGTACATTATATTTTGCAAAATTTAAGTCTGTTATGGAACAAGTGCCTGTTGGACAAAAGATTATACCATTGCAGATTGAGAAATCATTAATAACTGAGGGTGATGAAGTTAAAAAAGAAAATGTAATATATGATTATGAGCCTGAAGAAACTGAAGTTATGGAAGCATTGCTTCCATTAAATATTAATATGCAGTTATTCCAAGCTTTATTGGAAAATGCTGCGAGTGAACAAGGATCCAGGATGTCGGCGATGGATAACGCAACAAGGAATGCTGGTGATATGATCGAAAAACTGACCCTCCTATATAATAGGACACGTCAGGCGATCATTACAAAAGAGTTGATAGAAATTATTTCTGGTGCAGAAGCTATATAAAATTAATGAGGAAAAACGATGGCAAATGAAAAATCAATAGGTAAAATTACTCAAGTTACTGGTGCAGTGGTTGACGTTCAGTTTGAATCAACGCCCCCAGATATCTTGAATGCAATTGAAACGGATAATAACGGCGAAAGATTAATCCTCGAAGTTGCGCAACATTTAGGCGAAAATACAGTTAGGGCCATCGCAATGGATTCTACTGAAGGTTTAGTTAGAGGGCAGAAAGTTACAGATACAGGGAGCGCAATTAATGTCCCAGTAGGTATAGAAACTTTAGGAAGGATTATGAATGTAATTGGTGAACCTGTTGATGATGGCGGCCCAGTTAAAACAAAATTACGACGTCCAATTCATGCCCCTGCACCACCTTATATTGAACAATCAACTGAAACAGAGATACTCGTAACAGGTATTAAAGTTGTTGATTTACTAGCACCATATGCAAAAGGCGGAAAAATTGGTCTGTTTGGTGGAGCTGGTGTTGGTAAAACAGTTCTAATTCAAGAATTAATTAATAATGTCGCACTAGCACACGGTGGATATTCTGTTTTTGCTGGAGTTGGTGAAAGAACAAGAGAAGGAAATGACCTTTATCATGAAATGATTGAAGCTGGTGTGAATAAAGAAGGTGGTGGGGAAGGCTCAAAATGTGCATTAGTTTTTGGACAAATGAATGAGCCTCCAGGTGCGAGAGCGCGTATTGGATTAACAGGACTTACGGTTGCTGAGCATTTTAGAGATGAAGGACAAGATGTATTATTCTTTGTTGATAATATATTTAGATTTACCCAAGCGGGATCAGAGGTGTCTGCTTTATTAGGACGTATTCCTTCCGCAGTTGGATATCAACCTACATTAGCTACTGATATGGGAGCGTTGCAGGAAAGAATTACAACAACAACAAAAGGTTCTATTACATCCGTGCAAGCTATTTATGTGCCTGCTGATGACTTAACAGATCCAGCGCCAGCGGCGTCTTTTGCTCATTTAGATGCAACGACAACACTAAATAGATCAATTGCAGAGAAGGGGATTTATCCTGCAGTTGACCCATTAGATTCTAATAGCCGTATATTGGATCCAAGAATTGTAGGCGATGAGCATTATAATATAGCCAGGAGAGTTCAAGAGATCTTACAAAAATATAAATCATTGCAAGATATTATAGCGATTTTAGGTATGGATGAATTATCTGAGGATGATAAGATTGCAGTTGCTAGAGCTAGGAAAATAGAGAGATTTTTATCTCAACCATTCCATGTAGCTGAAGTCTTTACAGGTTCACCAGGTGTTTTTGTTTCCTTAGAAGATACTATAAAAGGGTTTACCGCTTTATGTGACGGTGTATATGATCACCTACCAGAAGCTGCCTTCTATATGTGTGGTACAATTGAACAAGCTGTTGAGAAAGCAAAGGCATTAGCTGAAGCTGCTGCTTAACATCAAAATAATGCGAAGAAAATATGTCTGAAAAATTTATATTTGAATTTGTATCGCCTGAGAATTTAATTCTTTCTAAAGAGGTACAAGAAGTGATAGTCCCAGGATCTGAAGGAGCCTTTACAGTTCTATCTGGGCATGCTCCAGTAATATCGTCGTTAAAACCTGGTATTTTAACTATTATTGAGGATGAAAATGTTGATTCAGTAGATTACTTTGTCTTAGGAGGTTTTGCTGATGTGTCTAGTAAAGGTTTAACTATTCTCGCAGAAAATGCTATTCTAAGAGATGAGTTGAGTAGTGAGTTTCTTGATACAATGATTAAAAATTCAGAAGCTGAAATTGTCGCTTCTGATAATGATATTACAAAGCAAAGGTTTCAAGAAAAAGTTGATCAATTAAAGGAAATTCAGAATATACTATAATAACAGTTATAGTTGAAGATTATCTTTAAATTCATTTATTACATTTTTGTATGTTTCAATTTTAAATGGAACAACAATATTTACTAACTCCTTGGGATGAACCCATTTCCAATCTGAAAATTCTTGTTTATGATCACTTGAAGTTGGTGGTATTATGTTGATTTCACTATCTTTCCCTTCGAATTCAAGGAGGAACCATTTTTGATTTTGTCCTATGTATTTTCCAGCAAATGTTACGTCAAGAATATCTTTAGGAAGTTTATATTGATACCAGTTTCTTGATGTGTATTTTATATTTATTGAACTTATACCCGTCTCTTCTAATATTTCTCTATAGACTGACTGCTCCGGTTCCTCATCAAGTTCAATGCCGCCTTGGGGCATTTGCCATAGTAGATTAGGGTTAATACTGCCAACTTTACTAATTCTTTTTCCAACCCATACTAAACCATCTGTGTTTAATATCATTGCTCCAACGCACGGTCTATAATTTTCATATTCCATAATTATATTCCCCTCTTGTTTCTGGCTTTTATAAGTTTAATAGCAAATTCAATCTGATTATCATCTTTATTAGATAATGAGTTATTTATATTATCGTTTGTTTTACTCGTTTCTATAGATTTTTTAGACTCTTCTTTTTCAATCTCATAATGTGGTTTAATGCCAATGGTTTGGATAGATTTTCCTGATGGGGTATAATAGTGGGAGGTTGTTAGTTTCATGGCTCCATTCCCTCTTCCCAAAGGCATAACAGTTTGAACAGATCCCTTGCCGTATGATTTAGTACCGATTATTGTTGCGCGGTTATTGTCTTTTAGAGCCCCTGCAACAATTTCAGATGCAGATGCACTGCCATTATTTATTATAACTATAATAGGTAGGCCATCCGACTTATCACCTTTTTTTGCATAATAATTTGTTACATTACTATTATCACGATCTCGTGTTGAAACGATTTCACCCCGTTCTAGGAAGCTATCAGAAACTTTTATTGCCTCATCTAGTAATCCTCCTGGATTATTTCTTAAATCAATAATATAACCAGCAACTTTGCCATTAAGTTCCTTTTGCATAGAATTAATAGCCGTACTTAGTTTACTAGTTGTTATTTCACTAAAGGTGCTAATCCTAATGTATCCAATGTTATCAATAATTTCTGATTTAATTGGTGTTATTTGTATAACACCTCTTATTATTTCAAAATCTATAATTTCATCACTAGAATCTCTGTAGACAGTGATATTAATTTTTGTATTAATATAACCGCGCATTTTTTCAACTGCTTCGCCAAGCGTCATGCCAAACACATCTTCGCTATCCAGGTGTGTGATAAAGTCTCCTGCCATAATGTCGGCTTTAAAGGCAGGGGTATCGTCTATGGGACTGATTACTTGAACAAATCCACTTTCATGCAACGTTACTACAAGTCCTAGTCCACCAAAAGCACCTTTGGTATCGATTTGCATGTCAGAAAAATCTTTTTCTGATAGATAGCTCGAATAAGGATCCAGAGAATTAAGCATTCCATTAATCGCGGCATGCATTAATTCTTCTTCATTTGGTTTTTTTATATATTCTTTGTTTATTTTTTCATAAACATTCGCAAATAACTCAAAAAGATCATAAGTACTTTTTGTATTTTCTTTTGATATTCCTAGTGAAATATTTATAAATATGGAAAAAATAAAAGCAAATATAAATATAGCTGTATGATTTAATAGATTTTTTTTCATCAATAATAATTCATTTTATTTATTATACTCTGTGATAGGGATGCTTACAAATTATAGAAATTGCACGATATATTTGTTCTTGTAGTAATATTCGTGCAATTTTATGAGGCCAAGTAAAAGATCCAAAAGCAATGCAGATATCAGCTTTCTTAATTATACTATTGTCTAATCCATCCGGTCCGCCAATAATGAAAATTATATTATTATTTAGTGAATCTGTTAGTTTGTTTAATGTATTTGAAAAGCTCTGACTTGACATATTAACACCATTTTCATCAAGGGCTATAATAGTTGTTTTAATTTTTTTTAGGTAATCTAGCATTAATTCAGCTTCTTTAATTTTTCTTGAGGTAGCATTAATGTCTGTTGATTTGTTTATTTCTATTATTTCAAAATTTTTAAGCCCAATATTTTTTCCTAGATGTATGATTTTTTTTATATAATCATTTGAAATATTTTTGTATATTTCATCACGCATTTTGCCTACGGCTAAAATTTCAAATTTCAAAGCGTTTACCTTTAAGTTAGTTCAGGGAATTTATGTTTAACTATGTTACTCGACCAGATTTTTTCAATATTATAAAAATCCCTTACTTCTGGGCGGAAAACATTAATTATAATATCACCTGCATCTATTAAAACCCAATCACAAGAAGGCATTCCTTCAATTTTAATATCTTTATAATCATGCTTTTTTAATTCTCCATTGATATTATGAGCTATAGAATTTACATGTCTACTAGATCTACCGGATGTAATTATAACACAATCTGTTATAGAACTCTCTTTAGAGGTGTTAATTTCAACTATATCCTCGGCCTTAAGGTCGTCCAGTGTTTTAATAATTTGTGTTATTATTTTTTTCATCATGACTTTCAAAAATATGGTTTAAAATTGTTTATAGCAATAAATTATCAGAAATGTGTAATTTATTTCTTATTTCTTATCTTAGTTGATGATATTCCGTTTAATTGATCGTGTATAAATATCCAGGCAGGTGCTTTCTTGTAAATTAAATAATTAGAATCTTCTTCATCAAGTCTATATTGTTTTAAATAATTAGCTGCTAATGAAGCTAAAGCCTTTAGACTAGATTCAGGTCTATCTATAATTACAATTGGCATTATTTTCGCAATTTCTTTCCATGATTTCCACAGATGAAAATTCGTAAGATTATCTGCTCCCATTAACCAAACAAATTTTCTTTCTGCATATCTTGTTGTAAGATATTTTAAAGTATCTATCGTGTATTTTGTATTTATTTTACTTTCTATGTCTGTGACAAGAATTTTTTTATTTGATATAATACTTCTTGCTTTTTCTACTCTTTGTTCGATTGGTATTAAATTTTCATAATTTTTTATAGGGTTTTTTGGGCTTACAAGCCACAATACGTAATCAAGGTTTAATTTTTTTAAAGCAATTTCGCTTATTTGCACATGACCTGAATGGGCAGGGTTAAAGGATCCCCCTAGTAATGCTATTTTTTGGCCTTTATTTGTATTGAGAGGATTTTTTAAAATCCATCTTTCAATGGTGTTGTTACTAATCATTTATGTTGATATCTTATGGCCTTAATTGGCCGCTCCCTGTTACAATATATTTAAACGTTGTTAATTGATCTACTCCTATTGGTCCTCTTGCATGCAATCTACCTGTAGATATCCCAATTTCTGCTCCAAAGCCAAACTCACCGCCGTCTGCAAATTGAGTAGATGCATTTATTAAAATGATAGAACTATCCACTCTTTCTGTAAAATATGCTGAAACTGATTTATCTTCAGTTATAATAGCTTCAGTATGACCGGTTCCATGTAACATAATATGATTTATCGCCTGATTTTCATCATTTACAATTCTTATTGATATTATGGCATCTAAATATTCAGTATCCCAGTCAAGATCAACAGCACCAATAACCCTATTATCGATGGCTTGAACATCTTGATCGCCTCGTATTTCACATCCATTATTAATCAGTATCTCTATTATTTCAGGTAGATATTTATTTGCTATTGATTTGTCTATTAGTAAAGTTTCAGCAGCACCGCATATTGAAGGTCTTCTCATTTTAGAATTTAGTGTAATGGATATTGCTTTTTTAAGATCTGCAGATTTATGAATATATACATGGCAAATTCCTTCAAGGTGTCCAAAAATAGGAATTCTAGCTTCTTCTTTTATCCTTGATACTAAACTTTTTCCGCCACGTGGAACTATTACATCAATTTTTTCATTTAATCCAGATAACATGCATCCTACTGCATTCCTATCTGTAGTTGGAACAAATTGTACAGAATCTTCTGGTATACTAGATTGCGACAGGCCTTTTCTTATTGATTCATATATTGCCTGGCATGAATAAAAACTATCTGATCCACCTCTTAATATAGAGGCATTACCAGATTTTAGACACAGTGCTGCAGCATCGGCTGTAACATTTGGTCTGCTTTCGTAAATTATACCAATCACGCCTATTGGAATAGTAACTCTCTTGATGGCAAGGCCGTTTGGTTGTTCCCACTCTGATAATATTTTACCAACAGGATTTGTGAGTTTTGAAATGCTATCTATACTTGAGGCTATCGATTCAATTTTTTTACTATTTAATGTTAGCCTATCAATTATATGCGCCGCTTTATTTTTTTGTATAGCCTCTTTAAGATCTTTTTTATTTTCGCTTAAAATATAACCTATATCTTGTCTAATATTTTTAGATATGTTCCTTAAAGCTAGATTCTTTTCTTTATCACTGGCATTTGATAAGAGTTTGGATGCTAATGAAGCTTTGTTCCCAATAGATTTCATTAATATTTCTATATCATCTGTATTATCCATTATCATCCCCGTTAGTAACAACTAAATCATCTATATGAACCAATGCTGATCGCCCCTTATATCCAAGTATCTTTTCTATTTCTAATGTTTTCTTCATAATAATTAGTTGGGCGTCTTCAATTGAATATGCAGCTAAACCTCTCGCAACTTCATTTTCATTATTATCAAATATAATAACAGCATCACCTCTTTCAAAATCACCTGTTACTTTTGTAGTTCCGGCTGGTAGAAGACTTCTTCCTTTTTTCAAGGCCTCTTTAGCTCCTGAATCTATATATATATGCCCCTTAGGCTCAAGCATTCCTGCAATCCAATTTTTTCTAGCTAAGGATGGTGATGTTTTAGCCATAAAAAGTGTAGATTTCCCACCATTAATAATATTTTCTATCGGATTATTAATTTCCCCATTCGCAATTATCATATGTGCCCCAGATTCGGTTGATATTCGAGCTGCTTCTAATTTTGTTATCATGCCTCCAGTTCCGTAAGTACTATTTGTATCTCTTGCCATAGCCATGATTTCAGGAGTGATTTTTTTGACAATAGGAATATGTTTAGCATTTTTATTTTTTGGCGACTCGGTATATATACCATCCACGTCCGATAATATAACTAAGCAATCTGAACTAGACATAGACGTGACTCTTGCTGCTAGCCGGTCATTATCGCCATATCTAATTTCAGATGTCGTGACAGTATCGTTTTCATTTATTATTGGAACCATGTGATTTTCTAGAAGCACAGACAATGTGTTTCTGGTATTGAGATATTTACGTCTTTCTTCTGTATCTCCAATTGTCAGCAATAATTGTGCGACTTTAGTATTTCTTTTTGTAAAGGCATTTTTATAAGCTGTAATTAGCTCTATTTGACCTGAAGCTGCAGCACATTGTGCCATGCTTAGTTTTAATTTTATATTTTTATTTATGCCAAGAAGATTTCTTCCTAAAGCTACAGCGCCAGATGTAACAATAATTATTTCTTTTTTAGATTCCCTTAATTTTGTAACATCAGAAACGAAATTATCTAACCAATTATGGCGCACAGAACCATTAGAATCTACAATTAGACCAGATCCTATTTTAATTACTATACGTTTAGAGGCCTCTAATGTATTTATGGCTGCCATTTCTCTTTCGATCCACTTGCTTTATTTTGATTTTCTGTTGCCATCACTTTTAGAATACTTGTTTTAAGTTTATCAATTCCCTCGCCTGTATAAGCAGAAATTAATAAGAGTTCTTTGTTCTTCAAAGTTTTCAATGATTTTAGTTTTTTGTCAATATCTTCTTTTTCCATTATATCGCATTTATTAATAACGATTATTTCTGGTTTTTTCTGTATTTCATTACCATACGATGCTACTTCATTCCTAATTATCTTATAAGATTCTTTTAGATTTTTATCTGTGATAGATATTAAATGTACTAAAACCGGACATCTTTCTATATGAGCAAGAAATTTGTCACCTAGCCCTGTTCCTGTGTGAGCTCCTTCAATCAATCCCGGAATATCTGCTAAAACAAAACTTTTATTATTATATTCAGCTACTCCTAACGCTGGCGTTAATGTTGTAAAAGGATAATTTGCTATCTTTGGCCTGGCAGCGCTTACTTTTGATAACAAGGTCGATTTTCCTGCATTAGGTAATCCAACAATCCCTACATCAGCTATCAACTTTAATTTTAACCGTATAATTAATTCATCACCTGGAGCACCTGGATTTGTATTTCTTGGAGCTCTGTTTGTTGATGATTTAAATCTTGTATTTCCCCATCCTCCATTTCCGCCTGTTGCAATTTTAATGCTTTGGCCAACTTCGGTAAGATCGGCAATTAATTCTTCTCTCTCTTCATCAAAAACTTGCGTGCCTACTGGAACAACTAAAGTAACATCTTTACCATTGCGGCCAGATTTATTATTACCAGCTCCATCTTTACCTTTTTCGCCCTTGTAATGTTGCTGATATCGATAATCAATAAGAGTATTCAGTCCTTCTGTTGCTGTAACCCATACGTCGCCACCTTTTCCGCCGTCTCCACCGTTAGGGCCACCATATTCAATGTACTTTTCCTTTCTAAAGCTCAAACACCCACCACCGCCATGGCCAGCCTTTGCGTATACCTTTGCTTCATCAAGAAATTTCATGATCAGTTGATTTTCTTATTCTATTAATATTTATACCCTAGTATATAGGATATATAATTTCTAAAATATTAATGAAATTATTATATTTTATTATGGAAATTTAATTTAGATTTTTATAGGCTATTAATCTCTAGATACTAATATCTTCTATAACAGTTATTATGCTTCTGCCATTTTTACTTCCAAGAAACTTAACCTTACCAACTGTAGTAGAAAATATAGTATGATCTTTGCCCATACCTACATTTTCACCGGGGTGCCATTTTGTGCCCCTTTGTCTAAGTATTATATTCCCAGGTATTACTAGTTCGCCACCATATTTTTTAACACCAAGACGTCTTCCAGCTGAATCTCTTCCATTTCTCGATGATCCGCCTGCTTTTTTATGTGCCATGATAATAATCCTTTAGAATTTAAATCTATTTATAAAATCTATCCTATTTAGTGTCAACTTTTTTTGCCGGTGTTTTCTTTACAACTGCTTTTTTTACTACTGGTTTTTTTTCAGCAACTGCTTTTTTTGCTGCCGGTTTTTTTTCAGCTGCTTTCGCTACTTCTTTTTTGGCAACTTCTGATGTTGCTGCAACTTTTTTATTAGCAACTTTTTTTACTGAATCAATTCCAATAATTTTTATAGTTGTTTCGTGCTGTCTATGACCTGCTGTTCTTCTATAATTTTGTCTTCTTTTCTTTTTGAAAACAATAATTTTTCTTGATCGGCCTTGATTTAATACTTCTGCAGTAACAGTAGCATTTTCTACATTTGGCGTCCCAATCTTGATATCACCACCTTCTGACATCATCAATACATCTTCAAACACGACCTGTTCACCAGGTTCAGTATTAAGTTTTTCAACTTTTAATACTTGATCTTTTTCAACACGGTACTGTTTGCCACCTGTTTTAATGACTGCTGCCATTTCATTCACCACTTTATAGATTTATTAAATTAAAATAATTGTTTCTCTTAATACACCCCTGTCATCAACTCTGTCAATGTAAGGTAATATAATATCTATAATTATTTAGTATTTTAAAGTAGTTTAGTCAAATCATTCTTTGTTTTTTTTATTATTTTTATCTATAGATAGAATATTATTGGAGAGGTGCCAGAGTGGTTGAATGGGGCGGTCTCGAAAACCGTTGTACATTTAATATGTACCGTGGGTTCGAATCCCACCCTCTCCGCCATAAACTGCAATGTATTCGGAAAATGCAATAAATAGAAGGATAATTCAAAAATGAAAACAAAAGTGATTAGGTTATATCAGACTGGCGGTCCAGAGAATATGGTATGGGAAGATGCAGAGCTCGGTGAAATTTCAAACGATGAGGTTTTGATCAAACACACAGCAGTTGGTTTTAATTTAATAGATACCTATCACCGCGGTGGTATTTACCCAACACCTAAAAAACCCTGCGGTCTTGGCACAGAAGCATCAGGCATAGTGGAAAAAGTAGGTAAGAATATCACTAATTTTGCAATCGGAGACAGAGTTGCCTATGCGGGAAGTGGTGCGGGATTAGGTGCTTATTGTTACAAAAGAATTATGAATACTTCTGGTCTAATTAAAATACCAGATTGGATGGACGACAAGACAGCAGCCGCAATATTAACTAAAGGAAGAACCGTAGAATATCTGTTTAACAGAACATATTCTCTAAAAGAGGGGGATAATATCTTATTCCATGCTGCAGCTGGTGGTGTAGGGTTAATTGCTGGTCAGTGGGCAAAAGCAATTGGAGTTAATGCAATAGGTATTGTTGGATCAGAAAGTAAAATTCAAATAGCAAAAGATAGCGGATACAGTCAGGTCTTTGCAATGGATGATGAGGATATAAAAACTAAAATTATGGATCTTACAAAGGCTGTGGGCGTTGACGTTGTATACGATTCTGTTGGGAAAACAACATGGGATTTATCGCTTTCATGCGTCAAAAAACTTGGTCTTGTTGTTAGCTTTGGAAGTGCTTCAGGTAACCCTCCAGCTTATGATGTTGCTGTTGATGGTGTGAAGAATTCTGCATATATTCATAGAGCGACGATGGTAAATTATATGACAACACCTGAAATTTCTCTTGCAAGCGCAATGAAGGTATTTGAGATGATTAAGGAAGGGTCTATCGCTTTACAAATAAACGATAGTTATACTCTTGATGATGTTGTTAAGGTCCATGAAGATGCAGAAGCAAGGTTAACAACTGGCCAGATCGTGATGACCGTTTAACTCTGTTTGATATATTCTTTTAGAAGCTCCAAATTTTTAATATCTGGTTTTATTTCTTTGCTGAATATTTTTTTTGTTATTTCAACAACCGCATTATTAAGTGGTGCTGTATTACCTTTTTCTTTTGCTTTTTCAACCACAAGTCCATTGATTGTGTCTGCTTCGCTATATCTTCCTTTCAAGTGATCATGGAATACAGCGTCACGGGCATTTGGGCCAATATCTTTTATGAGTTTATTAAGTATTAATTCTAGCGGGTTATTTGATCCTTTGATGTCTTCCTGTTTTAACCCAAATATTGGTTCAATATTATATCCTTGTCCTTGCCCAGCAAGCAGCGCTTCGGAACCTATTTCCATTATCAACTCTTTCATTCCAGGAATCTTAAAACCCTCTGTAAGATTAACGCCTAACATGGCAAATGGAGCCATACACATTGCATTAACAATTAATTTCATCCATTTAGCCGAGAGAATATTTTCTAATATAGTTACATTGCCTATATTTGATAAAATCTCTTCAATTTCTTTTAATCTTGGTTCCATATCAGCTGTGAAGGCACCAATACCAAACCATGTTCTTGCGGGAGGTGTATCTCTTTGAATAATGCCTGGTGTAAATAATTCAGAAGATAATTCAATGACACATCCAAGGGTTCTATGTGAACCAACAATATTCGAGATGTCTTCTGCTGTCATTGCATTTTGTACTCCTACCATAATACCATCGTCAGCTAGGTAGGGTTTAATTAATTCAGTCATCCAAACAGAATCATAGGCTTTAACGTATAATAAAACTATATCAAATTTAATATTCAATTCACACAACTTGCAAAGATGGTAAGCTTTGACTTTTATGTTGATTTCTTCTTCGGGCATTTGAATTGTAAGCCCATCTTGATTCATAGCATCTACGTGTTCTGGCCATTGGTCTATTAAAGTAACATCGTAACCAAACCTTGTCAGATCTGCAGCTGAGCAACTTCCATTCGCTCCTGTACCAAGAACAGCTATTTTTTTATTTTTAGACATACAAATATCCCTAATATTAATTATATCACTATATTATCATAACCAAATATTTTGAAAAATATATGTATATTTTGGATTAAAATGGGATTCTTTTACCTGCCCAATCATAAGTATTTCCAGAATCTTTGGGTTCTAATTTATTGATTACTGAAATGAGATGCTGAGAAGATTCACTTGGGGTAAAAACATTATAGTGAGAGCGTGATTTTGGAAAGGGTTTTGATAGATTTGTATCAACGGTACCTGGATGAAGTCCAACACTTATTGCATTTTTATTGGCATACTTTAATTCAATAGAAAGATTTTTTAATAGCATATTAAGGGCAGCTTTTGATGCTCTATAGCTATGCCACCCGCCAAGTTGGTTGTTTTCGATACTTCCAACTCTTGCCGATATACAGCTAAAAATAGATTTTCTGTCTTTTCTTAGCAAGGGTATGAAATGTTTGGCTAGAAGGAACGGGCCAAATGTATTAATCTTAAATGATTTTTCTAGGTATGCTGCGTCGATCATTTTATATGATTTTTCTGGCTTATAGTCATTATCGTGAAGAAAACCAGTAGCGTTAATTATAATATCTAAACCTTTATAGCTATCAGATATTATATTTGAACAATCTATCATTGTTTTTTCGTCAAGAAGATCAATATGGAGACGGTTTGTCTTGTTATTTATTTTAGGATTGGATCTTGAAATATGTATAATATTCTTTACATTAACAGTATTTTCTAATGAAGACACAAGCGCTTGGCCTATGCCACCAGAGGCTCCAATTATTGCTATATTTAAATCGTTGTCAAAATTTGATAAAAGATTAGTATTCATAGAAGTTATCCTTTTAACTATAACGTTTATAAGACTATAATAGATTTTATTTGATAATATAAATCACAAAAAATAATTTGATCCATTATAATTTGATCCATTATATTTATAAAAACGTATATACATTGGGGTCATTTTAAAAATTAACATGACTTTATATAAAGCAAGTAAATGATACAGATAGATATAACATTTGTTAAAAAACTTCAAATAAAGAAAAACCCCAAAGATTTTAGTATGTTATTTCAATTTTATGGGCCAAAAATCAAGGCGCTTATGATAAGAAGTGGTTCTGACTATGCTTTTGCAGAAGATATAATGCATGACACAATGTTAACGGTATGGAAAAAAATTGATTTATATAATTCAAGTAAAGGAAGTTTTAGTTCATGGATTTATACAATAGCGAGAAATAATAGAATAGATATTTTGAGAAAGAAATCTTCGCAACCTTATGTTGACATTAATGAAGTTGAAATGATGTCAAATGACCCAGATAGCGAAAAAATAATATTAGATTCTCAGACAGCAGCGAATATAAAAAAAATGGTAAGGCAGTTACCACAAAAACAAAAAATTATTATTGAAATGGCGTTTAATGAAGATTTAACACAGAAAGAAATAGCAGAAAAATTAGAGATTCCAATCGGAACAGTAAAATCTCGTATGAGATTAGCATATATAAAATTAAAAGAAGGTTTTAAGGAGTATCAATGAAATTATCCCAGCATCCAGATCCAGCGTCTTTGTTATCTTATAGTAGTGGAGGCCTATCAACCCCGTTCTCTATCCTTATCTCGGCGCATATTTCGCTTTGTAATACGTGCTCAGAAAAAGTTAAGTTATACAATGAGATTGGAGGTGTTTTAATTGAAGATACTGCAGATGCAGATCTCAGCCAAGATGCCTTAAATAAATTTATGAATGCAATAGTGCATGAAAGTGATGACAGATTACCTACTGATAGTAAGAATGTAGATATTCAACAGCAGAACAACAATACAGAAATACCTTTCCCTTTGTATAAATATATAGGTTCATCAATTGAGAAGATTAAATGGAGATATTTAGCTCCCGGCATTAAAAGGGTTTCAATATTAATGGAAGGGGAAAAAAATGCTTATTTATCACTGCTACATATTGGACCAGGAAAAAAGATTCCAGAGCATACACATACTGGAGAAGAAATGACATTTGTTATTTCAGGTTCTTTTCAAGATAAGACAGGAGTGTATAACATTGGTGATCTAGCAGATCATGATGAAGAGATTGAGCATCAGCCAACAGTGATTGGAAAACATCCTTGTGTATGTATTGTTGCAACGGAAGGGCCAATGATATTTAAAAGTTTTTTTGCTAATTTATTTCAATCTTTCTATCGTATTTAAAAAATTTATTGCTTATGAAAAAATGGAATACAATTTGGATTACCGGGGCTAGTTCAGGCATAGGATACGAGTTATCAAAATTACTGTCCAGTGAAGCCTCTTACATTGCTGTGTCGGCAAGAAGAGAAAGTAAGTTAAAAGAATTAGCTGATAATTATGATAATATACATAGCCATAAATTAGACATTACCAACGAAGAAGAAAGTAGGATCTGTATAGATGAAATAGAAAAAAATTCAAATGGTAATATCGATTTAGTTGTTCTCAATGCAGGTAAGAGTGTGCTGTTTAAAGTCAATGATTTTGACTCTAAAGCTATTAGAGAATGTTTTGAGGTAAATTATATAGGAGTTATGCACTCTCTCAGCATTATTGTACCTAAGATGATTAAGGCAAAAACAGGGCATATTGCAATTGTATCATCCGTAGCTGGATATAGAGGTCTGCCTAATTCCATTGCTTATGGGCCAACAAAAGCTGCATTAATAAATCTAGCAGAAGTATTAAGATCAGAACTTTCAAAGTACGGGATTGTAGTTACATTAATTAACCCAGGATTTGTAGATACAGAAATGACGAAAGTGAATAAGTTTCCGATGCCTTTTATTGTTTCTGCTAAATTTGCTGCAGAGAAAATATTTGATGGATTAAAGAAAGATAAGTATGAAATAACTTTTCCGTTGTATTTTTCATTAGTACTAAAATTATTAAGAATAATTCCGAATAGTTTATATTTTTGGATAGTCAAAAAATTTATATGGAAATAATATTATATCGATTTTATTTTATATAGACCTACATTTATAGTTTTTTCGGCAAACCCTGCTTCACAATATGATAAATAATAGTTCCAGGTTCTTTTGAATTTTTCATCGTATCCTATTTCTTTTATGTTCACCCAGTTATTATTAAATTTATTTCTCCATTCCTGTAGAGTTTTTTCATAAGAATCATTCAATATATTGATATTTTCAATTTCAAGCCCATTTCTCATGGTTTCTTTCTCAAGTTGCTTTACGCTTGGAAGCACTCCGCCAGGAAAAATATATTTTTGAATGAAATCAACGTTACGTGAATAATTGCTAAAGCCTTCTTCACCGATTGTTATGGCTTGAATAATTGCGTATCCATTCGGTTTAAGTCTATTTTTAATTGTTTTAAAGTAGATGGGAAGATATTTTATCCCAACGGCTTCAATCATTTCAACAGAAACTATTTTGTCATACAATCCCTTTGTGTGTCGGTAGTCCAGCAATTTAAAGGAACAACTATTAGACTTTGGGCTAAGACTAAGTTTTTTTGCATACTCGAGTTGTTTCTCCGAAATAGTTATTGCATCAATATTAATATCATTTTCATTAAAGAGATATTGCGACAAGGAACCCCACCCGCAGCCTATTTCAAGCACACTATCATTTTTAGAAAGGCCTAATAAATTATTGATATTTTGGAATTTACTATATTGAGCATCTTCAAGGTTTTTATGATCACTGTTATAATGAGCACTTGAATATTGCATAGTCTCATCCAGCCATTGCTGGAAGAAATCATTACCTAAGTCATAGTGAAGTGATATATTTTTTTTACTTCGGTTTATTGTGTTTTTATTTAGTAATTTACGTAAATAATTATAATTGAATATTTTAAAATATTTTAAAAAAGTACCCTGGAACTGATCTTTGTTATTAATATAAAATTTAAATAAATCAGTTAAATTTTCACATTCAAATTCATTTGAAATGTAGCAATCTGCGAACGCGAGAGGTCCTTTGAATAAAAAAGATTTAAATAGTTTATAGTTATGCAATTTAATTGAGGCATTGATGCCGCTATTTATCTTACCAAAGATGAATTCCTTATTATTAGGCAATGTTATGGAGAGACAACCCAATGGAGTCCAATTAAGTTTTTTAGACAATAAATTTTCAATTATTTTATGTTTAGTATTCTTATTTATAAACTTCATTTTTTAACTCTCTGTCAGCATTATTTTATTTTAATGTACTCTATTTGGTAATTGGGAACATTTGCTCTTTTTTTTATTTTTAAACCCTTTATCCAAAGTTTTAAGGCTTCATAGTGGATTGCTAATATCACTTTGAAAATCATTGAAATATTATTTTTTAATGTAATTAATAAATTATAATCATTTAGTTCTATTATATTATTTTTAAAATAAGCTTTTAAAATAGGAGTAGTTTTCTCTTTCAAAGCAATTCCTATATTCAATTCTTGATCTGTTTTTTTTACATGAAAGGAATATTCGCCAGTATTACCGTTGAAAGGCGAGATGTATAATTTTTTTTTGCAATTTTGATAGATTATACCCTCATTTTCATTGTTTGTTGGAATAACATATACAATTCTACCATTGAAGGTATTGTTAACTTCATATACAACCAGTTCAATTGTATTCTTACTATTGTAACCCAAGTAAAGCGTTAACGGATTAAATGCGCACCCCAGTATTCTTGGATAGCAAACCATCGTAAATCTTTTTACTTCATTTGCTGTTTTAGATTGAGTTTTGATGTCGTTAAGAAAGTTCGTAATGTTAGTTTTATTCCCGTGATCTTTATCACGAATACTAAATAAATTAAATTTGTTATATGAAAAGTATCTCATCTCATTGCTTAATTGACTAATCTTGTCACAATCAATCATTAAAGCAAATACCTTGTACTTTAGCATATGCCTTACGGGAGTTAATCTCTTGTGAAATATATCACCGATTAATATCCCATTATTTTTAGATACCATAATAGATTACTCAAATTATATTTTGTGTGATTATATTTTATTTATCTGCAAATGACCACGGTCGTTTTCTTGAACCAAGTAATTCGGCAACATTTAGTCCACTCTTAATGCCATCTTCATGAAAGCCGTATCCCATATAACTACCGCAATACCAAGTATTATCTATTCCTTGTATTCTAGATAACAATTCTTGTGATTTGATTGCTTTATTATCAAATATGGGGTGTTCATAAATATACTGATTTATTATTAGATCAATGGGGATACGATGAATCGGATTTATAGTAATAAATAGTTCTTGTGTTGTTTTTAGTTCCTGCAGATTGTTTAGCCAATATGTTACTGACAATTTTTCAGAATTTTTATGATTTTTTTTAAGATAATTCCAACTTGACCATAATTTTTTTCTTTTTGGCATCTGTTTTTCATCTTTGTGCAACACTGCAGTATTTTTCTGATAACGAAATGCACTTAATATTTCTTTCTCATTTTTACTTGGATCAGCAAGCAAACCTAATGATTGGTCTGCATGAGAAGCTAATACTACATGATCAAAGTTTACTGAATTGTTATTTATATCTATAACCTCAACACCCTTGGAATTTCTTTTGATTTTCTTTATTGCTGTATTTAATTTTAAATCAAAATCCGAATTAGAGATAATTTTGCTAATATAATTTTTACTTCCATTAAAGACGGCATTCCAAGACGGTCTATTCTTAAAGTTTAACATCCCATGATTTGCATAGAAAGCAATAAAGTTATGCGCTGGATAGTTGAGCATTTCATTTGGATCAGAAGACCAGATTGCCGCACCCATTGGAAGTATATGTCTTTTTACGAATATTTGTGAATAGTTCTCGTTTTTTAAAAAACTACCGATTGTAATATCTTTGCTATATTTTTTTATATTATTCTCAGCATTAGAAAAAAATCTATTTACTTCGTAGAGTAAATACCAATGATAGGGGTTTATAATATTAGAAAATTGACCAAAATATCCCAGAGCCCCAGAACCAGAGTATTCATAACTTCCATTATCTACTGATAGGGAAAAGCTCATTATAGTATTATGGATTTTAACATTAAGTTTTTTGAACAATTCTGTTAAATTTAGATAATTTTTTTTATTGAAAACTATAAATCCTGTATCAACAAATACGTCGCCGTCATCTGTTGATACTTTTACCGTATTAGCATGTCCTCCGGCATAATTATTTTTTTCATATACTGTTACATCATGATCTTTTGATAGAAGCCAAGCGGCTGACAATCCGGATATTCCAGATCCAATTATTGCTATTTTTTTTTTACTCATTTAATATCCATTATGAAGTTACTAGTATTACGAATTACATTCTTCTGTAGATCATATAGTTGATCTTTTTCTCAATCTATGTCGTATAGCAAATAGGGAGTAAATAAAATGCAAAAATATTTAATATCATATTTTATAACAGCTTTAATTTTTTTATCGATAGATGCCGTATGGTTGGGAATTGTTGCGAAGAAATTTTACTTTAATAATTTAGGTTACCTCTTAGCCGAGAAGCCAAACTTTATTGCAGCTGGTATTTTTTACTTAATATATGTAATTGGTATTGTTATTTTTGCTATTGCACCTGCATTTAAAATAAACTCTGCTAGTACAGCACTAATATATGGAAGTTTATTTGGATTTTTTGCCTACCTAACATACGACATGACTAATTATTCAACAGTAAAGAACTGGCCGATAATTATAACTTTTGTTGATATATTATGGGGTACTATTCTTACAGGATTTTCAGCTTGTGCAGGATACATTATTACAAAATCAATTATCCAATAGTCGATTAATATCACTTTATTATTTCATTAAATCTATTCTTAACGATCTATGGTTAAACTATATAGACTATAGTTTTATTCAATAGGAGGTTTTTATGATTACAGATCAAGATTTTAAAAAGGGACTTGAAATATTAGAAGAAATGGGCAGAGAAGATAGCCTATTTGAACAAGAAGATACTTACAGTGATATGTATGAGCTATCAGTCGGTTATCTCTGGGGACAAATATGGCAAAGGCCCCATTTGTCACTTAGGGACAGGCAGATAATCACTTTAGCTGCAAATATAGCTCTGGGAAGACCATCAGGTAACCATAGTCATTATAGAAGTGCAAAGAAAATAGGCATTACTCATGAAGAAATTTGTGAGATTATGATTCATGTGGGTATGTATGCTGGTTGGCCAACAATGGCACATGCAAATCGTCAATATAGATCTGTATTAGCAGAAGATAAATTAAAAGAACAAAATAATATATAATTTATTTTTTTATATATATAATAATTTTTATTATTAGTAATAAATAAGGGAGAATTTCAAATGCAACACGATATGCCAATGAAACCATACGGACCTACTGCGGGAAGAGATCATTTAGATTCTCGCCCAAGGCCTAAAACTACAACTGTTGATTTTCATATTCATATGAGAATTACTGCTGCAGATGATTTAATAGGCGATAGGTTGCCAGATGATTCTAATGTTCAATTAAGATTTGCCGATGAAGCATCAAGGAAACAAAGTATAAAACATCATCAAGAAAGAATGCCTTATTTAACAGATATAGCTGAACGTTTACCTGATATGTCTGATATGCAAGTAGATGTTGCTGCTGTGTCGTGTGCACCCAAACAGTTTTTTTATTCTACAGAACCTAGTTTAGGACATGAATCTAGTCAGGTCGTTAATGATGGTATTGCAAATAATATTAAAGATCACAAAGATACTCATATCGGACTAGGTACGGTTCCCTTACAGGATACAGATTTAGCCATTAAAGAAATGAAGAGATGTATTAATGAGCTTGGATTTAAAGGTTTACAGATAGGCGCAAGAGTGAGTGAAGAGGAAGAGCTTGACACTACAAGGTTGTTTCCTTTCTGGGAAGCTGCGCAAGAATTAGATATTCCTATGTTAATACATCCGTCATCTTTTTCTAGCCCAAGATTAGCTAAACATCATATGATGAATATTATTGGGAATCCTTTGGATACGACTGTAGGTGTTCATTATTTAATTTTTGGTGGGGTGATGGAAAGATTTCCAAATTTAAAATTTGTACTTAGTCATGGTGGAGCCTTTGCATCACATTATTCAGCTAGAATGGACCATGCTTATGGGGCAAGGCCAGATTGTCGTGATAAGATTCACCAAAAACCAAGCGTTTATTTATCTAAATTTTATTTTGATACTTTAGTTTTTTCGAAAGAGCAACTTAGTTATTTGATTAGTAGATTTGGATCTGATCATATACTTTTAGGAACAGATTACCCATATGATATGGCTGAATTTGATCCAGTAGAACATGTATACCAGATTGATGGTATATCCGAAACAGAAAGAGAAAATATTTGTGGTCTAAATGCTTTATCGTTAATGAAAATGAATGCGGATTATTTTAAGTAAAATATTATTAAATAATAGCAGACTCAGTTGGTACAAAAAATTGTATTAACTGAGTCTCATGATGACTATAACCAATCAACCTCAAATATTTTATCCCCCATTTCATCAATTATAATTTTTGCCTTTCGGGCCGCACAATCTGATGCATCACTTTTAGATGAAAAATTATCAGTCCTTATGAATTCTTTTTCTTGAATATTGTTATTGATAGTTTTTTTAATAATACCAACCGTAAGCCAAGTACCGTCAACTTTTCTTGGTTTTGGGACAATTGTAAAATCTTTATAAATTATTTCAGGAGAAGTGCTGCTGCCTTTAATAATATTTTTTATTTTATTAAACATGAAAATACCTAAGTGAATGTTATATATTTAATAGTATTATAAAATTATTCTTACTAAATGTATATTTTTATATTATTATAATTAATAATATAAAAAAATTTTAGGTATCAAAGTAAAATATTAATTTTCAATGTAACAATTAATTTAAGCTGTAAAATTTTGAATTAATAAATAGTATTTAATCAAAAATTATATTTATAAACAATAGTTTAAGTATATAATAAAAGTAAGGAAAATAGTAAAATGGGTATTACAGGCATATGGCAATGGCTTGTGGTTGGTCTAATTGTTGTCTTATTATTTGCAAGGCCAGGTAAAATTTCTAGACTAATGGGTGACATAGGAGTTGGATTTAAAAATTTTAAGGAAGGTATTAAGGACAAAGATCAATCTAATCCACTAGAAGATGACGAAAGTAAAAAGAATAAAAAGAATGATTAAGTATAAAAAGTCATATAAATAGGAATACCTGCTTATGTTTGATCTTGGTTGGCAAGAATTTTTAATAATTTCATTAGTATTACTTGTCGTCATCGGCCCTAAAGAGTTGCCAGTAGCATTAAATTGGTTTTTTAATTCAATAAAAAAAATAAAGAAAATGGCTAGTGAATTTATTTCTGGTTTAGAATCTATCGGTGATGAAAACGATATAGATGGAATTAAAAAAAGTATTAAGAAAATAAAAGATATTAATTTTGGTACAGAAATAAAAGAAGATGTAATGAAGATTAAGAAAATTATCACCGATGATGATAAATAGAATCGATAAATATAAATACATACAGTATATTTCTTGGAATAATTTATTAACGTTATTAAGCATAAGAAAATAAATTATGAATGACACTATTCCAGATAAAAAGATGTCCTTATATGGACATCTTGTTGAGTTAAGAACAAGACTATTAATTAGTGTTGTGGTTTTCTTTATTATTTTCTTTTTATGTTTAGTTAAATTTGGAAATCCTCCGATAAGTTTTTCTGATCTTGTTTATATATTTCTACAAAAACCGTTAGCGGCTTTATTAGAAGAGCGCGGGGGCAGAATGATATTCACTGCACTGCATGAAGGTTTTTTTACGCAAATTAAAGTAGCTTTTTTTATTTCTATTATTGTATCTTTGCCAATTATATTAACTCAAATATGGAGATTTATTGCTCCTGGTTTGTATAAAGATGAGAGAAAGGTTCTGTTGCCATTCATAATAGCCACCCCGTTTCTTTTTTTGTTAGGCGCCTCGATTGTTTATTACTTAGCGATGCCTTTGGCTTGGGAATTTTTCTTATCATTTGAAATAAACTCTTCGATAAGCTCATTGCCAATTGAGATAGAACCAAGGATTTCTGAATATCTATCATTGGTAATGAGATTAATTATTGCATTTGGATTATGCTTCCAATTACCAATTATATTATTATTGTTAATTAAAACTGGGTTTATAACAGCAGAATGGCTGGCTAAAAGAAGAAAATATGCAATATTAATAGCATTTATCGCCTCTGCAATTTTAACGCCACCAGATGTTATTAGTCAAGTGATGCTTGCAACCCCAATCATCTTTCTATATGAGATATCAATTCTTGTGGCAAGAGTATTTTATAAAAAATAAACTTTCTATAAACTGATAAATGCCTTATAAGAAAGTCAGAAATAAGGGGTTTTATTGATTTTTTAAGTATTTTATATATTAAATTCAAAATAAAAAAAGAAGGCTTTATATGTTTTATCAGACTTTAATGTTCATCCAATGGATTATGGGAGTTTATATATGGTTGTTGGGGTTAAATGCATTATTAACTTGGTTAGTACATTTTAAAATACTGGATACAAGAAGTTATGCGGTTAATGTATTAAGGGATTTGTTTTATAAATTAACGGATCCTCTATTGCGTCCAATAAGAAAGAGAATTCCAAATATTGGTGGTCTTGATTTTTCAATGGTAATAGCAATTTTTTTCTTGATATTGATGCAGGATGTTATTCATATAGTTATAAATAATCTATAATAAGAAAACATAAATAAGAGCAGATAAATTGAACGATTTAACAAATAAATATACATTAATTGATGGAAAAGTTGTTTCCGCGTCTGTGTTAGTAGACGTTAAGCGTGAAATAGAAGAATTAAAATTGAATTCTATTATTCCATCCTTAGCAGTTGTGCTTGTTGGAGATGATCCTGCAAGCCAAGTTTATGTCAGGAATAAGAAACGTACATGTGATGAGGTTGGCATAAGGTCAATTGAATATAAATTGGAATCAACAGTTAAAGAAACAGAATTATTAGAATTAATAGGTAAATTAAATAATGATAATGATCTGAATGGAATCTTAGTACAGTTTCCATTACCCAATCATATAAATAAGCAATTAGTGATAAATGAAATTGATCCCGCAAAAGATGTAGACGGATTACATCCTATCAATGCAGGAAAATTGTTGAATCAAATTAACGGATTAGTTCCGTGTACACCTCAAGGATGTATGATAATGCTTGAGAGTATTGGTATTAATTTATCTGGAAAAAATGCATTGGTTATAGGTAGGTCTAATTTAGTTGGGAAGCCGATGGCGCAATTATTACTTAATGCAAACTGCACAGTTACACATGCGCATTCAAAAACAAATAATATAGAACAGCTCACATTAAACTCTGATATTATAATTGCTGCAGTTGGTATCCCAAATTATATTAAAGGTAACATGATTAAGAGAGGCTCGGTTGTTATAGATGTTGGGATGAACAGAATATCATATACAAAAGATGGTATAATAAAAAATCGTCTTGTTGGAGATGTTGAATTTGATTCTGCTAAACAAGTGGTCTCAGCTATTACACCAGTTCCAGGTGGTGTGGGGCTTATGACAGTAGCATGTTTGATGAACAATACTATTTTAGCAACAAAACTACAGCATAATATTAATCAATGAATTAAACTTATTTTTTATTGTTTCTTTTGCTTATTAATTTTAATCTCAGAGCATTTAATTTAATAAAACCTTCTGCATCTTTTTGATTATAATCATTTATAGAATCTTCAAAGCTAACTAGATCGTGATCATACAATGAATTGTTGCTCGATCTTTCTAGTGTTAGGATATTTCCTTTATGCAGCCTCAATTTAATTGTTCCACTTACAAATTCTTGAGATGTATCAATTGCTTTTTGTAACATAATTCTCTCAGGAGAAAACCATAATCCATTATATATTAATTTTGCATATTTAGGCATCAATTCATCTTTAAGATGAGCTGCGCCTGAATCAAGGGTTAATTCCTCTATTGCCCTATGAGCTTTTAGAAGTATAGTGCCACCAGGAGTTTCATATATTCCTCTACTTTTCATCCCAACAAATCTATTTTCAATTATATCAAGTCTGCCTATTCCATTTTTCTTGCCATAAATATTAAGTTTTCCCAACAGATTAGCTGGAGATAAATTCTCTCCGTTAATAGATACAGGGTCGCCTTTTTCAAATGTTATGGAAATATCAGTAGGTTCATTATTTGCTTGATCGATCGATAAAGTTCTTTGATATACAAATTCTGGGCATGGTATAGAAGGATCTTCAATAATCTTACCCTCTGATGATGTGTGTAATATGTTAGAATCAACTGAAAAGGGAGCTTCTCCTCTTTTGTCTTTTGGAATAGGTATCTGGTTTTTTTCTGCAAATTGTATCAGCTTGCTTCTAGAGCTTAAATCCCATTCTCTCCAAGGAGCTATAACATTTATACTAGGGTTTAATGAATAATACCCAAGTTCAAATCTTATTTGATCGTTCCCTTTCCCCGTAGCGCCATGACAAACTGCGTCAGCATTAGTTTCTAGCGCTATCTCAATTTGTCTTTTTGCTATTAAAGGTCTGGCTATTGCAGTGCCAAGTAAATACTGACCCTCATAGACAGTATTGGCTCTAAACATTGGAAATACATAATCCTTTACAAACTCTTCTCTTAAATCTTCAATATATATTTCTTTTATTCCAAGTAGTTCTGCCTTTTTTCTAGCCGGCTCTATTTCTTCCCCTTGACCAAGATCAGCTGTAAAAGTCACTACCTCGCAATTATATTCAGTTTGTAACCATTTAAGTATTATAGATGTGTCTAATCCACCAGAATAAGCTAACACAACTTTTTTTATTTTTTTCATCTTCTGTCACCAATTTATCGAATATTATTATAATTAGTATAAAATAGATTAAAATTCATTAATTATTTTATTAGAACGGATTCTTTCGCTAGATGATTTTAATTGTCCGCAAGCGGCCATTATATCACTACCTCTCGGTCTACGAATAGGGCTAGAAAATCCAGCATTGTTTAATATGTCTGCAAACTTTTTAATTTGTTTAGAATCCGAACATTTATATTCCGATCCTGGCCACGGATTAAATGGAATAATATTAATTTTTGAAGGAATGTCTTCTAACATTTTTACTAATTTTTTTGCGTCATATTCGCTGTCATTTATATCCTTCAACATAACATATTCAAATGTAATTCTGCTAGAATTTTTCAAACCAGGAAAGTTTTTGCAGGCTTTCAGTAACTCTTTGATAGGGTATTTTTTATTTATAGGCACCAGTTTATTTCTAACTTCATCTGATACTGAATGCAGGGATATAGCTAGCATTACCCCAATTTCTGTTGCTACCCTTTCAATCATTGGTACGACACCTGAAGTTGATAAAGTAATTCTTCGTTTAGAGATTGCTAGGCCATCTCCATCCGAAGCAATTAATAGGGCATTTTTGACAGCTTCAAAATTATAAAGAGGTTCGCCCATACCCATCATAACAATATTTGTAATTTTTCTTTGGGTGTTCAAATTATTTTTATGCCAATCGTCTAATCTATCCCTAGCAATTAAGATTTGAGATAATATTTCAAAAGTAGATAAATTTCTGACAAGTTTTTGAGTTCCTGTGAAGCAGAATGAACAATTTAATGTGCATCCAATTTGGCTAGATAAGCATAATGTCCCTCTTTTACCGTCAGGAATATATACTGTTTCAATTTCATTTCCACTTGAATTTCCTAATTTATCTTCTAAGGCTATTAACCATTTGATAGTCCCATCAGAAGATTTTTGTTCTGTAACAATTTTTGGTCTATGTAACGTATATATATCTTGCAATTTATCTCTGATCGGTTTTGATATATTTTGCATTGAATTGATATCATCAACTCCATTTACATAAGTCCAATTCCATAATTGCTTAATACGCATTGGGATTTGTTTGTTTGGTATAATATCCAAAGAAGATAAATTAGAAAGTAGATCTTCTCGACTCATCCCATATAGTGGATTCAGATTATGAATACTTTCTGATAAGCTTATATCATTATTTAAATTTATATTTTGTTCCATTGGTTTAAATTTTTTTTATTTGGTTGGACATAATTTATTCATTTCTTGAATACTTCTTGTTACCCCTTTAAGCGAATAGGTATCTGTAGTCAATGTATTGAATTCTGATTCACCTTTCACTACCATTGAAGTACCTTTTTTCATAGCGTCGATTAGAATTTTTTCTGCTTCTTGTGTTCCAAGCCAGGCTCCTTGTCCTTCGGTATCTAATTGAAGTGTGTATTCTAATATTTTTATAGTAGCTTGCGTACCCGCTCTATATTTATAACCAGCATTTATACTTGGTTGGATGGCATTTTGACCATATTTTGCAAGATAGAAAGTAGGATTCCAGTTCTTAGATGTAGGTAATTGTTTTATTGGTATACTTGCAATAAAGCACATTGTTTCATCGGCAGAATTAGTAAAAACATTCCAATCTCCGTATTTGCCTCTGAGAACAGTATCAGCCAGACTAGGATTTGTATTAACTATAAGAATAAATATAGATAAAATTAATGGTATTACTTTTTTTAACATGCTGGTTCCCTTAATTAATATTAACTTTATATTTTTATTTTATTAAAAATATTTTTTAATTATCTATTATCTATTAAATTTATTGATTTTCCGTAAAGATGTTCAGATACTTCTTCTTCTTGACCCCATGAAGTAACTGGGGGTCTAGGAAATTTTCCAAGACTTCTAACTCTGTCATACATTACAATTGCTCCGGCTATAGCAACATTAATCGAAAAAGTAGTTGGTATTTTTATAATATGATCACAACGCTCTATCATCGATTCGGATAGGGATCCTGCTTCAGCTCCAAGAACATAAGCTGCTCTCATAGGGTGCCTGAAGCTAGGTAATTCTTTAGCATCTTCGAGAAGCTCAATACCTACTATTTCGCATCCTTTTGGAACCTGCATTTTTTCAACGGATTCCCATTCATAATAAGGTAAATGTTCGGTAGATTTTGATGTATCCGACTTGTTCATAGCTCGCATATTATTAGATACTTTTTTATGTGGCGAGATTGTAAAAACTGAATTTGCACCAAATGCATGGGCAGATCTAAATAAATTACCCAAATTCATTGGTTTAGATATATTTTCTGCACCGATTGAAAAGTAACCTCTTAATCTATTGGGATGTGTAAATGTATTATTCATATTGTTTACTATTCTGTTTTTGTTGTTATGAAATGCTATCAATAAATTTTGCTAGTTCTATATCAAGGTTGGTTATTCCTCCTTGATCATGAGTACTTAAAATGATTTCTACTCTATTATAGACGTTCAGCCACTCTGGATGATGATCGAGTTCTTCAGCTTTCTCTGCTACAAGATTCATAAAATTCCAGGCTTCTTTAAAATCTTTAAATTTAATTTTTCTTTGGATAGATGATGATTCACGTATCTTTGTCCAATTGCTTAGAGCGCTTAGTTTTTTTTCAATGTCCACTTTAAAATCCTTTTGATAAAATATAAAAATTTATTTTTAATAAAATTATTTTTTATTTTAATAATTTTATAACATTTATCTCTCTTTATGATAAATATATAATTTATTTTTACTTGAAATTTTTATGATAGTACAACATATTACATAGAGTAATGTATTTAATAATTTTGATTTTAAAGAGAGAATTAATAAAATGGAACCAAGAGTTTATAATAAAACATTAGCATCTGATTCAGCAGAAATTGACCAAGGTCTAAGATCTTATATGATGCGTGTATATAATTATATGGCGTCAGGCCTATTGATTACAGCGATTGTTGCATTTTTGGGAGCCTCTACAGGAGTTTACTATTCAATAGCACAATCTCCATTAATATGGGTTGTAATGCTTGCTCCTATTGGAATGGTTTTCTATTTAAGCGCAAGAATATCACGAATGAGTACTAGTACAGCACAGATTGCGTTTTGGATATTTTCTGGTTTAATGGGTTTATCCTTGTCATATGTATTTCTTATGTATACCGGCGATAGCGTTACGAGAGTATTTTTGATAACATCGGCAACCTTTGGAGCTCTTAGCTTTTATGGCTATACAACTAAGAAAGATATTTCTGGTTGGGGTTCGTTCCTGTTTATGGGATTAATTGGTATTATACTTGCTTCGGTTGTTAATATGTTTATTGGATCAAGTTTCATGCAATTTGCTATATCAGTGATTGGTGTTTTAGTGTTTGCAGGATTAACAGCTTATGATACGCAACAAATAAAAGAAATATATCACGCAGGAGATAGTGCGGAAGTATCGGGCCGTAAAGCAATTATGGGCGCTCTAAGACTTTATTTAGACTTTATAAATATGTTTATATTGCTGTTACAATTGTTCGGGAACAGAAGATAATTATTCATTAAGGTAACTTATCCTAATGCTCTGAATCTTTTTGCCTTTTCTAGAATTTGTAGAGCATTTTTAAGGTCATGTCCTCTTTTTAATATATGGCCATTTGATGATTTAATGATATAAGAGCCTTGTAGTTTCGAAAGATTTGGATCTTTTATTATCATATAAGTAGGGATTTCATGGGAATTTTTAAAAACAGAGAAAATTGCTTTATCTTGAAGGCAATCAATTGCATAATCTTTCCATTCACCGGATGCAACTTTTCTTCCGTATATTGATAAAATCAGACTTAACTCTTGTTTTGTAAATGAGATAAATCTAGGTACGAAATTTTTATTTTTTGAACTGTGTTTATAATTTGATAATTGTAATATATTTTTTTTATTCAATTAGATCTCCTTATAAAAGATAATTTCTTGTATTCTATCATAGTATAAATATAATTTGAAAAAAATAATTTTTATACTATACATAACTTTAATCGATTTATTCTAAAGGGGAAGCATGGTTGAAAAAACTAATAACACAAAGAAAAATAAAAAAGAGAAAAAGCAATTTGGTGCAGAAGTATCTAGACTATTGGACATTCTTGTTCATTCCGTGTATCCGAATAAAGAGGTCTTTCTAAGAGAATTAATATCGAACGCTTCTGATGCTTGTGATAAGCTTCGTTATCAAGCTCTAACTAACGATAAGCTTGTTAAGAGCTCTTCCGAGTTAAAAATTCATATTACAGTGGATACTAAAAATAATGAATTAGTAATTTCTGATAATGGCATTGGAATGAGCCGCCAAGAGATGATTGATAATTTAGGTACTATTGCAAAGTCAGGAACTAAAGAATTTGTTGACGGAATAAAAGAAGAAGAGAAAAATATATCTCAGGTTGGGCAATTTGGTATTGGCTTTTATTCAGCTTTTATAGTTGCAGATACAGTAAAAGTTATTTCAAAAAATGTTGATTCAAATGATTCATGGGTTTGGATTTCAGACGGCTCAGGGACATTCACAATAGAGCAAAATAGCTTTGATACTCCTACAAGTAATGGTACGAGTATATTTTTATCCCTAAGAGATAAAATGGATGAATTTTTGGATATATCAAATATTAAAGATATAATTCGTACTCATTCGGATCATATTTCCTTTCCAATAGAAATTGCCGAGTTTAAGGAAGGTATTCTGGGTGAAGTTGAGAGTGCAAATACATCAAATGCTATATGGTCTAAATCTAAATCTGATGTTACTAAAGAAGAATATCTTGAATTGTATCATTCAATAGCGCAAAGTTTTGACGATCCAGAAATGACTATTCATTATAAAGCGGAAGGCAGGTATGAGTATGATGTTTTGTTATTTTTACCATCCACCAAACCTTTTGATTTATTTGATCCAGCAAAAAGATCAAAGCTTAAACTGTATGTTAAGAAAGTTCTAATCTCTGAAAGTACAGATATTATTCCTTCATACTTTAGATTTGTTAGCGGCGTTATAGACTGTCCTGATATTCCATTAACGGTAAGTAGAGATGTACTTCAAGATAATTCAGTTGTAATAGCAATAAAGAAGGCTATTCGAAATAGATTGATAAGCACACTTTCTAAACTTTCAGAAAGCGATAGTGTTAAATATTCTGGTATTTGGAATAATTTCGGTGCCGTTATCAAAGAAGGTCTTTATGAAGATTATGAAAAAAGAGACGATCTATTAAAATTGCTAAGATTCCAGTCAACTCAGGGCACTGATCTTAGATCTCTTAATCAATACGTTGCTGATATGAAAGAAAACCAAACATCCATATTCTATATAACAGGTGAACTTCTCAACACGATTAATGCAAATCCACAGTTAGAGGGTTTTAAAGCAAGAGGGGTTGAGGTTCTTACCCTTACGGATCCTGTAGATAGTTTTTGGACAAGTACCGTATTAGGTTTTGAAGGAAAGTCATTTAAACAAGTTTCACAGGCACAAAAAGAGTTAAAGTTAATACCAATTATTGAAAATAAAGATGAGAAAGTAGATAAAACTTCAGAAGATAATAAAAATTTATCTGAAGCAATTCCATACTTGAAGACTATTTTAGATTTATTAGTGACTGATGTTAGATTAAATGAGAGTCTTGTTGATAGTCCAGTTTGCTTGTCTATTGCGGATGGCGGAGTTGATAAAACTTTAGAAAAAATTCTTATGGAAAGACAGGGAACTGAGAAGGCTTTGCCAGTTTTAGAAATTAATCCTAATCATTCATTAATAAAACAATTCTCAAAGAAACTATCAAAAAAGAAATCTAAAGACCTTGAAGTAATAGCTCGTATTTTATACGACTATGCATTAATTATGGATGGAGAGAAACCTTCCGACATTAGTATTTTTGGTCAGAATTTACAAGAGATATTAAAACGTTCAATGTAATTTTCTTATCAGCTAATTCTTTTAATACATAATGTAAAGAGATATTCAAATCTGGTATGGGGACTTGCTTTCATTTTGAATTTAATTATAGTAATTAGATAAAGATTACTGGCCGAGATTGAGGCTCAACTAATATTATTGTGCAGGAATAAATATGAATTTTTATACAACCTATCTAGATGAAATCGAAAGTCGAAAAAAACAAGGATTAAATCCAAAACCAATTGATGATGGTGCTCTGGTAAAAGAACTTATTTTACAAATTAAGGATGGTAACAATAGGTTCAGAGAAGATTCATTAAATTTCTTTATGTTCAATATCTTGCCTGGAACAACAAGTGCTGCTGCTGAAAAGTCAAAGTTTTTAAAAGAAATCATTCTTGGAGACACTGTGGTGGAGGAAATTTCTAGTTCTTTTGCTTTAGAGTTATTATCTCACATGAAGGGTGGACCCTCAATCAGTGTTCTGCTCGATTTAGCTTTGGGTGACGATGCATTGATCTCACAAGATGCTGCAGATATCCTCAAAACTCAGTTTTTTCTATATGAGGCTGATACAGAACGCCTTAAGGTCGCTTACGAAGAAGGCAATTTGGTTGCTGAAAATATTCTAAAGAGCTATGCAAAAGCTGAATTTTTTACAAACCTACCTGACATCGATGAAGAAATTAAGGTTGTTACTTATGTAGCTGCAGAAGGAGATATTTCTACAGATTTATTATCTCCAGGAAACCAGGCTCATTCTAGATCAGATAGAGAACTTCATGGCAAGTGCTTTATTTCGGAGAAAGCACAGGCTGAAATAAAAGAACTACAGAAAATAAATCCAGATAAACGTGTTATGTTGATTGCGGAGAAGGGAACTATGGGAGTAGGATCTTCTCGTATGTCTGGTGTCAATAATGTGGCTTTATGGACCGGAAAACCAGCCAGTCCATACGTACCTTTCGTCAATAATGCACCGATCGTTGCTGGAACAAACGGCATTTCTCCGATCTTTTTAACAACTGTAGGCGTAACCGGAGGCATTGGGATAGATCTAAAGAACTGGGTAAAAAAACTAGATTCGGATGGTAATCCAATTATGAATAATGATGATAATGCTGTTCTTGAGCAGAAATATTCCGTCGAAACAGGAACTATTCTTAGGATTAATACGAAAGATAAAAAGCTCTATAATGAAAAAGGAGACAAAGAATTGGTTGATGTGTCTTCGTCCTTTACCCCTCAAAAAGTAGAATTTATTAAAGCGGGAGGTTCTTACGCGATTGTCTTTGGCACAAAGTTACAAAGCTTAGCATGCAAAACATTGAACATTAAGCTAAAATCTGTATTTGCACCTTCGAAGGAAGTTTATCATAAGGGGCAAGGCCTTACTGCCGTTGAGAAAATTTTCAATGCAAATGCGCTAGGTATTGAACAAGGCGCTGTTCTTCATGCAGGGTCAGATGCCAGAGTAAAAGTAAATATTGTTGGATCCCAAGACACAACTGGCCCGATGACTGCGCAAGAACTAGAGTCTATGGCAGCAACAATCATTTCGCCAACCGTAGATGGGGCTTATCAGTCTGGATGCCATACTGCTTCAGTCTGGGATTTGAAAGCGCAGGAAAATACACCTAAACTTATGAAGTTCATGCAAAATTTTGGTCTGATTACAGGTAGAGACCCAAAAGGAATTTACCATTCTATGACCGATGTGATTCACAAGGTTTTGAATGATATAACAGTTGATGATTGGGCAATCATAATTGGTGGTGACTCCCATACTCGGATGTCTAAAGGTGTTGCATTTGGAGCGGATTCTGGAACCGTTGCGCTCGCTCTTGCAACTGGGGAGGTGTCTATGCAGATACCTGAATCAGTAAAGGTGACATTTAAAGGCAGCATGTCTGGCCATGTAGACTTCCGCGATGTTGTTCATGCAACACAAGCCCAAATGCTAAAGCAATTTGGTGATAATGTCTTCTTGGGACGCGTTATCGAAGTTCATACGGGTACATTGCTTGCAGACCAAGCTTTTACTTTTACAGACTGGAGCGCTGAAATGAAAGCAAAGGCATCTATTTGTATTTCTGAAGATGATACGCTTGTTGAATCTCTTGAAATTGCAAGAGATCGTATTAATATTATGATAGATCAGGGTATGGACAACGATAAGAGAATGCTGCAGAACTTGATTGATATCGCTGAGAAAAGAATTTTAGAAATAAAATCTGGTAAAAAACCGGCATTAGCACCGGACGATAATGCAAATTATTTTGCGCATGTAGTTGTGGAGTTAGATAAGATAAACGAGCCAATGATTGCCGATCCAGATGTGAACAATATTGATGTGTCAAAGCGATATACCCATGATACGATTAGGCCAATTTCATACTATAAAGCTGAAAAAAAGGTAGATCTAGGGTTTGTTGGGTCTTGCATGATCCACAAAGGTGATGTTAAAATTGTCGCTCATATGCTCCGAAACCTTGAAAAAAGGTCGGGTAGTGTCAAATTTAAAGCTCCCTTAGTGCTTGCCGTACCAACCTACAATATAATTAATGAATTGAAAGAAGAGGGTGATTGGAGTATTTTGCAAAAGTATTCTGGTTTTGAATTTGATGATGTTACGCCTAAGAATACTGCGCGTCTAGAATACGAAAATATATTATATTTAGAAAGACCCGGATGTAACCTTTGTATGGGAAACCAAGAAAAAGCTGCTAAAGGAGATACCGTTCTAGCCACATCAACGCGACTATTTAAAGGAAGAGTGGTTGAAGATTCTACCGAAAAAAAAGGAGAATCTCTGCTTGCGTCAACCCCAGTCGTCGTTCTTTCTGCAATACTTGGTAGAACGCCAAGTATAGAAGAGTATAGAAGTGCCGTAGAAGGGATTGACCTTACCAATTTTGCGCCACCAATAGAAAAATCTCTAGATCCTTTATCAGCCCATTATTAATGTAATAATATTATTAAATTAAATTCAAGCATGCTTGTTTCTAATTTTTTAATAATATAAAAGAAAATTTCTAAATTAATAATAATTCTAGAATTGGATAATTAATAAATGAAGTTGATTATAGATAATTTACATTTAGAGCGTGGAGGTAAATTTTTATTTAAAGACTTATCCTTTTGTTTAGAATCCTATAAGCCTATTATTGTAATGGGATCTAATGGTTCAGGAAAAACATCACTTTTAAGATGCATAAGTGGCCTATTACATTCAACCTCTGGAGAGATTTATTCTATTAATGAGAAGGGTGAAAAGATAGAATATTTACATCAATGTAATTATTCTGGTCATAAGTTAGCAATTAAGAATGAGCTAACGGTTCAAGAAAATATAATATTTTGGAGTCGTTATTATAAAAAAGAAATAAATAAAGACCTGTTGATTAAATTCAAACTTGATAGCTTATCCGATATATCAGTTGGTTTATTGTCATTCGGTCAAATGAAAAAATTATCTCTTATTAGAATTTTTCTTGCTGAGAAGTCAATATGGTTGCTCGATGAACCAATGGTAGGTTTGGATAGAGAATCTCAGGAAGTAGTAAAAAAATTAATTGAGAAACATATTGATTTAGGTAAATTAATAATAATTACGACGCATACAGATCTAAAATTTGATAATCAAATTTTATTGAGTCTTTGAGTGATATAAATTATGGGTACTTACTTAGCTATAATCAAACGTGACCTTGTGATTTCTTATAAAGATGGCGATCACATCGCTATGGGCTTTGGTTTTTTTCTAGTTATTATTTCTCTTCTGCCTATTGGGATTGGGTCAGATATAGATATTTTACCAAAAGTAGGGCCTGTTTTGTTATGGATTGCATTCTTACTTACAACACTTTTTACTATTAGTCGTCTATTCAAAGATGACCATGTTGATGGCACTATGGATTTTATGATTATGGATAGTGCTATTTTTGAAATCATAATAATATGTAAAGTATTTGCTTACTGGATATCTATAACGCTCCCATTAATTATTGTAATACCAATTATGAGCATACTTCTAAATATATCAATGGATCTGATATTGCCTATTACATTTATAATTTTTATCAGTAGCCCGGCTTTTGTTTTCATAGCTGCAGTTGGTTCGGCGCTTACTCTTGGCATGGAACGATCAGGAATATTGATAACCATTTTAATCTTGCCTCTTTACATACCATTAATTATTGTAGGAATTTCAGCTACTAACATTAATGTTATAGGAATTAATAGTTACTCAGTTTCAGTAATGCTAGTATCCGGGTTTTCTATGTTATCAATTGCGTTAGCTCCTTTTCTTATTTCTCTAATACTAAGAACAAACTCATATTGACTTTGAGAAAAAAATCTGGATGTTGTATATAGATAAATTTAAATTTAGGAAAGAATTTTGATAAGCTTAATTAATCCAACTAATTTTAATAAACTATCAGAAAAAATAATTCAATTTATCGGTTTATTTTCTTTAGTCTTATTTATTGTAGGAATTTATTGGAGTTTAGTAATTGCGCCAATTGACTATCAACAGGGAGAGATGGTTAAAATTATGTATATCCATGTGCCTTCTGCATGGATGGCCTTATTGATATATTCGTTCATAACATTGATGAGCATTATTACAATTATTTATAGAAATCCAATTACAGTGATTGCAGCAAAATCCGCAGCGCCAATTGGTTTGATATTTACTTTAAGTGTATTATTAACTGGAGCCATATGGGGCAGGCCAATGTGGGGTGTTTGGTGGGTATGGGATGCCAGGCTTACTTCAGTAATGTTCTTATTTTTTATTTATATAGGTTATATTCTACTTTTAAGAAGTCAAAATACTTCCATGAAATCTGAAAAAATAGCTGCAATTTATGCAATAATTGGTTTTATTAATATACCAATAATTAAATTTTCAGTTGATTGGTGGAATACATTGCATCAACCAGCTAGTATTTTAAAAATTGATGGTCCGTCAATACATTCGTCGATGCTTTATCCTTTGATTATAATGTTTTTTGCTTTTTCTATTTTATTTTTATATCTACTCCTTCTCTCAATGAGAATAGAATTAATAAAAAATAAAATTAGGGCTATCAATCAAAGAAGAATAAATGATATTAATAATTAGATTAATATTTTTAGGATAATAGCTGTGCAAAGTGAATATATTTATTTTATCACCTCTTCTTATTTAATTACAGGATTGCTTTTTATTTCTTTATGTTTATATTTTAAGATTAATTTAATTAGACATAAAAAGACTTTAGAGAAGTTAAAATTAAAATTTTCTGAAACCGATATCTAATGATTACAAGATGTATAATAAAATGCTAAAGAGCAAATTTTCCTTAATATATGCATTACCAGTAATTTTAGCTATAATAATTATTACAATATTATTCAACTCTCTAAAAATTACAGATCCATCAACTATTCCATCGGTTTATGTGGGTAAGGATTTTCCTGATATCAAATTTAATTTAGAAGAAAATCTGATGCCGTCTACTCCAGGTTTTACAACTAATGATTTAAAGAAAGGTCAATTATCAATAGTGAATATTTGGGCATCATGGTGCACTCCTTGTAGGGCTGAACATGAGATTTTAATGTTTTTAAGAGATAATGGAATGGTTATATTCGGTATTAATTACAAGGATAAACTAGTAAATTCTTCTCGTTTCCTTGATGATTTAGGAAATCCATACAGTTATATAGGTATTGATAGTGATGGAATTTCAGCTATTAATCTCGGCGTCTATGGGATTCCGGAAACTTTTGTTGTTGATGGCAACGGAATTGTTTTAAAAAAATATGTTGGCCCACTAACAATTGCAGATGCTATGGAAATTATGGAATTAAATAAATAAATTTATATAATAACATATTTTATTGGTTAATATTTTTCATCAAATTTTCGATGAATCTATCTTTTTTTGCAAGATTAAGCGTAGCTAGAAACTCTTCTTCAGCACGAATAATTTTATTTTGAATTTTCCTTGTGAAAACTCGTCCTTTTGGAGTAATTCTTATATTTTTTACCCTAGAATCAGTATAATTTATTTCCATTTTAATTAATTCTTTATCAAGTAGTTTTCTAACTAAATGACTAACTGTAGTTCTATCAATATTTGTTTTGTTCTGTATCTCAATTTGAGTTGTTCCCGCTAGATAATCAATTGCTTGTAATAATAGATATTGCCTTGGTGTAATATTATATTTTTCTAGTATAGAATTTAGGATAGAGTTTATTTTTTGTTCTATCTTATGAAATAAAAGAAAAATTGAGCTATCGGGATCAATTGATTTTGGTGGAGATTTTTTTCTCATTTTAAGCTGTTTATTCTATTAATCTGATCTATTCTTATCTAAGCCAACCATGATATCAGCAAAATCACTGCTATTAAAGTCATTTAAATCATCAATATCTTCTCCAACTCCAATAGCATGAACTGGTATATTAAGTTTATCAGCTATTGATACTAAAAACCCAGCACGCGCTGTGCCATCTAATTTTGTTATGATTAGCCCAGTTACATTTGATACCTTTTGGAATATCTCTGCTTGATGAATTGCATTTTGACCAGATGTTGCATCAAGCGTTAGTAGAATTGAATGGGGGCTGGTTGGATCGATTTTTTTTAGCACTCTATTTATTTTAGCTAATTCATCCATCAATCCTGATTTATTTTGCAAGCGTCCTGCTGTATCTATAATCAGTATATCAGCTTTTTGTTGCTGAGCTCTAATCAGAGAATCATAGGCAACTCCAGAAGAATCTTTTTCACCTTTAATGCCTATTATTTCAATACCTAATCGATCAGACCACACCTTCAATTGCTCAGCAGCGGCAGCCCGAAATGTATCGGCGGCTCCAAATACAACTTTATACCCTTGCTTAACGAATTTATTGCTTAATTTAGCTATTGTAGTTGTTTTCCCGGAACCGTTAACGCCAACTACAAGTATTACATGAGGTTTTGCTGATTGATTTATTTCCAAAGGCAATGAAATTGGATTTAATTTTTGTTGAATCTCTTTTGATAAAAATATTTTTATTTCTTCGACGCTGATATTTTTCTCAAATTTTTCAGATTTTAATTTTTCTATAATGCTAATCGATAAATCTAACCCAAGGTCAGCTTCGATTAGCAGATCCTCAAGTGATTGGAGGGTACTGGCATCAAGCCTTTTTTTAGTTAATATATTGTGTATACCCTCAGAGATTGTCGAGGATGACTTTGACAGTCCTTTTTTAAGCCTTGATATCCAATTTAACTTATTCAATTGTATTACCTTTTTAGATTTTTAGATAATTTCTGCATTTAACTTATTTTGATTAACAGACTTAATTAAACCAGTAATAATTTCTCCTTGGTTATAATTTCCATTGAAATTAACCTCACAGTATTGCTCTGTTCGTCCAAATCCATTTTTTTCAACTAATATTTCGTGGCTTTGTCCAATTTGCTCTTCAAGAAATGAATCTAACTTAAGACTTCCTAATTTTCTCAATTCTGTAGCTCTCTTTTTGATAATATTATTTTGTATTTGAGGCATTTTTTCAGCAGGGGTGCCTTTTTTTGCTGAGAACGGAAAAATATGCAGATACGTAAGATTACAATTATCTATATGTTCTTTTGTATTTTTAAACATTTCATCAGTTTCTGTTGGAAATCCTGTAATTATATCTGCCCCAAAAACAGTTTCACCTCTTAATTCTCTAATTTTTTGGCAAAATTCGAGTGTATGCTCCGCAAGATGTCTTCTTTTCATTCTTTTTAAAATAAGGTTATCGCCTGACTGAATAGACAAATGCAGATGGGGCATAATTTTTTTTTCAGATACAAAAATATCAATAAATTCTTGGTCAATCTCTATTGAGTCAATAGAAGATATTCTTAAACGTTTAAGATCAGGTATATCTTTAATTATTAAAGCAATAAGTTTGCTAAGATTAATATTATCATCTAAGCCTTTGCCGTATGATGTAATATCTACCCCCGTAAGCACGATTTCTGAATAACCAGTAGCAACAAGATTTTTTATTTGCTTGATAACATGGTTAGCAGGAACTGATCTGGAGTTACCTCTTGCATAAGGTATAATACAAAAAGTACACCTATGGTCACAGCCATTTTGAACCTCTACGAAAGCTCTTGTCTTACTTCCAAAACTTTTTAAGAGATGGGATGACGTTTCTCTGACTTCCATTATATCTGTTACTTTAATTGACGGAATACTCAGGATATTATTTTTTAAATCTTCATATGTTTTTGATAATGTTTTTTCTTGATTGCCAATTATGAAATCAACTTCATCCATTTCATTAAACTCTTCAGGATGCAACTGAGCGGCGCAGCCGGTAACTATAATTCTTTTATTTGGATAATTTCTCTTTTCTTTTCTTATCCTTTGTCTTGCTTGTCTTATTGCTTCATTGGTGACGGCGCATGTATTAAAGAAAGTTATATTTTCTAATCCGTGTTCTATTGCCTTTTCTCTCATAATTTCTGATTCAAACATATTTAATTTGCATCCAAAAGTTATGAAATCTAAATTTTTTTCATTCATGTTGTACTCATATAGTAATTAAATCTTTAGGCAAATAATCTTCATAATCAAATACTGCTTCTCCAGTCATCTGAATATGATCATCTTCATCCCACATAATGCTCAGACTACCGCCTGGAAGGTTAACTTCAACTTCTCTTTCAGCTTTATTAATTCTGCTGGCAGCTACTGCTACTGCACATGCAGCAGTGCCGCATGCTTTTGTCATCCCAGCACCTCTTTCCCAAACTATTAGATCAATTAATTTTCTATTCTTAATGTTGGCAAAACTAACATTAACTTTTTTTGGAAAAAGAATATCATTTTCGATTTCTGAACCAATATTACTTATATCTACTGACGCTAGGTTTTTTATCCATAGTATACAATGTGGATTCCCAACATTTACTAGACTAGGAGGATATATAGTTTCTAAGTTACCTATATTAAAATCATAACTTATAGAACTGGTATCATCCATCTTTTTTGCAAGAGGAATATCTTCCCATTTAAATTTTGGGACCCCCATATCAACTTTAATATTTTTTTGGCTTTGCCTTGTACAGATAAGTTCACCAGATTTAGTTTTTATTTTTAGAGAATTAGATTTTCTCTCTTCTAGTATTTTTAGCGCTACACATCTCGTTGCGTTTCCACACGCGCTAATTTCTGTACCATCTTGATTCCATATTCTCATATATATATTATTTTCACCATAATTATCAATTAAGATAACTTGATCGCACCCAATACCGAATTCCCTATTCGCTACAATGCGAATTAGTTTTTTTGTTATTTTAATTTTAACTTGTCTATTATCAAAAATTATAAAATCATTACCAAGACCATTCATTTTATAATATCTAATAGAATCTAGTGTATTCATATTTCACACATATAATTTTAGTTATAATTATTTAATTCGAACTAGTATTTGCAAAAAAGTTCTTAATTTCTTCTATTATAAAAGTAATTTGATTATTGTTCAAATAAGGATGAAAAGGAAGGCTTATTACTTCTTTACTCAACCGTTCGCTGACAAAAAGATTTGAATTTTTTTTATGATATTTTTCATATGCAGATTGATGGTGCATTGGTTTTGGATAATAAATCATTGTTGGTATATTTTTGCTGTGTAAGTATTCTTTTAATTCATCCCTTCTCTCGGTTATGATTGTATACTGAGCCCAAGAAGAACTTGTAGCGCTACCCCTCGTAATAGGAACTTGAACCAAATCTGCTAGTCCTTTATTATATAAATTTGCGATATCACATCTTGCTTTTAATTCTGTATCAAATATTTTTAATTTTTCTAATAGTATTGCTGCTTGCAAGGAATCAAATCTACCATTTACTCCAATACGCACGTTATCATAAGGATCAGCGCCTTGCCCGTGGGACCGTATTGATTTTAGAATAATTGCTAATTCCTCATTATCTGTGAAGATTGCTCCTCCGTCCCCATAGCAACCAAGCGGTTTTGTTGGATAGAAGCTAGTTGTTGTTATATCTGCTAATTTCCCCACTTTAATATTATTTACACTGGCGCCGAAGGATTGTGCGGCATCAGATATTAGATGCAGATCATATTTTTCTGCTGTTTTCTTGAGTTCTTTATAGTCAGCAGGTAGCCCAAAAAGATCTACGGCTAAGATAGCAGATTTTTTATCTGATATTTTAATGTTACTTTCTATAATTTTTTTTACTAAGTCCTCATTGGAAATATTAAATGTATATTCATCCACATCAACAAATACAGGCGTTGCTCCAACTAAAACTATTACCTCGGCTGTTGCTGTATATGTAAAAGAAGGTAAAAAAACTTTGCTACCTTGCCCTATTCCTAGTGATAATAAAGTTATAAAGAGAGCATCTGTGCCTGATGAAACTGATACTGCATATTTTGATCCAGTTGTAGAACATAGTTCATTTTCTAAATTTTCAACAATTGGTCCAAGAATATAGCGACCACTTTTTAATATTTCACCCACACTAGACGTTATTTCCTCTTCTATCACATCATATTGTTTTTTAAGATCAATAAAATTTATAGGAAATATATTTTCTTGTAATATGTTATTAATATTTTTATTTGATTCAGCCATAAAAAACTTTCTAACAATATTATTTGGTACTCTTTGGATTTTAATTATATATACTTATATGGATACTTTATTTTGTAATTCTTATTTTAATAGAGATTAATCTTGTTGAAATATATACATATTATATATTTTTATATATAGAAATATATAATATCTAGTTAAATGTATATATTTTTAAAATTAAAATAGTAATGATTTAATTTAAATTTTTGGGGTTTAAGATGTTTGATACTTTATCCGATAGACTCTCAGATATATTTTCAAAACTTACGAAAAGAGGATACCTCTCTGAAGAGAATGTTGACGAAGCTCTAAAAGAGGTTAGAAGAGCTCTGATAGAAGCTGATGTAGCATTAATAGTTGTGAAGGATTTTCTTGATAAAGTCCGACAAAGAGCCGTTGGCCAAGAAGTCTTAAAGTCAGTATCACCTGCACAGTTGGTTATTAAAATAGTTAATGACACTTTAACTGATTTGTTGGGATCCGATGACTCATCTTTAAATCTAAAAGTCTCTCCTCCGTCAGTTATTATGATGGTTGGTCTCCAAGGTTCAGGTAAAACCACAACCTCAGCAAAAATAGCAAAGTTTATAAGAGATAAATATAAATTAAAAATTTTAATGGCATCCTTAGATGTTAAAAGACCTGCTGCACAGGAACAGTTAGAAATACTAGGTAGGCAGATTGGAATTGACACATTGCCTATTCTAAAAGACCAAACCCCAGTTTCAATAGCTAAGAGGGCAATTGGAGCTGCTAAAGTTGGTGGCTACGATTCAGTAATACTTGATACAGCTGGAAGACTTCATGTTGACTCAGAGCTAATGAATGAAATGGAAATTATTAATTCAAATGTTACGGCTCATGAAATATTATTAGTAGCAGATTCTCTTACAGGGCAAGATGCTGTAAACGTAGCAAATTCATTCTCTCAAAAACTTCCTTTAACGGGGGTTATTTTAACAAGGCTTGATGGTGATTCGCGAGGTGGAGCTGCACTTTCAATGAAAGCGATAACAGGAAAGCCTATTAAATTTATTGGTGTGGGAGAAAAGATAGACGATATAGAAGAATTTTATCCAAGTCGTCTTGCAGGCAGAATTCTTGGTATGGGCGATATAGTAAGTTTAGTTGAAAAGGCAAAAGAGACAATTGACACTGAGAAAGCTGAAAAAATTGCTAGTAAAATTGCTAAAGGAATTTTTGATTTAGACGACATGTCAAGCCAATTACAGCAAATGTCAAAGATGGGGGGTATTAGTGGATTATTGGGGATGTTGCCAGGTATTGGTAAAATAAAAAAACAAATGGCAGAAGCTAACCTTGATGATTCTGTTGTAAAAAGACAAATTGCAATTATCTCTTCTATGACAAAAAAAGAGAGAAGGTCTCCAAAGATATTAAATGCATCACGCAAGAAAAGGATTGCAAAGGGATCGGGCTCGGGTGTACCAGAAGTCAACAAATTGGTGAAATTACATAGACAAACTTCAGACATGATGAAAAAATTTGGTAAAAGAGGTATGCTTAATGATAATTTCGGTGTAGGAATGTCAGAGGATAATGCTAATTCATTAGATAAGCCATTAAATTTAACAGATAATATGCTGGCTGAAATTGGAAAATCAACTACAAAAGGTCTTCCAGGCTTGCCCGGTCTTTCTGATAATAAAAATAAATTATCAGGATTATTAAATTTAACTGGACGAAAAAAATGAATATAGGTATGAATAATAAAAAATAAATATTTTAATAATGAAGGAATAATTATGGCGTTAAAGCTAAGACTTGCTAGAGGTGGTTCAAAAAAGAGACCATATTATAGAATTGTTGTAACGGATGCTAGAAATCCTAGGGATGGTCGTTTTATAGAGAAGGTTGGTACATATAATCCGTTGTTGTCTAAAGAGATTGGGAATAGGGTTACTCTTAATGAGGAACGAATAAAGTATTGGTTAGGTGTTGGAGCACAGCCAACAGATAGAGTTTTAAGATTTTTAGATGAGGCAGGATTAGCAAAAAGAACATCGCCTAATAACCCAATCAAAGGTAAGCCAGGGAAAAAAGCTCTTGAAAAAATAGAGAATGATTTAGCAGAAGCAGAGGCTCCAGCAGCAGAAGCAGAGGCTCCAGCAGCAGAAGCAGAGGCTCC
>Ga0055584_100000075_pt1 | contig 85880 bp, 84 predicted proteins | sample OSDHelmetaG_FD_58716 | JGI IMG/M metagenome (GOLD analysis project Ga0055584, IMG submission 58716) | Pelagic marine sediment microbial communities from the LTER site Helgoland, North Sea, for post-phytoplankton bloom and carbon turnover... | ecosystem: Environmental > Aquatic > Marine >... | reverse complement strand
CGTGGTGGAATTGGTAGACACGCTAGATTTAGGTTCTAGTGCCGCAAGGTGTGAGAGTTCAAGTCTCTCCGTCCGCACCATCGAACTCTCCATTCGATGATCAATGATTTACGGGAAAATACTCTATTCCCTCGTTGGCCCCCTGCACTGTTTAGATGATAGCTAGATTCGGTCTTCTCCTCTGATTGAGATGAGCTCGATAGTCTGTCGCGACTTGCGTTAAAATGAGCAATTAACTTGGAAAGAGGCGCATTCTCAGTTGAGCTATTCTTGGCAGGCCGCTTCATCTGCTACAGTGTAGTTAGTTGATCGTTGCCTCCCTCCCTGATTCGTGCAACACACTCGATATTCCTATGAAAGAAATCCGCAAACAGGATAAATCTAAATCGCCGAAAAAGCCGGGCGAGAATGAGCTAGTTTCCAGTAAGAAAGACGTGCAACAATTTCTGTCCAAGGTGGCCGCCATACCCAAGACAGCGGGTGATGCCAGGCTCATCTTCGCGATGGACGCCACGGCGAGCAGGCAGGCCACCTGGGATACGGCGAGCCAGTTGCAGAGCGAGATGTTTCTAAGCGCGCAGTCTTTGGGTGGTCTCGCCGTGCAGCTTTGTTATTTCCGCGGATTCGGTGAATTCTTTAGCAGCGACTGGCAGAGCAATGCCGACGAGATTCTGCGCATCATGACATCTATTCGCTGTCAGGCGGGGGCGACGCAATTGCATCGATTGCTGCAGCATGCAATCGATGAGAACCAAAGCAAGAAAATAAAATGCCTCATCTATATAGGCGATGCTATGGAAGAGAATATCGACCTGCTGGCGCAACTCGCCGGAAAGCTCGGACTGCTAAACGTGCCCCTGTTTATGTTCCAGGAGCGCAATGACCCGGTGGCAAGAGCCGCATACGAGGAGCTGAGCCGCCTTTCCGGTGGTGCCTATTCTCAATTCGATAGCGCGAGTGCCGATCAGTTAAAAGAGCTGCTCAGAGCCGTCGCGGTTTATGCGGCTGGAGGCTTGAAGGCGCTTAAAGACTTCAGCGCGGGCTCGAGCGGCAACGTGAAGTTGCTGGAGCGACAGCTTAGAAAGTAATCGTGTTACTCACTATGCCAGTAGATAGGTTGCTATGATATTCCGGTTGCTGCTGTTACTGCTTCTTCCCTTCATGGCCTATTTCTTCGTCAGATCCATAGGTCAGCGCTTCTCGCTTTCGCCGAGGCAGAACAGGCTCCTTTTCTTTCTCGTTGCCAGTCTGATGGTTATCGTCGTGCTGATCGCGATCGGCAGGCTTCCTGCTCAGTTCATACTGGCCCCCTTGGGCGTAGCCGCAACCTTCCTTTTGAGAATGCTGCCGACGTTCCTGCGCCTATTGCCGATGTGGCAGATGTTCAAAGGTAGGACAGCCTCGGCGAAGCCTCGCCAGAACGGCCAGACCTCTACTATTAGAACGAAGTACTTCGACATGGAGCTGCGTCACGACGATGGCAGCATGGATGGCACCGTGCTGATTGGCGACTACGCCGAACAGCGGCTCTCGAGCCTGGATCTGGAGGAATTGTTGGCGCTCTTGAGAGAGTGCAGCGAAGATGCTGACTCGGCACAGGTGTTAGAGGCCTTTATCGAGAGAAACTTCCCCGACTGGAGGGAGCACGCGGGTGCGCAGGGACAGCATGCTAACTCGGCGACTGTCGACGAATCATCGATGACGGAAACGCTAGCGCTAGAGATACTGGGCCTGGATAATTCGGCCGACAAGGAACAAGTCGTAAAGGCGCATAGAAGTCTCATGCAGAAGATGCACCCCGATCGAGGCGGTAGCGACTATCTCGCGCAGAAGATCAACGCGGCGAAGGACTTCCTTCTACAGAGACTATAGTGCCGGCTGCTACAAAAGTTCTAGGAGCTCTGCTTCCTGCTCAGGAAGGCCTGCACGATGGCCTGCGCATCGGGAGTCTGCAGTAGCCTGGCGAACTCGGTCAGCTCTACGTCTATAGTGTCAGCCACGGCGTTCTGTTGACCGCGTCTCAATAAGGCCTTGCTGGACTGCACCGAATCCGCGGGCAGGGCGGCCAATTCCTTGGCCTTGCTCAAAGCGTAGGCTAGGTATTCTTCTTGGTCGAGCACCTCGTTCACTATTCCAATTTCCATTGCTTTCGCTGCCGAGATCCTGTCCCCCAGCAACATCAGCTCGGCCGCACTAGTCTGCCCTACCAGGCGGGGCAGCAGATAGCTGGAACCGGCTTCGGGGCAGAGGCCCAGCCGACTGAAGGGGAGTTGCAGAAAGCAGTTCTCCGAGGCATAGATCAGATCGCAGTGCAGTAGCAGAGTCGTTCCGATGCCAATAGCGAGGCCACTGATGGCGGCGACGATCGGTTTCCTGGATTCGTTCAGCGCGTGCATGAAGGCGACCGAGGGACGCTCGCCCGAGTCGGTCTGACTGGCGAGGAAGCCGTTCACGTCATTGCCGCTGGTGAAGCAATCGTCTGCGCCGCGCAGCAAGATGACATTGGCCGCTGAATCCTCGTTGGCCTGCCGCAGCCCGGCAGCGAGCGCGGCGTACATTGAGGGTAGCAGGGCATTCTTCTTCTCGGGCCTGTGGATCTCGATAACGAACACCTTGCTATCGATACTGTAGTTAATATGCTTGTCTGCTGACTCGATCATCGCCATCCTTCAATCCCATTCGTTCAAAGAAAGTCCTATAGTAGTGGATATGGCATTTGAAGTAGAGCACTTCTAAGTGATGCAACTTTAGACTGGGCTTGGACTGTTCTGGCTAGCTAAGAACGCCCGCCGTGCTTTCTGCAGCAGGGCAATTTCGATGTTAGAATAGGCGACATTTCCCTATTTTGAGGTTGATTCCGGCATGACGCTGATTCGCAATGAAGAAGTTATTCAAAGTGTTGCAGATGCGCTGCAGTATATTTCTTACTACCACCCCATCGATTACATTAAGGCGGTAAATGCGGCCTACGAAAGAGAGGAGTCCCCTGCCGCAAAGGATGCGATGGCTCAGATTCTCATTAATTCGAGGCTCTGCGCCGAGGGCAAGCGCCCCATCTGTCAGGACACGGGTATCGTAACCGTGTTTCTGCGCGTCGGTATGGACGTGCAGTGGGAAGGCGACATGGCGCTGGAAGATATGGTGAATGAGGGTGTGCGTCGCGCCTACTTACACCCAGATAATGTGCTGCGTGCCTCCATTCTCTCCGACCCGGCAGGCGCGAGAAAGAACACAAAAGACAATACTCCAGCCGTGATTCACACCCAGATCGTGCCGGGCAACGAGATAGAAGTGAAGCTGGCCGCGAAGGGGGGTGGTTCGGAAAATAAATCGCGACTGGCGATGTTGAATCCTAGCGATAGCATCGTGGATTGGGTCGAGAAGACGCTGCCGGGCATGGGCGCTGGCTGGTGTCCGCCGGGCATGCTGGGCATCGGTATCGGTGGCACGTCGGAGAAGGCTGCCATGCTGGCCAAGCTGTCGCTGATGGATCCCATCGACATACATGAGCTGAGAGAGCGCGGCCCAAGCAACCGTATCGAGGAGCTTAGGCTCGAAATTATGGATAGGGTCAATTCCCTAGGCATAGGAGCACAGGGCTTAGGCGGATTGACCACTGTGGTAGACGTAAAAATTCTGGATTACCCGACCCATGCCGCATCGCTTCCCGTGGCGATGATTCCGAACTGCGCCGCAACGCGGCACACGCACTTCACGCTGGATGGCAGCGGTATTGCCGAGTTCGAAGCTCCCAGCCTCGACGAGTGGCCGGATATCGTATGGGATGTTGGACCCCGCGCTCGCAAGGTGAATCTGGACACGGTAACGTCGGATGAGATTGCCAGCTGGGAGCCAGGTGAAACACTATTGCTTTCGGGTACGATGCTAACCGGTAGAGATGCGGCGCATAAACGTCTGATCTCCATGCTGGACAAAGGCGAGTCGCTGCCCGAAGGCGTTGACCTCAAGAATAAGTTTATCTACTACGTGGGTCCGGTAGATCCAGTTCGCGAGGAAGTCATCGGGCCAGCCGGTCCGACGACAGCTACGCGCATGGACAAGTTTACCGATGCGATCCTGGAGAAGACCGGTCTGGTTGGTATGATAGGGAAGGCCGAGCGTGGCCCGATCGGCATCGAGGCGATCAAGAAGCACAAGGCGGTGTATCTAATGGCCGTAGGCGGAGCCGCCTATTTGGTGTCAAAGGCTATTCGCAAGGCGCGGATCGTAGCCTTCGAAGATTTGGGTATGGAGGCGATTCACGAGTTCGAGGTGGACGAGATGCCAGTAACAGTAGCGGTGGACGTGAACGGTACCTCCGTCCATCAAACCGGACCCGCACTGTGGAAGCAGAAGATTGCTGAACGGCACGCCATAGAAGTGAAGTAATGCGATATGCAAGACGCAATTGATGTAGCTGGGCTATTGCCCAGCTACTAGTCGCACATATCCTGATAGAGATTTTCTATATCCAGGGAAACCTGCTGCTTCAACCCTGCCACCGAAATTTTCCCGCTATCTAACTCGATCGATTCGCTGCCCAATACGTTGTGATCGAACTTATAGATAATGCGATTCTCACCTTCCAGCGTAGATCGATCGTAGTCGCTTACGGCCTCGACCACAGCTTCGTTTCGTTTTCGGTACTGCGTCATAGCCTTTTCGCCGTGACGCTTGGCAAGCATGCTCTCGGTAATATGCGGAGCGAGGACCGATGCGCTGGCGTTGTTGCCGCCGAATCCCTTCGAGTTGATGATGACGGCGTCCATCGCCTGCCTTCCCACTTCCTTGTGTTTAAGCAGAAATTCGATGTTGTGGTGGTCTACGTCATCGGCGATCTCATCGACGGTAAGGATGCCGGGGATAATTCCTTCTGCCCACACGCCGAGACTGGCGGCGAGTTGGTCACCCGAAGACGAGGCGAGGGAGTGACCGATATAGGATTTAACTGCGGCGACGGGCCAGTTCTGAATGCCGAAGGTCGCGGCGATCTGGTCGAGGATATGGGATTCCGTCTGTCGGTTCTGCAAGGTTCCCGTCCCGTGAGCCTGCACGTAACTGCGCTGCGCAAGGCCTTCCTGCCCGATGATGTTCCGAGTCGCTGCGGTGGCCTTCGCCATGGAGAGGTAATTGCCCAAACCTGGGCTAGCGATGGACTTCTTGAAGCCATCGGCATTGATGAACACATCGTTCACCCCGCCATAGATATTAGCTCCTAGCTCCAGCGCGAGCTCGTCGTCGAAGAGCACGATACACTGTGCCGACTCCGCGAGCGTGAACCCGGCATTGAAACCGAAGGGTCGGCAGGCGCGGCGGAAGTTCGGTGCCTGCTCTTCGCTTAGGCCATCAAGCTGCCGCAGGGAGGCATCATCGGCTAGCGCCCCCATGGTGGCAAAGCCGTCGAAAATCTCAGGAACCAGAGGCGCCTCACTGGTCCCCACCACGACAACTCGGTGACTGCCCGATTGAATATCTCGAATACCCTGGCGTAGGTTGTAGAGGAAGGTTGCACAGGCGGCGACATTGGTGCCCGTTGTCCCTAGATTGCCCAGCAGGTAGGCATTGATGAAGTCGGCCGGCATCTCGGCATAGCCCAGAGGCAGCTGTTTAGAAGTAACCTTCTTGCCGAGCAGGCGCGCCTGCATCATGCCGCCGTAGCCGTTATAGTCCAATTGACTCATGCCGCTTCCCGCGTAGACGGCAATTTGATCTGCGGGGACTCGCTGCTTTACGACTTCCCAGTCGATGCCGAGCGAATTTATGGCGTCCGATGCGGCGAACACGGTGAGTTGCAAGCCTCTCGGGTGATTACGGGCGGGGTACAGACCCGCGGGGTCGAAGCCAGTAGGCAATTGGCCAGCGCTATGCACCGCGGTCTCGCGGCTGCAGAGAAGCATGACATCGAAGCTCTCCGTGGCGCTAACGCGCACCTTACCCGCCTCACTTGAATCCAGAACCTGCCAGCCCTGCGGTAGCGGCGTCGGCAGGTCTTTGCGGCGCAGCTCGAACTCCAGCGGTTTCTCCGATGCCGAGCCCAGTGTCGCTGAGCGGTGGTAGCCAAGCGCATCCGGGGTGAAGAGGTTTTGCTCCAGAGAGCGAATTAGTGAGCCTTCCTCGAGCGCCGGGCCCAGTTTCTGAAGATGGTCTTTAAGATCGACGGGCTGCCCCTGAGGGTCTATCCAATTGCCGTCTTGTTTGCTGAGTCTGCCAGTCAATGCGGCGAGGCTATTGTGAGTAGATTGCACGCCGTCGGCGGCGAGAGAGTCGATAACCAGACGTCTGTAGCCATGATGGCCGGAACTGCGGCCGGCAGCGTTAATTCCACCGAATCCAGTTATCACGGGTAGTCTTGCCATAGCTCAGTCTCTTTGCGGTTATCTCATTGCTGCTTCTATAAGGACTATAGTGGGATATGGGCTGGAAACTTTAGGTTAAATTGGACAGTAAATGCAAGAAACTCGCCAAAGCAAGCTTCTGCTCAATTCTTCGGTCATCTCGCGCAGCAAGCGGGACTGTGCGGCCTGACCCCTTGCATAAAACTAGCGCCCCACATAGCATGGCTCGCTAGCAACCCATTACAACGCCTGCCCTGGAGGGAATATGAGCAGCAAGAAAATCATCGCCGCGATACTGCTATCTTCATCGTTTGCCGCGCAAACTGTGACGGCTCAGGATGACCGCTTTGCCAGTGTCACGATTCAGACCGTGCCGGTTCGAGGCAATATATCCATGCTCGTGGGCTCAGGGGGAAACATCGGCGTCTCGGCGGGTAGCGATGGGGTGCTCATCATTGACGACCAGTATGCGCCGCTGGCCGCGAAGATACGGGCGGCGCTCTCAGATCTAGGCTCCGACACGCCGAAGTTTCTGCTGAATACGCATTTTCACGGGGACCACACTGGCTCAAACGCCGACTTCGGCACCGCGAGTATCATCATCGCGCACGAGAACGTCCGCGGCAGATTGCTGGCTGGGGACTCTCCTGCCTCCGCACTCCCGGTCGTTACCTTTGACGATGACGCCAGCGTGCATTTCAATGGCGAGGACATAAGTCTCATCCACATGCCTAGAGGGCACACGGACACCGACAGCGTCGTCCTGTTCGAAGACAGCAATGTTATCCACATGGGCGATCACTTCTTTAATGGCGCCTTTCCCTTCGTCGACCTCGCTAGCGGCGGCTCGGTGCAAGGCTATCTCAGCAATCTGGAGAAGGTGCTATCCTGGATCGATGATGACACCGCCGTGATTCCCGGCCATGGGACTCTCGCGACGAAGGCTGATCTGCTGAATTTTTACAACGTCGTGAAAGACACCTCGACAGCGATTCGCGTGATGAAATCTCAGCAGATGACGAGGGAGGAGGCTATTGCCACGGGCCTCGGCGCTGAGTACGAATCCTGGGGCACCGGCTTCATCAATGAGCAGCGCTGGATCGAGACAGTATACGACAGCTATCCGCGGTAGCCGAGAGACAGCGGGCTCTAGCCAGGCGAGGCAGTCGCATCCATGAGTGAGAACAAAAGCACAAAGCAGACGCTTGCGCGCATGCACGAGTCTCTGGGCATTCCCAAGGACTATGCTGCAACTTGCTCGTTACCGCTCTGCGAGGAGCCGGCCAAACTCGTTGACACGGAACTGGACTTCTATCGGCGCCCGCAGCGCCTGACCCCAGAGGCCCTTTCGGCCTGGTCTCGGATGCGCGAGGCAGCCCACCGCGAAGGCATTTCACTGTTTTTGATATCGGCCTTTCGCGGCTATCAATACCAGCACGATCTGATTGCCGGTAAGTTGCAGGAGGGGCGCGGTATCGAGGAGATTCTCCGTGTTAATGCGGCCCCCGGCCACAGTGAGCACCACAGCGGGCGCGCCGTCGATCTGGGCACGCTAGGCTGCGACGCGCTCAGTGAAGATTTCGAGAATACTAAAGCATATCAGTGGCTTAAAGCGAAGGCCGCCGGCTTTGGATTTTTCCTTAGTTACCCACGGGGCAATCCCTTCGGCATCGACTTCGAGCCCTGGCACTGGTGCTATCAGGGCGACCAACTTCCTTAGACAAACGCAAATGGCTGAGGTAATCTAGAAGTCGAACTACTAAGGAGAGGGGATGTTCAAGAACCACCACCCTGCGTATTTCTTCACGCAATACCTGAATACTTTCGTATTTAGCTCCCCGACTCAAACTCAATATTCTGCTCCAATCGAAAGTGTAGCTTTCCCTCTCTGTACGAAGCTGACGGGAGTTGTCCAGCTCGGGCAACGGCGGCTGTCTGCTGTCTGCTGTCTGGAGAATGGGGCTGGAAATAGTTACGACATACTTAGGAGGTGCAAACTACCCAAAATAGAAACCTAGCAAGATCGCCATTTTGAATGAAATCAGGAGATAGTATTTTATGACTAATGAATTCCAAGTTTTTTATCACAATATCGATCAAACTGAAGCTATCAGCGATGCAGTACAGAAACGCATAGAAAAGCTGGAACGCTATTGTGATCAGATTATAAATGGTCGAGTAGTCCTGGATTCCCCGCACAACAATCACCACAAGGGGAAAGTTTATTCAGTTGGTCTGGAGATTCACACGCCTGCATTGGAAGTTCGCGTCAACCAGGACCAACACGATAATCATGCTCATGAGGATTTATATGTAGCGATTAGAGACGCCTTCAACATCGCAGAGCGACAACTCAAATCTATAGATAAGAAGCACCGAGCTACACCTCTGCACAAAGAAATGGCGGCCATGTCCCTGCAAGACGATTACCTGAACGAAGATGCGGGCGATGCGAATAACGAGGCAGCTGCCTAGGACGGATGAAGCTACATGGATGATTCAACAAGGCTGGAAGTAGAGGCAGCAACCTTTAGAAGGTTGCTGCAGCATTTCGATGACAACAAGGACGTGCAAAATATCGATCTCATGAACCTCGCTAGCTTCTGCAGGAATTGCCTGTCCAAATGGTATGTCGCAGAGGCGCAGTCCCGTGGCATGGATCTGGATTATGAGTCTGCTCGGGAGATTGTATATGGCATGCCCTATGCCGAGTGGAAATCTAAATACCAGGCCGAAGCGAGCGCGCAGCAGCTGAAGCAGTTCGAGGACAAAGCAGCAGACTGAAAGCTGACTGAGTTGTAAAAGGGGACTCTTGCGCATAGCGCTCGGGAGTTCCCTTTTTATTTGGGCTATTAGCTCCGCCCGGCAAGAAACAGTTTGTTCCGAACCAGATTGCGATATTCATTTGGCGTAATCGTACAGGCCTTCTTGAACAGGCTGGTAAAATAACTGGCATCTTGATAGCCCACCATGTCGGCAACTTCAGTCACGGCGAGATTACTCTGCTTCAATAATTCTTTAGCATGTTCTATCCGCACTTGCTGCAGGTATTGAAGAGGCGATGTGTTCGTGGCGAGTTTGAAGCGTCTGTTTAGTGAGCGCACGCTGAGTCTAAACTGCTCGGCGAGTTCGCTGATGACGACGATTGTTCGGTAGTTCTGGTCGAGCCACTCCTGCACCTTGATAATCTCCTCGTCGTGGTGGCTGCGCTTCTGATCCTCGCTGAGGAGCATAGACTCGTAGGAGCGTTTGAGCTCGTGGGTAAACTGTCTTGCGATCTCTCTTGCAATGGAGTCATCGAATAGCTCTTCGACGAAATGCAGCATGATGTCGCGTACGGCATTCACACTTCCAGTGCAATAGAGATTCGCATCGTTGGTAATAAATCGTTTCCGCTGTAGATTGGTACTGGGAAAGCGCCGCTCGAATTCTTCGAAGAAACGCCAATGCGTTGTGGCAGACTTGCCTTCGAGGAGGCCCGCCTCCGCGAGAAAGAAACTTCCCGTTACGATGGAGCACAGGGTGCTGCCCGCTGCGTATTGGGCGGTCAGCCACTGCAGCATGGGGCGTAGCTGCGGTATCGACTTTCTCGGGTTTCCCCAGATACCCGGCACGAAGATCAGGTCGCTGGCAGCTATATTGTTGAAAGTAGTCTGGCAGTGTATGTCGAGACCGCCGCTCAGAGTCATCTGTCTCGACTCTATTCCCGATGCCAGCTCTATAGTAACCAGTTGATCAAGCTGCCTTCTTGACCTGGCAATATCGTTCGCAGCGCTGAGCATTTCTAACGGTATTGTGACGGTCGAGCCCAGAGCTTTAGGGATTACTATAATGGTTACGTGTTTCATTAGCGTAGCGGTGCAGCCGCCCTAGTAGGCGATGGCGAGGACAAAGTAAGTCTTGCGGCCGGTAGGGGATTCGATCTCGACCTCGTCATCTACTTGTTTGCCGAGCAACGCGCGCCCGAGGGGCGCATCGATGCTGATATGCCCCTTCTTCGGATCTAGCTCGTCCGGGCCGACTATCTTGTACCGCACGCTCTTCTCAAGCTGGTCTTCGAGTGTCACGACGGCGCCAAAATAGATCTTGCTCCGATCCGTAGGAGGTTCGGATACCACTGTCATCTCCTCCAGTCGTTTCCTCAAGTACCTCACACGGCGATCAATCTCTCGGAGGCGTTTCTTGCCGTATATGTATTCGGCATTCTCTGAGCGGTCGCCTAGCGCGGCGGCGTCGGAGACAGACTGTGTTACCTCGGGGCGTTCCACTTTCCAGAGCTGGTGTAACTCAGCCTTCAGTGCCTTCTCGCCTTCGGCGGTAATATACTTCGCACTTGGCGGTTGTGGGGGTCGGTATCTACTCATCGCTTCAAGAACCCAGACTGAGACTGAGCTGGTCATTCTCGTAGTTGTAATCGCTACTCTCTGTCTGTGGAATTAGCCTGACGCCTAGACCGAGCAATCGAACAGGCTTACTTCCCCGTGCGTAGCCTTGCTCGCAGAGTGCGCGATAAATTTCAGTCTCGACAGACGATGAGATCATCTCTACGGTGGTGCCAACGAAATCATGAAACTTGATTTTCACAAATTGCTTGTGGATTTGATAGCTGTCTTTGAGACTATCAAGGCGCTTCGCCAGCTGCGCCTCTAACTCTGGCAGCGCCTCGATACAGCTCTCCAGACTCGGCAGGTCTTCCGCGAAAGTGTTCTCGACACTGACAGACTTACGAATGCGGTCGGCCTGAACCGCGCGGTGATCGATGCCCTGGCTCAAATTGAACAGACGATCGCCGAAGCTGCCGAAATGAACACGTAGCTTCTCTTCGCCTAGCTGTCTGAGGTCCTCACAGTTCTTCAGGCCCAGGCGCTTCATCTTAGCAGCAGTGACCTTGCCCACTCCGTGCAGCTTTTTCACGGGCAGTTTGGCGACAAATTCGGAAACCTCATTCGGCAGTATTACAAATTGGCCGTCGGGCTTTTTCCAGTCGCTGGCGATCTTCGCTAGAAATTTATTGGGCGCGATGCCAGCCGAGATTGTGATGCCGACCGCGTCCCGCACCTCATTCCGTATCGCCTCTGCGATGCGCGTGGCGCTGCCTTCTAATTCGGTACATTCGGATACATCAAGAAATGCTTCGTCCAAGGAGAGTGGCTCTATCAGTTCCGTGTAGCGCAGAAACAGCTGATGGATCTGTCGCGATGCGTCGCGGTATTTCTCCATGTCGGGTCGAATGATGATGAGATCAGGGCAGAGTCTCCTTGCAGTCGCAGAAGCCATTGCCGAATGGATGCCAAACTTCCGCGCCTCGTAGTTGCAGGTTGCCACTACACCGCGTCGTGTGGGCGAACCTCCGACGGCTATGGGAAGGCCAGCCAGCTCCGGATTGTCCCGCATCTCTATGGAGGCATAGAAGCAGTCGCAGTCGCAATGAATTATTTTTCGAATGCTGTGCATGGTGCGGTCTGAGGTGGCGATGTCTGTCAAAGCTACAGCAGGCTCTAACATAAGTAAATCTTTGAGCCTGCCGTGTCTGTACGCCAGTAAGTGCCTCGAAAGAGGCCGGTCTAGCCGTTCTTCTTCTCAAACTCTTGCATGAATTCGGCGAGAGCGAGGCAGCCTTCTCGCGGCATCGCATTGTAGATAGAGGCGCGAACTCCGCCCACGTTGCGATGGCCCTTAAGGGCATATAGGCCCTTCGCGAGCGCCTGTTCCAGGAAGGCATCGAGCAGGTCGTTGTTGGCGAGGTTAAAGGTGACGTTCATCGTAGAGCGATGATCCTTGTGCACGGTGGCCAGATAGAAATCGGAGTTGTCTATGACATCGTAGAGCAGCGCAGATTTCTCATCGTTACGGGCCTCGATTGCGTCAACACCGCCTTCGCCTTTTAGCCACTCCAATACCAGCTTCATCATATAGATGGCAAAGGTATTATTCGTGTTCGCGAGTGAATGCTTGTCGGCGTAAGTCTTGTAGTTCAACAGGCTAGGTGTTTCGGGAGTCGCGTGGCCGAGCAGGTCTTCGCGTACGATCACGCAGGCGAGTCCGGCGGGGCCAAGATTTTTCTGCAGGCCGGCGAAGATAATGCCGAACTTGGAGACGTCGATCCTGCGCGAGAGTAATTCGGAGGTCATGTCAGCAACCAGAGGTATCTCACCTGTGTCTGGGAATTGCTGCCAACGGGTGCCATAGATCGTATTATTGCTGGTTATATGCACATAAGACGTGTCGGCATCCAGCTTCGCCACATCGAGCTCGGGAATGCGGTCGAAGTTTGTCTCCTCGCTGCTGGCAGCAACCGTTACGTCGCCATAGCGTGCTGCTTCTTTCCGCGCCAGCATCGCAAAATTGCCCGACTCCACGTAGGCTGCCTTTCTCGCAGAAAGCCTATCGATCAGATTCATCGGCACCGCGGAGAACTGCATCTGCGCGCCGCCGTGTACGTACAGAATCTTGTAGTTATCAGGAATCTGCGCGAGTTCGGTCAGCAGCGCATCGGCGCTGTTGATCACGTCGTCGAACTCCTTCGAGCGATGGCTGATCTCGATCAGGCCCGTACCCATATCGCGATAATTCAGGAATTCTTTCTGTGCGATCTCCATGACAGGGGTCGGAAGCATCGCGGGTCCAGCGCCAAAATTGAATACTCGAGTCATTTTCAAATTTCCAGTGGTGAGTTAATAGTTGTTGCTAAAGCAGAGTGACCTTAATCACGTCCTCGATGCCGGATATCGCCGCGAGCGCATCTTCGGAGGGGCGCGACTCGAGATCTATGAGATTGTAGGCGATGTCGTTGCGGCTCTTGTTGAGCATGTCCAGTACGTTGATGTTCTGATCGGCCAGCACCGACAGTATCTGCCCTAGCATCTTCGGCACGTTGCGGTTGCAGATCGCCAGTCGCGTGCAGCTGGCGGCATCGGGAGTGCGATCGAGGTAGAGCGCCGGAAAGTTCACGGAGTTCTTGATGTTGCCGTTCTCCAGGAAATCCATTAGCTGATCGGCGGCCATGATCGCGCAGTTCTCTTCAGCCTCGTTCGTGCTGGCGCCGATATGCGGCATCGAAATGACGTCGTCTCGGCCCATCAGCTCCGGTCGCGGGAAATCGCTGATGTATTTACCCAGTTTGCCCGATTCAAGGGCGGCGAGTAGGGCTTTGGGATCGACGATCTCATCGCGTGCAAAGTTGAGTAGGCAGCAGCCCTCACGCATGGCGGAGAAGATGTCGGCATTGATTAGACCACGAGTCGAGTCTAGCACCGGCAGGTGCAGCGAGATGAAGTCGGAACTCGCCACCAGAGCCGCTATATTCTCCTTCCGTTCTACCTTGCTAGGCAGGCGCCAGGCAGCCTCGACTGAGAGGGCAGGGTCATAGCCCTGTACCTTCATGCCCATGTCGATTGCCATCTCGGCTACCAGAGAGCCGATTGCGCCGAGACCGATCACGCCGAGAGTCTTGCCGGATATCTCACTGCCCTTGAAACGCTTCTTCTCCTGTTCCATGAGCTTGGAAAGCTCAGCTTCATCGCTGATCTGGGTCTGGCTGCCCGCAAATCCAATGCCGGGGACGATGCCGCGCGAGGCAAGCAGCAGTCCGCAGAGCACTAACTCCTTAACCGCATTCGCATTCGCGCCGGGCGTATTGAAAACGACGATGCCCGCGTCGGTGCACTCCTGTACGGGCACGTTGTTAGTGCCAGCGCCTGCACGCGCCACAGCCTTCACGCCGTCCTCGATGGATGCTGCATCCAGTTTGTGGCTGCGCAGCATGATGGCATCGGCGCCGGTAATCTCCGCATCGACTTGGTACTTCTCCGAGGGGAAACGCTGCAGTCCCTTCTCAGAGATCGCGTTGTAGGTCTTGATTTTGTACATTAGATTTCCTGAGCAGTGTTGCTTTCTGATAGTGTCGAGTATCTGCCGATGCCGCGCTGCAGCTTCGTCAGAGGCTCCTTAGTAGTCACCTTGAGGGTGTATTATCTTGGTTGGTTCGGCTGGACAACAATTAGTCTTGGGGATTGCCCGATCTTGCGAAATAAAGCGGGCAATTATGTCGCGATTCGAACGGAAACTCCAGCCGGATTTCCGTGCTAGCTGCTGAAGATTGGACTGGCAGCTGTTGGCTTGAGTGTAGTCTCCAAGCCCCAATCCAGAGAGTCCAGTACGAGGAAAATGAGATGGATATGTCACAGGCGGGAGTTGCGGTAGGCATAGCAACCCAGAGCGTGCCCGTAATGCGAATTCTGGGGCGGAATCCTGGGCCGATGACGGGCCCGGGAACCAATAGTTATCTGATTGGCAGAGAGCGCCTCTCGCTAGTAGATCCAGGCCCCGCCGACTCGCAGCAACTAGAGAGTTTTCTCGCTGCCATCAAGGATGGCACTCTGGAGAATATTCTGGTCACACACACCCATGGCGACCATTCTCCCGGTGCTCTGGCGCTTAAGGAGAGGACTGGCGCGAGGCTGATAGGCCTGAGGGCGCCCGAGGTACCCGGAAATGACAAATCCTTCGCCCCGGATCGGCTCTGGCGGGACGAGGATGTTGTCGACTGTGGTGAGTACAGCGTTCGACTCATCGCGACACCGGGCCATGTGTCAAATCACATCTGCTTTCTACTGGAACAGGAGCGGCTGCTATTCACGGGGGATCATGTGCTGCAGGGTACTACCTCTGTAATCCTGCCCCCGGATGGCGATATGGCTGCCTACCTTGCGGCGCTGCGGCGCCTGCTCGGTATACCATTAGAGGCGCTTGCCCCAGGGCATGGCGAGATCATGTCAGACCCCCATGGGGAGATCGAGCGGCTTATCGCGCACAGACTGTCCAGAGAGGAGAAGGTGGTCACGAAGCTGGCGGAACTTAGCCCCGTCAGTCTCGATGACCTAGTGTTAGCCGTCTATGACGATGTGGCGGCCCAGCTAATACCCTGGGCGAAGAAGACTCTGCTGGCGCATCTGATCAAGCTGGAGCAAGAGGGCCGGGTAAGCTGTGCCGATTCGCTCTGGCAGATTAGCTAGAGCTGTCGTGGACGCTACGGAAAACTCAACGATCTGGTCGCTGTATCTGCTGCGTACCGCTGATAACAGCCTGTATACGGGGGTGAGCACAGATGTTCGCCGTCGGTTGGTTGAGCATCAGAATACCGATGGTAAGAACAGGGGGGCTAAGGCCCTGCGCGGGAGAACGCCATTAACTCTGGTGTTTAGCGTAGTGGTCGGTAATAGATCCGAAGCGCTTAAACTGGAGTATAAAGTAAAGCAACTGAGCAGAAGCGAGAAGGAGGCTTTGATCGAGCTGCCTGCGGAAATTGAGGAATTGAAGACATGGCTGGACGACAGGTAGACGCGATCGACACCCCCGCGGCAGCTAAGATACCCGTGGGCGTGAGCAGCTGCCTGCTTGGCGAGAAGGTTCGCTACGACGGCGGCCACAAGAACAACGCGTATATCGCCAAGACCCTGGGTCAGTACTTCGACCTGCAGCCATTCTGCCCCGAGCTAGACATCGGATTGGGTACGCCGCGCAAGCCCATTCGACTGTCGCGCCAGGGCCCGGGTGCGATCCGCTGCATTCCTGTGGATGCGCCCGAACCCGATTACACGGAGCCGCTACTCGCCAGTGCGGATAGGAAAGGGAACTGGCATAGCGGCCTTTGTGGCTACATTCTGAAGAAAGACTCGCCGAGTTGTGGCATGGAGCGGGTCAAGATATGGAGCGATGCGATGCCGGTCCGCGAGGGTGTTGGCATCTATGCCGGCAGGCTAATGCAGAACTTCCCCTATCTCCCTGTCGAAGAGGAGGGTCGCTTGGGCGATGCCGTGCTCAGGGAGAATTTCATACAGAGAGTATTTGTGATGCACCGCTGGTTTCAGCTAGTCGAGGATGGCTTAACGCTGAAGGCGCTGCTCGATTTTCATGCGCGGCACAAGCTTATCATCATGAGTCACGACCAGAACCGCTATCGGGAGCTGGGGCAGTTACTAGCAGCGACGACGAAGGGCGAGGTCGCTGAGGTAGCAGACGAATACCTTCTGGACTTGATGAAGGCGCTAAAGGTGCCAGCTACAAGGGGTAATCATGTCAATGTGTTGCAGCACATACAGGGCTATCTGAAGAAGCCGCTGGACAGCGGCGATAAGTTAGAGCTGGTTGAGACGATCGAGAAATACCGGCTGGGCCAACTGCCGCTGATCGTCCCTATTACGTTATTGAATCACTTCTTCAGGAAGCACCCAGACCTCTACATCGCTAACTCTTGGTATATGCATCCCTATCCCGCCGAGATGAGCCTGCAGAACCACATATAGCCGAGCCTGTTGTCAGGCTGTCTGCTCAACCTGCAGTGGGGCTATCTTGAAATTCAGATAGCCGTAAATTACTGCGATGAACGGGCAGATAAGGTTGAAGAAGCAGTAGGGAAGATACGCGAATGTGGCGACTCCGAGGGTGCCGGCCATATAGGCGCCGCAAGTATTCCAGGGTATGAGGGGGGATGTCATCGTGCCGGCATCTTCCAGGCTGCGTGAAAGATTCTTGGCATCCAAGTTCCGGTTCTGAAATTCCAGCTTGTACATGCGCCCAGGCAATACGATGGAGATGTACTGATCGGATGTGATGATGTTGGCGCCGATGCAGGTAACGATAGTCGTAGCGATTAGACTGCCTGTGCTGTGCACGAAGGAGAGCGCATAGTTTACCAGGCACTGCAGCAGGCCGGTGTGATCCATTACGGCGCCGAAGATCATCGCGCAGAGTATCAGCCAGACTGTAGTTAGCATGGAGCTCATGCCGCCGCGCGTCATCAGATCGTCCAGCGTTTCGTTTCCGCTCGATAGCGCGAAGCCATCGAACAGTGTTTGCCAGGTGCCCTTGAACAGTCCGAGGAATACATTCGGCGTGTCGCCGGCAAGGCTAAGCACGGCGCTCTGTTGGAAGAGCAAGGCCAGCACGACGCCGATAAGCGCACCCGCGAGGATCGTCGGGATCGGAGGCATGCGCTTCTGCGCCATGACAAGAAGGGCCACGACGGGCAACAGCATCAACAGATTTATCGTGAAGTTGTCATTGATCAATTGCATGGTGATAGCGAGATCGGTCGCGCTGTTTTCGGTATCGATATTCAATCCGATAGCTGCGTACAGAACGAGGGCGATCACGATGGCGGGTATCGTCGTCCATACCATATGACCAATGTGAGTAAACAGATCGGTGCCAGCAACTGCGGGAGCGAGGTTTGTCGTCTCCGATAGCGGCGACATCTTGTCTCCGAAATAGGCGCCGGAGATGATCGCGCCGGCGGTTATCTCGACCGACAGGCCCAGTCCAGCGGCCGCCCCGATGAGAGCGATACCCACTGTGCCGGCAACTGTCCATGAGCTACCTATGCTAAGCGCGATGAGTCCGCAGATGAGACAGGTCGCCGCGTAGAAGATGGCGGGGTCAAGTAGTAGCAGGCTGTAGTAGATCATGGTGGGCACGGTGCCAGAGAGAATCCAGCTGCCAATCAGCAGGCCCACGCTGAAGAGGATCAGAATCGGCTTCAGGGCGATGGTGATTCCGGAAATAATGCTGTTCTCTATCTGTTGCCAGTCTTGCCCGTTTCGCCAGCCGATGGCCGAGGCGACGATGGCGCCTACACACAGCGCAATCTGATTCGGGCCATAGCTGGCATCCTCGCCGAACAGGTAGACGGAGAATGACAGGAGGCTAATGAGGACGAGAACGGGTACCAGTGCCTGCTGCACAGTGGCGGGGCGCAGCGTGCTATGCGCTGCGGAGTCTTGGCTGGATTCCATTCTGACTACCTGTCTGACCTAGATTGCTTGCCATAGAGCATAATGTCTGCGGTTGCCGCCTGTCTACGCTATATCTGGCTAATGGGGCATAGTCAGCGCAAATTGGGGTATAATTCGCAGCTTTGCCGAGGGGCGACAGCCACATTCCCTTGCCGGCCACGGATTTCACCGAATTGGCCGTCGCTTATTGGCTGCCATTGCGTTATTGAAAGTTAAGCAAACTATGACTGATATTGAAAACTATATGTTGGATCTGGGCCGCAGGGCGAGGGTTGCATCCCGTCAGATAGCGAAGGCGAGTACTGCCCAGAGGAATGCCGCATTACAGGCGATTGCCGATGCAATAGACAGCAGTCGCGATGCCCTGATGAAGGCGAACGAGCAGGACATGCAGGCGGGCAGCGACAAGGGTCTGGATTCGGCGCTACTCGATAGGCTGCAGCTTAACCCAGCTCGTATCGATGGCATGATCGAAGGGCTGCGGCAAGTCGCGGCGCTGGATGACCCGGTGGGTGCTGTCTCCGATCTCAAGTATCGCCCGAGCGGAATTCAGGTGGGGAAGATGCGCGTGCCTCTCGGTGTTATCGGTATCATCTACGAATCGCGACCCAATGTTACCTGTGAGGCGGCGAGCCTCTGTCTGAAATCAGGCAACGCGACGATTCTGCGCGGTGGCTCCGAGGCCTTGCATTCAAACCAGGCCATAGCAGCATGTATTAAGGCTGGCTTGGAGCAGGCCGGATTGAGTGAAGATGTGGTGCAGGTGTTGGACCGAGCCGATCGCGACGCGGTAGGCAAATTGATCACGATGCCCGAGTATGTGGACGTCATCGTGCCCCGCGGCGGCAAGGGTCTTATCGCTAGAATCAGTGCCGATGCCAAGGTACCTGTGATCAAACACCTGGACGGCAATTGTCACGTCTATGTCGATGACCGAGCGGACCGCGCGAAGGCCACAGCCATCGTCGTGAATGCGAAGACTCAGCGTTATGGCACCTGCTGCACTTTGGAATCCTTGCTGGTGGCGGAATCCATTGCCGCCGACATATTGCCGGCGCTGTGCGCAGAGCTTGCTGAGAAGGGTGTCGAACTCCGTGGTTGCGAGCGGACGCGCGCACTGGTGGAGGGCATAGTGCCCGCTACAGAGGAGGATTGGGAAACGGAATACCTCGCGCCCATACTCTCGATCAGGCTGGTTGCCAATGTCGACGAGGCGATTGAGCACATCAACACCTATAGTTCACAGCACACGGATTCGATCGTGACCGAAGACTATACGCGGGCGCAGCAGTTCCTGCGCGAGGTCGATTCCAGTTCCGTAATGATTAACGCCTCGACGCGTTTCGCGGACGGTTTCGAGTATGGACTTGGCGCAGAGATTGGAATCTCGACAGACAAGCTCCATGCACGTGGGCCGGTTGGCCTGGAAGGTCTAACATCGCAGAAGTACATCGTATTGGGGGACGGGCATATCCGACAATGAGCTCTACCCTGGCAGTGCTTGGCGGATTGTTCGATCCTGTACACAAGGGGCATGTGCGTGTAGCGTTGCATGCGTTTGAGCAACTGGCTGTGGAGCGTCTCGTGATGGTTCCCTGTCATGTGCCGAACCCCAATCACAAAGCCCCTTCAGGAACTGCGCCCGAGCATCGGCTGGCTATGTTGAAGATTGCTACCGCCGCCCATCCGCAGATAGAGATCGATCCTATCGAGCTTCAGCGAGATTCAGTGTCCTATACGGTGGACACCCTAAGACACTATAAGCAGCTACATGATACCGTGGTTTTCATACTGGGCGTCGATGCCTTCAATGCGCTACCCCAGTGGCACGATTGGCAGGCGATTCTCGACCTGGCCCATCTCTTCGTCGTGTCGCGGCCCGACACGGAGTTAAAGACAGAAACCCTGAAAGCGGTAGATATGGAGCGGCGTCGGGTAAAGGACGGCGAACAATTGCTGGCCACTGTCAGTGGCAATATCCTGACCATTGAAGGCATGGAGTTTGACATGGCATCGAGTGAGATCAGGAATAAACTGGCTCGCGGCGAGGACGTCTCGGCGGAGCTTGATGCAGAAGTTATTCGCTATATCGATACGCACGAGCTCTATCGAAAATCGTAAACAACAGTGAGAATGTAGATTGAATAGTACAAAATTATCGGAAGTGGTCGTCGAAGCACTGGAAGATCTGAAGGGCCAGTCGATTCGCTGTATCAATGTAAAGAAGCTAACAGCGATTACCGACTACATGGTTATCGCCACGGGTACCTCCAACACACATCTGAAGGCCTTGGCCGAGTCGGTCAATAAGTCGGCGAAAGATGCTGGCCAGGAAGTCGTCGGCATGGAGGGTAAGCTCGCCTCGGAGTGGGTGCTTGTAGACCTCGGCGGCGTAGTTGTCCATCTAATGCTAGCGCCGGTGCGCGCGCTGTATAATCTGGAAGAACTCTGGAGCTTCGAGTCGAAGCCGGATACGGATAAGCCCGTCGCGTGAAGGTAAGGGTCTTGAGTATCGGCAGCAAGATGCCAGCCTGGGTGCAGGAAGGCATCGCCGAGTATCGCAAGCGAATGCAGGGTGAACTGGAATTCTCGCTAATCGAGATAGCGATGCCGAAGCGGGGCAAGACGGTCAATATTGACCAATGCATACAGAAAGAGAGCGAGGCCCTGATCGCAGCATTACCCGCTGGGGACCATGTCGTGGCGCTGGATGTCGAGGGTAAATCGTTTAGCACCGAAGATCTGGCCGACAAGATACGTGGCTATCGCCAGCAGGGTCAGAATCTGAGCCTGCTCATAGGCGGCCCGGATGGCTTGAGCCCAGCCTGTCTGGCGCTAGCGGCGGAGCGTTGGTCGCTGTCTGCTTTAACCTTTCCCCATCCTCTGGTTCGCATAGTCATTACAGAGCAATTCTACCGCGCGATCAGCATTATCAAGGGCCACCCCTACCACCGCAGCTGATCAGGCGGGAAAACTCCTTGTTTTTCAACGCGGTTCACTAAAAATCTGGCCGTAAACGCGGTAGACTACGGGGTCTCGGCAATTTCAGCCACGCAGCAAAACTTCTCGTCCGATTTGCTGTCGAATAGCTTGGACAGCAGGCTCCTTAAGTGGCGTACCCCTTAGCCGATGAAACTACTTGCAGCTGGGATATTTTAACTATGGTAGGAAAATGGCAGCTTAAAGATCACGAAGCGGAGCGAGCGTTATTCAGCCGCCGTCTTGTCGTGGCTGCCGTGCTGGTTGTCCTGCTGTTTGGCGCGTTGATACTGAAGCTGGTCAATCTGCAGGTATCGCAGTACGAATATTTCTCAGCACGCTCCGACGGCAACCGCCTGCACTCGCAATACGTGCCACCCGCACGCGGCCTTATCTACGACAATCGAGGCCAGCTACTTGCCGACAATCAACCTATTTTTAATCTGACAGTAGTGCGCGAGCAGGTCGATGACCTCGACGAGACGCTCGACTATCTGGACACGCTAATCGACCTGTCCGAAGACGAGAGAGAACAGTTCGAGAATCGACTGCGCCGAAACCGCGTGCCATTCACTTCTGTGCCGCTGCGCTATGTGCTGAGCGACGCCGATAAGTCCAGGATCGCCGTCAATAGCTACAAGCTCCCCGGCGTGGCAATCGAGCCACAATTCGTCAGGCAGTATCCGCTCGCGGAGTTGACCGCGCACTCTGTGGGCTATGTGTCGGAGATCAATAGAGCCGAGTTGGATTCGCTCACGCCTGAACAGCGAGAGAATTACGGCGGCACTAACCACATAGGCAAGACGGGAATCGAGCGCACCTATGAAGATCTGCTGCACGGCACGGTCGGCTACGAGATAGTCGAGAAGAACAACAGGGGGCAGGTCATGCGCAGACTCGATCGCACCGACCCCATCGCAGGAAAGAATATATCGCTGTATCTGGACAGCGCGCTGCAGAAAGTGGCCGAGGAAGCGCTAGGGGACTACCGCGGCGCGGTGGTGGCTATCGACCCCAACACCGGCGGCATACTCGCTATGGTGAGCAAGCCGGGTTTTGATCCCAATCTCTTCGTCACGGGTATTAGCAGTAAAGACTATGGCGTGCTCGTCACGGACGAGATCAATACGCCGTTGTTTGACAGGACTACCAACCCCTATCCACCGGGCTCAACGATTAAGCCGTTCCTCGGCCTTGGCGGCCTCCATCATGGCCTCGTCGATTACGATTTCGCCATCCAGGACCCCGGTTATTTCAGGCTGCCCGGTGTGAGTTACCGCTGGGGAGATTACACACTGCGAACAGCGATTGGGGGCGGCCACGGGCACACCGATTTGCAGAAGGCCATCTATCAATCCTGCGATACGTTCTTCTACGATCTGGGTAATCGCATGGGCATCGATACGATGCATAGCTTCATGTCGCAGTTTGGCTTCGGCGACAATTTTGCCGTCGACATTAATTTTGCCCGCACAGGTGTATTGCCGTCCCGCGATTGGAAGCGGGCGACCCGCGGTGAGCCCTGGTATCCTGGCGACACAATCAACTCATCGATCGGGCAGGGCTATATGTGGGCTACACCGCTGCAGCTGGCTACGGCGGCATCGATCATGGCGAACAAGGGAAGGGTCGTGCAGCCCCGCATGCTGAAGTCGGTGAATGGCGAGCCCTACGAGCCCCAAATCGAGAACCCAGTTGACGATGTCGTAGTGAACGACCCCGATTACTGGCGCTATATAGAAGAATCCATGGCGATGGTAGTGCATCGCGCTTATAACGATGTCTTCCGTGAATACGGCACTGCCTACGAGGCAATAGCGATGGCGGACAGAGACATGCCCTATCGCATGGCGGGCAAGTCGGGCACGGCGCAGGTGGTAGGCATCAGCCAGGAGATTTTGGATAGTGATGCCATTGAAGTCTCGGATCTTAATAAGGATCACGCACTGTTTATCTCCTATGCTCCGGCAGAAAACCCCAGCATTAAGCCTCAGATCGCTATCGCGGTTTTCGTCGAGAACGGCGAGCATGGCAGCAGCACGGCCGGACCGATCGCTAAGAAAGTCACCGATGCCTACTTGCTGGATATCTTGCAGATCGATTTCGCAGCCCTAGAGTCTGGCGGCGATGCGCTGCTCTCGCTGGTCGATGAATAGTCAGGATTTCATTCGCCAGTCCGGTGGTCTGGATTCCAGAGGCAGAGATGTCCGGTCTATCTGGCGAACGATTCACACAGACCCACCCCTATTAGTCGGCATCACACTGCTGTGCTGCTTCGGTCTCTTCGTGCTCTTTAGCGCGAGCGGCGGCGATGTGCCCATGGTGCAGCGGCAGGCGCTGATCATGGTAGTGGGCCTGGTTGTGATGTTTATCGTTGCCCAGTTTAATGTGCACTTCTTTAGGCAATGGGCGCCCACACTCTATGCGGCTGGCCTCGGTCTCCTCGCCTTGGTACTCGTGATAGGCGTGGAGGAGAACGGTGCCAAGAGTTGGTTGGACCTGCCCGGTCTGCCCAGCTTTCAGCCGTCTGAATTGATGAAGTTCGTCGTACCCATGCTAATGGCCTGGTATCTCGCGAGTCGGCCCTTGCCCCCACGCTTCAAGCATCTGTTCTGGTCGGCGGCGATGATCCTGGTGCCGGCTGCGTTGATTATCGTGCAGAACGATACGGGTACGGCAATCATGGTAACCATGTCGGGCATCTTCGTGGTGCTGCTCGCGGGAATACGCTGGCGCATCGTAATCGCCGGCTTCATCGCGCTGCTGCTAGCCTCGCCCGCCTGGTATATCTTCCTGGCTCAGGAGCACCAGAAGAACAGGATACTGACCTTCTTCGATCCCTATCGCGACCCAACAGGGGCGGGCTACAACATCATACAATCGCAGATCGCTATCGGCTCCGGCGGCATCTACGGCAAGGGCTATGGCGAGGGCGCTCAATCCCACCTCGACTTCATCCCGGAGAGCAATACGGATTTCATCTTGGCGGTATTGGCCGAAGAGTTTGGCCTGCTGGGCGTACTCTTCCTCATCGGCATGTATCTCTTCGTGCTGATGCGGGGCTGCTACATCGCGTTCGCTGCCAGCGATATGTTCAGCCGACTCCTGGCCGGGAGCATCACGCTGACTTTCTTCTTCTATGTCTTCGTCAATATGGCGATGGTATCCGGGCTGCTGCCGGTAATCGGCCTGCCATTGCCGCTGATGAGCCGTGGCGGCACTTCGGTCGTCACCCTGTTTATCGGATTTGGCTTGCTGATGTCGATCCAGACCCATGGCCGAGCCAGATCACTCTAACTTATTGAATTAAAAAGATTTAATGGTTTTTTTGGGCGCTGAATGAAAATTCCTGTAATCTGAATCGCCGCCCTCGTTAAAAAAAAAGCCAAATCGGACGTTATTCTTCAGGTGCCACTGGTTTTTCGGGGCTCGAAATCTGAATCGGCCTGAAAGGATTTGAGATGAATAGAATGCTGGCTAGAATTTCACTGTACGCCCCGGTATCGCTGGTCTTGGCGGCCTGTGCGTCAGCACCTGCGCCAGTGCCCGAGTCACCGAACGCCGGACGCTACAGCATTCAGCAGGACCGGGCGCCGACTCGAATCGTGGATCTCGCGTCGATTCCGGACGTTGTGCCCGAGCCTGTGAATCGTACGATGGCCGGAAACCGCAGTCCCTACACGGTGCTAGGCAAGAGCTACCGCGTGCTACCAACCGAAGAAGGCTATAGCGAACGCGGCGTCGCCTCCTGGTACGGCGAGAAGTTCCACGGCCACAAGACCTCAAACGGCGAGGTCTTCGATATGTATCAGGTGTCGGCGGCACACAAGTCCTTGCCGATACCGAGTTTCCTGCGTGTTACCAACCTGGATAACAACCGAAGCATCATCGTGAGAGTCAACGACCGGGGGCCGTTTCATGGCGACCGCATCGTGGACCTGTCCTACGCGGCGGCGATGAAGCTCGGCTATGCCGACACAGGCACGGCCCGCGTGCAGCTAGAGTCCGTAGTCGCGTCCGGCACCAGTCGCGATCGTGGGGCGACCGCCCTGACTATCAGCCGAGAGCCGGTTTTGCAGGTCAGCGCCACGGGTAGTAAGTATCTGCAGGTAGGTGCTTTCTCGGAACTAAGCACCGCGAGGGAAGTCTCAGGCAGAGTAGAGGCGATAACCAACTTGCCGGTCTTCATTCGCACGGTAAATACATCGAACGACAGAATTTTACACAGAGTTAGAGTAGGTCCGATTCCTGATGCCGGGCAGCTACAGCGCGTTAGCCAAAGTGTTGTTGCCGCAAACCTGGGAAATCCGTACACTGTCACCGAATAGCCAATCCTATTGCGCTAGCATCGAGTACAGCTGCGACCCGTTTCATCAATCGATTCGTCACCTCTCAACTCAATCATCCAATCTAGACGGATTTTTTATGTCATCTATTCCTATTTTTTCGACCATTAAGCACCCTCAGCGGCAGAAGCGAGCCATGTCTGTTCTGCTTATACTGATTCTATTCGCCAGTAATTTCTCCTTTGCGGCGCCGGCTATTATTCCGCGGGCACCGGAGATCGCGGGCACGAGTTATATACTCATTGACGCGAAGACCGGACATATCATTGTAGAGGAGAACGCCGATGAGGCGCTGCCTCCGGCGAGCCTAACCAAGATCATGACCGCCTATGTCGCAACCGAGGAGATTCTGAGTGGCAATCTCGCCCTGGCCGATGAGGTGCACATCAGCGAGAAGGCCTGGCGCATGGAAGGCTCCAAGATGTTCGTCGGTGTGGACACGATGGTGTCGGTGGAAGATCTGCTGCGCGGCATCATCATTCAGTCGGGCAACGATGCCAGCGTCGCCATAGCCGAACATATCGCTGGCAGCGAAGACGCCTTCGCCGACATGATGAATCAATACGCCGAAGTTCTCGGCATGAGCCAGAGCTTCTTCATGAACGCCAGTGGCTTGGATACCGAGCTCTACTACAACACGATGTCTGCGCGCGACCTCGCGACACTGGCACAGGCTACCATCTCTCGCCATGCCGACTTCTATCCGATGTATGCCGAGCGCGAGTTCACCTACAACGATATTCGACAGAGCAATCGCAACACGCTGCTGTTCCGCGATCGCAACGTAGACGGCATGAAGACCGGTTGGACTGAGGCGGCGGGTTTCTGCCTCGTTGCCTCCGCCGAACGCGATGGCATGCGCCTGATCTCCGTGGTCATGGGCACGGCCAGCGAGGAAGCGCGAGCGATCGAGACGCAGAAGCTGCTCACCTACGGTTTCCGTTATTTCGAGACGCATAAGCTATACGACTCCAATCAGATACTGACCAATGTGCCTATCTATTCCGGTGCTCAGAATTCGGTCGATCTCGGCATAGAGGACGAGGTCTACATCACGATTCCACGCGGGCAGGCCGAAGCGATGACGGCGACCGTCGATGTTGCCGAGACCATTCGCGCGCCGCTCAGTGACAGGCAGATCATGGGCGAGGTGCGCGTGGTATTGGATGACGACACGCTCTATCAGGGTAATGTCGTCGCGATGCAGGCGGTGGAACAGGGTGGTCTGCTCAAGCGCTTTATTGACTGGATAACGCTACTGTTCAGTAATATGTTCTCGGGCTAGTCGCATGGTAGATGAGTCAGACCTGCCCGCCGATCAGGAAGCGCCGAAGATCGAGTTTCCCTGCCTGTACCCGATTAAGATTATCGGGCTGGCGAGTAGCGGGTTTCGTGACGAAGTGATCATGGCAGTTGAGCAACACACGGGAAAGATCTCCGCCGACCTGATCGAGCTACAGCCGAGCAAGAAGAAGACCTACGTATCGGTTAGAATCACTATCGCCGCTACCGGCGTTGATCAACTGCAGAATATATTCGATGACCTGAAGGCTATCGATGCTGTGAAGATGGTGATCTAGGCCGATCCACCGGCTGCGGAGCCTAGCGCTCTATCGCCTGTTTCCCACGACTATCCACCCGTATGAGCGAATCTTGTATGCTGGCCGCCGTTGGGCCAGATTAGCTAAGTCCTTACTCAGAGACCCCGCCGTGTTACTCACCGACTACAAACACTTCGACGCGCAGCCGCTACCAGACGGGGCCGCGGCAGACCTGCCTCTAGTCGTGCGCCGATTGGGTCTGCAGGACTATCAGCCGATCTGGAAGTCGATGCGTTATCGTGTTGAGAATAGCCGAGAGGATCGTAGCGACGAGATCTGGCTGCTCAGCCACAAGCCGGTCTTCACTCAGGGTCAGGCAGGTAAAGCCGAGCACATCCTGAATCCGGCTGGTATCGAGGTCGTGCAGATCGATAGGGGCGGGCAGGTGACCTACCATGGTCCCGGGCAGCTGGTGGTCTACCTATTGCTGAACGTGAGGCGCCGTAAAATGGGGGTACGTGACCTGGTGGATCTCATCGAGCAGGCCATTATTCAGACGCTGGCGGAGTTCGATATAGAGGCAGCCGGCAGAGCGAAGGCTCCCGGTGTGTACGTGAATGATGCTAAAATAGCCGCTTTAGGGCTGCGTATCCGTAGAGGCTGGAGCTATCATGGGTTGAGCCTCAACGTGCAGATGGATCTGGAGCCATTTGGGCGCATTAACCCTTGCGGCTATGAAGACCTCGCCGTTACACAGATCGCGGATCATGTACCCCAGACAGAGATGCTGATGCAGAAGGTGAGCAGGGTGCTCAGCAACAAACTGCTTGCCGAGCTAGGTTATCAGGGTCAACACGAATCCGCTTGATAGAGAAAATTATCCGATGGAAGAGAGAAAACGCAGGAACGTATTGGTAGAGGGCGAGAAGCTGCGCGGGGCGGACAAGGTACGCCGCATTCCCGTAAAGGTCATTCCCACCACCGAACTGCCGAGCAAGCCCGACTGGATTCGCGTAAAGATCCCTGCCTCGGCGAAGATCAACCACATCAAGCAGAAACTGCGGGAGCACAAGCTGGCTTCCGTTTGCGAAGAGGCCTCCTGCCCGAATCTCGGCGAATGTTTCAGCAACGGCACTGCCACCTTCATGATAATGGGAGATATCTGTACCAGGCGCTGCCCGTTCTGCGACGTGGCCCACGGAAAGCCCAAGCCGCTGTACGAGAACGAGCCAACCGAGCTAGCCTCCGCTATTCGAGAGATGGGTCTCAGCTATGTTGTGATTACCTCTGTCGATCGTGATGACCTGAAAGACAGCGGCGCGCAACATTTTGCGAATTGCATTAGCGAAACGCGGCGACTGAACCCAGAGATTAAAGTTGAGGTTCTCGTTCCAGATTTTCGTGGAAGGCTCGATATCGCACTGCAGATCCTGCAGGCCTCGCCGCCCGATGTGTTCAACCACAACCTAGAAACTGTGCCACGCCTCTACAAGAAGGCCAGACCCGGCGCCGACTACGCCTGGTCGCTGGAGCTGCTCAAGCGTTACAAGGCGCTGAAGCCAGAGGTCACGACGAAGTCGGGTCTGATGCTCGGACTCGGTGAGACTCTCGATGAGGTAAAGGAGGTCATGAACGATCTCTATCAACACGACGTCGACATGGTGACCCTCGGTCAGTATTTACAGCCTTCCAGAGACCATCTGAAAGTAGAGCGCTTCGTCCACCCCGACGAGTTCGAGGAACTGCGTGTCTATGGCGAGCAGCTTGGATTTAAGCATGTGGCTAGCGGCCCGTTGGTAAGATCGTCTTATCATGCCGATAAGCAGGCCCATGGCGAACAGATCTAGTCAGCGCAACCCATAGCAAAGCCCGATAAGGCGATCATGAATATCAGTCTTACGAAAATTGCCGTCTGTACTGCTGCACTACTTGTCGCCGTGGCTACGGTCGCGTTCATCGCCGCCGACCCGGCACGGATAGGTAGCGAGCCGCTAATTCTGCGAGCTGCGCTGCTCTCTGTCGCCGTCGTCAGCGCCCTGATTGCGGTCTATCCATTCAACCCGCTGTTTGCGAGTCGGCCGGGCGCCTATGCTGGAGTCGTCTGCCTGCCCGCTCTGGTCCCCGTTATCGCCTATTACTTCTTTGTGCTGCCTAGTCAGGCCGGAACGGGCCTGACAGGTGAGCAGGTGACGGCCGAGTTAATTACCGATAGCTCGAGCAATGGCATCATAGAGGTAGGATTCAGCTATCCGATCTACACGCCCGCGCTGCGCATTGAGAATCTCGAGCTGTTCACGAAGCAGGTGAATGTGTTTCTGCGAATGACGGATGCCAACGGTGAGGCGGCCCTGTTCAGAGCCGTTAGAGAGCGCATACCGGGGTCTAGTCTAAGCGTCGAATCCACCGTGCAGGGCATGCTGAGCGAAGCGGCTGGCTATCAATTCATCCCCCTGGAAATCCCACCGATCGGCAGTATCACTACGCGCGTCGCTTTCATCATCTCCAACCTAAACGATGGCACAACCTTCACTCAGGCCCTGGGCCGTGCCTATCAGGCGCAGTTCGAACTGCGCGATCCAGAGTCTGGCGAGTTGCTATTGGAGTTTCCCCTTACGCGCATCTAGGACGGGGTCGCTGTTTCCCTGTGAACTTGAGCAGGTATTGAGCTAGAGCGCGGCCGCCTGCTTGCGTCTACTGCCTGTTGTGAGTAGAACCGTCAATGCGGCGACAGAATTGAAGATCAAGACTCCGGTTATCGCCGCGTTCAGGCTGAGCAGCAAAAGCAGCGGGATCAGAAAGACTAAACGCACTATCTCGAGTGTTAGGGCCTGATCTCTACCCTCCAGCGCTGCGCCGTGCACGAAGAAGGAGAAACACAGGGCCGTCACGGCTACCCCTACCAGAATGCTGTCCAGCGAGGGCGCTGCAAGCAGTAGGCTAAGACTGAATACCACGGTTAACAGAAATTGGATGAGCGTGTAGACCTCAATGAAGCGCGAGATCTTCGGATCGAAACGCGCGCTGAGGTCTGCCGCCTCCGCCGCCAGTTTGCAGCGCGTAGTTTTCTCCTCCGCTCGCCAGCCGGGTGGCTCGAACAGCAGCTTAAGTTTGTTCTTTATACCGGGCAGTGCGAAGAGATCCAGCAGCAGTCTCCAGTAAACATGAATATTGGCCCAGAGCGGGTTCCAGCTATTCAGTGGTTTGCGCAGGCCAAAGACTACGGGCTCCTCACGCAGCTCTTCCTGAAAGCTGCCGAATAGTCTGTCCCAGATGATGAATACCCCACCGTAGTTCCTGTCGACATAGATCTTGTTGCGCGCGTGATGCACACGGTGGTTCGAGGGCGTTACGAATAGCCACTCAAGTGGGCCTAGCTTGGGTACATGCTCGGTGTGAACCCAGAACTGGTAGATGAGATTCAGGCTGACCACGGTGAAAAGTATCTCGGCGGGATAGCCCAGCACGAAGAATGGCAGATAGAACAGGAAGCCGTGGAAATCGATGCTGGTCTGCCGCAGGGCTGTGCCGAGGTTGAAGTCCTCGCTCTGGTGATGGGCGACATGCGAGCCCCAGAACAGCGCCACCTCGTGGCCGAGCCGGTGTTTCCAATAATAGGCCAGGTCGTACAGTACGAAGCAGCTTAGCCAGACCCAGGCCTCGTCGTCGGGAAGCTGTGTGAGTTGGTAGCGGGCCACCACAAACTCATAGATTGATGCAGAAAAACCAAGTATTACAAGGCCTTGCAGTCGACTTAGGCTGCCAAGGGAGATGCTATTGATGCTGTCGTTGATGCGATAGGTGTTTCGGCCGCGCGCGATGCCATAGGCCAGCTCCAGGCCTATGAGCAGGAAGAAAAAGGGTACGGCGGTGAGAATGAGTTCCATAGTAATGACTCTCTCCCTGCGCAGCGGGCAGGGACACAGAATAATAGTCTACCCTATAAATGGATGGCCACAAGGCCGTTAAAACGCGTTATTATTCTCAGCCACGAATCAGGGGCTAACCAGCCGTGACCCGACTCAGGAGATCGATAGAAATGAAGAAAACTGCCTTACTCCTCGCTGCGATAGGCGCGCTAATTTTCCAATCCGTGCTATTCGCGCAGGGCATACAGCAGACGAAGGGGTCCTTTCAGGATAAATTTCGCCAGTTGGATGAAGTCTTGCCGACGCCAAACGTGTACAGAAACGCATCCGGTCAGCCGGGCCACGAATATTGGCAACAGGAGGTGGACTATGAGATCGATGTGACTCTGGATGAAGACTCGCAGCGTATTTCGGGCACCGAGACGATTCGCTATCAGAACAACTCGCCCGACACGCTGGGCTATCTCTGGCTACAGCTCGACCAGAACCGGTTCCGCAGCGACTCGATTGGGAATATGAGTGCCACCTTCAATGGTTCCAGCCCCGATTCCAATTCCCCAGCCCGCATTAGTCTGGGCCAGCTGCGCAGCCTTCAGTATCTGGAAGATGTTGAGCATGGCTACGAGATTAACTCGGTTAGGGATACCTCAGGCAACGACCTGCCCCATACGGTAGTGGGAACCTTGATGCGAATCGACCTGGCGCGCCCACTGAACCCCGGGCAGGATGTCGAATTCGAGATCGACTACGCCTATCACATAGTAAATGGCGATGTACTAAGGCCGCGCGGTGGCTACGAATATTTCCCGGATGACGAGAACGAAGACGGCAACTATCTATTCGCCATATCGCAGTGGTTCCCACGACTTGTTGCCTACACCGACTACGAGGGTTGGACGAACAAAGAATTCTTGGGCTCGGGCGAATTCACGCTTGAGTTTGGCGACTACGAGGTGGCACTCACGGTGCCGGCCGATCATATCGTGGCTGCCACCGGTGAGTTACAGAATGCGAATCAGGTGCTGACTCGAGAACAGCGCGATCGACTTGAGGAGGCCGAAACGGCCGCCAGACCGGTGTTCATCGTCACGCCCGAAGAGGCGCTCGAGAACGAACGAGAAGGAACAGACGACACCAAGACCTGGCGCTTTAGTGCGGAGAATGTGCGCGACTTCGCCTGGGGCTCGTCCAGAAAATTCATCTGGGATGCCAAGGGCTATCGACAGGAGGGGGCCGAGCAGGAATTAGTCATGGCGATGTCCTACTTCCCTAAAGAAGGGGGCACGCTGTGGTCCGACTTCTCCACCGAGGTGGTAATCCATACGCTCGAGGTATATAGCCGGTTCTCCTTCGATTTTCCCTACCCTACTGCGATCTCATTGAACGCTGGATTCGTCGGAGGCATGGAGTATCCCATGATTACCTTCAATGGTCCGCGCACGACGCTGCAGGATGATGGTAGCCGCACCTATTCGCTGGCCGAGAAGCGATTCCTGATCGGGGTGGTGATTCACGAGGTGGGGCACTTCTACTTCCCGATGATCGTAAACTCGGACGAGCGTCAATGGACCTGGATGGACGAGGGCATCAACAGCTACCTCGATTCTGTCGCGGGTCGCGAATGGGATGCCGAAATTCCCTGGGGTGTAGAGCCAAGATATATCACCGATTACATGGTTTCGCAGAATCAGGTTCCAATCATGACGCAGTCCGATAGCGTGCTGCGGCTGGGACCGAATGCCTATGCGAAGCCCGCGACCGCCATCAATATCTTGCGCGAGACCATCATGGGACGAGAGCTGTTCGACTTTGCCTTCAAGGAGTACTCCAGGCAATGGGAGTTCAAGAGGCCGACACCGGCAGACTTCTTTCGCACCATGGAAGAAGCCTCTGGCATCGACCTGGACTGGTTCTGGCGTGGCTGGTTCTACACCACCGACCATGTCGATATCTCACTGGACCGGGTGTATCAGATGCGCATGGACACAGAAGATCCGGATATCGATTATTCTCGGCTGCGGGAAATCGAGAAGGCACTGCCGCCATCGCTCTACATCGAAAGAAACCGGGAAGAGGGTAGGTTAACCTGGGTAGAGCGGAATATGGATGTCAGGGATTTCTATGACGACAACGATCAGTTTACCGTGACCAACAAGGAACGGAATAGCTACAACAGCTTCCTGGAAGGCTTAGAGGACTGGGAACGCGCCGTCTTCGACCGTGCCGTGTCGGAAGAGCTCAACTACTACATCATCGAGCTCTCCAACCCAGGTGGCCTCGTGATGCCGGTAATCCTTGAGATGGAATATGCGAACGGCGCGAAGGAAGAGATGCGATTGCCAGCCGAGATCTGGCGCAGGAATGCGAGCCAGGTTAAGAAGCTAATCGTTAGCGAGAATGAACTACGCAGCATCGTCGTCGACCCAATGCAGGAGACTGCCGATGCGGACATAGAGAACAACTACTACCCGCGTCGAATCATTCCCTCGCGCATCGAGAGCTTTAAGTCCGAAGGAGGAGGCGGTCTGGTGGGTCGCGATATCATGCAAGACATCAAGACCGAGCTGGATACCGACGACGATGAGCAGGACGACTAGTTCGACAATCAGAGGCTACCGCAGGCGGCTAGCCGCGCTGCTGCTCTCGGTTCTTTGTGTCTTGCTGCCCGGTTTCAGCGCCGCGCATCAGCAGAAGACTGCCGTCACCCGAATCCTGTTCAATGAGAATACGGGCAACATCGAGGTCATGCATCGCTTCTTCATACACGATGCAGAGCACGCGGCGGGTATCGTCTTCGGCGAGTCGCAGAACCTGATGGAGTCCGAGCTCTCGAGGGAGCTTTTTAGCAACTATGTGATCAATCGATTCGCCGTTGCAGCAGAAGACTCATCGGGCCAAAGCACCGATCTCGATCTGGACTTCGTAGGCGAGGAGATCGACGGTCAGTTTCTGTGGGTCTATCAGGAGACTGCGCAGCGACCGGACGTCGTCGCGCTCTCTGTAGTGCATGTGGCACTTAGGGATGTCTGGCCGGATCAGGCAAATCTGGTCAATGTCGAGCGCGATGGTCGAATCTACTCCTTATCCTTCGCGGACTCGGTAGAGACGCTCAGGGTAGAGTTGTAGCGACCTGGCTAGTCGTCGGTTAGCGACTGTCCCAGCCCCTGATAGTCTGCAATGGCAAGGCCTGCAGCTACACTGGTGAAGGGGTCGTGCTCAATCACCTTGCCGGGAAACTGTGCCTCTAGTATCCGCTTCACCGCGGGGATAAGCGACGAGCCGCCGGTTCTTATTACCAGGTCGATGTCCTCGCTATTCATAGCCACGTCTCGCAGAAGATCCGAAATCGATTCGCTGAAGCGTGTGAGCAGGCCCGCGATCATGGTCTCAAATTGCGCGCGCTCAACTTCGAGCTCGATGTCGAGTTCCGGGATGTCCAATTTCGCAGTTTCGTTCTCCGAAAGCTCCGCCTTCAGGTCCTTGATGCACTGAAATGCCAGATAGCTGTAGTTACTCTTGATTAGATCGTAGAGGCGTTGAAACTTCAGGGAAGCCTCGTCTTTGACGCTAATTCTCTGCATGAGCGGGGTGGTGTACTGGTTCTGATTGAGCATATAGCTAATCGCCCAGTTCAGTAATAGTTCCTCGTATTCCTCGAAAGGGAACAGCGTCTCGATCTCCCGGTCTTCGCCGGCGCGCTTCCAGCGTTCGCCCTTGCCAAGTAGCGGGAAGAGCAGCTCTTTGAACAACACCTGGTCTATGTGGTCGCCACCTAACCCTATGCCGTGCGTGGCGAGCACTTCGAAATCGGAGTTCTCATGGCGAATCAGGCAGAGATCGAGGGTGCCGCCGCCGAAGTCGACAGCGAGCAGGGTCTGGGACTGCTGCGATTTATTCGGCGTTCCACGTAGATAGCTCAGTGCCGCGGCTATGGGTTCGGGGTAGTAAGATCGTTCATTGAATTCCGCGTAGCCGTAGGCCTCGGACAGCAGGTCGAGCGCCGCGCGATTCCGATTCGCGCCACTGCCTTCGAAATTTACCGGATGGCCAATGCAGGCATGATTGGTGGAGGCTCGCGACTGGAGCTGGTTTGCTACGAGTGAATCGATACTGTTGCGGATTCTCAGCAGTAGTGGCGTGATTAGCGCGACGAGGCGGAAGGCGCGGTCGAACACCATGAGCCGTGGAGCCGAGCTACTGCCCAATAATCTCTTAATGCCTCGAAAGAGTCGGCCTTGCTGGCCGCCATCGACGAAGGATTGGCCATAGAGAGTCTGTGTGTTTGATTCTTCGGGTAGGCCCTTGTCACCGATCTGCCCGGTCGTAGTCCTGCCTTCGCCCAGTACCTCGGCACTCAGTTCGACCTTACGGCCCGTGTTGCTCTCTATATAGGCATTTATAGCACTCTGCCCGGTGCTGATCTTGTAGTCTCTGTCTATATAAGTCGCCGACGGCATTATCGCCGCATGGGATTCAAGCTGCACGAGGTGTACCGCCTTCCCATCGAAGATCGCCGCGGCGCTATTGCTCGTGCCGTAATCTACGCCGATGCCTATCTTGCCATTCGCTACGGGCATAGGGTTTCTGTCCGTAGCTTCTTGAGAGTTCTGATCTGCTGCCCCGAATCCGGGAAGCGATTGCTGCTGATTTGACACTGAGGAATCGGGCCTGTTTTTACTGAACGAAAAGACAAAAATAATCTGGCGGGAGCGGCTGGAAAAGTCGGATGTTATATCATGAACCGGCCGCCTATCTCCAGTGAATATTAGCCAGCAAGGTCTCCCGGGGACACCGGATCGAGTGTCTAAATAGTGCTCCATTCGGCGTTGATTCGCTGGAAAATCGGAGGATTATCAGGCAGCTAATGAGAGTTGAATCTTCTGGGAACTTAACCTATGCTGCCTCGGTCAGATAGATATTCGTTAGTTGCTAGATTTCAGGAGTATTCATGTCCGCAGTACTTTGGCGCGTCCCCGGGAGGATTCTGACTCGCGCTCTGATCGCCTGTTCCCTCTGCTCATCTCTCGTCTTCACCCCCACAGCAATGGCAGGGACCATAGTCCGAATTAGTACAGGTATTGGTGATTATTCCATCGAGCTCCTGGACGATGTGGCCCCTATTACGGTGCAGAATTTCCTGAACTACGTGAATCGGAACGCCTATAACGGCACCTACATCCACCGCGCGGTGGACAATTTCGTGGTGCAGGGTGGCGGCTTTCGCTTTCAATTGTTCGAGGGGCCGATCGACGTGCCCGCCGATCCGCCTATACAGAACGAGTTCAGCGTGTCCAATACACGTGGCACTGTCGCAATGGCCAAGTTCGATGGCGACCCAGACAGCGCGACGAGCCAGTGGTTCGTGAATCTCGCCGACAATAGTGAGGCGCTGGATGCGACCAATGGTGGCTTCACGGTATTCGGCACGGTGTTAGGCGATGGCATGATTACTGTGGACGCAATCGATGCCCTGCCGTTCGAAGATTTAGGTGTGAAGGCGTCGAATGCCCCCTATATAACATCGGTCTACAACGATCCCCGAGACTTCCTCTACATCAACGCCGAAGTCACGCAGCGTTTTAGCTCTGCACCTCATGTATTCGAGTCTGCCTCAGGCCTCTTGATTACTAGCGTCAGCATCGATGACGGCAGCGAGCTGATCAGCATGAACTTCAATGCCGTGGCATCCTCGCCCAACGTGGTGATTCGGGCGAACGCCGAGAGTGTTATCCCGCGCAGAGATAGTTTCGAAGGCATAGCCGAGTATTCCACGGTGGACGGCCGCCTGCGGATCCCCGAGCTCGAAGTAAACCTCAATGGCTCGATAAGCTTAGTGAGGAACGTAGTCTTCGTTCTTAGCGATTTGGCTACGGGCAGTTTTACGCTAGAATCTTACGAGCAATAGAATCGAGGGGCGCACAGACTAGTGGCAGCGGCACGCGGTGAGTTTTCATCCAGATTCGGTTTTCTCATGGCTGCCTCCGGTTCGGCGGTTGGACTCGGTAATATATGGGGCTTTCCAACGAATACCGCAACCAATGGCGGGGCGGCGTTCCTCTTTACCTATCTCGTCCTAGCCTTCGCCCTCGGCTATCCAGCCCTGATGGCGGAGCTCATCATAGGACGGCACACACGATCTAACGCGGTCTCTGCCCTCAGGTCCATATCCACCGGTCCCAGGAGTCAATTGCTAGCATTGGCTATAGGGCTGGTAGGTATAGTGACCGTGAGCCTTATCCTCAGCTTCTATGCCATTGTCAGTGGTTGGATGATGGCCTTCTTCCTGGATCCCCTAACTCGAATTCTCGGGCTAAGTAGCGTCTCTCAATGGCTGACTACAGACACCGAGATTCGCAATGCGCTTTTCGTCATCGTCTTTATGATCTTCACCGTCCTTATCATTACGGCGGGAGTTAAAGATGGCATCGAGAAATGGGCCTCACGGCTGATGCCCTCGCTGATTGGCATACTCCTGTTATTGATAATCTACGTTTTCACCCTGCCGGGTGCGATGGAGGGGCTACGCGCCTATCTGGTGCCCGACTTTAGCCGTGTGGCTGACCCTCAATTGCTGATCAATGCGATGGGGCAGGCCTTCTTCTCGCTGTCTTTGGGTGTGGGCACTATGTTGGTCTATGGCTCCTATATCAGTAAGCACGAAAACCTGCCTGTTGTGGGCAGTCTGGTTGCGCTGCTGGATGTGGGCATAGCCGTACTGGCCGGGCTCCTCATACTGCCGGCTATGTATGTCGCGCAGGAGAGCGGCGTACAAATTTATGACAGCGCGGGTGGATTAATCGCCGGGCCTGGACTCATCGTGTCGGTATTGCCGGCCCTGTTCAGCAATATGGGCGGCATTGGCGTGGTAGTCGCATTCGCATTCTTCGCATTGATGACGATCGCCTCGCTCACCTCATCGATCTCCATGTTGGAAGTCCCTGTTGCCTTCAGCGTCGAGAGCAGGGGCATGTCCCGGCCGCGGGCGGCCATAGTGATCGGTGCGATAATCACAGTGATCTCGCTGGTCATCGTGTTCAATTTCGATCCGCTGTTCGATTGGGTGGTGAATTTCACGACAGAGAGAAGCCAGCCCTTACTCAGTCTTTTCATCTGTATCTTCGCCGCCTGGATCTGGCGCCGCAACGATATCCTCGAAGAGATTCGACAGGGTAGTCCGGAAGCAGAGCAGGGTATCTTCTGGAAGGTTTGGCCGTTCTATGTCAAGTTCATCTGTCCGCTAGCGATACTCGCCGTCTATTTTCAGTAGCCGTTCTTCAGATCGGTATGCTACCGTTAGGCGAATCCAGCATCCGACTCAGGAGAACTGCCATGCCAACGAATCCAGCGAACTCTCTCAGAAGTCCCAAACAGAAGCCCCTTAGCAGGCGACATTTTCTACAGCAGCTATCCCTGTTGTCGCTGGGTGTGGGCGTGTTACCGACGTTCGCCCTTGCGGCGCAAGGGGGTGTGGCCGACAGCGTCAAGGCGCTAACCTTCGATGTCTTCGGTACTGTTGTCGATTGGCGTGGCTCGATAATACGAGAAGGCCAGCTATTGGCAGCCAGGAAGGGCTACGACGTTGACTGGGCGCAGTTCGCAGATCGCTGGCGTTCTGGGTATGGCCCAGCGATGAATCGAGTACGTAGTGGTGAGCTGCCCTGGACCAAGATCGACGATCTGCATCGCATGATTCTGGATGAGCTGGTAGAGGAATATGGCCTGACGGGCATGAGTGAGGCGGAGTTGGTGCATTTCAATGAGGCCTGGCATAGGCTCTCGCCCTGGCCCGATACCGTGGCGGGCCTCAATAAACTCAAGACCAAGTACGTGATCACAACGCTCTCTAATGGCAATGTGTCGCTACTGACTCATATGGCGAAGAATGGCGGATTGCCCTGGGATGCGATCCTCTCGGCCGAGCTATCGGGGCACTACAAGCCAGACCCCGAGGCCTACCTGAAAGCCGCCGACCTGCTTAGCCTGCCGCCGGAGCAGGTCATGATGGTAGCCGCCCATCCCGGGGACTTGCGTGCTGCAGCGCGCACCGGCTTGAAGACCGCCTATGTTATCCGGCCACTCGAGCGTGGACCCGGACGTCCGGTGAATAGAAACCCCGATGGTGAGTTCGATTATACTGCGGAGGATTTTAATGATCTGGCGCGGCAGCTAGGGGCCTAGCCTTGGCGGAAATCAAACTCGAAGATGCGGTAAGGGTAGAAGTCGTCGCAAAATTACAGAAGTATTTTAGCGACGAGTTGCAGCAGGAGATCGGCAGCTTCGACGCTGAGTTTCTTCTGGACTTTTTCTCCAAGGAAGTGGGTGCCTACTACTACAATCAGGGACTCGCGGATGCGCTCGGCAGCTTCGAGCACAAGATGGAAGACCTGAGTGAGGTAATCTACGCGCTGCAGAAAGACACGGGCTAACTAATGCGCTAATCCTGCTTAGTCTTTAGCTACTCTCAGCGGCAGGCGAATAGAGAATCGGCTACCTTCATTCTTCTGCGACTCGAAGGAGATATCTCCGCCCAGCTTCTCTACCATGCGTTTGACAATGACCAGGCCGAGGCCGGTTCCCTCAGGGTCTTTCTCCGACACCTCGTCTTCTCGGGCAAACTCGCGAAACAAAATTTGTTGAAACTCCTCGCTCATGCCGCGACCGGTATCTTCGATCGATATCTCAATGCCCAGCCTGCGCTGGAAGTAGACCGCCTTGTAGGCGAGCAGGATGCTGCCTTCCTCTGTGTATTTGATGGCGTTGGTGATGAGGTTGATCAGGATGTGCTGCAGCCTCGATTTGTCTGTCTGCACCAAGAGCTTGGTCGAGGAGAAGTCGCTATTTAATACCAGGCCTTTCTCCATCACCGACGGCGACATCTGTTCCTTGATCTCGCCCAGGAACTGCGACATCTCCACCAGCTCGAATTCCGGCTCGAAGCTCTCAGATTCGAGTTCCGCCATCTCCAATAGGTCGTTGATAAGATTGTGTAGATGATCGCTCTGTTTGATGACTGTCGTCATATGCTGTCGCGTAGCGTCGTCCAGGCTGTCCGATTGTGTGGCCATTAGTCGCTTCGAGTTAGCCAGGATGAGGTGCACGGGGGTGAGAAACTCTCTCGATACGTTCTTCAGGAAATCCGCCTTAGCCTTCGTCTCCAGGCGGGCGTCGCTCAACTCGTCGCTCTTGGATCTAATGAGCTCGGCCATGGACAGTAGTAGGAAAACTCCGGCCAGAATCACGAAGAGTTTTCCTATAAATGGAGACGAAGCTGCTCGCTCGAAGAGATCGAATTTATAAAGCAGCATGGAACTATAGGCCAGGATGATCAGAACCCAGGAAGTTACGAGGTAGGTCGCGGCCTTGGAGCCTTGAATCGCCGTAATCGATGCCATGATCAAGACTACCAAAGCGCCTAGTAGGCCGATAATCATCAAGGGGACTACCGTGTCGCTACTGATCTGATCGAAGGGGATGATCAGATAGTAGAGGCCGAGCGGGAACATAGCATAGGTTAGGAAGCGCAAGACGATATTGACGGAGTCACGATACCGGTTCTCGAAATGCAAAGAGCGACCAACCAGGCACAGACTCGCTACGAGGGCGCAGGCGGCTACCAGGGAGATACGTGTATTGGCAGCGGCGCTCTCCGGCCAGATCCATATCCTGCCGAGACCGGTTTGCGTCAGTAGAAATATGCCGCCGCCGCCGAAGAACAGGGCCACGCCGAAGAACATCATGTCGCGGCTGTAGCCAAACAAGATCACGGAGATGCTGAAGCTGAGCAAGAACATCAGAACCAGCGCCCCATTAAATGCCAGCTCGCTCTGCTGGCTCTCAGCTAACAAAGAAGCTGTACTGAGTGTGAGTGGTATCTCAACGCCCGCTGAGGAGACGGCACGAAATATGATCTTGTTGTACTGACCCGCATCGGCAATCTCAAACGGCACTACCGGGATTCTATAGGGAAAGTCCAGTTCGGAAAGGGGTATGGTGTCTCCTGTGATGGAGGTGCGTACGACCTCATCGTCGTTCAGGAAATAGAATTCAACCCGGTCGGTCACCGGCGTATCCAGCACGAGGACGAGGTCTTCATCGAGCATATTCTCGCCGCTCAGTACTATGGAGAACCAATGTGCTGAATTGCTTAGCCCGAGTGTAGGTATCGATTGAGTGGAGCGCTGCCAGGGTATCGAATCGGCAGTCATCTGTTCGATAGTATAGCTACGATCCGGATCTTCGAAGTAATCCAGGTAGGGGCCTAGATTCACCGGTAGTTGATTCTGCGTGATATTCAGTTCTGCCGCTACGCCATGGGATGGGAGCAAGACCAGGAGGGTCACGGCAAGCAGCAGGCTGTGGAGCAGAGTTGCCCTCGATAGGGAATTTGTCGGCAGTTGAATCAAGAATAGTACTCTATTAGTTCGATAGGCGTCTTAGTGCACGATGCGACTCATTATATGATAAGCCCTAGGGCTATAAGGGTAAGAACTGGCAGTTCTTGGGCAAAATTCGGCAAATGTTGAACGAAATGCGCAGGTCTGGAAGGCAGATTTCGAAGCTCCTTACATTAGCGGGAGGGATACAGGCTGGGAGAGAGCAGTCCCAAGCCTTAGGCAACTCGTGGTTTTTCCGCCATTGGGCGCCGGCTTAGCCGAAGCAGGAGTGCGCTGAGCTCATCCCAGGGATTGGCCTGATGCATGCCCTTTATGCTCTGGTCGATCAGGCGGCTATGGTCTAGCAATCTCCAGATCGTCGCCGTGTCTAGCCGAGACAATGCTGCCGATACTGCCTGTTTGCGGTTGAACCAGACCCTCGCCGATTGAATGATGGCGTTGACGCCCTGACCCTGCTGCTTCTTCTCGAGCATAGGTAGAAGCGAGCGTAGCTCGCGGCAGATAGCGGCGAGAATGACTAGGGGGTATATACCCTCGCTACGCAGTCCCTCGAGCATTTTCTGTGCGCGCGCGACGTCTCCAAGCAGGGCGCAATCGACCAGTTGATAAACGTTATAGCGAGAACTGTCTGCCACCACTTGCATGACAGTCTTCGCATCGAGTCGTATGGGTCCCTCGGCGTTTTCGCTGGCGAGCAGCTTTAGTTTCTCGATCTCCTGCACAGCGGCGAGTAGGTTCCCCTCGACTTTGTCAACGAGCAGCTGGACAGCTTCGGCATCGGCTTGGATACCCTCGCGCAGCAATCGTTGCTCCAGCCAGGAACCGAGATTGTCGCGGCCGATTGGCCAGATTTGAATGAGGGCGCCTTGTTTCTCGATCTCGGAGAACCACTTCGTCTTGAGGGTCCCCGCGTCGAGTTTGGGGCCGCTGATCAGGATCAGATAGTCTGGATTGATGTCCTCCAGATAATGCTGAACCGCCTTCTTGCCAGCGTCGTCAAGCTTCGCCCCCGAGAGCCGCAGTTCGATGATTTTTTGATCGGAGAAAAGTGAGAGATTTCCGGTCGACTGGGAGAACTGCCCCCAGTCGAAACTTTTGTCAACGTTGAATACTTCTCGCTCCGCGAAGCCTTTCTCGCGGTAGTGGCTGCGTATCCGGTCGCCAGCCTCTTGCATCAGCAGAGGTTCGTCGCCGCTAAGCCAGTAGAGGGGAATCTCATTGCCTTCAAGTGTGCGAGCGAGCTGTTCGGGTTTGATCTTCATAAGCCGTCGCTAAGCCTAGACCGGTTCTGTGGCGGAGAGTCGACGCATCAATTGATTGATGAGGTCTCGACGCATCTCGCCCGAGATGATCTCGGCTTCTTCCTGATTGCCGCTGATATTTTCGATATCCTGGAAATAGACTCTCTCCACGAACAGCGTCTCGGGCTCCATGAGAGTCTGCCCTCCTAGCTGCAATGCGGCGACCACCGAGAGTCGCAGTTCGATCTGAGCGGCTCGGGCTCGCGGATTGATGGTCACCGGACGCGTGATGAGCTGCTCGCTGACGATGCCAAGAAGGGGAATGTCCGGATCTGCACCCATCTCGTCGACTACGGTGACGTCTACATCGGCGCTCTCCAGGCTGCGTCTAAGCAGGCGAGAGAAGTCGCTGTTCGGCTGTTCGCTGTAGAACTGCAGGCTGGTAAAGTTGGCCGAGAGCATGTCGCTCCCCCGCAGTGCGAAGCCGCAATTGCTCAGAGCTAGCATGAGGATCGAGAGCGTTAGAATTCGAGTTGCTAGCATTAATTGTCCTAAATCAATTCACCACGATGTTGACTAGCCGACCGGGAACCACGATGACTTTTCTCACAGTGCCATCGGCAGTGAAGCGCTTAACCGCTTCGTTCTCGAGCGCTAATTGTTCGAGCTGATCTTTCGGCGTTTCCTTCGCGACCTCGATGTTGTCGCGCACCTTGCCGTTTACCTGTAGAACGATTGTGATAGAACTTTCGGTCAGTGCCGCGGCATCCACGACAGGCCAGGACGCGTTCATCACCGCGCCCTCGTGGCCTAGGTGCTGCCAGAGTACGTGACAGAAATGCGGCACGATTGGCGCTAGCATCAAGATAGCCGTCTCTAGCGACTCCTGAATCACCAAGCGGTCGTTCTCGTCCTTGGCGCTGTCGTTGAATTTGGTTACCGCATTCAATAGCTCCATGGTCGCCGCAATGGCGGTGTTGAATGTGTGTCGCCTGCCATAGTCGTCCGTTACCTTCTCCAGCGTCTGATGGGTTTTACGGCGCAGCTGTGTCTGTTCCTCGCTGAGATTCAGGCTGGAAAAATCTGGCAGCGGCAGAGCCTCGTGATTCGCGACGAGCTTCCACAGCCGTTTCAGGAATCGGTAGCTGCCTTCCACGCCACTATCGGACCATTCCAGAGATTGGTCGGGGGGCGAGGCGAACATCGTGAACATGCGCACGGTGTCGGCGCCGTATTTCTCAATCAGCGACAGCGGGTCAACCGTATTACCCTTCGACTTCGACATCTTGCTGCCGTCTTTCAATACCATGCCCTGGGTCAGCAGATGAGTGAAGGGTTCATCCGAATTCACCAGCCCCTCATTGCGCATCAGTTTGTGGAAGAACCGCGCGTACAGCAGGTGAAGGATGGCGTGTTCGATGCCGCCGATGTATTGGTCGACCGGGAGCCAGTAGTCGGCACGTTCATCCAGCATGCCATCGTCCTGGTCGCGACTCGCGTAGCGTGCGTAGTACCAGGATGACTCCATGAAGGTATCGAAGGTGTCTGTCTCGCGGCGAGCTGGAGACTTACATTTCGGACACTCGACCTCGACGAACTCCTTGAGCTTGCCCAGTGGTGAACCGCTGGCGTCTATCTCAATATCTACCGGCAATAACACGGGCAGGTCTTCATCCGGCACCGCCACGGACCCGCAGCTGTCGCAGTTGATTATGGGAATCGGAGCACCCCAATAGCGTTGACGGGATACGCCCCAGTCGCGCAGGCGGAAGTTCACTTTCTGCTCGCCCAGATTGCGATCGCGCAGATGTTTCTCGATGGCGGCGAAGGCCGCATCGAAATCGAGGCCATCGAATTCGCCAGAGTTGATTAGATTGCCTCGTGCTACGAAGGCCTCCTCGTTCAGGTCGCAGGCTTCCTCCTCGCCGGCAGGGGCGATGACCTGCTTGATCGGGAGTTGATACTTCTGCGCGAATTCCCAGTCTCTCTGATCGTGCGCAGGCACCGACATCACGGCACCGGAGCCGTAGCTCATCAACACGAAGTTGGCCAGGAAGATCGGCAGCTCTTCGCCGCTAATCGGATGGATTGCCTTCAGGCCCGTATCGATGCCCGTCTTCTCCATGGTCGCCATATCGGCCTCGGCCACCTTGGTATTGTTCTGCTGCTCTATGTATTCGGCAATCGATGGATTGGATTCGCCAGCCTTGCAGGCGAGAGGGTGCTGCACAGCGAGGGCCAGATAGGTCACGCCCATCAGAGTGTCTGGCCGGGTGGTATAGACGCTTAGCTTGCGCAGCGACTCATCACTCTCACCCGCTACTTGGAAGTCCAGCTCGACGCCCTCGGAGCGGCCTATCCAGTTCGCCTGCATGGTGCGCACTTTCTCGGGCCAGCCATCCAGGTCCTCAAGATCGTCCAGCAGTTCCTGTGCGAAATCGGTGATCTTGATAAACCACTGGGGTATCTCGCGGCGCTCGACCACCGCGCCAGAGCGCCAGCCTCGGCCATCGACAACCTGCTCGTTGGCAAGCACGGTCTGATCCACGGGGTCCCAGTTGACCTCCGATGATTTCTTATAGACCAGGCCCTTCTCGAACAGGCGGGTGAAGAACCACTGCTCCCAGCGATAGTAGTCGGGATGACAGGTCGCGATCTCACGGCTCCAATCATAGGCATAGCCCAATCGCTGCAGCTGTTCGCGCATATAGTCGATATTGCTATAGGTCCATTTCGCCGGAGGCACGGCATTCTGAATCGCCGCGTTTTCCGCAGGCAGCCCGAATGCGTCCCAGCCCATGGGTTGCAGCACGTTCTTGCCCAGCATGCGCTGATAGCGCGAGATCGCATCGCCTATGGAGTAGTTTCTCACATGCCCCATATGCAAGTGCCCGCTCGGATAGGGAAACATAGAGAGGCAGTAATACTTTTCCAGAGATTTGTCTTCGCTTACTTTGAAGCTGTCGTGTTCTTGCCAAAAGCTTTGCGCGGCGGCTTCAACCGCCTGCGGGGGATAGTGTGGGTCGATGCTGCTCATCTGCTCTCTAACTATGTGAATTAACTGAATTTATTTAGTTTGTTATGAGGCCTGCAAGCATACCCCAGACCGCCGCTAACAGGTAGAGGCGGGGACGAAAAAACTGCAGTGACTCGCTTAGTCCTGCTCGGTCTGGGGGAGTGAGGTGACCTTGATCAATTTAATCTGCCGGCTGTCGGCATTCAGGATTGTGAAGAGGAAGGAGCCGATGGTGATCGTCTCTCCGCGTTCTGGGATATGCCCGAACTTCTGCAGTACGAGGCCTCCCACGGTGGTGAATTCCTGGTCGCTAAAGCCCGTGGTGAAATACTCGTTAAACTCGTCGACGGGGGTGAGCGCCTTCACTATGTGATTCTCTTCGTCGAACTTCTTGATGTAGCTATCATCGTCGACATCGTATTCATCCTCGATCTCGCCGACGATCTGTTCCAGTACATCCTCGATGGTCACGGCGCCACAGACACTACCGTACTCGTCGATGACGATCGCCATGTGCTGCCGTGTCTCGCGGAACTCGCGCAGCAGGACGTTGAGGCGCTTGCTCTCGGGGACGAAGGTAGCAGGGCGAATCACATCCTTAATTCTAAACTTGTCGGAGGCCGAGTTCAGCGCCAGCGGGAGCAAGTCCTTCGCCAGAAGAATGCCCAGCACATTGTCAACGTTATCGCCGATAACCGGGAATCTCGAGTGAGAGGCCTTGGTTATAAGCTCGACGATCTCTACAGCAGCTAAGTCTGCCGGAACGGTGACCACTTGGGAGCGAGGGATCATGATGTCGCGGACCTGCATGCTGGACACCTGCAGGGCACCTTCGATGATGCTGAGCGCGTCGGCATCTAGAACCTGATCCTGCTCGGCATTTCTAACCAGTTCGAGTAGGCTTTTCGTGTCAGTCGGCTCATCGGAAAACACTTGAGCGATTTTATCGATCCAGGACTTGGGTCTTGGATCGAGACTAGATTCTTCGTCGGTCATTGTCTCTTTCTCTATCATTCACTTGAGTAGGCCCGGTCGCTGATATGACCTAGGGCAGTAAGTACTCGATAATCACACTATCAAATACGGGTTGGGTATTCCAAGCCTTTCCAAGGCATTAACCTCCAGGCTCTCCATCTCGCGGGCGCTAGCGTCCGTGTCGTGTTCATACTCGAGCAAGTGCAGCAGGCCGTGCACGATCAGGTGCGCCCAGTGTGCGGCTAGCGTCTTTGCTTGCTCGGCCGCCTCGCGTTCAACCACCTCGGCGCAGATCACGATATCGCCCAGTGGGAAGGGCTCTATTTGCTTTTGCAATGCCTCTGGAAATTGAGCCGGGAAGGAGAGCACATTGGTCGCGCTGTCCTTGCCGCGATAGTCTCGGTTTAAGGACTGCGAGCTCTCGGCGTTTACAAAGCTCAGGCTAATGCTGCAGTGGCGATCCTTGCCCGCCGATTGCAGCCCACTGCCTATCCAGTCTTCGCATTGTTCCTGGGTAGGCACCCAGTGGTTTTCACAGCCATTGCTAATTTCAACTTTCGCGTTCATTAGCCTGTGCGGAGTCTTTGCTGGCAAGTGTCGATACCGAGCTGCGATCGAATTCGTCGTAAGCCTCGACGATCTTCTGCACGAGGCGGTGACGCACTACATCCTTGGCGTCGAAGTAGGTGAATCCAATTTCCTTGATGCCCGCCAGGACCTTGCTCACGTGCACGAGCCCAGAGCGCGTGCCCTTCGGCAGGTCGATCTGGGTAACGTCGCCGGTAATCACAGCGGTAGAGCCGAAGCCGATACGGGTGAGAAACATCTTCATCTGAGAGCTGGTGGTGTTCTGGCTCTCATCCAGGATGATGAAAGAGTTGTTTAGCGTCCTGCCGCGCATATACGCCAATGGCGCCACTTCGATCACATTCTTCTCGATGAGCCGGGCGACCTTCTCAAAGCCTAGCATCTCATAGAGCGCGTCATAGAGCGGGCGCAGATAGGGGTCGATCTTCTGTGCCAGATCGCCGGGTAAAAAGCCCAGTTTTTCTCCGGCTTCTACAGCGGGGCGTACCAGCAAGACGCGATTCACCTCTTCTCGTAGCAGGGCCTCCACCGCACAGGCCACTGCGAGGTAGGTCTTGCCGGTGCCAGCCGGACCGATACCGAAATTGATATCGTGCTGCTGGATGCTGCGCACATACTCGCACTGGTGCTTGCCGCGTGGCTTAACCGAAGACTTGGGTGTCTTAATGAAGAGCTGATCGATGTCGCTTCCCGCCGCGTCGGCGTCGGAGGGCATGGCCTCTCTGAGTGCGAGATGCACCATGCTGGGACTTAATACATCGCCCTGAGCGGTCGCCTGGTAGAGAGTCTCGAGAATATGGCCGCCATCGGAGATCGCCGCCTCGCTGCCCGATAACTGGAATACGTTACCGCGCTGTTGGATGTTCAGCGTGAGCGAGGTCTCTATCTGGTGTATATGTTCGTTCAGGCGCCCGCATAGATTGGAGAGGCGCTGGGCGTTGTCTGGCATCAGAGTCAAACTGAGGGTATGGGTTGTCATGCAGCTGCGGGCTACCTCACGGGTGAAAATAGTTGAAAATTCAGTATAGCAAGCAATCGAGCTATCTCAAGTTGCTAAATGCGCCCGAGTAGAGAGTTGGGCAGGGCGTCGGTGATTTCGCAGTCTACGAAGTTGCCGATCAGGGCCTGATCGGCGCTAGTGAAATTCACCACGCGATTATTTTCCGTCCTGCCCTGTAAATCACCCGCATGCTTCTTCGATTGACCGGTAACCAGGACGCGCTGCTTGCTACCGACCATGGCCGCGCTAATCGCATTCGCCTGTTTGACGATCTGCGATTGCAGAGTAGCAAGCCGGTGCTTCTTTTCCTGCTCGGGCACTAGGTCTTTTATCTCAGCAGCCGGCGTGCCGGGTCTTGCGCTGTAGATGAAACTGAATGAGGTGTCGAAACCGATCTCCATGATGAGCTTCATCGTATCCTCGAAATCGGCGTTGGTCTCGCCGGGGAAGCCCACGATGAAATCCGAGGACATGCTTATATTGGGTCGTTTCGCCTTGATCTTGCGGATTATCGATTTGTATTCCAGCGCGGTATGGCCGCGTTTCATTGCCGCGAGAATGCGATCCGAACCGCTCTGCACGGGCAGGTGCAGGTGATCCACCAGCTCCGGTACTTGGCCGTAGACATCGATGAGGGCGCTCGAGAATTCGATAGGGTGCGAAGTTGTGAAGCGTATGCGCTCGATGCCGTCTATGCTGGAGATATACTGAATCAGGGTCGCTAGGTCCACGAGACTTCCCTCGTGACTCAGGCCGCGGTACGCATTCACATTCTGCCCCAAGAGATTGATCTCCCGAACACCCTGCTCGGCCAGATGCACGGCCTCGGCGAGTACGTCGTCCAGTGGGCGGCTAACCTCTTCGCCGCGGGTATAGGGCACGACGCAGAAGCTGCAGTATTTACTGCAGCCTTCCATGATAGTCAGGAAGGCTTGGCATGAACTGGCGTCCGGCTGCGGCAGGTGGTCGAATTTTTCGATCTCCGGGAAGCTGATATCAACCACAGGCTGCCCTTGACCACTGGCGTCGAGCATCTGAGGCAGTTTGTGCAGTGTCTGTGGTCCGAATACGACGTCCACATAGGGTGCACGCTTGCCGATTGCGGCGCCTTCCTGGCTGGCTACGCAGCCACCTACGGCGATCTTCACATGGGGCTTGCCTTCCTTCAGGCTGCGCCAGCGACCCAGCTGGTGGAAGACCTTCTCCTGCGCCTTCTCCCGAATAGAGCAGGTATTCAGCAGCAATAGATCGGCCTCGGCGGGGTCGTCGACCAGCACCGCACCCTGTGACTCTTTCAACAGGTCTAGCATACGATCCGAGTCGTATTCATTCATCTGGCAGCCATGGGTCTTGATGAAGACTTTCTTCGTCTGCTGCGCTGGGGCGTCCAGTGTTTCCGGTGCCATTTCGATCTGTTCAGTTTTCACGGATAAGTGGGTATCGAGCTAGTTTCAAAAGGGGGCGAATTATAACAGCAAAAATCGGCAGTACTTAACCGCGAATTGACGCATAATGGCTTGAATATTAGGGTTTCAGCCTGATATTAGGCCTATGCGCGGTACCAGACGCTAGGCTAGCCTTTTCGAATTGCTGCTTCTGGCTTTCCGCGGTCATCGCGTACAGATGCTAAGAGATTGATATAAATGGGAATTCCTTCAGAAATATACAAGATTACCTTCCTCAACAAGGGCAAGGTGTATGAAGTCTTCGTGAAACAGGTGTATCAGAGCGATCTTTATGGCTTTGTCGAGATCGAAGACTATGTATTCGATGAGCGTTCGCAGGTCGTGGTTGATCCCTCTGAGGAAAGGCTGAAGGCCGAGTTCAATGGCGTGAAGCGCAGCTTCATCCCAATTCAGGCGATTATTCGCATCGATGAAGTCGAGAAGGGTGGGGTCAGCAAGATCTCCAGCGGGGACAACGTGTCGCCGTTCCCAGTCTCCATCGTGGGCAGCAAGGTAGATCGTAAAGATTCTTGATGCCGATCGGACGACAATGCGCCGCTGGACGTCTCAATCCAAGCGCAGCAGTTCCTGACTAGATGGAATCTTCTAGCCACCCCTATGCCGAGCTGTCACCCGTAACCGTGCTCGAGGCGGTAGAGAGCCTCGGCTTCGAAACCGACGCCCGCATCTTTGCCCTTAACAGCTATGAGAATCGCGTCTATCAGGTGGGACTCGATGAAGGTCCCTCGCTAATCGTGAAATTCTATCGGCCTGAGCGCTGGAGTAGTGCGCAGATACTCGAAGAGCACAGCTATACCCGCGAACTGGCCGATCTGGAAATTCCCGTAGTACCGCCCAAAGAATTCGCGAACAAGGAGACACTGCTTCGTTTCGGTGACTTTCAGTTTGCGGTGTTCGAACAGTTCCTGGGGCGACCGCCCGAGTTAGACAATCTCGACAATCTCTTAGTCATGGGTCGATTCGTCGGGCGCATTCACGCGGTGGGTGCGCTGCATAGATTCGAGCACCGCGTCGAACTCACCGTCGAGCGCTTCGCGGTCCAGAGCAGGCAGTTCCTGCTCGAGAATGATTTTCTGCCAGTTGACCTGAGACCTGCCTACGAGACCCTCAGCGGCGACCTGATCGCTAAGATCGAAGACAGATTCAACTCACATGGCGATGTGAAGACGCTGCGTATTCACGGCGACTGCCACCCGGGCAACGTATTGTGGAAAGACGAGACTCCCAACTTCGTCGACTTCGATGACACGATGACGGGGCCTGCGATTCAAGACCTGTGGATGATGCTTTCTGGAGAGCGTGACCAGCGCCAGTCGCAACTATTGGAGCTAGTCGAAGGCTATAACGAGTTTCACGACTTTCGCGCCTCCGAACTAGAACTGGTGGAGTCGATGCGTACTCTCAGGTTGATGCACTACAGCGCCTGGCTGGCGCGACGCTGGCAAGACCCCGCCTTCCCGATGAGCTTCCCCTGGTTCAATACCGAGCGTTATTGGGCTGAGCACATACTCGAGCTGCGCGAACAGCTCTTTCTGCTTGATGAGCCGGCCCTGCGTCTGATCTAGCCCTGCTCACTTAGACCGCTACTCTCCACCTTGGCGTGGCTATCTACCCAGACATGGGGCAGCCCGGACTCGAGCAGCCAGTCCTTCGCCGCCTGTTCTTCTTTCAGCATCGCGATGGTTGCCACAGAACCCGCCACGGTGCACAGACTGGCTGCAACGCTAACGGCCCTCAGTCCTGAAGAGGGCCAACCGGTCATCGGATTGAGGATGTGGCTGTAGCGTTTGCCTTCATGTAAGAAGCAGCGCTCATAGTCGCCACTGCTGGCAAGGCCACCGGCACTGAGCGCAATGCCTGCAATCACGTCTTGCGGATGCTCTGGGCCCTGGATGCCAACAGGCCAGGGACGATCGTCGGGCCGCAATCCTATTACACTGAAGTCGCCACCCAGATTCACCAAGCCTGCATCCACACCCAGCTCGCGCGCCAGGCGAGCGACAGAATCGGCGGCGTATTCCTTGACTATGCCGCCGAAGTCGATCTGCATACCTTGCGGTAAATGCAGGCACGAGTCCTGCCAGGCTAGTCGGTCAAAGCCGACGCGAGTGAGAGCTTCCTCGATTTGTTCTTGTGAAGGGACCTTGGCCTGTTTGAAATCCCAGAGTGTATTTAGCACGCCGGCGGTGATATCGAACAGACCGTCGCTGGTTTCAAAACAACTCTTTGCGTGCTCTAGCAGGGAAACGGTCTCGGTATCGATAGCAAGCCCCTTAGCATTCCCCGCAGCGAGATTAATCTGGCTCAGAAGACTCTCAGATTTAAAGCGTGAGTATTTTGCTTCCAGCCGTGCTACCTCGCTCGATAGCTTTCGCGCTAGCTGTTTGCCATGAACGCGCGACGCATCGAAGAGCTGAATCTCGCAGAAACTCCCCATGGCCTTGAATGTAAAGCGCGTTAGTTTAGGTTCCATCTCGGCGGGCTTTCGATGTGGATAGTTTGCGGCGCTAGAAGCTATATTCGATGCCAAGCGAAATGCGATTGTAGCTAACCAGAGCGGTGCTCGGCTGAGAGACTGCATAGGCAGAGTATTTCTCGTTGGCCACATAGCGCTCCGCCGTGAAGATCGCCCTGTAGGAACCGATGTCGGCGATCAGGCTTAGGCCACCGCTTATAGCGCCGAAGGCGGCGAGTCTATAATCGCTGGATTGAAACTCATTCAATGGTTTCAGAATATCATCGACGTTGGTGAAGAAATCGGCGGCGGATTGGCTGTAGTAGCGAAGGGCTGGCACCAGTTGCAGGCGCGTCCCGATGTTTTGATGCCAGGCAAGCTCGCCTGTGTGCGAGCTGATGCCGAAGTCGTCGTGGTAGTAGCGGTAGTTCACATGCAGAGCCGCATCGGCTCCGACGAAGAATCGCCGGTAGGCAGTGCTAAGCGCTAGTTGAGTCTTCTCATCCGGCCGGCTGTCACGGAGCTTATAGGGATCGCTCAGGAAACCACTCTGCTCGGTGACGCTGAAGGCGACCTGAAAACTGGATACTTGATTGATTATCTGACTCAGCGACACGTACGCGGAGTCGCTCTTTTTGTTCTCGTTCTCGACACGATTGAACAGCAGGGCGTCAGTGGGGAAGATATCGTCCGAAGCGTGACTGAAGCCCGCCGAGAGGGTGGTAAGTTCGTTGTTGAAGTCGCGCTCTGCATTGATGCCGAAGTAGACAGAGCGGTAGTCGTCTTCCTCCGAATAGCCGATGTTGCCGGCGACGCTGCCGCTATCGAGATAGTAACGGCTACCTATGCTGATCTCCCTGCGCTGGTCGCGAATGCCGCTGGCGCCGCTAAGGTTGACGATAGGCTCCCCGTCGAGGCCACGACTGGTAAACCAGGGCGAGGCGCCACTGAGAGACTCGTAGTTCGCATCTACTTGCAGCGACATATTGCGACTGATAGGTGAAACTAACTGAAACTGGTGCACGTCGATATCGTAGCGTTCCAGCTCACCGAAGGGCGCCTCCGAGCGCGATAGGTCGTCTTCCTGATAGTTCGATAGCTTGTAGGAGGCCGTGCTCTGTGTCGGAGGGGCAGCGGCGAGCGCTATGCCGGGCAGGGCCAAGGCGGTGCTGGACAGGGCGAGGATGTTGCGGGATGCACTACTCTTCATGGCGGGCGAGGCGGCTAGTTACAGCCACAGCCTCCACCTGCCGCACTGTTGCCGCCGGAAGAGGCTTCCTTGCTGAAGAAGATATGGTCGTTGAGGGCGCTCTCCAGCACATCCGGGTCCCAGGCCATTTCGTCTCTGGCGAGATAGCCTCGTTCCCAGGCGCGCACCTCCATGCAGGCATTGAGTAGCAGTGCGGATAGGGCCAAAAGTAAGACTGTGCGCAGCGCTCGCATAGTAAATCCTCTCCCGGCGATTCCGCTGTCGTTAGTTAGCTGCTAACGAGGCCTGAATCGCTTCTTCGATGATCTCGATATCGCCTGACCGAAAACCCATATGCACCAGTGTCACCGTGCCATCGGGCTCGATAAGATACGATGTGGGCATGCCGATCACCTCGAACAGTTCGGCCGCCTCGCCGTCCGGGTCGGCCGGAATCAGAAAATCCAATGGAGTGTCTTCTAGGAAATCCAAGCCGTCTTCGATGGGATTGTCCACGTTTATCGCGACGATCTCCAAGCCCTGATCTTTGTACTTGTGATAGAGATCATTATAAAGCGGCAAAGATGTCAGACAGGGAGCGCACCAGGATGCCCAGAAATCTACATAGACGGTCTTTCCCTCCAGGCTCGCCGTGCTGATGGCGGCTTGGTCGGCGTAGATGGAGGGCAGGTCAAATACGGGTGCCTGCTCGCCTTCTTCTACGGCGAGGGCGCTTGTGCTCATCGCGCCGACGGCTAACAGCGCCAAGGCCTGTGATTTCTTTATAAATTTCATGTTGTTACCTTATTAATGTCTAGGGGCTTCGCGCAGATTCTACGCAATTATCGGAATTTGTGCCCAGCGATTCTGCCAGAATCTCGCGGATTTCGATAGCCACATACAGCAGTGACCTGAGCAGGTGCTACTTTATTGCAAGCTAAAGAGCAGGCTGAAAAGTCTGGCCCCAGTAAGAAAACGCAGCCGAGGCGATTACGTTTACCCGCTCGCTATCGCGCGCCCAATGCGACGAGCTAGATTGGCAGAGGGTGAGGCTGCGCGAGATTCCGTAGCAGATGCTGCCAGCGACGCTTCTGCGCTTTGAGCCGATACTGCATTTCGCGGTAGCCGTGCTTGAGTTGCAATTGTTCGAGTGAGTTGTCGAGTGAGTTTAGACTCTCTTGCAGCTGTTTTCCCTTCGCTTCGTACCAAGCTTGTCGATGCTCGGTCCATAGCTGCAGAGTATGCAAGAGCTGTTGATATTCGGACTCCAGGCGAAGTCGCCAGTTTTCGGGGATATCGAAGCGCTCACATTTCTCCGTCGCTTGGCGGTATTGCATGTCTAGCCTTGCCTTTTCGATCTTGGCGGGGTTACAGCGTTTCAGGTCGCTAGTAAGGCCGGCTAGTGAGAGCAGACTGATCATCCATTTCGTTGGGTCGTATTGCCACCATTTGATGCCGTTCCGATAGTCCCACTGAAACGTGTGATGATAGTTATGATATCCCTCGCCATAGGTGAAGAATGCAAGCCAATTATTGTCTCTGGCCGAGCTGTTCTCGCTATAGGGTTGCCTACCCCACATATGCGCTATGGAATTTATTAGGTAGGTAACGTGTTGGCTGAGCACGAGTCGCAGCAAGCCGCCGAGAAGAATACCCGCAATAATATCGCCGTGGATATAACCCAAGAAGGCGGGAAGTCCAATATTCATTAATAGCAGAAGACTCAGATAGTGCTTCTTCTGCCAGACCACGATGGGGTCTTGCAGCAGATCCTTCACGTTCGAGTAATCTTCTTTGCCGCTGTCGTAATTGCGCACGATCCAGCCGATATGAGAGAACCAGAAGCCACGACCCGCGGAATAGGGGTCGCGATCATTGTTGTCTACGTATTGGTGGTGGCGACGGTGGCCTGAGGCCCAGGTGAGTATGTCATTCTGCAATGCGCAGGCACCGCCGAGGCTGAACAGAAATCGAATAATCGGATGGGCCTTGTAGGTTTTGTGGGACCAGAGTCGATGATAGCCCGCGGTGATCGACATGCCGCAGAATCCCATGAGTAGGAGGAAGACCACCCATTCATAGAGATCGTAGCCGTAGAAATAGCCGTATGCCGGTACCAGAGTCACCGCAAAGAGGGGCGTCAGGGTGAACAGCAACATATTCGTCCAGTTGATGGGGGGTTTAACCATTTTTCTGATCCTGCGCAATTCGGTGGAGTAGACTGCTCGGAGCTATGGTAAAACAAGTTTCCGCAGAAGTCCCAGTCAGAGATGAAAGTTATTTCAGTAGATTGGGCGTACTATTAGCGAAATTGGTGGGGACTGTCACCGAATCGGCCTTCCCGGCGAGTGGTGCGCTAGGCTGGGGCATATAATGTGAGGAAGCAGCATGGATGAAAAACTAATCGAACTGGAAACCAAGTTCAGCTATCAGGAGGATCTGCTAGCCGATCTAAATGAGATCGTAGTGAAGCAGCAGCGCCAGCTCGACGAGCTGCTAAGAGAGATGGCGGCTTTAAAGGATCAGCTCAATGAGGCGATCGAGCGCGGCCCAGCTCAAGCAGTGGGGGAGCAGGACGAGAAGCCTCCCCACTACTAGCTGCAGTCATTGGAACTGCTCGTTAGCGCGCAACCGCCACGTCGTCGGCCTGCAAACCTTTCTCTCCCTCGGTAACTTCGAACTCCACCCGCTGACCATCGCGCAGGACTCGATGCCCGTCGCCTCGTATCGAGCGAAAGTGTACGAATACGTCATCGCCGCTATCGCGGGTGATAAAGCCGAAGCCCTTGTTCGCATTGAACCATTTTACGCTTCCCTTCTCTCGCGACGATTGCGATCCCTGATCGTAAGATTCGTAATCGCCTGCGTTAGAGCCGGCACTCGCCCAAGAAGTGCCTATCAGGAGCGCGGTGAATAGAGAGAGTGCGGTGAGTGGTAGGTTTGATATATTGAGTGAAAATTCCTGCGCGCTTAGAAGAAAGAGCGGAATGCAGGCGAGTGCGGTTATGACGAGTGAAATTAAAAGTGGTTTCTTGAACATGTTCATACTCTTATTGGTTTTATAGTAAATGCTAATTGATATCCGTGAAGACAACTGAGAATTCTCAGATTCCTCCTCTATGGATTGCAAGCGCTTTTAGCTTCGAGCTGGCTGGATAACCGTACAGAGTCAGCTATCGCTTCCTGCCATATCTGGGCTAATAAAATACACTACTGCCGAGATTAATTAAACTGTCTGGAAACAGCCCCAAGTGGCGGAAATTCCCAGTGATTTCTTCAGCTTCGATTCAGCTTGTACTTGCTAAATTGGCATCCAAGCTTGGGAAAGGCGTGATTGCAGGCGTTTTCTCTCAGGGTTTTGATAATGAGGCTGCGGAGAGTGAGGCTAGCATGAACACTAAACTAACAGGCACGATTGCAGTGGTAGGGCTAATATCCAGCCAGGCAATGGCAGAAACCAGCTTTCAGACTGCACCCGTGGTAGAGTCCCGCGCGATCTATGAAGTGGTCGAGATCTCTACACCTCAGGAGCAATGCTGGGAGGAGGAGACTGTCGTAGACAGCTACGGCAGCCGCAGCACTTCCAAGACGCCGCTAATAGTGAGTACTATACTTGGCGGTGCGATCGGCAACGCGGTGGGGCACAACAAGTCGAATCAGCGCGTCGGAGCGGTGCTCGGGGCTATGTTGGGGCACTCTATAGGACGTGATATTATGCGTCGCAATGAGCGCCCTAGCAGTCGTGAATACCAGACCGTGCAGCGCTGTGAGACTGTATATCAACAGCATGAAGAAGAAAGATTGGTAGGCTATCAGGTCACCTATCTTTACAATGGCGAAGAGTATTCCGTCAGGACTAATTCTGATCCCGGCGAAGAGATCCGGGTCCGAGTCAGTATCCAGCCGATACTCTAGCCGGATCGAGAGCGGGGCGATGCGATTCGCAAAGGGTGAGAGTTATTTTGAAGAAGACACCGACAATCTGTTTGTTCGCGATATCACTCCTCGGGGTGATATCGCTCGCCCATGCTCAAGATGCTCCCATTCAGCCCATCCAGATCGATATCAATCGCGGCGATAATGCCGCGCCGAATGGCCAGGTAAATACTCAGGTGAGTCAGCGGCAGGCAGTCGAGATTGCCCGACAACGCTTCGCAGGCAATGTATTGCGCATTAGCCTCGTGGGCGAAGGGGCTAATCGCCGCTACCAAATCCGCATGGAAAACGAAGGGAAAGTGTTCACTGTTTTCGTGAACGCGACTACCGGCCGCATTAGTGGCGGTGGATAGGCCGAATGCGATTACTCGTAGTAGAGGATGAAAGCCTGTTGCGCCAGCAACTGGAGCAGGGCCTGACCAAGCAAGGCTATGTAGTCGATGTTGCTGAAGATGGCAAGTCCGGCCTCTACTATGCAACCGAATACGATTTCGACGCGGCAATTATTGACCTTGGCCTCCCGGAGATCGATGGCATCTCGCTTATTCAGCAGATCCGAAGCGAGGGCAAGGAATATCCTATTCTGATTCTGACTGCTCGCGGTGACTGGCAGGATAAAGTGGCCGGTCTCGATGCGGGTGCGGACGACTACGTGGTGAAACCGTTTCAGCTGGAAGAGATTGTGGCCAGGCTGAATGCGCTGCTACGTCGGGCCGCAGGATTTGCGAAACCAAAATTGGAATTTGGCAATCTCAGCCTCGATATCGCGGCGAAACGACTTCTGGTTGACGAGAAGAGCGTCGACCTGACTGCCTATGAATACAAGATGCTCGAATACCTCATGCTGCATCCCGGCCAGGTCATTTCCAAAACCGAATTAACAGAGCACCTCTACGCGCAGGACTATGATCGCGACAGCAACGTCTTGGAAGTCTTCGTGCGTCGCCTTCGGCAAAAACTCGACCCGGAACAGACTCTGAAGCCTATCGAAACTGTTCGCGGGCAGGGCTACCGATTTTGCCTCGAAGAGTCCTAGCCGCTCCTGCTCTGGCCGAATCCGCTAGCACGGTCGCCCGAATATGACCTCCACTCACGGCCCATCAAATTACTCGATTCATACGCGATTGATCATCTCGTCGAGCATACTATTGTTTGTGTTCTTGGGGTTGACCGGCATCGTACTGGATCGTGCGTTCAGAAATAGCATCGAGGCTGGTGGGGCCGAGCGACTGCAGGTGCAGATCTACCTATTGCTGGCTGCGGCGGAGGAATCCGACGGTGAGTTTTACTTTCTGGAAGACTTGCGGGAACCCAAGTTTGGTCAGCTAAATTCGGGATTATACGGCTTCATCAGCAGGCCCAGCCTTGGTGAGTTATGGCGTAGCGACTCTGCGTTGACCTTCACACTTGCCGACCCCCAGGTGCTGCGGCAGACGGTGGGGGTGGGGGAGACACGGTTCACCAAGACCCTGGACGCGGACGGCGACCAATACTTCGTGCTGAGCTACGGCGTACTCTGGGAGAATGGAATCAGCGAATACAATTTCACGGTGATGGAGGATGCGGCGCCCTATTACTCCGAGATCTCCAATTTCAGGAGGAGCCTGTGGTCCTGGCTGGGAGGCGTGGCCCTGCTGCTGCTATTGATGCAGTTCTATCTGATGCGCTGGGGGCTATCGCCATTACACAGAATGGCCCGTGACTTGAAACAGATTGAGTCGGGAGAGAAGGATCAGCTCGCTGAAGATTATCCTCAGGAACTGCAAGGGGTAACGAACAACCTCAATGTCTTGATCGAAACAGAGCGCAAGCAACAAGATCGCTACCGCACCACCCTTGGCGACCTCGCCCACAGTCTCAAGACACCTTTGGCTGTCGTCGCTGGCATTATGCAATCTCTCTCGGCGCGTCCGGCCGATGCTGGCCAACAGCTGGAGGCGGTCGATGAGCAGCTAGTGCGCATGAACCAGATCGTAAGCTACCAATTGCAACGCGCCGTGCAGTCCAATGTGGGTTCGGCCCTAACTCGGCAGGTCCATGTTAAGCCTGTCGTGGGAAAGGTGCTTGAGGCCCTGGAGAAGGTGTACCGCGACAAATCGGTAGCGGTGGAGAGTCGACTGGATGCCACTGTGGTGTTTCATGGCGACGAACGTGATCTGCTTGAGGTCCTTGGTAATGTACTGGATAACGCCTTCAAGTATGGAAGTGGGCAGGTGCGTATCAGCGCGGACACCTCAAACGGTTCCACGGGCCTGCTGCTGGTAATCGAAGACAATGGTCCGGGCATCAGTGCTGAGAAGCAGGAATTCGTGCTGCAGCGCGGCGCTCGTGCAGACACCCTCGTGCAAGGGCAAGGCATTGGGCTCGCCGTTGTAACCGACATCGTCGGCAGTTACGAGGGCACCATAGAAGTTGGCGCTAGCGAGCTCGGCGGCGCCAAGATTACGATGCGGTTCGCCTAGTTCCTCAGAACACGAGTCCAGCAACGACGGCACACAGTGTCATCAGGAAGAGAAACCACTTTATGCTATCCGGCGAGGCGCGAACCGCTAGCTTCACGGCGAGGTGAGCGCCTGTCATGGAACCTGCTGCCAGAATTAGCCCCGGTATCCACCACACCTGATCGAAGAGTATGAAGACGACCAGCGCCACGGAGGTAAACGCCAGAGCGCAGGCCGTTTTCAGGGCGTTAGCCCGCAGTAAGTCGTAGCGCAGCCCACCCGCCAGTGCCGCGAGCAGTATAAATCCCACGCCAGCCTGCACGAACCCGCCGTATACTCCGGCTGCGAACAGTCCCCACCAGGCGCTGCGGCTATCCGCAGGCGACAGACTCGGGGTCCCGGGAGGCGGCGCGATCACCCGTGGCTTTACCAAGATGACTAGAGCCATCAATAGAATAGTTCCAAGCAGAATGGGCTTGAGGTAGAGGTTGGGGATCAGCGCGGCACCTAATGCGCCACAGATGCCGCCTATGATGGTGGGGATAAGAATAGGCAGCACCGCGGGGCGGTCCAAGGTCTCATGCTTGTCGTAGCCCGCCAGACCGACGAGGCACTGCAGGGTTACCGCGATGCGGTTAGTCCCGTTCGCCACGTCGGCGGGCAGACCCAATATCATCAAGGCGGGTAGGGTGAGGTTTGAGCCACCGCCGGCCACGGTATTGATGCCTCCAGCCAGAAATCCAGTGACTGCAAGCAGGAAAACCGAGTTCAGAGTGACTTCCATGTGGCGCGGCCCCCGTGTCGGGAGGCTTGAGCGCTGCCGTTCACGTGTTAGCTGAGTAAATAAGGGTATACTGCAGGCAGGCCTCTGAGCCAATCACCCCCAGTCTACGGTCTATTCCGTCGATTCGGCCTGCTCGGTGCGTAGTTGGATGTGAATTCTGTCACACTCTATTCAATTAAGTGCCTGAATTCACTAGTTCTTTTAGCCAAATCACAGTCTTGCGCCGTGGATTCTATATGGTTAGCGTCGATAGAACTACCAATGGCTATTTAATTACGGCTGAGACAACCGACAAACTACTTGTGAAGATGCATTAATTGGACTGAAAATCCGCCTGAGAGCAGTCGGAGCACATTCGGTGAAGGCTGCACAACGCAGCAGACCGTACTATGGAACAACATTGAAAAAATGTAATAAAAACAAAGGCTATTCGCTGATAGAGCTGCTGGTAACGGTAGCGATACTGGGTATCTTATTGGCTGTGTCACTGCCCAATTTCCAGGACACCATAGAGAGCAATATCACGAATTCGCAAGCGAAGCTGTTCATGACTACGCTTAATCTAGCGCGAAGCGAAGCGATCAAGCGCGGCAGGAATGTGGCTATCTGCCCCAGCAACGATGGCGCAGACTGCGACGCGGCGAGTTGGTCAACCGGCTGGATGGTGTTTGTTGATGTCAATGACGATGCCGATGGCGCGACAGGCTCGGTCGATGTGGGTGACATCATCATCCGCGTGTTCGATGCACTGGGAGCTGATAGCGTGCTCACTGGCACAACAAATTTCTTTGAATACAATAGCTTAGGGTTTAGTGCGACCGCTGGGGTACAAACGATGACGCTCTGTCCTTCAACCAATAATGCAGACAACGCGCGCGCGATTGAGATAGGTGTTTCTGGCCGCGGCCGGCGCATCGAAGGAGGCTTGGCATGTCCATAAACAGGCCTGAAACTCGTCTATCAAGGCAGTCGGGCACTACGCTGATGGAGGTCTTGGTTTCACTGTTAGTGCTGTCCTTCGGCATGCTAGGCATGGCCGGAGTCCAGGGTGTCAGTCTGCGCGGAAATCAGGCGGCCTACTACCGCACCATGGCAACGACACTGTCCGCTGATATCGGTGAGCGTATGCGCGCGAATATTGCCGCCGTCGACAACGGCGGCTATGACGATGTCGCCGGTGCCGCTACTGCATCTTGCTTCACAGCGGCAGGCTGCACAGGCGCGCAGATGGCCGCGCAGGATGTCTTGGATTGGACCGCCAGTGTGGCCGGAGCGCTGCCGCTGGGTGCCGCGGTAGTCTGCTTGGATTCGACGCCAACCGACGGCACAGCTGGAGCAAACGCCTGCGATGGTGCTGGCGACATCTATGCCATCAAGCTCTGGTGGGACGACGATAGAGATGGCACCGCCGATCAAGTATTCCGTACTACATTCCAGCCACTCTAAGTGGCCGAGATCTAGATGAAAATTATGCATACACAACGACAGACAGGCGCATTTCCGCTATCGAGGGCTAAGGGTCTCAGCCTTATCGAGCTTCTCGTGAGCATGGTGCTAGGTTTAACGCTGGCGACTGGCGTGGTTCAGATCTACGCCGGAAGCAATACTACCGAGCGCGATCGCGAGGCACGGCAGCGGATCCAGGAGAACGGCCGCTTCGCCACGAATTTCCTGTCGCAGGAGATTCGAATGGGAGGCTATCTAGGCTGTCTCGGCGCGCTCGAAGGTGCAACCGTAAACAGCACCCTGGATGGCCCACCGGCTTCTTTTCAGCCCGAGTTTGGCGTGCAGGGCTGGGAAGCAACGGGTACGAACCCAGGAACGATCAACAACAGCGCTGCCGACGTCGGGTTGGTTTCTACCGCCACTGCGGAATGGACGAACGGCGCAGTGGGGCACGTGATTCCGACCGTCCAGGCAGTGCCCAACTCCGATATAATTCGTATCTGGGGCGCGGCGGGGAGTGCAGGACTGGTCGCCTCGATCACTCAGGGCGTCACGCCCACGATTCAGGCAGAGACTGCTGTAGGCATTGCGGTCGATGATTTTCTACTCATTAGTGACTGTGAGCAGGCGGACTTCGTGCAGGCCTGCACGGTAGTGCAGGATACTGCGCCCGCGACCACCAGTACCGTTACACTGTCCACGGCCTGTAATCCGGGCAATATTGCGAGCTGGCCGATCTCTTCGCAGACCGATGCCATTAATCCGGCGGAGGTAGTGCGCCTGCAGGGGACGATGTTCTACGTCGGCAAGCGTAACGACACGGCGACAAATCCACCGGCGCTGTTCAGGCGCCAGCTCGACGCCACTGGCAATGCTGGTGTCGCCGAAGAGCTCATCGAGGGCGTAGAGAGTATGCAGATACTCTATGGCCTGAACTTGGATCAGGATGTACGAAGCACGGTGGACACTTACGTACCGGCGAATCTAGTTACTGACTTCGAGCGCGTCATCAGCGTGCGGATTAGCCTGCTCATGCAGTCTGTAGAAGATGGCACGGTGCCCTCACCACAGTCCTATGTTTTCGATGGCGTTACTTACGATGGCGGTGGTGGCAATGGCGCACTGCCGGCAGACACCAAGGTGCGCAGGGTGTTCATCACTACGATCAGCCTGCGAAACAGGGCGTTGGGCACATAATTGGGCCTCTGGGTAGAAATACCCCGATAGGCGGGCTATTGCGTGGAAACTAGAATTTGATCACGGTATTGAGCAGTTTTAAGAGTAGATTGAATCGTCATGAAACATTTGAAATCACATCCCGGAACGGGGAAACACGGTAAACAACGGGGCGCCATACTGGTGTTCTGTCTGGTGTTTCTGGCAATCCTGACCGTGATGGGTACGTCCGGCATGGAGACCACCATCCTCGAGGAGCGGATGTCGAGCAATATGCGCGACTACAATATGGCCTTCCAGTCTGCCGAGTCGGCGCTCAAGAACGCCGAGGCTTGGTTGGTGCTGCAGGATACTTTACCGGTTACCAGTAGCGACGGCAGCACCCGGGTCTGGACAGAAGACTCTATGGACCCGGCGGCTGGAGATGGCAGGTATTGGTGGGATCACGCCAATATTGATGCAGCGTGGTGGGCAGCTAACGCGGATGCGATCGCGGGTGTTGCAGACGTCGCAACACAGCCTGTCTACGTGATCGAACAATATCGCACGGTGGATTCGGGCCAATCAATCGCGATCGGCAGCGGCGAGGCCACGGTGCCAAGAGTCTTTCATAGAATCACGTCACGCGGGGTGGGCGTAAACGGCACCACGTCGGTGCGACTACAATCTACTTTCGTTCAGTCTTATAACTAGGGATTCCAGTCTAAAACCTGGGAGGCAAAAATGAGTTCTAAACTACAGATACGATTCTTTATTTCATGGATGTTTTCGGTGTACTTGCTCGCGGCATCCACCGCGTCGCAGGCTGCCGAGATGGCCCTTGCGCAGAGCCCGCTATTCCTGGGAACTCAGATCGACCCGAACGTGTTTTTCATGCTGGATGACTCGGGCTCGATGGACTGGGAGACGCTTACTGGTCCTTACCAGTACTACACAAACTACTGGTCCGATAGCAATGTCTCTACAGTCACCGACGGCGTGTTTTTGGGCTTTGCCTCTACTGGCGGCTGTACCGGTCGAGACCCCTATGAGTACATCTTCAATCACTCTAGAAACGACGACAACGTGTACAGCACGCGCTGTGAGCTCGAAGGCTCGCCAGAGGTTGCGGTTAGAGATTGGCGTATTCGTAGCTCTGACCTGAACATTATGTACTACAACCCAGCTGCAACTTACCAGCCGTGGATAGGCTTTTCCGATGCTAACTTCAGCGCAGTACGCAGTAATCCGCAGCCCGGTAGTCCCGGCTACGGGGACGTAAGCAGCCTCAATGGATTCACCTACGATGTCTGGATAGATAATCTGGGCTATGACAATGATGACGATGGCCCTACCGGTAGGGCGCGCGGGCCGAGTAGCGTAGTGAATGGTGCTAACGGCATTGTGGATCTCTGGGATAGTCATACCACCTATACCGTCAACGCGTCGGACATCGATGTCGAAGAACTCACAACAAGCTTCTTGGGAATGTCTCTGGCCTTTAGTGGCAGCTGCGATATCAATGATGCGGAGGATACGCCCCAGTATCAAGACTGTTTCGGCACAGTCCGCTCCACAGATACCATAAATGGAGTTGAAGAGGACCCGTATGGTCGAACTGTGACTGAGGCGCAACAGAATATTGCGAACTGGTATCAGTATCATCGCCGTCGATCCTTCGTTATGAAGGCGGCGGTAGCGCGCGTCATGAGCGTGAATACTACGTTCCGTTTCGGTTTGAGCCTGTTGAACGACTACAATACGCTATTCCGAGAAGTGCCCGCCGAGAATGTCATCGACGATGACTTCCCCGCCCACAATACCGCCATCATTGAAGCGATGTATGCCTATGAGTGGGGCGGTAACGGTACGCCGCTTAGACGGGGTCTGGAGCGTGCTGGGCGCTATTTCTCAGATTATTACGCAGCCTACGAAAACCCCATCATATCAGCCTGCCAACAGAACTATTCGGTCTTGTTTACCGATGGATACTGGAGTGGCAGTAATCCTTATACCGACGAAATAGGTGATGAGGATGGTGATAACGATAGCGATACCTTGGCCGATGTGGCCCACTATTTCTACAACACGGACTTGAGTCCACTGCCGAACGATGTGCCGACCTCTCCCGTGGATCCAAATGAGGCCCAGCACATGGTGTCCTTCACGGTGGCCTTTGGTGTGCAGGGTAACTTGGTGGACACAGATGATGATGGCTGGCCGGATCCGGAGTTGGAAGAGGGCGGTGCATGGCACGACGGTAACGTGAGCTCCGATCAAGAGAAGATCGATGACCTGTGGCACGCAGCCTTCAACAGTAAGGGCACCTTCGTCTCGGCACAGACTACCGATGGCGTGGCTACAGCGATTGCACAGGCCCTTCTCGAGATTGCCGACCGTGTCGGTTCTGCCGCCTCGGTAGCAACCAACACCGGTTCGTTGAATGCGGGAAGCCACTTGTTCCAGGCGCGTTTCGACAGCTCCGACTGGAAGGGACAGCTGCTCGCGTTCCAGATCAATCTGGATGGCACTATTGAGGGCACTCCGGACTGGGAGGCAGGCTCGCGCGTGAACGCCCAGAACTACGACACGGGGCGCGAAATCATCACCTACAATCCCGACGCCGACGTGATTCCCGGAGGGGATCCTGAGGGTCAGGGTATACCATTCAGGTTCCCGTTGAACTACACCAACCCAAACCCTCTGTTGGAGTTTAGCCCCGCCGAGGTTATCGACCTGATGTCGCAGTCGCCACACGCCGTTGGTACCGCAGATGCGACCGAGATATCGAACAATCAGGCCTACGGCGAGGCATTGGTCAACTACCTGCGCGGAGACAGAGTCAATGAGGGTGCGGGTCAGGACTTCCGCATTCGCGGCAGCGTTCTCGGCGATATCGTAAATTCGGACCCGAAGTTCGTTGCCGAGCCTACAGGCCGATACGCTGACGATCTTGAGCCGAAGTCTTACAACGACTTTAAGACCGATAACGCAACCCGGGATGGCGTCGTCTACGTTGGCGCGAACGACGGCATGCTACACGGTTTTAATGAGGATACAGGCAATGAGGTCATCGCCTACGTGCCACCTCTGCCTATGAGGGGCTGTGGGAGCTCACCTCGGAAGATTACGAGCATCGATACTACGTTGATGGCGGCCCCAACATCATCGATGCCTTCCTGGATGATATGGACGATCCAGATAGTGCCCTAGATGGCCTGTGGCGATCCATGCTGGTGTCTGGCGTTGCCGGTGGAGGACAGACGATTTTTGCACTCGATGTCACTGATCCAAGTATCTACAACGAGGCGAATGCCGCGAGTATCGCACTGTGGGAATTCGACGATAGCGACGATGCCGATCTCGGCTACACCTATGGCCGGCCACAGATCGCGAAGATGGCGGACGGCACTTGGGCGGCAGTTTTCGGCAACGGCTACAACAATACCCAAGCCGATGGCAATGCGAGCAGCACCGGCCATGCGGTTCTCTATATCGTCGATATCGAAACCGGCGACCTGTTGAAGAAGATCGATACCATGGCAGGCGATGTTACAACGCCCAACGGCCTTGCTACGCCGTTGCTGATCGACTCGAATGCCGACTCGGTAGTGGACTATATCTACGCTGGCGACCTGCTCGGCAATATGTGGAAGTTCGACGTAACCAGCCCGCTGCCAGCGGCGTGGTCTAGCGACTACTCAAGCGCGGGCACACCAGACCCACTGTTTACAACGCAGGCGGATCAGCCCATTACGTCACAGCCTCAGGCCTCGTTCCATCCCGATAACTTCCCAGGGTTCATGATCTTCTTCGGTACCGGGCAATACCTGGAGATAAACGACAACGATCCGATCGGGCAAACAACGCAGTCCTTCTATGGTATCTGGGACAAGAATGCCGCAACGTTAACGCCGTTCGATAGCACCGATCTACTTTCGCAGTCGATAACAGATCAGTATTTGGAGTCTTTCGACACGGACAATGACGGTATAGATGACGAAGAGTTCACGCTGCGTGAGGTATCCGATAATGAGATCGACTGGAGTACCCATGTTGGCTGGAAGCTCGACCTGTTCCCGACCCAGCTGAATGGCTCGGCAAACACGGCTAACTTCGGTGAGCGTCAGGTCAGTAATGCCATCGTAAGGAATGGCCGCGTGATCTTCACGACCCTCGTACCTTCCTCGGTCGAGTGTGAATTCGGTGGCACCAGTTTCCTGATGGAGTTGGACTTCCGCAGTGGCGGTGCTCTTGAGTTCCCAGCCTTCGACCTGAATGGCGATGGAGAGTACGATGGCGACGACGGGGATGCCTCCGGTCGAGCCTCGGACGTGGGTATTATGCCTACGGTGAGTATTCTATCCGACGGGGCCCAAGACGTTGCATTCGGTAGTGGCGCCAGTGGCGATATCGATGTGATTCAATTGAGTGTAGGCAACGAATCCTACGGCAGACAATCTTGGCGGCAGCTGGAGTAGGTCGGCTGCCCTGGCGAATATATCGCAAGGAATTAGAACGATGAAAACACTACGACAACTGATTAGAGCGAGCGCATATCAGCTTGCGGCAATGGCCTTGGGGCTAGTGCTCCTCTCTACTCCTGCGAGCGCACAGAGCGTCCTCGCGGGAAGCCAGACGGGAACCATTCAGGCCGAGGCGCAGGACGATGGATATCTGACAATCTCCGGTCGGAACTACACCTTCAGCAGCGATACCCAGGTGTTCCTGAACGGGCAGCAGATCAGCACTGGAGACCTCGACGAGGGAATGGTAGTTCGCTACACTCTCAACACTGCAGGCGCACTTACGCGTATCGAAATACTGGGTCCACGAAATCTTATTCGAGCTCTGGACCCCAGTTAGCGCCCCCAAGCTAGCAACAAAGTAATATGATGTTTCTCTGAAAGGATAATACTGAGGATCCACAATGCGAAGCTCGAACCAACATGGATTTACGCTCATGGAAATGCTCATTGTCGTAGCGATCATGGGTGTGTTGGCGAGCATCGCCTTGCCCGCCTATCAGAATAGCGTGCTACGCTCGAGCCGCGCCGATGCGAAGACCGAGCTCCTTCAGGTAGCGTCGGATCAGGAACGTTACTTCTCCAACTTCAATACCTATGTAAACGATGCGACGCCGCTGAATACGCCGGTGGTAGGCGGTCGAAATCGTACGACGCAGAACGGTTTTTACTCGATTAGCGTAGCGGCCTGCGGTACAGGCACTATCGCGAACTGCTTCGTGGCCACGGCGACCGCACAGGGAGATCAGACGGATGATTCCTGCGCCACGCTAACGATTTCAAATACCGGCGCCCGTGGGGCAACCGGCGACACGACTGAGGAATGCTGGCAACGCTAGCGCGAACTCATTCGCAGTCCAGTGGCCTGCCTCGACTATCCTCCCGAATTCCATCCCCATCGCTATCCTGAGCGAATCGCAGTCTGGCCGTTCTGTTTATAATTAGCTGCCTTGCGAAACTACTCTCGCCAGAAATCGGGCAATAAGTAAAATTGCCGTTCTGATTCCGCGTGATGCCCAGGCTCGTAATCTGCAGGTACTGTTTGTTCTGAAACGCTCTAAACCGAAGTCGGCCGTTACTTTCGGGGAATCCGATCTGGCGAATTATACTCTCTTGCGGATCTACTCTGCGGTTGCCGTTGACGTCGCTGAAGATTCTTAGACCGTCGTGCCAATCGCGTCCGCACTCTGGGCCGTCAGAAAGCGGACAGAGCGTAATCATAGTGCCCTGTGTGATTGCCGAAGACTTGCCTAGCTGGACGGCGTTTGCCAGCCTTCGCAGTGTCACCTCGCCGGAGATCGACTGCGCCAGCGATCGAAAATTTGGCAGGGAGATGGCCCCCAGCACGGACACCACACTCAGCGCCAGCAAGAGCTCGAAAAGGGTAATGCCTCGAGACTGTTCCATCCTCTCGCTTTTCCAGTTGCGCTTCCTTCCTACTACTGTAGTTCATAAATCTTAGGATGGAGAAGTTATCGAGCTATCGGAGTTTAGGGTGGTGGGGCGGAGGCGGTAGTATAGGTAACGGAGATTGGTCTTTGCTGCTTAGTCCAGACCGAGTTTCTTCAATCGGTATCTGAGCGATCGGAACGACATGCCCAGCTTCTTGGCGGCGGCGGTCTTGTTCCAGCGCGTCTCCTTCAATGCTTTCTCTATGGCCTCGATCTCTATTGATTCGAGGTGCTTCTCAAGGGAGAAATCATCGGATAGCTGTACGTTCTCTTCCGGTGTAGGTTTCGCCGTCTCCGTGTCTAGCGTGGCTGCTTCGGTATTGGGTGCGCTGATAAATTCGAGGTTCTCGGCTTGTATGGTGTTGTCTTCGCACAGCGTAGCGGCACGCTGCAGAATATTCTCCAACTCTCTTACGTTGCCGGGAAAGTGATACAGGCTGAGCGCCGCGATGGCTTCGTTGCTCAGCTTACAGACATCGGTGGAATTCTCCTTGGCGATCTTGTTCAAGATGCTCAGACAGAGCTCTGGGATATCATCGACTCGCTGCCGGAGGCTGGGAACAGAGAGTTCGATCACATTCAGCCTGAAGTACAGATCCTGGCGCAGGTGGCCCAGTTCGACCTCCTTCGCGAGGTTCTTGTGTGTGGCGCTAAGAATTCTAACGTCGACGGCCTGCTCGCTCTGTGAGCCGACTGGCCGTATGGCCTTCTCTTGAATAACTCGGAGAAGCTTAACCTGCGTGTGCAAGGGTAAGTCGGCGATCTCATCGAGGAAGAGGGTGCCGCAATGGGCCGCCTGAAACAGGCCCTGCTTGTCGCTGTCGGCGCCGGTGAAACTGCCCTTAATATGACCAAACAACTCGCTTTCGACGAGGTCCTTTGGGATGGCACCACAGTTTACTGCGATAAACGGCGCGCCACTGCGTGAACTGTTCTTGTGAATCGCTCTAGCCGCCAACTCCTTGCCGCTGCCTGATTCGCCGCTTATGTACACCGGAGCCTGACTACGCGCCAGCTTGGCAATCTGTTCTCTGAGCTCGACGACGCGCTTCGATTGGCCAGTTATAGACGGCCCGATGCGCGACTCGGCAGCGGCGGGAGCCTCGTCTTCTCGCTGTTGTGGCAGTCTCAGTGCAGCGTTTACCAGGTCGCGAAGTTTCTGCAGGTCTATCGGTTTCGATACGAAATCGAAGGCGCCACTCTTCAGCGCCTTGATGGCACTCTCGGTGGTTCCGTGTGCCGTGATTACTGCGCAGGGAATCTGCTTGTGCTTTTTCTGGATGTATTCCACGAGTTCGATACCATCGCCGTCAGGCAGGCGCATATCGGTGAGGCAGAGATTGAAATGCTCGGTAGAGAGAAGCTGTCTGGCTGACTCGAGATCGGCGGCGCTATTTGTAGCTAGCGACATTCTACCCAATGTAATTTCTAACAATTCACGAATATCGGGCTCGTCGTCCACGATTAGAATTCGATTTTTCATAGAGAGCTACCGTAAGGAAATAGGGTGAGTCATGTTAGGCCATCACGCGATCAGGGTTACTAAAATAGATACTGAAGCAGCTCTTGCCGGAGGCGGTTTTACCGTAGACTAATTGCGATTGATTAGCTTCGCACAGTTCCTTGGAGATATAAAGGCCCAGACCTGTGCCGCTAGATTCGGTGGTATGGAAAGGTTCGAATAACTGGCTCTCATCCTCCTCGTCGATACCGGGCCCGTCGTCTATGATGTGCACGAAGGGCTGGTTGTCACCATCTTTTTTGTCTATGCCAGCCTGGACGTGCAGAGTGGCTCGTCCCGTCTTCTTGTTGCTGTAACGCAGCCCATTGTCGAATAGGTTATTCAGCACCTGCTCAAGTTGGCCCTCGATAATATTCGCTTTCACTTCGGCTGTTGTGAGCTCCAAGACTATGTCATCACATAACTCATGTGTTGCTTTGTAGTTGTCTATGAAACGCTGAAGCCACTCTTCTAGATCGATTAACTTGGCCGTGGTGTCGTCGTGTCGCGAGGCATCAAGAACATCTTCTATTATCAGATTCACTCTATGGCAATGGTCGAGAATGATTTCGATCATGCGTTTGTCGTCGTCTGTGACGGTCACGGACTCGCGTAATAGCTGGCTCGCGTGGCTGATGGCGCCCAGAGGGTTTCGCACCTCGTGAGCGATGCTCGCGGTGAGCCTTCCCAGGGAAGCTAGCTTCATCTGTCTGACGCGCTGCACGATCTGGCGATTATCTTCGAGAAACACGAGCACATCGGAATCCGACTCCGGATTCAGGAAGGCGAAGTTCAGCTGCACCTGGCGATTCGAGTTTGGTATTACTACGGGTTGTGGCTGGCGTTTCGGATTGATCTTCCACAGTTTCAGTTGTTCGACCAGCGGTGCTGGAAGTTCCAAGGGCTGCTCCTGATCGTCGCTATCGGCCTGTATGATTGGCAGCAGAATGCTACGGGCGGCGCTGTTCATGCTGACGATCTGATCCTCGGCATTCACTACGACTACGCCGGTCCTCATGCGCTGAATAATCTCGTTGTTGAGCTTCTCCAGATCGATAATGTCGCTAGCCTGCTGGTCGGCGAGCAGCGCTGCCTTGTAGATCCGATTTGTGAGAGTTTGTATGTACAGCGAGGTAACGAATAAAATCGCGCCCAGAATACCGGTCTGCACAAACTGATTGGCTGGATTGTCTTCCGAGAGCGTTATATAGAGTTCACTATAGATCAGAGAGAGGGCCGCAACGGCTGCGAGAAAGGTACTTATCCTGCCCCGAATCAGAATACTGCCAGATGCCACCGTCACGATCAGCAGCAGGCCCAATCCGCTGATCATGCCACCGCTGCTGTAGGTCAGCAGGGTGATAGCGAAGATATCAATGATCAGGCTGCCGGTGAGAATATGCGTGCTATTCGCAATGCGGGTGCCGATTGGCAAGAAGAAGGTGACTACAACGCCGAATATTGAGTATGCGGTACATACCTGAACGAAGAGGGTGGGATCGAGGTCTCCGAGCAGGGTGGAGCTGGGGCCCAGTGAGGTAACGAGAAGCACCAGCGGCAGAACGATTCGGTAGATATTGTAGACGACCGAGACGTTGTATATCTGACCTGGATATGCCGTTCTTTCGCTCATGGTTTCCGTTACAATTGGCGCGGTGGTGGGCATTATACCAAGTTCCACTACGCGTAAAGTGCACTGATCGAAGATTTCGATCGAAAGCTTGGGGTCGCTGATCAAAGTGTCGGCTGAGGCCCCAGTGTATTGAATCAAGGATAACAGTAAAGAGAGAGTTATGGCGCGGCAAATTACAGTAGTTATGGCGCAGCTGAATCTGACCGTAGGTGATATTGACCTCAATACATCGCGGATAATCGAGCAGGCTAGTTCGGCGATAAAAGAGCATTCGGCGGATATCGTCGCCTTTCCGGAACTCGCCCTTACCGGATACCCCCCGGAAGACTTACTGTTTCGCCCCAGTCTTGCGATACGCATCGAAAAAGCGCTGCAGAGAATTTGCGATGCTAAGCTCGCAAGCTACGTCGTCGTCGGTTATCCGGAGAGGGTAGGCGAGGAGCTGTTTAATTCCCTGGCGGTAATTCGCGATGGTGAGCTTCTTGCAAACTATCGAAAGCAGCATCTGCCAAACTATCAGGTATTCGATGAGCAGCGCTATTTTGACAGCGGCTGCAAGCCCTGCCTGTTGGAAATCTGCGGGCAGAAGGTGGCCTTTACAATCTGCGAAGATATGTGGGAGAAGGAGCCAGTGTTACAAGCGAGCCGGGCGGGTGCGCAGTTGATGATAAATATCAATGCCTCGCCCTATCACATGGACAAGCTGCGTGAACGACAGACGCTACTCGGGCAGCGGAGTAGAGAAGGCGGATTCCCAATTTTGTACGTGAACATGGTTGGCGGGCAGGATGAGCTGGTCTTCGATGGTGGCTCTATGGCGGTGGCGGCCTCGGGAGACTGTCGTTTCCTGGCGCCCAGCTTCGTCGAGGCGATGGCATCAGTGAAGGTGCTCTGTGCCGCGAACGACAATAGCCCCTGCGAAATCGTCGAGCAGCAGATCGCCGCGCCCCTGTCCCTGGAAGCGCAGATCTATCAGAGTCTGGTACTGGGCGTTCGTGACTATGTCACAAAGAATGGGTTTAAGGGTGTAGTGCTGGGTCTGTCGGGTGGCATCGATTCGGCGCTTACGCTGGCGATAGCGGTCGATGCTCTAGGCAGTGAGCAGGTGCACGCTGTGATGATGCCGTTTGCTTATACCTCGCAGCTGAGTCTTTCGGTGGCAGCGGAGCAGGCCCAGAAGCAGGGGGTCGACTACCAGCAAATTTCCATCGAAGCTATCTACGGGGCATTTATGGACGCCCTGCAGCCGCAGTTTGCGCATACCGAGGCTGATGTCAGCGAGCAGAACCTGCAGGCGAGGTGTCGCGGTGTGCTGCTGATGGCGATCTCCAATAAGAAGGGGCTGTTGGTGCTAACTACAGGGAATAAGAGTGAGATAGCTGTAGGCTATTCGACTCTCTATGGGGATATGGCGGGGGGCTTCGACGCGCTGAAAGATGTTTCCAAGACCATGGTGTATCGACTCGCGCGTTACCGCAATGCCGACTACGCAGCGCAGGCAGAAGAGATCATCCCACAGCGCGTAATCGATAGGCCGCCATCGGCGGAACTCGCGCCCGACCAGGTGGATCAGGATAGCCTGCCTCCCTACGATGTGCTCGATCGTATATTGGAGTTGTATGTAGAGCGAGACCAGAGTGCTACCGCAATAGTGGAGCAGGGCTTCGATGAGCAGGTCGTGAGACGCGTGCTGCGACTGGTGGATATCAACGAGTACAAGCGACGACAGAGCCCCATAGGCGTGCGCCTAACGCAGCGAGGCTTTGGTCGCGACCGCCGCTACCCCATCACGAATGCCTGGCCGATCGGTGAGTAGTTTGCAGAACTAGGATGCCTCTGAATAACTCTATGGTGCCCTAGCGCTGTGGCGTGTCTCGGGTAGCGTTGGGTCGCTGAGGATTCGAGTTTCTATTCTGTCGCAGTATGTTCTGGTTCTGGCGAATCACTTCTTGAATCCGGCGTCGCTCCTCGGCACTTCGCACGCCATCGCTCTGTTCGAGGCGGCGATTGCGCTGGCGAATCTGTTGTTCGAATTGCTCTCTCAGTCTGGCTCTCTCGGCCTCCGACATACTCTGGAAGCGTCGCTGTATGTTTCGCAGCCGACGTTGTTCGGTCGGGCTGAGGCTGTTGAAACGCTGAAACCGCCGATTAATTTCCTGTTGTTGCTGCTGTGAGAGATTCTGAAAGCGCAGCTGTTGCTCGCGCGCATCGGATCGTTCTGTCGGGCGCATCTGTTGCCAGCGACTTGCACCGCGGCGCAGACGCTGTTGTCGCTCTGCGCTTAGCTCGTCCCACTGCGGCTCGAGTTGCTGGAGAATCTGTCGCTCTTCGAAGGATAGTGATGTCCAGGGTGTCTTCTCCTGGGCGAGCCCTACCTGCGCGACAAACATCACGAGGAATAGAATGCTGTTGATAGTGTTTCGCTGTGTCATGGGTCGTTAGTTGCTGTGTCGTCTGTCACCGTTGATTCATCGTCCGCTTCACCGAGCGCAGATATCTCTAATAATTCCGAGAGTTCCTCTGTCTGCAGGCTACCCGGGTCAATCCATTCGCCGGCGTCGGTTTCGAACTGGCCCAGAAACTCCAGGAATTCGAGATCCGGCATTTCGTCATTAGCCACATCCTCCGCCGCGTAGCTATTCGAGATAAAACCTGCAACGCATGCAGCCAGCAGCGTGTGACTCGAGCGGTTTCGAAAGCCTCGTTCCAACTCGCTGCCGCCATGCTCACAAGGTGAGCGATTCGTTCTCGGCCAGCCAGAGATAAAATTCCAAGTTTTCATAGAGCTCGATGTCTTCGGCTGTGGCCACCAGGCCGATCTCTTCTTCTAGCGTCAGTGTTCCCGCTGGTCTGGAGTTCACAAAGAACAGAGACACCGCTGTAATCAGCACGCAGGCTGTAGCTAGCATACCTGTTGCTGTAGTAAAACTGAATGCATCACGGAGCGACTTAAACCAGACGGCGAGCGGGTTAGGCTTCGTAGCTGCTGTCGCACGCTGTTGCTGATCGAATCTCGCGACCGCGTTCTGGCGAATCTGATCGAGGCGCGCATCGATCTCCGGCGGCATGGGGATGTGCTCTTCCAGCTCGCGGCTCACGCGCTGTGCGAGGACGTCCTCGTGGCCGGCAGCGAGCTGTGCTATCGCAGCCTCCCTACCGCTGTTTAATTGCTGCCCGATGGGCGCGGGGAGTTCGGCAATACTGAGATCCAATCGTCGGCAGATTTCTTGTACGAGAAGCGCTTCGTCTAATTTATTCATGGCCAATGTTCACCTAGTTGAGCCCTCAGGCTGTGTATGGCTCGGGAGTAATGTGTTTTGACACTGCCTTCGGCGCATTCCATCGCCGTTGCAGTCTGCCGCACATCGAGGCCCTCCCAGGCGCGCAGCAAGAATGCCTGTTGCTGCCGTGCCGGGAGTCCCTCCAATGCGAGCTGTAGCTTGTCCATGCTCTGGCTTGTAATAGATTCTTCGGCAGGCGAACGCCCGTGGGGGTCTGGTGCGGTCTGAATAGGATCCTGCTCGTCGTCCTCGCCCCGAGCCAGCCAGCTCCTGTGACGATTGCGCACCGAATTGCGGCGATGCCAATCGTTGATGCGGCTGCTTAGTATGCGGTAGAACAGGGGCGTCCACTCCTGCTCGCTACGGTCTGCATATTTCTCGACGAGCTTGAACATGGCATCCTGCACCAGATCAAGTGCATCGTCCGGATTGCCCGTGGCGATCTGGGCGATGCGAAACGCGCGCCCTTGCACGCCTTGCAGAAACTTGTCGAATAACGCCGTGCTATTCAGATTTAACCCCCAGAGAAGGCCTCGGTCATCGCCTGCCTGCTACTAATGCGCAGCTATTACGTAGTGTATCGGCTATGGAGTGGCCAATCTGACTCCTCCATCTAAGCATAACGCAGCAGGCTGCGTTCGGTTTACACGCTTATAGAGAGTTTGATGCCGCAGGGCGCTACCAGTGGAAGAGCATCGCCTGTCGGCCTAGTCGAATAGGCCGAAGGTCAGGATGCTAAACCAGGAACGGCGCTGCTCTGCGGGCCGAGTCTGGGCGTTGATGATCTGCTGACTACCAGAGTTCAGCGGCCGCGTAGTCGGGGCCAGCGGAGGCTCCACGCGGTTGTCGCCTATAAGCCCGAAGGAGACGGTGTAGAGCAATGAGGGATTGGTGATCTCCGTGCGAATAATGAACTCGCCATTATCGTCGATAGAGGCGTGGTCGGGATAATTCTCGCTTAACAGGGCAAGCGACGTATCGGCGAGGTCGTTAAGACCGAGCCGGAGATAGCATTCCACCATCACGGCCACGCCATCGGCTACTGCCGGCGTGCCCTGGAAGTTTTCTACCACATACTGTCCACGCCTGAGTGCTGCGATATAGGCGCGGCGCTCGAGATAGTAATTTGCCACATGGATCTCATAGCCCGCGAGGTTGTTGCGCAGGAATACCATGCGCGCTCTGGCATCGGCGGCGTAGGGGCTGTCCGGATAGAGTGCGAGCAACTGCGAAAAGTCTGCAAATGATTCACGCGCGCGGCCTGGGTCTCGCTTGGTCGGGTCGACAGGCAGGAATCGATTAATCAGGCCTCGATCGTCGGTAAATGAAGACAGGCCTTTCATGTAATAGGCGTAGTCAACATTCTCATTGTCTGGGTGTAGACGAATAAATCGATCGGCTGCCGCTCGTGCCGCTTCGGAATCGCCATTTCGATAGTAGGCGTAGACGATCTCGATCTGGGCCTGTGCAGCGAAGCGGCCAAATGGGAAACGAGACTCCAATGCCTGATAGGTTGCGATGGAGCCTTGAAAGTTGCTTGAGTTCAACTGCTCGAGGGCGCGCCTGTAGAACTGCTCCTCCGTGGTCAGGCCGGCGAATTCGTCACGCTCTTCGGAGTTGAACCAGCCGCAGGCAGATAGAAGCAGGCATAGGGAAAGAACTATCGGTAGTCTAATTGCTGAAACGCGCACTGTTATTCCTATATTCGGGGCTTGCCGCGGGCCAAGGATTGTCTCCTGACCCACCGGCTGAAGCCGCTATTTAACCACAGCCGTGGCTGCAATCCCAAACAGGGGCAGCATAAGCTGTGCTGTGTAGTCCGTCCGATTCAAGTATGATGCCGCCATGGCGAGTCAAATCTCATTGAAGGCAGAAGTCACGGACGAACTCTCGGGTAATCGCTTAGACCAGATTGCAGCCAAATTGTTTCCGGAATATTCACGTGCGCGGCTTCAGAGCTGGATCAAGGAGGGGTCCTTGCTTGTCAACGACAGGCAACTGCGGCCGCGAGACCGGCTCGAGACAGGGGACTGCCTTGTGGTGTCGGCGCAGCTCGAAAGCACGGAGTCCTGGGTGGCCGAGGCGATGCCACTGGACATCGTCTTTGAGGATGAGCAGATTCTCGTGCTCAACAAGGCCACTGATGTCGTGGTTCACCCCGCGGCAGGTCACCAGCAGGGCACGCTGCTGAACGGCATTTTGCATCACAATCCGCAGCAGAAGGAGCTGCCGCGCGCAGGAATCGTGCACCGACTCGACAAGGATACGACCGGATTGATGGTGGTGGCGAAGACCTTGACGGCCCATGCCGATCTGGTCAATCAGCTGCAACAGCGTTCGGTAAGCCGGGAGTATGAGGCTGTCGTGCAGGGCGTGCTAACAGGCGGGGGTACGGTCGATAGGGAGCTAGGGCGCCATCCCGTGAATCGCAAGAAGCGGGCTATCGTCGAGATGGGACAGGAGGCCGTGACCCACTACCGCGTTATCGAGCGTTTCCGTGGGCACACCCATGTGCAGGTCAACCTGGAGACGGGGCGCACCCATCAGATTCGTGTTCATATGGCGCATCTCAATCATGCGCTGATCGGAGACCCCCTCTACGGCGGTAGATTTCAACAGCCCGCTGCCTGTTCAAAAGAATTGAGCGAGTGTCTTAAGGCGTTTAAACGGCAGGCCTTGCATGCGCGCAGATTGGAGCTGGATCATCCAGCTAGTCGCGAGCGTATGAGTTGGCGGGCCGAGACCCCTGCCGACATGGCAGCTCTTCTCGAGCAATTACGCAGAGACATGGCCTGATGCAGGAGCATAAGGTCGTAGCCGACTGGGGCGTGTCTTCAAAGGTCGTCGCATTCTCCACAACGAGAAAGGGCGGGGTGAGCGAGGGGCCCTATACATCGCTTAACCTCGGCGCCCATGTCGGTGACGACCCTCTTCGTGTCGAGAAGAATCGAAAGCTAGTGCTTGAGCAGTTTCCGGAGTATCTCCAATGGCAACGGATCGAACAGGTCCACGGGACGCGTGTGCTCACTATCGAGCAGGCGGGCGAGGAGCAGGTGGCCGATGCCCTGATCACGACGCGGTCCAATATCGTGTGCTGCGTGCAAACGGCAGATTGTCTGCCACTTTTCGTCGCTGCCTTGGACGGCAGCGAAGTCGCGATGATACATGCCGGATGGAAGGGCTTGGCAGCAGGCATCGTCGAGAACGTTATCCAAGCCATGTCGACCCCAACCGAGCGGCTCGCGGTATTCCTAGGTCCGGCGATCGGCCCCTGCCACTTCGAGGTGGGAGCGGAGGTTAGGGCCCGTTACCTGAATGCTGCGCAGTCCCAAACCGCGAGCGAGGCTTTGAGTCTCTGTTTCCACGCCACTTCCAATGCAGGCAAATACCTGGCTGACCTGTATGGCATTGCGAAGCTGAAGCTGTCCGGTCTCGGCGTGCAGCAGGTGGGCGGCGGCGATGCATGTACCTTTTGCGAGAAGGATCGGTATTTCTCCTATCGTCGGGATGGCACTACAGGTCGTCTCCTGCACGCTATCTATATTGAAGGCTAGTTCCAATTCTCGGCACGTACGCCTCACAATCTGATGCCGACAAGGTTCAGCACGTCACCGAGCCCTCAGGAAACCCACCAGCGACCGTTGAAATTCCCGCAGCAGACCCAATTAATTGAACTAATTAGATAATTTGTGCCCCTGCCGGGCGCTAGCGTGGAATCGTAATGCGAATCGATAAATTTACCAGCAAGTTGCAGTCGGCGCTCGCCGATGCGCAGTCTATGGCCGTAGGTGGGGACAATAACTTTATTGAGCCCTGCCATCTGTTGTTGGCCCTGATCGATCAGAAGGGTGGCTCGGTTCGGCCTCTGTTGTCGCAGACTGGCTTCGACGTCGCCGATCTGCGTGCCAAGTTGCAGAAGCTAGTTGAAGATTTGCCCAAGCTGAAGGAAGCCTCAGGCGAAGTGTCAGTGTCAGCTGATCTTGCAAAGATGTTGAACCAAGCCGACAGGACAGCACAGCAGAAAGGCGACGCCTTCGTGTCCAGCGAGACTATACTTCTAGTCGCGATGAAAGACTCGGGAGCCGTCGGCAAGCTGCTGGGCTCTTACGGCGTGTCGGCACAGGCACTTGAAAACGCCATAGTAAACCTGCGCGGTGGGGCTAGCGTGGATGATGCAGGCGCCGAGGATTCCTGGCAGGCGCTCGAGAAGTTTTGTATTGACCTTACCGAGCGCGCAGAGAAGAGCGAACTCGATCCCGTAATTGGTCGTGACGCCGAGATTCGCCGAACGATTCAGGTGCTGCAGCGTCGCACGAAGAACAATCCGGTTCTGATCGGCGAGCCTGGTGTGGGAAAGACGGCAATTATCGAGGGTCTCGCGCAGCGCATAGTCAACGGCGAAGTGCCGGAAGGTTTGCGAGATAAAAAGGTGTTGTCCCTCGACATGGGCGCACTGATCGCGGGCGCTAAATTCAGAGGCGAGTTCGAAGAGCGGCTAAAGGGCGTTCTCAATGAGCTTTCCAAGCTGGACGGCTCGGTCATACTTTTTATCGATGAACTCCATACTATGGTCGGCGCGGGGAAGGCCGAGGGCGCAATGGACGCCGGTAATATGTTGAAGCCAGCGCTCGCGCGCGGCGAACTACACTGCGTCGGTGCAACTACGCTGGATGAATACCGCCAACACATAGAGAAGGATGCCGCGCTGGAGCGCAGGTTCCAGAAGGTGCTCGTTGAGGAGCCTAGCGAAGAGGACACGATAGCCATACTGCGCGGCCTGAAGGAGAGATACGAGGTGCATCACGGCGTCGACATTTCGGATGCGGCGATTATCGCAGCGGCCAAGCTGTCGCAACGCTATATCACCGATCGGCAGTTGCCGGACAAGGCGATCGACCTGATAGACGAGGCGGCGAGTCTAATTCGTATGGAGATCGATTCGAAACCCGAAGAGATGGATAGGCTGGAACGAAGGCTGATACAACTCAAGATTGAGCGCGAGGCCTTGAAGAAAGATGAGGACCCAGCCTCGAAGAAGCGAAAGGAGAAACTCGCCGAAGATATTGCCGAACTCGAGAAGGAGTTCGCCGATCTGGAAGATATATGGAAGGCAGAGAAAGCCTCTCTGCAGGATTCGCAGACAATAAAGAGCAATCTCGAGAAGGCGCGAAACGATATGGAGCTCGCGCATAGAGCGGGAGACCTCGCGCGCATGTCGGAAATCCAATACGGCTTGATCCCGAGCCTGGAGAAGAAGCTCGCGCAAGCTGCCGAGGCGGAAACCAGCGAGAAGCAGTTGCTTAGAAACCGCGTTACCGAGGAAGAGATCGCGGACGTGGTATCGCGCTCGACGGGCATTCCCGTGAGCAAGATGCTCGCGGGCGACAAGCTTCGACTGCTGGAGATGGAGAGCTCATTGCACGAGCGCGTGATCGGTCAGGACGAAGCGATCGCTGCCGTTGCCAATGCCGTTAGGCGCTCGCGTTCGGGTCTTTCCGATCCGAATAGGCCGAATGGTTCGTTTCTCTTTCTTGGGCCAACCGGCGTAGGTAAGACCGAGCTGTGTAAGTCGCTTGCCGAGTTCCTGTTCGATACGGAGGAGGCGATGGTGCGTATCGATATGTCCGAATTCATGGAACGGCATTCTGTAGCGCGGCTGATTGGCGCGCCCCCCGGATACGTCGGTTATGAAGAGGGCGGTTATTTGACCGAGGCTGTTCGACGCAGACCGTACTCGGTCCTATTGCTGGATGAGATCGAGAAGGCGCACAGCGATGTGTTCAATATCTTGCTGCAGGTGCTGGACGACGGGCGTCTTACAGACGGCCACGGCAGAACCGTCGATTTCAGGAATACCGTGATCGTCATGACATCGAATCTTGGCTCGGATCGTATTCAAGACACGATGGCCCACGGCAATGTAGATGAGGCTTCCTATGAGTCGGTGAAGGCGGCGGTCATGGAGCGTGTCGTCTCGCACTTTTCGCCGGAGTTTGTGAATCGTATCGACGAGACGGTTGTCTTCCATCCCCTGCAGAAGGAGCAGATACGGGGCATAGCCGAGATACAGATCGAACTGCTGAACAGGCGTCTGCAGGATAACGACCTCGGTCTGAAGGTGTCTGCTGCGGTGCTGGATAAGATCGCGACGATAGGCTACGACCCAGTCTACGGTGCGCGGCCGCTGAAGCGCGCGATTCAGAACCGGATAGAGAACCCGTTGGCTCAGCAAATGCTGGAAGGCAGCTTCGTCGGGGGCGATGTCATCTTCGTCGACCTGAATGGCGAGGGCGAGCTTGGCTTCGCCAAGGCTACGGCGGAGCAGTTCGAGGACGCGGCGGTTGCCTAAACCGCCGCCATCCCTCATGGATAGCAATTGATTCCGCTCCCAATAGCCGCGATCAGGCAACTAAGAGCTTGACTTTCCTTGAATTAATGGCAGAATTCCGAGCTGTTCGAGCAGAGGATTTCGGCCAACCTCCAATCCTTCTGCAGTAAACTGCGAATGCCGCAACCGGCACAGAGGCAGATTACCTTCTAGGTGTCAGAAAACATCCACCTACGAGCCCCTATCGTTATCGCGCACGGGGCCGACAAGAAGCAAGAAAAGGCAGGATATTCCTGTAACTTGTGGATTGTTAAAAAAATCTTAGGAGTATCCAATAGTCAGCGGGCCATGCGGCCGGCTGGTCAGTTTTTTATTCTCGCAGTCCTGCGGCGGGGCTACGGTAGAGACGGTTAGAGGCAAAATACAGTGGATCAATTATCAGGTGGTGAAGCGCTCATACGCGCCCTACACGATGAGGGTGTAGAAATCATATTCGGCTATCCCGGTGGAGCCGTGCTGCACATCTACGATGCGATCTTCAATCAGGATAAGGTCGAGCATATTCTCGTGCGGCACGAACAGGCGGCGACTCATGCTGCCGACGGCTATGCGCGCGGAACCGGCAGACCAGGCGTCGTCCTCGTGACCTCAGGGCCTGGCGCGACAAATGCGATCACTGGCATTGCGACGGCCTACATGGATTCGATTCCCATGGTCGTGATCTCAGGTCAGGTCGAGAGCCGCATGATCGGATCCGATGGTTTCCAGGAGACCGACATGGTTGGCGTGTCGCGTCCGGTGGTTAAGCACAGTTTCATGGTACAGAATCCGGCCGATATTCCGCTGATTGTTAAGAAGGCGTTCCACATCGCTACAACTGGGCGACCTGGCCCGGTCGTCATTGATATTCCCAAGGACGTAACCGATCCTAAGGTGAAGTTCGACTATGCGTACCCTAAGGATATTAAGATGCGCTCCTACGCCATTCCTGCCAAGGGGCATTCCGGTCAGATCAAGAAGGCCGTCGATGTGCTGCTGGCGGCGAAGCGCCCGATGATTTACACCGGCGGTGGCGTGGTGCAGGGCAATGGTTCCGAATTGCTCACCGAGCTAACCCGCAAGTTGGGATATCCGATTACAAATACCCTGATGGGGCTCGGCGCCTATCCGGCATCTGATAAGCAGTTCCTCGGCATGCTTGGTATGCACGGAACCTACGAGGCGAATATGTCGATGCACTACTGCGATGTGCTATTGGCCATCGGCGTGCGCTTCGACGATCGTGTTACGAATTCGGATGTCACCAAGTTCTGCCCCGATGCAACCATACTGCACGTGGATATCGATCCCGCGTCTATCTCCAAGACGGTTGCGGCCGATGTGCCGATAGTGGGCTCGGTCACTTCTGTTCTGGAAGAGATGCTAGCGCAGCTGAAGTCTTCGAAGCAGAAGGTCGACAAGAAATCACTGGATGTGTGGTGGGATCAGATCGCGCAGTGGCGTGAGAAAGACAGTCTTAAGATAGTGCCGTCAGAGGATGGCACCATCATGCCGCAGGAGGTTATCCGCGTGGTGCATGAAATCACTAAGGGTGATGCCTACGTGTCGTCCGATGTGGGCCAACACCAGATGTTTGCCGCGCAGCACTACGGCTTCGACAAGCCGCGGCGCTGGATAAATTCTGGCGGGCTCGGAACTATGGGCTTCGGATTCCCGGCTGCGATGGGGATTCAGTTTGCCTTCCCGGATGCGGTCTCGGTGTGCATAACGGGCGAGGGCAGTTTCCAGATGAATCTGCAGGAGCTTGCCACCTGCATGCAGTATCAGCTACCGGTAAAGATCATCTGCCTCAATAACCAGGCGCTGGGCATGGTGAAGCAGTGGCAGGATATGCAATACGGGGGACGGCACTCTCATAGTACCTATGCCGAGTCTCTACCGGATTTCGTCAAGCTGGCCGAATCCTACGGTCATGTTGGTATTCGCATCGAGAACAAGTCTGAGCTCGATAGCAAGATGCGAGAGGCGTTCTCCTTGAAGGACAGGTTGGTGTTCGTTGATGTCATGGTTGACCCCGAGGAACACGTATACCCGATGGCGATCAAGGGTGGGGCGATGAAAGACATGGTATTGAGTAAATCGGAGCGAACCTAATGCGACACATAATTTCAGTTCTGATGGAGAACGAACCGGGCGCGCTTTCCCGAGTCGTAGGCTTGTTCTCGCAGCGTAACTACAATATCGACTCGCTAACCGTTGCGCCGACGGAAGACCAATCTCTTTCGCGGCTTACGCTAACGACGAGTGGAGATGATCGAAGAATCGAGCAGATCACGAAGCATCTAAACAAACTCGTGGATGTTGTGAAGCTGGTCGATCTTACCGAAGGCGCTCACATAGAGCGCGAATTGATGCTGATTAAGGTCAAGGCTACCGGTGCGCAGCGTGCCGAGGTCAAGCGCACCACCGACATCTTCCGTGGTCAGGTAGTCGATATCACCAGCAGCGTGTTCAGCATTCAGCTGACCGGTACTAGTGACAAACTCGATGCGTTTATCGCGGCGCTGGGTGAGAATGTGGTTTTAGAGGTTGCCCGTACCGGCGTGTCTGGCATCTCCAGAGGAGAGAAGGTCTTGACGCTGTAACTGCCTGGCAGATTCTCGCAGCAATAAAAAAAGGGCCTAGGCCCTTTTTTTATTGCTGCGTTCTATGCGTGCCGCTCTAGACTAGCTTCTTCATCGCCGTCATATACTTGCGAAGCTGCTTGCCCACGACCTCGATCGGATGGGAGCGGATGCTCTCGTTCACCGCGATGAGTTCGGCATTGTCTACGCCAGCGTCAGCAGTCTGCAGGCCCTTTCCGATGACATCGGTGTCGACAGTCTTCATGAAATCCTCGAGCAGAGGCACGCAGGCATGAGAGAACAGATAGCAGCCGTACTCGGCCGTGTCGGAGATCACCTTGTTCATCTCATACAACTTCTTTCGGCCAATCAGATTCGCGATTAGCGGAACCTCGTGGAGTGACTCGTAGTAGGCCGACTCCTTGATAATGCCGCTAGCGGTCATAGACTCGAAGGCGAGCTCTACGCCGGCCTTTACCATGGCGACCATGAGGATGCCGTTTTCATAATACTCTTGTTCTGGGATGTCCATATCGCCCGCTGTGGACTTTTCGAAGGCTGACTCGGTAGTCGCTTCTCTCCATCCGAGCAGCTTCGCGTCGTCGTTGGCCCAGTCTTCCATCATGCCAGCAGAGAAGTTGCCGGTGATGATGTCGTCCATGTGTTTCTGATAGAGGGGCGCCATGATGCTCTTCAGCTCCGCTGCGAGAGAATTTGCGACCAGCTTCGCAGGATTGGACAGGCGGTCCATCATATTTGTAATGCCGCCGTGCTTGAGACCCTCTGCCACGACCTCCCAGCCATGTTGCACCAGCTTGGATGCGTACGCCGGATCGATGCCTTTCTCTACCATCTTGTCGAAGCAGAGTATCGAGCCCGTCTGCAGCATGCCGCAGAGAATCGTCTGCTCGCCCATGAGGTCGGACTTCACTTCGGCAATAAAGGAAGATTCGAGTACGCCCGCTCTGTGTCCGCCAGTCGCTGCCGCGTAGGCCTTGGCGATATCCATGCCATCACCATTGGGATCGTTCTCGGCATGCACGGCAATTAGAGTTGGTACGCCAAATCCGCGCTTGTATTCCTCGCGAACTTCGGTGCCAGGACATTTCGGTGCAACCATGACTACGGTTAGGTCGTCACGAATCTGCATGCCTTCCTCGACGATGTTAAAGCCGTGCGAGTAGGCGAGACAGGCGCCTTTCTTCATCAAGGGCATAACCTGGCTCACTACCGGGCTATGTTGCTTGTCTGGAGTGAGGTTCAGAACCAGATCGGCACTGGGAATGAGTTCTTCATAAGTACCTACATTGAAACCATTCTCGGTCGCGTTCTTCCAGGAATCGCGCTTCTCGCTGATCGCCGCTTCGCGTAATGTGAACGCTACGTCCAAACCGCTGTCGCGCATATTGAGACCCTGGTTCAGGCCCTGGGCTCCACAACCCACTATTACTACCTTCTTGCCGTTCAGTTTGTTTACGCCATCGCTGAATTCGCTACGGTCCATAAAACGGCATTTGCCCAATTGATCTAGCTGCAGGCGCAGGGGCAAGGTATTAAAGTAATTCATGAATCCACTCCGATCTGTTCATCG
>Ga0055584_100000074_pt1 | contig 85924 bp, 84 predicted proteins | sample OSDHelmetaG_FD_58716 | JGI IMG/M metagenome (GOLD analysis project Ga0055584, IMG submission 58716) | Pelagic marine sediment microbial communities from the LTER site Helgoland, North Sea, for post-phytoplankton bloom and carbon turnover... | ecosystem: Environmental > Aquatic > Marine >... | reverse complement strand
AGCTGAAGAAGTTTTTAAAAATGATGATTATGTAAAAACAATAATGGAGCGTTTTGAAGGTAGTATTTTGCCGGACAGTATCGAACCACTAACGCCAGAAGATTACTAATAGACTATATTCAATGAGGTCCCAATGACAGATATAGCCGGCTTGATGCAACAAGCCAAAAAAATGCAGGAACAAATGCAAAAGGCGCAGGAAGAACTAGCGAAGCTGGAGTGCACCGGCGAGGCTGGAGCAGGTCTGGTAAAAGTCACGATGAATGGTAAACATGAAGTAAAGAATGTCGAGATTGACCAAAGTTTACTAGAAGAAGACAAGGGAATTATTGAAGATCTGATTGCGGCAGCTATTAATTCAGCTGTTAAGAAAATTGCTGAAAATAATCAGAATCAGCTTTCAGGAATGACAGCTGGCTTAAATTTGCCTGAAGGTTTTAAGCTACCTTTCTAACACTTATTTATTACTCATGAATTACAGTCCTTTAATTGATCAATTAATAAAAGCGTTTCAGCGCTTACCAGGCGTAGGCCCGAAATCTGCTCAGCGAATGGTGCTACATTTTTTAGAGAAAGACCGTGATGGTGGTAGGCATCTTGCCAAAGCTTTAGACGCAGCTATTGAAGGAGTGGGGCAATGCCAGCGGTGTCGAACATTATCGGAAGACGCAGTCTGTCATATTTGTAGTGACCTTAAACGCGATCAGAGTTTACTTTGCGTTGTTGAAACGCCCGCTGATGTATATGCTGTTGAGCAATCCAGCTCTTTCAGAGGCTATTATTTTGTTTTGATGGGGCACTTGTCACCAATAGATGGCATAGGACCTGATGAAATTGGAATCAGAGATTTACTTAACTTAGTCAGACAGTCAGACATCAATGAAGTGATTTTAGCGACCAACCCAACGGTGGAAGGTGAGGCAACGGCTTATTTTATTGCTGAGCAACTCAAAATTCCAGAATTAGATAATCGACAATTAAAAGTAAGCCGTATTGCTCATGGCATACCGCTTGGTGGTGAGCTCGAATATATAGATGGCGGCACCCTTTTACATTCCTTCGCAGGCAGACAGGCAATCAGTGATAATTAATCCTTTGTCTAAAAGGCAGTTGAAATAAGTGGATAGTCAGGAAAGCTATAACACTGATTATGTTCTGATCACTGATGATGAAGCATTAAATAAATGCTGTGAGTCTTGGCAAAGTCACACTCACCTAGCTCTCGATACAGAGTTTATGCGTACTGACAGCTTTTATCCAAAAGTGGCCTTATTTCAGGTCAATGATGGTAAAAAAAATTATCTGATAGATCCTCTAAGTATTAGCGACTGGGTGAAGTTTCAAGCCTTAATGCTAGCGCCTGAAATTACAAAAATATTTCATTCATGCTCTGAAGATATACTGGTTTTTATTTATCAGTTTGGCATATTGCCATCGCCTATATTTGATACTCAGGTTGCAAATGCATTTTTAAATCAGGGATTTGCATTAAGTTATCAAAATATGATTTCGGAACAATTTGGTATTAATTTACCTAAAGGCGAAACGCGATCAAATTGGTTGCAAAGACCTTTAAGTGAACAACAATTAGACTATGCGGCCTTAGATGTTGCTTATTTACCTGAAATTTATTCACGTCAGAAAGAAAAATTAGCAGGAATGAATAAGCTGGCCTGGGTGGAAGAAGATTGCCAACGGCTTTTAAGCAACTACCAAGAAGAGTTGGAACAAGACTTTTCTCAGACCTATCGAAATATAAGTGCTGCTTGGCAGTTAGATGAAAAACAACTCTATATATTAAAGGCTTTAGCCGAGTGGCGTGAAAAGCGAGCCAGGCAAAGAGATAAACCAAGGAATTGGATTATAAAAGATAAAGAATTAGTCTCTATTGCGAAGATTATCCCAAAAAATATTGCTCAACTAGGTCAAATTGAAGGCCTAAATGCTAATTTTATTCATTATGAAGGCCTAGCTTTACTTGAAGTGATGCAGAAAAAATTAAATCAAGCTAATGCTTGCCTGCCAAAGCAGATAGCAAGGCCACTGAGTAACGCACAGAAAAAGGAATTTAAGAAGGCCCAACTGTTAGTTGAAAAAAAAGCAGTAGAATTAAATCTACCAACTGAGATTCTGGGAAGGAAACGTACTTTGCTAAGCTTGTACCAATCAATTCTTGAACTCAAGGATACGACTTCTAATGAACCCATTGATGTCGGCAAGATTAGATTACCTGACGAATTGCAGGGCTGGCGCAATGAAATTTTAGTAAAAGAACTTATAGAATTAATGCAATGAAACCTATGCTTTGTACAATTTATAGAGGGTCTCGTGAAAATGAGTTATATCTTTATGTCGCCAAAGGACATGATCTCTCACAACTACCAACAGAGCTTATGACGAGAATAGGTGAAGTAAAAGAAGTGATGACTTTGGCTTTAGATATCAATAGAAAGCTTGCGCGGGTTAAGACGGAGAATGTACTGGCTGATATTAAGGAAAAGGGCTATTTTCTTCAGCTACCACCTAATATAGACCCAGCGGTATTTACCTATGGTGAATAATGTCGACTGAAGATAAATTTTGGCAAAACAAGACACTAGCGCAGATGAACACTAAGGAGTGGGAACAGTTATGCGATGGTTGCGGTAAGTGTTGTTTGCATAAGCTTGAAGATGAAAGTAGTGGAGAAATTGCTTATACGCGGGTAATTTGTCGTTACTTTGATGAGAGTAGCTGTCGCTGCCAAGTGTATGCTAATCGTCAAAGCCTAGTTCCTACTTGCGTTATACTCAAACCAGATAATTTGAAAGATTTGCCGTGGATGCCATCGACTTGCGCTTACAGGCTTGTATATGAGGGAAAAAATCTTCCTGATTGGCATCCATTAATCAGCGGCAATCGTGATGCTATTGAGGAAGCTGGAATTACAGTTTCAGGCAAGGTAATCTCTGAAGAATATGTTCATGAAGATGGTTATGACGAACATCTTGTGACATGGGTTGAATAAAACCGAAAATTTATATCATACAATTTAATTTACAAATGAAATGTTCAGATAAAATGTTCAGATAAAATGTTCAGATGAAATGTTCAGATGAAATGTTCAGATGAAATATTGGAATGAAAGATAAGTATGGAAACTGTTGATTACATTCTTGCATGGTTGGCTTATCTCATTGCTTCATTGGCTATGTCTTTTTTATTGTGGAAGGTGGTTAAGAAGATTTTCTGGGTTGATTTAGCCTATATTATGCAAGTTACCTTTATGGCAATAGTATTTACGCCATGGTATGTAGAAGCCGATGGTAATGTGCTGGCTCCAGCTATCATAATATTTGTAATGGACATTGTGACGATAGAAACTGTTGCGGGCATCAGGTCGTTGGTTCCCATAGCTATGGCAATATTACTATCAACAATTATTACAATGGTAGGCATAGCAACTTATCGAGTTCGTAAAGTCAGGCGGTTGCTAAGTATTAAAAAACACCGCATGGCAAGAAAAGCTGCATAAGACAGCTTTTAAGTATTCCCTTGTTATTATCGCTTGAATATATTTCATGCCAATAAAATTACCGATTAGTTATCCTCAAGAGCTTCCTCTTAGTCAGAAAGTCAGTGAGATAAAACAAGCTCTGGAGCAAAACCAGGTATTGATAGTTGGTGGTGAAACGGGTTCAGGCAAAACCACTCAACTACCTAAGATATGTCTCGACTTAGGAAGAGGGCAGCAAGGCCTTATTGCCCATACTCAACCACGTAGGTTAGCCGCCAGAAGCGTTTGCCAGCGTATTGCTGATGAACTTAAAGTAGAAGTTGGTAAGGAAGTGGGTTACCAGGTACGTTTTCAAAACATTACAAGTGATATCAGCTGTATAAAATTAATGACTGATGGCATTTTGTTGGCAGAAATTCAGCAAGATCCACTCTTAAAGCAATACGATACCGTGATCATTGATGAAGCTCATGAGCGTAGCTTAAACATAGATTTTTTGTTGGGACATTTAAAAAATCTTCTTCCTCTTAGACCTGATCTGAAATTAATTATTACATCAGCGACTATTGATTTAGATAAATTTTCTGTTCATTTTAATCAGGCGCCAATAATTGAAGTATCAGGAAGAACTTTCCCGGTAGATACCTTTTATCGTCCACAACTGGAAGCTGAAGATAAAGACCTAGCTGAGAATATTATTGCTGCAATCAGGGAGTTGTTCGAATTAGAACAAAAACAGCAAAAAGGTCACAAAAACAGGAAAGGAGATGTTCTGGTATTTTTAAGTGGAGAGCGTGAAATTCGAGATATTGCCCAAGCTTTGCGCAAAGAAAAATTTAGTAATACTGAAATCCTGCCACTATATGCCAGGTTGAGCAATAAAGAACAGAATAGAGTATTTCAAGCACATACGGGGCGTCGGATTGTGCTGTCTACAAATGTTGCCGAAACCTCTATTACAGTACCTGGAATTACCAGTGTTATTGATCCAGGGACAGCTCGCTTGAGTCGTTATAGCGTGCGTAGCAAAATTCAGCGCTTGCCAATTGAAGCAATTTCGCAAGCCAGTGCAAACCAAAGAGCTGGGCGCTGCGGTCGTATTGCGCCAGGAATATGCATTCGTCTCTATAGTGAAGATGATTTTCAACAAAGACCTGAATTTACAGATACTGAAATAACACGCACCAATCTCGCTTCCGTAATTTTGCAGATGCTTAATATGGACCTTGGAGATATCGATAGTTTTCCGTTTTTAGACAAGCCTGAAACAAAAGCCATTAATGATGGAATTAAAGTTTTGCAGGAACTGGGAGCTGTTACTGATTCTGGTGAATTGAATAAAACCGGAAAAATCATGGCAGATATGCCTGTAGACCCAAGACATGCGCGAATGTTGATGGAAGCTTCGACAAGAGCTTGTCTACAAGAGGTTCTAGTCATTGTAAGCGCAATGAGCATACAAGATCCTAGAGAGCGCCCCTTAGATAAGCAACAAGCTGCCGATGAAAAGCATCGTCTATTTCAGCATCCTCAATCTGATTTTCTAAGTTTTTTGCAACTCTGGCAGAACTTTGAAGATGAACGTCAATTGTTAACACAAAATCAATTAAGAAAGTTTTGTCAGCGACATTTTTTATCTTATGTGCGAATGCGAGAATGGCGCGAGATTCATCGGCAATTACACCTGCAATGTCGCAAGCTAGGTTTAAAAGAAAACAGAGAACCTGCTAACGAGGAGAATATTCATCAATCAATACTGAGGGGCTTAATAGTACAAGTTGCTCGGCATCATGAAGATCTGGAGTATATCGGAACGAGGAATCGGAAATTTCAAATTTTTCCAGGATCCAGTTTATTTAAAAAGAAATGTAAATGGATACTAGCAGCTGAATTAGTTGAGACCAGTAAATTGTATTCCAGGATTAATTGTCAGATAAAACCGGAATGGGTTGAGTCACAAGCTGTTAGTCTACTTAATCATGAATATTTTGAGCCTCACTGGGAAAAGCGTCGAGGACAGGTAATGGCGTTTGAGAAAGTCTCTTTATATGGATTAACGCTGATCGAAAAGCGCAAGGTCGCCTTTAATAAAATTGATCCTGTAGTCAGTCGTGAGTTGTTCATTAGAAGTGCATTGGTAGCTCTGGATATTAGAACTCGAGCAGATTTTTTTCATCATAACCGGCAACTTATTGAAAAAGTATCCCAGGCCGAAGAGAAAACGCGTAGAAGAGATATTTTGATAGAAGAAGAGACCCTGTTTGAATTTTATGACTTGTTATTACCTGCGCATATTTACAGCACCAGAAACCTGGAAAGCTGGTACAACAAGTTGGACAAAAAGCAAAAAGCTGCTTTATTTCTAACGGAACAAGATTTGATCAATGCCCGCAGTAGTGAATTTGATCTGAATGAATTTCCAGATCAATTAAATACCACTTTTATGTCATTAAAGCTGGACTATAAATTTGCGCCGGGAAAAACTTCAGATGGCATCTCGGTTGATGTGCCAGTGTCAGCATTAAAGCAGTTAAAAGAAGAAGATTTAGATTGGCTGGTGCCTGGTATGTTGCGCGAAAAATGCATTGCTTTAGCAAAGGCTTTGCCTAAGCCCTTACGTAGGTTACTAGTGCCCATTCCTGACCTAGTGGATGAAATACTACCGGCCTTAAAATCCGAGTCGACAGGTAACTTACGCTACTTACTTGCGCAAAAATTAACTGCTACGACAGGTGTGCCAATTGACCCTAACTATTGGCTTAATTATAAGCTGGATGAACATCTACAAATGCATATACGAGTTGTGGATGAAGTGGGGAGTTTACTGGGAACTGGCAGAGACCTAGAAGTATTGCAGAAACAGTTTGCTGAAGAAATCCAACGCAATATGCAACGGTACTCAGAAAGTTCAATTGATCGTAGTGGAATTACAGAGTGGGATTTTGCAGAACTTGAGGAAGTACATGAAGTTCAACATGCGGACATTAAGCTGCTTACCTATCCTGCATTAGTCGATGAAATTGACAGTGTATCTTTGACTCTGTGCGATAACTTGCCTTTAGCCAAGCAAGAGACCATCTGGGGGATAGTGCGTTTGTTGATGTTAAATAGCTCTCAGCAAGTAAAATATCTAAAAAAAATCCTGTTAAATAACACCCAAAACAACTTACTTTTAAGTCATTTAGGTACTAAAGATGAAATTTTGCTTCAGCTTATTCGAGCCGCTTATCGAAATTGTTTTATTAATGAAGAAAATTTACCCAGAACAAAAAGCGCTTTTAATGAAATGTATGAAAGCAATAAAGGGGAGCTTATAAATTGCGCTGAAAAACTAGAATCCAAGCTCTATGATATTTTTATACATTATCATCAGGTAAAAAAATTATTAACCAAGTTTTCAAGCCTTAAAGATCAGGCTATTTATAACGATGTCAAAGTGCAGTTAGAGGAACTCTTGCATGCAGATTTTATATGTGACAGTCCTGAGGAGTATTTTTTAGAAATTCCCCGCTATTTAAAAGCAATTAAGGAAAGAATGGTGAAATACCCTCGGCAAATCGAAAAAGATAAGCTTTGGACGAAGATGCTTCAACAATATTATTCTCAATATAGTCAGCAATATGAGGAACTGGTAACACAAAATATGGTTTCTACTGAGCTTGAAAAATATCGTTGGTTGTTAGAGGAATATCGGGTCTCTTTATTTGCTCAATCTATGGGGACAAGAGAACCTATATCTGACAAACGCTTAAAAAGATTCTGGCAGGATAAGGTACTGAAGACTAATATTTAATTAATATTTTAACCCCAAGAAAAAACTGTCCTTCTTCTAAATCAAAAATCCGTGTTATTTCTGTCATAGCCTGATATTCGTTTTTGTTAGTTTGGCCATCATGAATTTTTACTTTACATTCAGTTCCCATTGGAATGACTTGGTCAGTCATGATGCCCATTCCATTTTTGCTTATATTGACACAAAGTGCCTCACATATTTTTTGAGGACGACCATAGTACAAAGTGACGGCAGTATTTACCTTGGCACGTTCAAATTCTCGTTGATCATGAAAACGAGTCATGGTGTGGTAAGTACCTCTGAGAAGATCACGCATTTTAACCATTGATTGTTGCCCCATTATGAGTAAATTAATATTACTGAGCAAATTTTTATTAGGTCCTAGTATGCAATATGTAAAATTTAAATTATGTGAAGCAATTAACGAACTTTTGTTGCAGCAATTTACGGAACGGAGTAAGGTATAAGTGTTTTTAATTTAGTCAAATAAATCCACTGACTCCTAATAAATTTTGTCAGGATCACAACTCAGTGGTGGGGTATTCACGAACCGGAACTACCTTTTTGTATAAGAATAATGGAAAAAGGGGATAACAGCACTGTCTTGGTAATTGACGATGATTTGATCGTCAGGGATAGTATTGCCGCTTTTTTATCAGAGCTCGCTTATCGAGTAGTGGTGGCTTCGGATACTAAGGAAGGTATGGAGGCATATCATTCATCCTCTCCTGATTTAATCATCTGTGACATGAACCTGAAGGGTGATTGTGCGCTGGATTTTTTAAAAGCAATCTTTCAAGAAGTGGCTTCTCAGCCAGTAATAGTCCTTTCTAATAAAAAAGTACTTGATGATGTCGTTGAAGCAATGAAGCTTGGGGCTAGTGATTATCTTATCAAGCCAGTCACCGAGCTAATTCTATTGCAGCTCTCAATCAATAGCAGCCTGAAGAAGGCGCAAATTCTTAAAGAAAATGAAGCTTATCGCAAGAAGCTGGAAAATATTAATCACGAATTAGAATATAACCTAGAATTGTTTGAAACTGATCAGCAAGCTGGCAGATTAGTGCAGATAAGTATGTCGCCGAATCCGCCGCAAGTAATTGCTGGCTATGAAATTAATCATCGAGTGGTTCCCTCTTTATACTTAAGTGGCGATTCAATTGATTATGCAGCAGTATCAAAATACAACGTTTTATTCTATCTAGCAGATGTTTCTGGTCACGGTTCTTCTTCGGCTTTTATAACTATATTTTTACGTTTCCGTACTGAACAAATGCTTAGAGAGCAAAGTCAGGTGCCTTTTATAAAAAAACTAACTCCTGCTGTAATTCTAAGCAGATTAAACAAAGATCTGATCGAAGCAGGTCTTGATAAGCATATAACCATGTTTGTTGGCTTATTGAATCGTAAAGATAATACACTTACCTATAGTGTCGCCGCGCACCATCCGCTACCAGTGATTTATAAAGAAGGCAAAGCAAGTTTCATTGACGTGCAGAAAAGCAGTTTCCCAGTAGGCTTGTTACCTGAAGCAGAATATTTTGAAGAAAGCATTCCTTTTGAGAAAGCTTCTCTAACTTTATGTTCTGACGGCATTCTCGAAGTATTGCCACAGCCAAGTCTGGCAGAGAAAGAAAAACGAATTATTGAAGTGGTAGAGCAAAGTGGTGGAGAATTCCAGGCTATTCGAGAAACATTTAATCTTAAAAATCTTAGTAATATTCCAGATGATATTGCGGTGATGAATATTAGTGACCTGTAATTGATAAAGGCTTGAAAAAGAGTAGGCTTAGTTTGTAATGAAGTCAGGAAAAATATTAGCAACTGAACTAAATAAGATACCTGTTCTTAAATTGGTAGGAGATGTGCGTGTCTTAATGAGTTCTACTATCGATAATTATTTCACCAATCTTTATAGCAGGGCTATTGTTGAGGCTATGATTGTTGATCTTACTGAAACAACAGGCATTGATAGCACAGCCTTAGGCTTGCTTGCCAAAATGGCAATACAGCTACGTAATCGCTTTAATGTAAAACCAAGCATAATCTCAACTAATCCAGATATTACGAAAATTATTAAAGGAATGAGTTTTGGCATTATTTTCGATATTGTTGAAGAGCCGCTTGAAGCAGACGTAAAGTTTGGTGAACTGAATCATGTCAGTGAACCTGAAAATGTAATAAAACAAAAAGTGATTGTCGCTCATCAGGCCTTAATGGCCCTAAGCCAAGATAATAAGTTGGAATTTCAGGATTTGGTAAGCGCGCTAAAAAATAATTAAAGATTTTTTACCGTCAGTTTGGTTTTGATGAAATCACTATGAGAGACGTATAATAGCTCCGCGACTTTTCTAATTAAGTGCTCCTCATATCGATCCAGGTCTCCATCCGCAAAAGCCACTTCCCACATATTCTGAATTAAGGTTATTTTTGCTGGGTATTCGTAAGCTTCATTGATGAGACTGGTAAATTGATAGAGAGAAGTTGAATCATCCGCTTCTTGCTGAGCCAGTTCAAAAAGCTCTTCTAGAGTATCTTCAGGTAAGTCAAATTTACTTTGTAAAATACTGGATATCTTTTTGGTTTCAGTATCATCGATAGTGTAATCAGCTTTAGAAAGCTCGATCATCAACGCTGCGCATGCCATATGTATCCTGTCGGTAGTGGCATCGCCAGTGTCGCTTTCTAGAGTGGGGTTTAAGTATTTTTCAAAAAAAATGCTGATATTTTGTAGCATATTATTTCCTGCTTAGTGTTGTACTAGTTGCATAGCATGTTTGAGTACCGTTAAGTCTGCTCCGGGTTTGTACGCATTTTCACTAAGATAACGGCGAAATTTTTTGCCTCCGGGCTGGCTTTGGAATAAGCCGAGTATATGTCGAGTAATATGTCGTAATGCCGTTCCCTGTCTTAGTTCTTCATCGACATATGGTAAAAAATGTTCAAGAATATTTAAACGCTCTGGTACTGGATCTTGGGAATGAAAGAATTCTTGGTCCACAGTAGATAAGACATAAGGGCGCTGATAAGCTTCGCGCCCTAACATTACCCCATCGACATGATTCAGATGTTCATGTGCTTCAGCTAAATTTTTAATACCACCATTAATAATGATTTCTAGTTCTGGGAAATTACGTTTAATTTCATAGACGCGTTGGTAATTTAGCGGTGGAATTTCGCGATTTTGCTTAGGGCTCAAACCCTTAAGAACTGCAATACGCGCATGTAAAATAAAACATGAACAACCAGCTGAGTGAACGATAGAGATAAAGTCTGCTAATTCGCCATAGGTATCCATGTTGTCTATACCAACACGGCTTTTAACGGTGATAGGTATTTGGACAGAATTTTTCATGGCAGCTACACATTCAGCCACCAGTTCTGATTCAGCCATTAAACAAGCACCCATTTTGCCATTTTGGACACGGTCACTTGGGCAGCCAACATTTAAATTTATTTCTATATAACCAGCATCTTCCGCCATTTTGGCGCATTCAGAAAGCTCTTGCGGTTTGCTTCCTCCCAACTGAATAGCCACAGGTTGTTCTTCTGCATTAAATTTTAGAAAACGTTCTTTGTCACCATGAATAAGAGCGCCACTGGTCACCATTTCTGTATATAAGATGGCGTTTTTGCTCAATAGGCGTAGAAAATAACGACAGTGCCGATCAGTCCAGTCCATCATAGGGGCAACACAAAAAGTATGTAATGGTTCGTGCATGAATCTAGTGTAATTCTTCGGTTTCTATTAGTGTGCCTTGATTATAAAGTTTACACAGTAGACTAATACAGTCCTGATTAGACTGGTAGGCAAGGCAATTTACCAAGCTAGTATTTTTATCACAGAGCTTTGCCAATAGGGCGGTAGAGTCCTCATTATTTTGATCCACAGAAAAGGCTTCTCCATCTGCAAACAGATAAAGAGTTTCATTTTTTTGGTAAAACGCTAGGCGTGCTGCAGGGTGCTTTTCTAAGGTAAGACCATTAGCCAGAGCTTCTGCGAAGATTTCAGGTGTGAATTCAATCTCGGGAGAATAACTCAGTTCTGGGTATTTTCGTTGTGTCATGTGCCGACCAAACCATTGTTCAATTTCTTGTTCGTTCTGCAATAGATCTAATAATAATGACTTCATACGAAGAACACTTTCTTCACTTATTTCGGCTGTATTGTTTTGTAAGTTTAAATCTGAGTCTTTATAACGCTGGTCTTCTGTGACTTCCGCGCATAGGCTTGCAGCATATTGACTAATAATTTCGCTATAGGAAGGAGCTCGAAATCCGATAGAATAACTCAATGAGTCATTAAGTGAAGTGCCTTGATGAGCTATTCCGGGTGGAATATAAAGAGCATCACCGCTTTCCAATGTAAACTCTTCAGTGACATAAAACTCTTGCAGAATTTTTAGTTCACTATCTTTCCTTAAGTTACTGAGATGATCGCAGCGCTGGCCAAGTTGCCAATGCCGTTGCCCTTGGCCTTGTATGATTATCACATCGTAATAATCAAAATGCGGTCCAATGCCAGCTTTTTCGGTAGCATAGCTCACCATGACATCATCTAATCGCCAATCAGGGATGAATTTAATCCCTGCTAAGAGCTTTTTTACCTTAGGAAGCCATTGATCAACTGCTTGAACCAGCAAGCTCCAATGTTCATTTGGGAGAGAAGTGAAATCTTGTTCTGAGAAAGGACCGTTTTGTAAGCGCCAGGTATCTTTTTCATTAAAGACCAGTCTTGATTCGACTTCTTCCTCGCAAGCCAACCCAGCTAATTCTTCTGGGCTAATAGGGTCCCTAAAATCTAAAAAAGCATTTTTGATGAGCAATGGCTTTTTTTGCCAATATTCACTAAGAAACTTTTCCGAACTAAGGTTTTTAGGAAGCATTACACGTTCAAGGCTTGAGTCGAAGCATTCCCAATATAAGTTCCAGGCCTAAGCTTTTTAAGCTCTTGTTTGACGCTATCGGGTAAATCAAGGGTTTCAACAAATTCAGCCAACACTTCAGCGTTAATTTTTTGGCCTCGAGTTAATGCTTTGAGTTTTTCATAAGGCTCAGGAATATCATAACGGCGCATTACCGTTTGAATGGCTTCGGCCAGAACTTCCCAGCTTTCATCTAAATCTTGAGCGAGAACATCAGCATCCAGCATCAGTTTGGAAATGCCTTTTAGTGCCGCTTGATATGCAATTGTGCCATGGGCAAATCCCACTCCTATATTACGCAGGACAGTTGAATCTGTTAGATCTCTCTGCCATCTTGAAATAGGTAGTTTCTCTGCAAGATGGTGCATAATGGCATTGGCAATACCCAGATTGCCTTCAGAGTTTTCAAAATCTATAGGGTTTACCTTGTGCGGCATGGTAGAAGAGCCAACTTCCCCAGCAACCAGTCTTTGTTTGAAATAGCCCTGTGAAATATAGCCCCAAACGTCTCGATTAAAATCAATCAAAATAGTATTGAAGCGGCTAGCCGCAGAAAATAGTTCGGCTATATAATCATGGGGTTCTATCTGAGTAGTATAAGGGTTCCAGCTTAGACCAAGTTTGCTTACGAACTCATTTGCATTAGCTGCCCAGTCGACTTCAGGGTATGCGACCATGTGGGCATTATAATTTCCTACTGCCCCGTTAATTTTACCTAGAAGTTCAGCCTGTCCAATTTGTAAATATTGGCGATCGAGTCTGGCGACTGTGTTGGCAAATTCTTTTCCTATCGTTGTTGGAGTGGCTGTTTGGCCATGGGTTCGAGAAAGTAGGGGGGTATCTGCATATTCATGGGCTTTTTCACGAATGGCATCAATGAGTTGTTTTAATTCGGGAAGCAGGCACTTAGAACGATAATCTTTAAGCATTAAGCCGTACGATAAATTGTTGATGTCTTCAGACGTGCAGGCGAAATGTACAAATTCTTTTATTGGAGCTAACTCATTGTTTTCACTTAGCTTATCCTTTATGAAATATTCAACAGCTTTGACGTCATGATTAGTGACTGCTTCGGTATCTTTGATTGCTTGTGCATCATTCTCATCAAAATTATCAATTAAACTCTCTATAAAGCTATCTGCTGCCTCAGTGAAACTTGGCACTTCATTGATGCCTGGGTTTACAGCTAATTGTTGTAACCAGCGTAGTTCTACGATTACGCGATAGCGAATAAGGGCGTATTCACTAAAGTAATCATTCAGTTGTTTGGTTTTGTTATTGTAACGGCCATCTATTGGAGATATTGCGTTGAGGCTTGTCAGAGGCATATAGGCTAAACCTGTCTATTTCTAAAGCGGCATAATACATTATTTAAAACAAAATTAGCAGTGGTCAGCTTGGCATATGTTTGACATATGAATATTTATTTGTATACTCCTATATAAGTGACATAGAGGGAGCTTCCATGCCTACCAAAGCAAAAATATTTATCAATGGCCGTAATCAGGCTGTACGCATACCACGAGAACTTGAATTTAAAGGTGTCGATGCCGTAAGCATTGAAAAACAAGGGAATTCTCTCTTACTTAGTCCGGTACGAAGTACCTGGAGTTCGTTTCAAAATGAAGATAGGGCTGATGATGATTTTATGCGTATTCGCCCACGTTTAATTAAATCTACTTAACACTTAAACAGGTCTTTTATGCTGATATTACTAGGTCCAGACGTTTGTCGCCAAATAATGCTTACGCAGGATGAGGCGGTTCTGAATTTACTGGAATCCTGGTCAGCTCGTAGTGATGAAATTATGCTGTCCGCGGTTACTTATGCTGAACTGGTTGCAGGAGCTCTAAATACCACGGAGAAAGCCAAGCATATGAATTTGGTTAAGTCATTCTGTGAACGTCTAGATGCCATAGTGCCTTGGGATGAGAATGCAGTAGATAAATACACTGAAATCCAAATGCAGGCCATAGCTGAAGGAACTATCACCAATATGAACAATGCTATGTTAGCGGCACACGCAATTTGTTTAGACGCTAGTCTTTTGTGCTCAAATGGGAAAAGTTTTGAAGATATTGGAGGCTTGAAACTACTTGTGCTGGATGAATCGGGTCAATTGGAAGGCAGTAATAATTAATCTGTTTGATTCATGAAAAATAAGCTAAAAAAAAAGGGCAGCGTAAGCTGCCCTTTTTTTATCTAGATTACTACTTAAATGTTTATGCTATAGGGCCGCTTTCATCAATAGCAGCAGCATGTTGAGATTTAATAGGCGCTGTTTCTTTCAAGAAGAGAGACACAAGGAAACCAAAAACCATACCACCTAAGGCGACATATAGAGGACCTGCTAAGCCCATGGCTGGTACTACATAAGAACCAATAATGGGTCCGAGACCACCACCAAATATCTCACCAACACCTACTACGATGCCGATAGATGCAGCAACTAGGCCAACTGGTGCAGACTCAGTTGCGATTGGTCCCGTAATTAAGGCAATGTTACCGAAGCAGAAGAATGAGGAGAGAAAAAGAGGTACAAACAGTGCCCCAACTCCTGCTCCAATCTGAAGGAACCAGTACAAGCAAACCGCCGCCGCAGCGAAACCGATAATACATACGGGTTTTCTGCCTAGTTTGTCAGAAAGGCCAGTCCAGCCGAATTGACCGAAGAATCCACCAAAACCAACAGCAGAGGTAACAAGGCCCATTTCTGCCAGGCTTAAGCCAATAACATTTTCCAGATAAACCGGCATGAAAGCAGCAAGGGTAAATAAGCCACACATTGCACCCAAAAGCGCAATCGTTGCTACTACAACGTTATAACTCTTAAGTGGTCCAGCATAGCTGACTATCAATTGACCTAGGCTGAGTTCGTCTGTTTCTTCTGAAACACCCAAGGCTGCAGCACCCATAGTGTCTTTAGGTTCTTTCAATACTTTCCATAAAAGAACGAGAACAATGAAACCGGGAGCGGCTATCAGAACAAAAACCATACGCCAGCTAAGACCCATGCCCAGTAATTGAGTGGCAATAATAGGTGCCAAACCTAATCCCATAAGGGAAACACCACATTGCTGCAGGCCTTGATTAAGCCCACGACGGCTTGGTTTTGAAGCCACAGCTACTGCGGTAAATGAGGTCGGAGTATAAGCCCCTTCAGTAACGCCTAGTAAAGTACGGATAACTATAAAAGCTGTCATGCCTCCGGCTAAACCGGTTAAACCGCCCATGAGAGAGAACATAATGACGGAAGTCAGAATAATTTTTCTGTGCCCCCATCTATCTGCCAATCGGCCAAAAACGATGGCAAACACACCCCAGGCTATACCTGTCAAACCTGCAAGGTTACCAATTGCCCCTGGGTCAAGACTTAGATCAGCAGCAATCGTATTCCAAAGCGCGCCAATGACAAAACGATCCATCCCAACCAGAGCAAAAGCAAGAGCGAGTAGTAAAACTACTTTCCACTCATAATTTGTATCCCAGTTATTATTATTATCTTGCATCAAACTGTCCCCTATCTAAACTAGAAATGAAGCGTCGATAATAAACGCCATTGCCAGAAAAGTCTACGACCTATGTCTTATTAGACTATCGAATTTAAATACGGCTAATTAATTTGAAATTCCTTTCAAAAGCCACTGTATATCACGAGAAATATTTCGGCGTTTAAGCATAAAATGCCAACGTCGACCACCTAGTTGATGCCATAGTACTGCCGATCTTATGCCAGCAAGTAAAGTTGCTCGTATAGTGTTTGCGATAGCAGTGTTTTTTAAATATTGAGGCTTGCCAGAGACCTGAATTCGAAAAGATAGTGTACTTATAGTCTCTTGGTAAAGGTTGGCAAGCTGATTAATAATCTCGGGATTTTCAGCAAGCTGCATATTGGAGTCTTTATTTTCTCGTTCAGAGTTTTCTATGCCTTTAGCAATTTTTCCTAACATGCCTTGTTGCTTCCCAAGTCTGGCCTCTAAATAAATCAGACCTATAAGGTAACGCATCAGTTCTGGGCTTTTTAAAGAGCTTTCTTTAGTAACAAATATTTCTTCTAATACTTGCAGCCCCAGTTTTAATTTATCGACATCACCATATACTTCTATAGTTGAGGCCGGGTTGGTGATAAATAAACTTTCCAAGCAAGTGCTTAGCTTGTCTTGTGCAGCTAAACCATGTTGAGCTAATTGATCAACAAGAAAAGCTGCTTGAGCAATGCCAGCAAGCGCGAGTGTTTGTTGTATTTTGTTGTCCATAATGCGTATTAATTTTTAAAAGACTTTTCTATTACTCCTCCACCAAGACAGACATCATCTTGATAGAGCACGACAAATTGCCCAGGTGTTACGCTACGTTGAGCTTCTTCAAAGGTCACTCGATAAACAGAGTCTTCCTTAAGAATTGTACAAGCTTGATCTTGTTGCCGATAACGGACCTTGGCATGACATTGCAGCGGTAGAGACGGTTCAACTTGATTGATCCAGCTTATTTCGGAGCATGTGAGTTGATTGGAAAAAAGCAGGGGATTCTCGTTGCCCTGCACAACCACTAAGACATTCCTATCGAGATCTTTGCCTGCGACATACCAGGGAGCTTCCTGTTGATCTTTAATTCCGCCGATTCCAAGACCTTGCCTTTGACCCAGTGTGTGGTACATCAGCCCTTTGTGTTGGCCGAGGACATTTCCATCAGCATCTTCAATATTGCCAGGCTGCCCTGGTAAGTATGTTTCCAGAAAATCATTGAATCGACGTTCGCCGATAAAACATATGCCAGTGCTGTCTTTTTTATCATGGGTTAGCAAGTCATGTTTTTCAGCAAGTGCTCGGACTTCCGGTTTTTCAAGTTCCCCAACAGGAAATAATGTCTGAGCGAGCTGCTTTTCTTGTACTGCACATAGAAAATAGCTTTGGTCTTTATTGCCATCGAGACCTTTTAATAAAGCGGTTCTACCATCGGCATTTTTTTTTCTTACATAGTGACCTGTCGCAATCAGGTCTGCTCCAAGTTGCTTGGCATAGTCGAGAAAAGCTTTAAATTTAATTTCACGGTTACACAACACATCAGGATTGGGCGTACGGCCGGCTTTATACTCATGTAAGAAATGTTCGAAGACATTGTCCCAATATTCGGCGGCAAAATTAGCATTGTGTAATGTTATGCCAAGTTTGTTACAGACTGCCTGCGCATCTGCCAGGTCTTCTTTGGCAGTACAATATTCTGTGCCGTCATCTTCTTCCCAATTTTTCATGAACAGGCCTTCTACTTGATAACCTTGCTCAAGTAGTAAAAGGGCCGCTACAGAGGAATCAACTCCGCCGGACATGCCAACAATAACCTTCATATCTTTGTTAGTGTCTCGATTATTCATGATGATAAATAAGAGAAAGAGGGTAACGCTGCCCAGCTAAATAATCTTGTAAAACTTTTACAACGATAGGACTACGGGATTTAAAGTTTGGGGCTAATATCTCTTCTGCACTTAGCCAGTGTGCGGCGATAATATCTTTATCAAGAGCTAGTTCTGGGCGATGTTGAACCGGTGAAGAAATAAAGCAATATCTAATATAAGTTACGTCATTACTGGGAGAATGATATTGATAGGTGCCAAGGAAGGCATCAAGTTCAACCTCCCAGGCAGTTTCTTCCAAAGTTTCACGCAGAGCAGCGGCATAGAGGGTTTCATTTTCATCTAGATGACCTGCGGGTTGATTAAATACAACTTGATCCTGGTCTTTTTCTTCGACCATTAGGAAGCGACCATTGTCTTCTACAATGCATGCTACTGTTGTATGTGGGTGCCAGCTCATAAGGGAGGCATCCTACCCGAAATTGGGGGCTACATAAACGTTAAACTAATGCGATAATCTTTCTTTATCAGTGAATAACAATAAATAGACGAGTTATAACAAAATGAGTGATCTGACACATCTTGATTCGAAAGGCCGGGCGCAAATGGTCGATGTAGGAGAAAAAGAGATTAGCCAGCGCGTTGCAACAGCAGAAGCCATTGTGAATATGCAGCCGGAAACCTTGGCTATGATCGCAGAAGGTAAGCATAAAAAAGGTGATGTGTTTGCTGTAGCTCGCATTGCTGGAATTCAAGCGGCTAAGAAATGTCCTGAATTAATCCCCTTATGCCATCCACTTATGTTGAGTTCAATAAATGTTGAATTAGAAGCTGATGAAGCAAATAGTCGGGTGAAAATTAGCACAACGTGCAAACTTGCAGGTCAAACTGGCGTTGAAATGGAAGCGCTTACGGCGGCATCAGTTGCCGCATTAACTATTTATGATATGTGCAAAGCCGTTGATAAAGGTATGACAATTTCTCAGATCCAGCTAGTTGAAAAAAAAGGTGGGAAATCTGGACATTGGAGCCGAAAGTAATAGGAGGAAAATAAATGGTTACTGTTCATTATTTTGCCAGTATTCGTGAAAAACTAGGTTTGTCTTCTGAGCAAGTTGAGTTGCCAACTCAAGTAGATACGGTTGACGCTTTGGCCGCGTTACTGATTGAACAACATGGCTCTGCTTGGGAAAGCGTGTTAAAAAAGTCTTCAGTCTTGGTTGCAGTCAATCAATCTGTGGCTAGTTTTACTTCCTCTGTTACTAATGAGGATGAAATTGCTTTCTTCCCTCCAGTAACGGGTGGCTAAGCCGCGAACAAGCTTATAACTAAAGATGAGTCAGTAATGCGTTCACTAAAAATTTCTATTCAGCAGCAAGACTTTAGTATTGATGATGAATGCGCTGCTATGAGAGCAGGGCATAAGGATATAGGTGCACTTGCTACCTTTACAGGCTTGGTGAGAGAGTTAGATGATATGGGTACTGCAAGTTCAGCTCGGCAGAGCGTTTCATCTCTCTATCTTGAACATTACCCTGGTATGACTGAAAAAAATCTGCAGGAAATTGCTGAAGAGGCTGATCAACGTTGGCCTTTACTTGATGTCGTTATTATTCATCGTATCGGTGAGTTAAAAGTGTCAGAACAAATCGTTTTTGTTGGGGTGAGTAGCATGCATCGTGAAGCAGCTTTTGCAGCTTGTGCTTTTATAATGGACTATTTAAAAACCAAGGCGGCTTTTTGGAAGAAGAGCAATTCTGGTGAAGGCAAAGAGAATGATGGGCATTGGGTTGAAGCAAAAAAATCTGACACAAAAGCGACTGAAAAGTGGGCAGAAACTAAACAGAAGCGTTAGAATACGCGCTTTTTTCAAGGAAGGTTGAAATGCTTGAAGTAAACAGTTTGTTACAGCAAATAAAAGATAACCTGGAACGTATTTCGGTTCTCAGGGGGTATCTTTGACTTCGAGCAAAAACAAGAGCGCTTAACAGAAGTAGAACTTGAATTAGGTGAATCTGCGGTCTGGGAAAAACCTGAATATGCGCAAGAGCTCGGCAAAGAGCGCTCAAGTCTTCAGGCTATAGTCCACACCATACTCGAGCTTGAGCAAAACTATGCTGACATTGATAGCATTATTGAACTTGCCAAGGAAGAAGAAGATAAAGAGTTGCTGGACGAGGCCTTATTGGATTTAGCAAGGGCTGAAACTTCTTTAGAGCAACTGGAAAAGCGCCGTATGTTTTCCGGCGAAATGGATGCCAACAACGCCTATCTGGATATTCAATCAGGCTCCGGGGGTACTGAAGCTCAGGACTGGGCAGAAATGATTATGCGTATGTATTTGCGCTGGGGCGAACAAAAAGGTTTTAAAACCGAACTAGTTGAGTCAACACCAGGAGAAGGTGCTGGTATTAAAGGTGCAACGCTTTATTTTGAAGGGGAATTTGCTTTTGGTTGGTTACGAACTGAAACGGGAGTACATCGCTTAGTCAGAAAATCTCCCTTTGATTCAGGTAATCGACGACATACTTCATTTGCGTCAGTCTTTGTTTCACCAGAAATAGATGATGATATTGATATTGATCTGGATATGAGTCAGGTAAGAGTTGATACTTACCGATCAAGTGGCGCTGGAGGGCAGCATGTCAATACCACTGATTCTGCTGTACGTTTAACTCATGAGCCTAGCGGAATCGTAGTGCAGTGTCAGAACCAACGCTCTCAACATAAAAATAAAGAAACCGCTATTAAGCAGTTAAAAGCCAAGCTCTACGAAATGGAAATGCTGAAAAAGCGTGAAAGTTTACAAGCTGTAGAAGATACTAAAGCTGATATTGGCTGGGGTAGTCAGATTCGATCTTATGTGTTGGATGCTTCGAGGATAAAAGATTTACGTACTAATGTAGAAACATCAAATCCTGGCGCAGTATTGGATGGCGATCTTGACCAGTTTATGGAAGCTAGCCTGAAAATGGGGCTCTAAAAAGAAACTAATTAATATTAATTAAACGCACTGAGAAGTTAACAATGAGTGATAACGAAACAAACGAAAATACGCTTGATGAAAATAAACTAATTCATCAGCGCCGTGAAAAGCTTAATGAAATACGACAGCAGGGGATAGCATTTCCGAATGATTTTCGTCGCACTGCTTTTGCTAATGATCTGCACTCAAAATATGACGAGCAAAGTAAAGAAGACATAGAAGAAGTTCATTCTATCGTCAGTGTTGCGGGTAGAGTGATTCGTATGCGTGGCCCTTTTATAGTTTTACTGGATGGCAGTGGACAAATACAACTCTATGTAAACTTTAAAGGTTTTGACGAAGATAAGAATAAAGAAATTAAAAGTTGGGACCTTGGTGACATTGTTGCTGCCACAGGAGAGGTGTTTAAAACGGGTAAAGGCGAATTATCTGTGCGAGTCAGTGAAATTCGCTTATTAACGAAATCATTAAGGCCATTGCCAGATAAACATAAAGGCTTGAGTGATACTGAAGTGCGTTATCGCCAGCGTTATGTTGATCTGATTGCCAATGAGGAAGTAAGAGAAACATTTATCGTTCGTTCTAAAATTATTAATGCTATTAGACGTTTCATGGATGCAGATGATTTCATGGAAGTGGAAACCCCGATGCTACAAATGATTCCGGGTGGGGCTACTGCTCGTCCGTTTGTCACTTATCACAATGCTTTAGATCAGGATATGTATTTACGTATTGCTCCAGAACTATATCTGAAAAGGTTGGTGGTAGGTGGGTTTGAAAGAGTTTATGAGATTAATCGAAACTTTCGTAATGAAGGTTTATCAACTCGACATAATCCTGAATTCACCATGCTAGAGTTTTATCAGGCTTATACAGATTATCATCATTTAATGGATTTTACGGAAAACATGCTGCGCCATATTGCTGAAGAAGTGATAGGCGAAACGACGATTAATTATCAAGATATTGCATTGGATTTCGCCGAGCCCTTTAGCAGAATGACAGTGCTAGATTCCATTCTGAATAATGTAGAAGGGGTGACTGAAAAAGAACTGACAGATATTGCTAGCCTTACAAAACTGGCTGAAAAGTTTGGTATTGAGGTGAAAGAATCGTGGGGTGTCGGAAAAATACAAATGGAAATATTTGATGAAAAAGTTGAGCATTTATTGCAGCAACCGACGTTTATTACGGAATACCCGACTGAAGTTTCACCGCTGGCACGTTGTAATGACTCCAACCCTGAAATTACAGACCGCTTTGAATTGTTTATTGCCGGCAAGGAAATTGCCAATGGCTTTTCTGAATTAAATGATTCTGAAGATCAAGCTAAACGTTTCCATGCACAGGTTGCGGAGAAGGATGCTGGGGATATTGAAGCCATGCACTTTGATAGTGATTATATTACTGCGCTTGAGTACGGTTTGCCTCCAGCAGCTGGGGAAGGTATCGGGATAGATCGATTAGTGATGCTATATACTGATTCAGCATCTATCCGCGATGTGCTTTTGTTCCCGCATATGCGCCCTCAACATGGCTGAAGGCTTGCAAAAAAAGATTGAGCAGAAAGCGCAAACTAAGATACAACTGGAAGAGTCCTGGTTAGCTGAACTTGCAGATGAATTTGATCAGGCTTACATGCAAAACTTAAGAGCTTTTTTACAACAAGAAAAAGCCGCACATAAACAAATCTTTCCACCTGGACATTTAATATTTGATGCCCTTAATAGAACTCCTTTAGGGCAGGTTAAGGTCATTATATTAGGACAAGATCCTTATCACGGGCCTAGGCAAGCGCATGGACTGTGTTTTTCTGTATTACCCGGTGTGCCAATACCTCCATCATTAATGAATATATATAAAGAGCTTGCAGCAGATATTGGGATTACGCCTGCCCAACATGGTTGCTTAACGTACTGGGCGGAGCAAGGGGTGCTGTTACTTAATTCTGTGCTTACGGTTGAACAAGCTCTTGCTGCTTCTCACCAGGGTAAAGGATGGGAGCACTTTACTGACAAAGTCATTAGCATTCTTAATGAAAAAAAATCAGGGTTGGTTTTTTTACTTTGGGGTAGCTACGCGCAAAAGAAAGGTCAATTTATCGATAGAAATAAACATCTGGTTTTGCAATCGCCACATCCTTCACCTTTATCGGCGCATCGGGGCTTCCTAGGTAACAAACATTTCTCCCAGACAAATGCTTATTTGAAAAAGCACGGGAAGCAAATTATTGATTGGAAGGTTCCAGAGTTAAGTTGACGTCAGTAGCACAGACTAGAAAAAAACCTCGAGGTTTGGAGGTCTAGGCCGCTTCATTTTTGACGATCACCCATACTTGCGAAGTATTTATCCCCTTTGGCTAATTTTATCTATTATCGACTGAGGGTCTACTTTCAGACATGATCCTGTCGAGTGATTTTTGTGCCTGTTTGGGGTAGATCAAATCTTTTTCTTCTAGCATTTCACATTGATCCTTAACCATCTGATTTATAGTAACGGGGTAGTGTTTACAATCCTCTGGTCGATCTTCGTAAATATCACAGATGTACTGATTCTCATTCGGCAAATGTCGTAACCATGGGCACCGCTCCATTTGTTTGCCAGTGGCGGGGTTCATCCAGATATTTCCATTACTGACATAACTAAAAATATTTGGCCTAAATGCTTCCCAATATTCTATTTCGCTTTTCAACGCAGATAGTCCGCCATTACTATAATTCACGCAACACTTCCCACATTGATTGCATTCTTTCATGGCAAATTATCTCATTCAGAAATAGATACTTAACAGTATCTATAAACGCTCTGTGTCTTTGCGCTTACTATTATAAGGTTTATATATAAAATTCAACTAATCCAGAGAATCTGCTTTGTGGCCTGGCCCTAGTATCGCCAGCCAACACAGGGTCGCCAGAGGAAATTAACGCCTATCATTAATAGGTACCAACTCAGTTGATCATGCTTGAGCTAATCGTTATGTTGCGACAAATTTAAATTAGTTTATTTCCTCCATTCCCCGACCTGAAATCCCTGTGCTTGCATATCGATTGCGTACACAGCGGTTTGTACACCTAGTGTTATAGAGAACAAGGAGCGCTTGTCGGCCCCACCAAAATGTAAGCCATGGGTGCCAGGCGGTGCTGGGAAGTATCCAAGAAATTCACCATTATCTGGATCAATGACCCAGGCGCCATTGTCAGGAGTGAAGATACGGCCTTCAGTATCGACCTGCATGCCGTCCCTACCTGCCCAGGCGAATTGGCGTTCATTGGTCAATGAGCCATCAGGCTGAATATCAAAAGCAACAATGCCGCCTGTGGGTTCCGGTGCGCCTGCTGGTAATGCTAGGTTCGCCGGTGGTGTTGCGCCAGGGAGTCGACCAGTGACATATAAAGTGTTGCCATCAGGGCTCACAGCAATCCCGTTACCGCGAACTTGTCCATAACGTCCACTGACAACGCCTGCAGCATTCGCATAATAAACGCCACCCATTGTCATGTACATACCGCCTTTTTGATCAGCAACTAGATCGTTAAGTACTCCAGGGCCAAGACACTCGAGAGGTTCGCCATTCATCGTGTTGGTGAACAGACGGCGTGGTTCTACCTGCCAAATACCGCGGTTCAGTGCTCGTTCACCCACATAGAGGGTGCCATCAGGTGTCAATGCCATCGCCCCGCTGGTATAAGTATCCGTGGCGATTACCTCAACACTGCCATCGAGACCTATCTCTATAATCTGATTCAGGTCATTCATTGCCATCAGAATGCCTTTATCTGTTGCGATAGGACTGTCGGTATTATTCCCACTGCCCTCCCAGATACGCCGCCAGCGTTGCCCTGCTGCAATAATACCTGGAATGACCTCAACAGGAGCATTTTCAAATATCACTGGCTGTCCGGCACCAGGTATAACTCGGATACCTCCGCTACCTCCTACGGGTTCGGCTGGATTACTGCAATTACTCAGTACAAATGCTTCGCGATTAGGATCATTTCCGGCCTGGACGCTGGGAGTACGAATCGGGTCTACCATTTGCTGTTGAGCAATGACTGCCAGGGGAGTGATGATTAAGACTGTGGATATGAGTACATTATTGATTTTCATAATTTTCTTCCAAAGAAAATAGTTACTCTACAAACTTCTGCATAATTTATAAGGCTGTAAGCATTATGAATCTGCATGTACACAGACTCAAGCTAATGTCCGTTTTGTATAGATAGCGGATATTATTAAAGGATTCAATCTGTTATTAACAGTACTCCTAGCCCTCGGCTTTCTTAGCACGTGCCGCGGCTGCTCTTTTTTTGCGGGCAGCGGCTGCTCTTCTAGCTGCGCTAGCGGCTTCAGCTTTTACTTTTTTCTCCCAACTTTTTTCAAATGCTTCTAGTGCTTTAGCTCGGGCTGTGAGTTTCTTCTGAAAGGGTTTGGCAGTTTTCAGCTTGCTCTGGGATGTTGCCATAATGGCTTTTGCTTCATGCAGCGAATTTCCCAATAAGGCAGCTGCGGCTTTGGCTTTCACAACTTCATTGTGCGCCTTCTTTGAGCCTGATTTTTTAGCCGCTAGGGCAACTTTAATCACCTGTTTTTTTGCCCTGAGGAGTTTTGACTGAGCAGATTTCACTGCCCTTGAAGCCTTGTTAAACTCTTTCTGATGGCTCGCCAGGTAATTGTCTTTGGATTTGACAATTTTTTTATGCAAGGATTGAAAATTCGATTCGAGTTCCTCGACAAGATGCATTTCTTTCTTTTTAGCCATGATAACGCTCCTTTAAATGTATATGTTTACAAGAAAACACAATAGTAATAGAAAAATATAGTAGCACGCACTTACACGGTTAATATCCACTATTGGACGAAAACGATCTTTTAATGATTTCAGAAAGGAATCGATGTCGTTTATATAGTCTTTTTGATGGTTTCATAAGTTGAATATATCAATTTATCGAGTTAACTTGTCAGTGCCTATTTACGAGTATTCAATGCGAAAACGAGTATGATCAAAAAACTGTCTGGATTCCTGCTTGCGATAACGCTGGCGTTTTTGGCGATTGCTATGTTCGGCAGCACTACTGAAGTGAACACCGACCTGGTGATCGCAGAGATGTTGGGCAACGAAGAAATGCTCGAGCGCGGCAAGTATCTGGCAACAGTCGGCAACTGTGCCGCATGCCATACCTCGCCTGGCGGTAGTGATATGGCGGGCGGCGTCGCGTTTGCAACACAGTTCGGCACAATCTACTCGACAAATATTACTCCGGATGCAGATAACGGCATCGGGAACTGGTCGTTTGAAGATTTCCTGGCATCGATGAGGCATGGCGTGCGACCAAACGGACAGCATCTGTATCCCGCGTTTCCGTATACCGCATTCACAAAGCTAACCGATACCGACACTGCAGCTATATTTCTGTACTTGATGAGCTTACCGCCCGTTCGCCAGGCTACGCCGAACAACGAACTGGGTTTTCCGTTCAATCAGCGCTGGCTGATGACGATCTGGAAGGCGCTGTACTTTGAGCCCGGCATTTATGAACCTGATGAATCCAATTCAGAGGACTGGAATCGTGGCGCTTACCTGGTTGAAGCCCTGGCTCATTGCAGTGCTTGTCATTCGCCCAGAAATTTCCTTGGTGCTGAAGAAACAAACCTGACAATGGCTGGCGGAGTCTATTCAGATGAGGTGTCCGGCGGTGCAGTTCGCGAATGGTTTGCACCAAACCTCAGATCGAACGATGCCGGTCTTGGCTACTGGACGCACGAGCAGCTGACTGATTACCTGAAGACAGGGAAAAACTCACTGGTCGAAACTTTTGGGCCAATGAACGAAGTCATTATGAAAAGCACACGGCATCTGGACATCGAAGATGTCGATGCAATGACAACTTACCTGAAGAGTCTTCCGCCCGTGGAAGAGGCTTCCCGGGAAGTCGCAGGCAATCTTACAATGGGACGCGGCCGCACAGTTTATAATCTTCATTGTGGGACATGTCACTTACCGACGGGTCTGGGTGACATGGAGATGGCACCGCGACTAGCCAGCGGCAGCCTGGTGGTGCTGGCTGAGAATCCTGCTTCGCTGATCAACGTCATCCTCTACGGTCCGGAACGCTCGGAGTTGCCTGACAGCTGGTATGACAAAATGGGAGAGTTTCAGTATCTGCTGGATGACGATGAGATCGCTGCAGTGGCCACTTTTGTACGTCAGTCATGGGAGAACCCAGGAGGGATCGTGACTGCCGAAGATGTTGCAAGGCAAAGATGACAATGGAAAAGCGTATGGGTGACTATCATGATTAACAGAATTCTGCTGACTGCAATTACGAGCCTGCTGTTGCTGGTGGGTTGCGACGATGGTCTTGTCGAACCGGTCGAACCGGTCGAACCGGAGGGCAGTAGTTCGCCGCGCCGAGTTCGTGCACTTACGGCCGAGCAATATTCGAACTCTATCGCTCAGATTTTTGGGACAGATGTGAGCGGCGCCGTGCTACCGCCGCTGCCTCAATTCGCCAGAGTCGATGGTCTGCTCTCGTCGGGCGCAGCTTCGGTGGGCCTAACCTCGGATCAGATCGAACAAATTCAGCAAGCGGGCGCTGCAATTGCAACACGCGTGGTTGACTCGGCGCACCGTGATTTCCTAATCCCATGTATACCCGTGTCGGCATTGGAGCCAGATTCCAGCTGCGCTGGAACGTTTTTGCGCGCGACAGCTCGTCTCTTGCATCGGCGCCCAGCGGACGAAACCAAAATCTTTGAGTTAGTCGCAGTCGCAGATGCCGGGGCTGAGGCCAGCAAAGATTTCTATTCCGGCCTGGCAGTTGCGCTGGAAGTCCTGTTATTTAGTCCTGAGTTTATTTTTATCAGCGAAATCACCGAACCTGATCCTGACAATCCTGGTTACGAGCGACTTGATGCTTTTGCTTTGGCATCACGGCTTAGTTTCTTTCTTTGGAATTCTACTCCCGACAACGAACTATTAACGGCCGCGGAAAACGGTCAGCTGCTAACGCCCGAGGGTCTGCAGAGCAGCGTTGAAAGACTGCTCGCCAGCTCAAAGCTGGAAAACGGCATGCGAGCATTTTTCGACGACATGATGGCCTTCGATGAATTCGACAGCCTGGCCAAAGATCCCTTGGCTTACCCGATGGTCACGGGCGGCACTCTAACAGATGCGCGAGAACAGACATTGATGACGATAGTCGATCATCTGTTGCGGAAGAATCTTGATTATCGGGATCTGTTCACGACGCGTAGCACCTTTATGTCACCGAACCTTTCGGCCTTGTATGGCGTGGCGAGCACCCCCAACTGGGTACCGTTTGAGTTCGAGGAGTCAGGGATTCGTCGAGGCATCCTCACACACTTCAGTTTTCTCGCCGCGCATTCCCATCCAGTACGCAGCTCACCTACTTTGCGGGGCAAGGCATTACGGGAGCTGTTGCTCTGCCAGAAGGTACCTTCCGCTCCGCCAAACGTTGATTTTTCAGCGCTCGAAGAAGCTGGTGATGGGCTATCCGCTCGTGAGCGGCTAGAAGTTCACAGCACCAATCCGGTCTGTGCCGGCTGCCACCTGGTTATGGACCCGATCGGGCTCGCGCTCGAGAATTTCGATGGAGCAGGACGTTTCCGAGTTACCGAAAACGGAGCCCAGCTTAATGTCAGCGGTGAACTGGATGGCGTTTTCTATGACGATATCCAAGGGCTGACGACCGCGGTGCGGAATCATCCCAAATTACCATCCTGCCTGGTCGAGAGACTTTATGCGTACGGAACTGGCGGGCCTTTGTCGCTAAGATTTGACCGGGCTACCTTGAATTATCTGGAAGATCGGTTTATCGTCAATGACTATAAATTGCGGTCGCTGTTGCGTGATATTGCATTGAGTAATGCGTTTTCGCGCGTCCGGCCTGACATCGAGGAGGTGTTACTATGAGCAAGCATTCGAGACGTAAGTTTCTGCGAGGCGTTCTAAATGGTGGTGTCGTCTCCGTCGGGCTGCCGCTGCTGAACTGTTTTCTCAATGAAAATGGTTCTGCGTTGGCGAACGGAGCACCTATTCCGCAGCGCTTCGGAACCTGGCAATGGGGAATGGGTATGAATAAGGCTCTGTTCGTACCAAAGCAAACAGGTATGAATTTCGACCTGCCACCGGAAATAGCAATGCTGGCGCCCGTACAGCAGCACATCAACCTCTTCACTAATTTCGATGTCTATCGGGACGATGCCCCCAATGTCTGCCATCACACGGGTTGGGTACTGATGCGCACCGGCATAGCGCCGAGGAATGACACTGATTTGCCGGGTGAGACGATCGACGTAGCGCTTGCGCGGCAAATCGGCAAACAGACGCGATACCTTTCTCTGAGTGCAGCAGCTACTGGCGATGCGCGTGACAGCTACAGCTATGAAGATGGCTCTTCGATCAACACGCCAGAGTGGTCGCCACTGAGGTTCTATCATCGACTGTTCGGGAATGATTTTCAGGATCCGAATGCTGAGACCTTCACTCCGGATCCTCGGATCATGGTCCGTAAGAGTGCTCTTTCCGCGGTGCTCGACGACACAAGGAAACTAAACAACCAGCTTGGCGCAGAGGACCGGGCGCGGCTTGATCAGTACATGACCGGAATTCGCGACCTCGAGCGTCGCTTCGATCTGCAGCTGACACGGCCGGAACCCCGTGATGCATGCGTTATAGCTGATCCGCCTCGCGATCTGTCGAATGGAACGAGCGCAGACCTTGTTTCTCAGCGACATCGGATGTTTGTGGATCTGCTGCTGATTGCCATGGCCTGTGACCAGACTCGAGTCACCAACCTTAATTACACTTCGCCGTTCGCTGGTACGACGAAACCGGGATATGACAAACCGCACCACACGGCAACGCACGAAGAGCCTTTTGACGAGGAGCTTCAATGTCAGCCGAATTGTTCGTGGTACACGCAGCGCGCCATGGATGAGTGGGCCTATTACGTGCAGGCGCTTGCTAATTTCAAGGAAGGCGACGGATCGCTGCTCGACAATTCTTTGATATATGCAACAACGGACCAGTCATACGCCAAGATACACTCCATAGAAGGTCTCCCGATGTTCACAGCAGGTAATGCTGGTGGCCTAGTCAAGACTGGTATGCATATAGACGGTGCAGGCGACAAAGCATGCAGGCTTGGGTATACCTTGCAGCGCCTGTTTGGACTCGAGATCGATGCCTGGGGAAGCAAGAGCAACAGAACATCGAGTGAAATCCGTGAAATCATCGCTTAGCTTTATCTCAGTGACTATATTGTCTTGCATGGCGACCGTTGCCCATGCGCAGGATCTCACAGAAGCCTGGATGAATGAGCCCATGCCAGCAGGTTTTCAGATTATGTCGACCGAAATCGCAGGACCGACATTCACGGATGCAGATGGTCGCACCTTCTATGTATGGCCGTTGAAGGCGTTGCGAGCCGGTATCACCGGCGACGCGCCAGGCCAATCGAACTGCAAAAATGAAAAACTCACTTTGACGGCCGGACTCATGAGTCCCTATCCCCCGGGTTTAGCCTTGCCCAATGCAGAAACGCGACCTACTTGCACTGACATATGGCCACCAATGCTTGCGGCAGAAAATGCGCAGGAGGTTGGTAACTGGTCGATCATTCAGCGCGACGACGGTACTCAGCAATGGGGGTACAAGGATCAGGCCGTTTATACCTACACCAGAGACCCGGCTCCAGGTGATGTATTCGGGACGGATATCGAGGAACTTTCAGGATCTCTCGACAGGCCTGCTTATAGGAGGTCGATCGGCCCGATGCCTTTAGTCCCTCCGGGGTTTGCAGTTGCGCCTGGGGTCATGGGCATGGGCCGAACGTTAACGACTGACGAAGGGTGGTCTATCTATGTTAATGAACAGGACACTGAGGAATCGACCATCTGCCATGATGAATGTACCCTTACCTGGCTTCCTATTCTCGCACCTGCCTTAGCAATACCGCAGGGCGAATGGGGAATGTTCGAACGATCGCCCGGTGTGTATCAATGGACATTTCGGGGTAAGCCACTTTACCAATATGAGCCGGATCCGAAAACACAGGGTGTGGAAGGGGCTGATGTCCCAGGCTGGAGCAATGTATATACTCAGGAAGCGCCGGCATACCCTGAGAGTTTCACCATTCAGACGGGCTTCGTCGGGGACGTCCTGGCGGACTCAAGAGGCATGACGATCTACACCTATAATTGCACTGAAGATACAGTCGATCAGTTACGCTGTGATCACCCGGATGACACACAGGTCTATCGGAAAGCCATGTGTGGCGCCGGGGATCAGGGAAAGTGCCTCGAAAACTGGCCCTATGTGGAAGCAATGCCGGGCGAGGAGAGCCGCAGCCGCAGCTGGAGTATTGTTTCCATAGATCCTAGCACTGGCCATTACGCCAATCCGGATCAGCAGAATTCAATCCGGGTCTGGGCCTGGCGCGCCAGGCCGGTATACACCTTCTCGGATGATCAGCAGCCGGGTGATACCTATGGTTCGGATGTGGGTGAAGTGCGCGGCCAGAAGAACGGCCTACAGGCTTTCATTTTACGAAATTATTTTTAGGGGGTGGGGCTGTGAGTGACATATTAAAGATAAGCCGTTGTTCTTTTCTGATCGCTGGTTTGCTGATAACAACAGTCAATGCTGTTGCTCAGGAAGATGCCACCGCCACAAGGTATCAAGACGTACCAGCGATGGCGCCGGTCGACGGGACAATCGGCTACGCCATCACCGGAATATTCGAAGCTATTTATCAAACACCTGGCGGTATAGCAGAGTGTCCTGAAGGAATGAATCTGGGGCCGCGGGAACGTTTTGTGGCGCTTTACCCTGAAGGTACGCATCGGCCGCTTGTCGAGACACAGCTCAATAGTGAAATTCGAATGTGGCATCCGAGTCCGGACGACCCTGAGGAGTTCCAATATCTGGAGGCCCAGGGGCCAACAGCGCTGGGACTCAACCTTGATGGAGAAATCAGTCCGAACGATTTCACTCACCCGGATGGCACCGAAGGCATAGATAACCAGATTTACCGGCTCGTTGGATGCCTCGGGGGATACAGGGGTCCTGATGGTCTCTATTCCTTTGCTTATCGTCAAGAAACACGTAGACGGGACAATCGTTTGCTTATCGAAATCACCGGTGTCGATGATCTATCGAATGATGATGAGGTAATTGTCAATCTCTATCGAGGGCGCGATGATATGATCACCAATGCAAAAGGTGGGCAGAATTATGTGGCTGGTGGTTCTCAACGAATCGATACACGAATGGGATCAAGAACGACACAGCAGACCCGCGGAAGAATCGTCGATGGCGTACTGACAACAGAACCGATTCCGGAATTCCTTATTTCATACAATTTCCTGAACACCATTAGTGTGCAGAAATTTCGCGATTTCCGGCTGCAGCTGAGGCTGACGCCTACTAGTGCCGAAGGCCTGAGTGGGGGCTATGTACAAACTGAAGCCTGGATGACGCATGTGAACAGAAACATATCATCACACCATCTAGCTGCAGGTCAGACACCCACAGCCCAGATGAATCAGGTGATTCGACGACTCGCCGATGCTTACCCTGATCCCGAGACCGGGGAGAATACACATATCTCACATGCGTACGAAATCGAGGCGATTCAGGTGTTCATCATTCATCCTGATGAAGAGCCAGGCGCCGCAAATCCGAATTGATAGACGAATAAAGCGTCCTGAGCACCAAAGAACGTCGTGATGCAAATGGTGAAATTGTCGATGGTATTTATCGAATAGACCCGAAGGTACTGACAAATTAACTTCCTAAATTATTTTGATAAATACACAGATCGTCTGCTTTCTATCCAAAGTGGACATTAGTCCTTCTAGCGCATTTAAATTAAATCTCAGATAGAATCAGAGCAAAATAAGAATCGGCTTTTATATACCTAGTTTATGAAAAAGCTACTGTTAATAGTCTTACTTCTACTACCGAGCTTCAGTCATGCTGATATTTTTGCTTTTGTGGGTTCGCCATTATCGATTGAGTTACTTGATCGCTCTTGTGCAGATTTTATAGAACAATCAGAGGATAGCGAATTTGAAACAATATGCATGACTAGAGTATTTAATCTGAAATATAGCGTTGGTGAAGTGCTTTATGGCTCACTTTCTGATCAATCAATTGAATTTATAGGTTTTTATCATTCCTGGGGGATGCCCTTCTACACTACTTTTGAACCTGCACTAATTATTTTAGAAACTTATAAGGAAGATCTTCTTCTTGTAAGAATCGATAATCTTGTTACAAAAAATGGCCAATGGTGGGTGTGCGAAGAGGTTCCAGAGGATGAATTTGCTGATTGTACAATTGGGAGGCTTGCTAATGAAATCATCGCACAAGAAATTAATGGCCCATAACCTATATTTCGATAATGGCCACATGTCCTTTATCGACCCAAAGCAAACGTTAAGTAAGTGGGATAACTGATATTTCAATAGCTATTAAAAGGACAAGGGTATGGATGAGGCTATAGTTAAAGCAAAAAAACTTATTGTTGACTCAGAAAAGGACTATTCAGAAAAGAATTTAGATTCAATTTTATCGAATATATCTGATGATGCTTCTATAATATTTGTTCCAGAGGCTCAAGGACCAATTACTAAAAATAGGTAAGGTGAGGCTTTAAAAAATGCTTTTGAGAATGGGCGAATTGAGCTCGAGCATGTTTTTACAAATGAAAAAAATATCTCAGGAGTAATTTTCTTTGAAGGAAGGCTAACTAGAAAATATATAAAAAATAATGAAGATAAAAACAGCAGCACCCATAATTTTTCAATAGTTTGTTCAGAGAAGGGTGGCGCTTATAAAATTGAGAAACTTTTGATTTTAAAAGATTTATAACTTAAGTTTTCTTAGCTAATACTCTTAGGTCGTTTAACACTAATGTCTGCTTTCGACCCAAAGCAGACCTAAGCCTTACTTAGAAAACTCTCTTAATTATAGAGATATATTTCAAAGGATAATTTTAATAGGAAGAACTCGATGTTGTTAGAACAGATCTATTTCATTGCTGAGATAATTAGTGCTATAGCTGTTATTTTGTCATTGGTTTATGTTGGTTATCAAATTAAACTGAACACCGCTGAAAAAAGAGTAGACAGTGTCCAGTCCATTATTTCAGGATGGAATAGACTGACTTTAATCTATATTGAAAATGAAAAGGTTGGGGAAGCTTGGCGCAAAGTAATGGGTCGAGAGGAACTCAACAATACGCAACTTAATCTTATGGCACATATTATATTTGCCCATTTGATGTTACTTGAAGAAGTTTATAACAAATATCAAGCGGGTTACCTTGATGATGAATTCTTAAATGCCAGGATAAAAGTGATTCAATTTTTACTACTTAATACACCTCAAGTTAGAGAACTCGGTGCGGGAATGATACGAGGGGGCATCTTCACTCAGTCATTCGTTAATTGGCTCGAAATTGAATTACAGAAATCTAAAATGTACGATGAGACTCCTGAATTGGTTAAATCATAAGATTTGTAAAATTGATTTCTTAGCAGGTTTTTCTTAAGGCTCCACCCACCAGCAAACAGTTTGACGGTTTCTCTAAGTTCCGCTTAATACACTCTGTATTTTAGATGTATCCCTAGCTTGAATGATCAAATATTGAAAGTTAACTTGTCAGTATCGATATAAGGTATTCTAATAATTTTAAACCTGTCTCCGATAAGGAAATCAAAGTGAAAGTCACAAAGTTAATCGTTGTCTTTTTTTTTAGTCTGCTAATTTCATCGAATACGGTAGCTCAGAATACCAAAATCATGGTAGCTGCAGATGTTGAAATTAATGCCGATGCGGCTGCCACACATCAGTATTTTTTAGATTTTTTTATGGCCTATGATTCCCGTGACTATGAAAGGTTTGAGAGTTTGCTCATGCCAAGTGCAATTTTTGTCAGCAGCAATGGCTCAATGTCAGACATATATCAAATGCAAGAGAACATGCGTGTAATGGCTGCAGATGAATCAAGAAGCCGCGAGCTCTCAGATTTTGAAATAAATCGAGTGGGTGATGTGACTATTGTCGGTCTATCAAATCATGTCATTTATAAACAGAATAATCGTCAATACAGAGATGCACTATTTAATGAGACTTGGATACTCCAGAATACTGCTTCAGGCTTAAGGCTATTACGCGCTCACTATACAATTATCCTCGGAGAATGAAGTTAGAGTCTTTTGCTTATTTTTAGAAACTGGCAAATAAGGGGTGCTGACAAGTTAACTCCCTAAAGTTGATAATTCAGCACTCTGTATGGCTTTATTTAATAGATATATAGATGAGTTTAGCTAATGTCTGCTATTGGCCTAAAAATGATGGTAAAAACACATAAATTATTCCACCCATTTTTTTCGGGTAACTAATCCTTGAAATTTCCACAAATCGGACCAGCTTTTCTTGTTACTGCCGCCTTCATTGGCCCTGGCACAGTTATTACTGCAAGTTTAGCCGGCGCAAACTACGGTTACGCCTTACTCTGGGCTTTATTATTTTCAACTGTTGCTACCATGGTCCTGCAAGAAATGTCGGCCAGATTAGGCATTATTACCCAGCAGGGTTTAGGGGAGAATATTCGTAGCCAGTTAAGTAATCCATTTGCGCGCAGCTTAGGAGTTTTATTAGTTGTTTCAGCGATAGTCATTGGCAATGCAGCTTACCAAGGGGGGAATATTTCTGCTGCAGGTCTTGGTGTTTCAGCAATTGTGCCAAGTTTACCTGCAAATATTTGGCCTTTTTTAATAGGTGTTATGGCATTTCTACTTCTCTGGACTGGCAGTTACAAGGTGATAGAAAAGACATTAATTACATTGGTTGCATTGATGAGTTTTGCGTTTGTTATTACGATGATAATGACGAAGCCTGATATTGTTTCATTAATAACTGGTCTATTAACACCTAAAATACCAGCGGGCGCTACTCTTACAGTTATTGCTCTTATTGGAACAACAGTCGTACCTTATAATTTATTTCTGCATGCATCTACTATTCACGAAAAATGGAAATCAGAAAAGTATTTGCCGAATGCCCGTAAAGACTTGTATATTTCAGTGCCCTTAGGCGCTTTAATATCAATGGCAATTTTATCCACTGGAGCTACCGCATTCTTCGGCTCACAAGTCAGTATTTCTTCTGCTGCTGATTTAGCTCCTTCACTCGAACCTATGTTTGGCCCTTTTTCTGGCATATTAATGGCCACGGGTTTGTTTGCTGCAGGAATATCTTCCGCCGTTACTGCACCACTAGCCACGGCCTATGCTCTTAGAGGAATTTTGGGGCATTCTACACGGTCTGGTGTAAGCGCTTTATCTGACATAAAGTTTAAATTTATTTGGATAACAATACTTGTTTTAGGAGTAGCTGTTGCAAGTTCTGGTTACAGACCTATCAGTATCATTTGGTTCGCTCAAGTAGCCAATGGAATTTTATTGCCCATTATCACAATTTTTTTATTGTGGATAATGAATACCAAGGTGCTTGGACAATACAAGAATTCTTTAATACAAAACTTGCTTGGAGGGGCTGTATTCCTGGTCACTCTTTTGCTTAGCGGAAGAAGCTTAATGTCAGCTTTTGGCTTGTTATAGTTCAAAAAGTTATTAACTTGGGATAACTCTGTTATTAGGAAAAAAGAATAGTTTTCTCAACAGTCTCCACACCCCAGCAATTTTTTTGTTACTCGTGGCCTCTGAGGCTGCAAGCACACATTGAAAAGTTTGCAAGGGTTTAAATCTTCGAATACCTCCTTACATCGCCAAACCATTTTGTTTAGGCTGACCATTTTGATGAGTTGTTGATTTCTTTAAAAGTAAAGTGAGCTAAATCAATATAGACATGAAATTTAAACTGGTTGCCGACGACGTCCCAGTTCCGATAAAGCAATGCCACCTAAAACCAGAGCAAGTGAAAAGGCATGATACTGCTGAAAGCGTTCCTGTAAAAAAATAACGGCCATGATTGCTGAAAATACCGGTACCAAATTGATAAATACACCGGCACGGTTCGGGCCAATCAAGGCAACGCTTTGAATGAAAAATATTTGAGCAATCAACGATGGCAGAATTGTCACTAATAGCGCAATCAACCAACCATTGCTGGTGGGGGCCTGCCAACCCTGTTGTAGAACTTCGAAAGCGAGCAGCGGCAAGGAAAATATCCAGGCCGCGATAGACATAACTGTAAATAAACTTATTGCACTAGCTTTGGGACGACGACTTAAAGCAACCGAATAAACCGCGTACAGGAAACAAGCAATTATAATGTATAAATCACCCCGATTAATCGACAAGTCTTGCAGTTCACGCCAATTGCCTCCTGAAGCAATAATCATGACGCCGACAAGTGTAATCAAAATACCAATAGCCTGCACTGGAGTGACACCCTTTCGCAAAACCAGCCAGCTACAAAGTAAAACAAATACCGGAATCGAACCTTGTAAAATTCCAATATTAAGAGCGCTGGTATGATGGCCTGCGAGGTAGAACAGGTAATTGAATAGGGTAAAACCCAAGCTGCCTATAATCGTCAAAAACAACAAGTGTTGACGAAGGATTGGCCAATCACGGACAAGATGTTTTCGAGTGAAAACTAACAAAATAGCGATGACACCGAGCCAGCGAAACATAACCAGTTGCATAGGCGAAATTTCACCGACTGCGAGTCGGCTGAAAATGGTATTAAGTCCCCAGCACCAGGTTGTAAAAACGAGCAATCCGTACGCGCGTAAGTGGGTCCGATCGCTCATGCTTAGCTTCCTTAGTTGCTTTGTGATTTAAGATGAATGGACTCAACCCTACTGAATAGAGATGAAATTATTTCCCACTTTATTCTTCCAAATTACTGAATCTGGGGGGTATTTATTTCTGTAAACTGAGTTTGAACTCTACACATTATAACGAGTTGTCTGTATGACCCCAAGTAGACTATCCCCTTGATAAGGAAAATAAAGTTATATCAAGGCAGGGTCTCAGCCCAGAGGTTCAAACCAGTGCGTATGTTGCTTACTAGAAAATCAATCTGCTCTTTACTGATAATTAATGGAGGAGAAAGAAAAATAGTTGAATGAATAGGGCGGATAATAATGCCTAAATCTAGACAGAAATCTCGCAAGACTTCACAAGATACATCTGGATCTGAAATTTTCTCCATTGTGTTTGAGTCTTTCACTAACTCTATGCCTGCGAATAATCCCAATGACCTTACTTCACCGACCAGTGGGTGGTCGTTAAGTGTAGCGAGCTGTTCGGCAAAATAGGGGCCGGTACTTTCACGTACTTGTTGAATAATATTTTCTTCTTCCATGATGCGGATATTTTCCAATGCTATTGCACAGGCAACTGGATGTCCTGAATAAGTGAATCCATGGTAAAACTCACCACCTTTTTCAATTAAAGTATTGCTGATTCTGTCATTAACCATTACGGCTGATAAAGGAATGTAGCCGGAAGTTATACCTTTGGCAGTGCATATAATGTCTACGTGATTAATATCATAGGTATCTGCTGCGAACCAGTTGCCCGTGCGGCCAAAGCCACTGATTACTTCATCTAAAACTAACAAGACATCGTACTTTTTACATATTTTCTGAATTTTGTTCCAATATCCGGCAGGTGGAATTTTGCCGCCTCCAGCTCCTTGAATAGGTTCTCCAAAAAATGCGGCAACGTTATCTGCACCCAGTTCAATAATTTTTTCTTCGAGCCAAGTTGCAGCAAGGTTAGCAAAATCTTCTTCAGTCATGTCGCGCCCGTATTCAAATTTATATGGCGCCTTAATATGTACGATGCCTTCTAGTTGAGCGGCCTGGGCGTGAATAGGAGGCATCCCTGACAGAGCGCCTGCAGCAACTGTGCTGCCGTGATAGGCATCATCACGACTAATAATAATATGCTTTTGGGGTTTGCCTTCTAGCGCCCAAAATTGTCGTACCATACGCAGGGCAGTGTCATTGGCTTCAGAGCCGGAATTGGCAAAAAAAACGTGATTAAGCCCTTTGGGGCTTAGTTTGGTAAGCTTTTCAGCAAGAGCAATAGCTTGGGTATTAGTGCAATTAAAAAAGCTGTTGAAAAAGCTTAATTCGCTTATTTGTCTGGCTGCAACATCAGCCAACTCTTTGCGGCCATAGCCAATATTAACGCACGCTAAACCTGCCATGCCATCAAGAAAGCGCTTGCCATCATTATCGAATACATAACATCCTTCACCCTTGACTATTATTGATGATTTAATATCTCGAAGATTTTTATAATCAGTAAAGGGGTGGAGAAAATTATCTAAATCGGCTTGCTGCCATTCTTGGGTATTTCGCATCATTTTTTTCCTGAGTGTAACTATTAACTTTCAGCAGCTAGTGACACTATTTAACTATCTTATTACTAATGATGTCGACAATAATGTTGTTATCAGATTTAAAGTTGTATTAAGGCTATATTTAAATGAATCAAAAAAACCAAAACATCGACATTAACAGCACTATGGCTGTCACCTCAGCTATTCTTATTAGTGTTATTGGGCCGTCCGTTTTTATAGTTCAGCCCGGATTTGTGCAGGGTTTGGTAGAGCTACTTAACTTTACAGAGCAGGAAGCGGGCTATGTGGCTGCGGCCGAGATGTGGGGTATAGCGATCACCACGGTCTTTCTAACCTTTCTTACAGGGCGCCTAAATTGGCATCACCTCATTTCTATCTCTGCAGTACTGATGATTGCGGGCAACCTTTCATCATTGTTGTTTAGTGACCCACTGATGTTTGCGATTACACGTGTATTGGTAGGTATTGGCGCTGGAACTATGATCTCACTGGGGTTTACCATCCTCGGTTTAACGTCAAACCCAGGTAAGAACTTCGCCTATATGGTGATGTGGGTGCTGCTCTATGGTGGCATTGTGCTGATATTGCTACCAACGGCCTTTGAATTAATAGGCATGGACGGGCTGTTAGTTTTCTTTGCTTTTTTTGCCAGCCTCACTTTTTTGTTTGTGCGTTATTTACCAAGTTCTGGAAAAGAGCATGCAAATTTAGAAGCCGACAGTATTACTGCCCCGACATTCTATAGAGTAATGGCCGTAATCAGTGTGTTTGTATTTTTCATGGGCATAGGCGCGATCTGGACTTACTTATTTTTAATTGGAATGGGCAGTGGTGGTACTGAACAGCAAATAGCAAATGCACTAACCTTATGTCAGTTTATGGGCGCTGCCGGAGCCTTTACGGCGGTTTTAGTTGGTAATAAACACGGCAGGATTAGGCCTTTGATTGTGGGTGTATTTGGATGTTTAGTTGCTATGTATATGTTGTTCGGTGCAATAGGCTTGTTTGTTTATACCCTTGCAGTTTGTATATTTAACTATGCCTACAATATGACTCACCCTTATCTTTATGCTGCATTGTCTAGTATTGATCGCTCTGGCTTTGTTATTCGCTATGCCGTAGCCGGTCAGATGTTAGGTACAGCCATTGGTCCTACTATAGCTGCATCTGTGGTTGAGCCGGGAATGTTCACTAACGTTATAACTGTCAGCATTTTCTTTTTTGCGCTGACAATGCTTTTTATAATCCCACCATTAATTAATCATCGTCGCGCAGTTAAACAGCTGAGCTGAATTAGCTGCTTTAGTTAGAAAAGGACGAACTATTAATGCTACTTTATTCTAAGTATTTTGTTGAATGTTTTTAAAATAATACTGCCATAAAGATAAATATTATTTTCCTGATATTTGCTGATGATATTAAGCTTTAGGCTTATTCGTCGTGGTACTCGGATATGGAGAAACAATGAAAAACGTTATTATTTTGGTTGATGTCCAGAATGTTTATTACACAACAAAGCAAGCTCATAATTGTAATTTCGACTACAACGAGTTTTGGGCAGAAGTGACGAAAAATAGAAACGTCATCAAAGCTATTGCCTATACCACTGACCGGGGCGACGAAAAACAAAGACAATTTCAAAATATTCTTAGAGCTATAGGCTTTGAGGTAAAACTAAAACCGTATATACAAAGGTCAGATGGTTCTGCCAAAGGCGATTGGGATGTTGGGATTACCCTTGATGCAATGGAATACGCAAAAGAAGCAGATGTAGTGGTACTAGCTTCGGGGGATGGCGATTTCGATTTGTTAGTGACGAAAATTCAAACGGATTATAAAATTCCGGTAGAAGTCTATGGCGTTCGTCTTCTTACTGCCAACTCATTAATCAAAGCAGCATCAAAATATGTCGCCATCGAAAACAAATTGTTATTAAGATAGCCAAAAAAACACTAGCATAGTGTAGGATTTTTATTCCTAGAATAGTGAAATAAAGCTAAAGGAGGTCTTTTTAGCACCACTTCCCTTGTACCATATATTTGGATTGATGATTAATTTCTTTAGTAGCGTTATAAAAGGCGCGCACAGTGTTTTGCTTACCAACCCAACGGACCGGGATGCTTTATTCGAGGCTTTTAATATATGGCCTATTAGCCTTATGCCGGGTGTCAATACGCTCTACAACGGCTGGCCGCAAATGGAAGGTTTTGCTCAGTTACCTTTTCAATTTAAACATTGCATTGGTGGTGGCGCCGCAGTACAACGTCCGGTGGCTGAAAGGTGGTTACAAGTTACCGGCACGTCAATTTCAGAAGGCTACGGCTTATCGGAAACGTCGCCAATATTGACCATAAATAAAGCTGATACTGAGGAATATACTGGATCGATCGGCTTACCTTTACCCTCTACAGATATATCCCTTCGTGATGAGAATGGTAATGAAGTAGGCATTGGTGAGCCTGGAGAACTGTGCGCCAAAGGCCCCCAAGTGATGTTGGGCTATTGGAATCGAGAAGATGTGAACAAGGAATTTTTTACTGAAGATGGTTTTTTTCGGACTGGCGACATGGCGACAGTTGATGAAAAAGGCTACTTCCGAATTGTAGACCGCAAGAAAGATATGATTCTTGTATCCGGCTTTAATGTTTTCCCCAACGAAGTTGAAGAAGTTGTCGCAGCTTGTGAGGGTGTGCTTGAAAATGCCTGTATTGGTATACCGCATGAACTTACCGGTGAGTCGGTCAAGATTTTTGTTGTTAAAATGCCGGGTGTGGACTTAGACGAAGAACAAATCATAGACTATTGCAGAGACAAACTTACCGCATACAAGATGCCAAAGTATGTTGAGTTTTTAGACGAATTACCAAAATCAACTGTGGGTAAGATATTGAGAAGGGAATTACGCGGCGATTAATCAGGGTTCGCGCTTTCCCCTTGCACTTTGATTATTATAAAAGCTAAAAACTAAAACTAAAATCTGATATCTTTGCGGTCAATTTTCGAATTGCTAGGAACAGTTATAACTATACGACCGTAAAGATTATTGTTTGGAGATAAAAATGGATTTAAAAAAACTTTTATTCTGTCTGTTAATTTATTCAGTTATGAGCTGCGAAGTAATTGCTCAGGTTGATATAGCAGGTCCTTGGGGAACTCGCCGACATGAGGATGATGTGGAGCGCGGTGGCGGGCCTGAGGTTGGGGATTATACCGGGCTGCCCATAACAGATGCTGCACGTTTTCAGGCAGATACCTGGACAGCGACTAAATGGTCTGTATTAGAGCATCAGTGTGAGCCTCATCCGGCAGATTATGGACCCAGCTTCAGCAGTATGCTGATTTATAGAGATATCAATGAAAGCACTTGGCAAACCAATGCTTATAAGCTGGTGATGGGCTGGATGACTCCCATCAGGACAATTTGGTTGGATGGTCGCCCTCATCCATCCGAATATGCTCCACATACTTGGCAAGGTTTTTCGACAGGAGTATGGCATGGAGACATGTTAGTCGTCACAACAACTCATATAAAAGAAGGCTGGACGCGGCGTAATGGTCTACAACGCAGTGACCAAGCTACGCTTACAGAATATTTTATGCGTAATGGCAATATTCTGACTTGGGTCAGCATCATTGATGATCCGATCTACCTGACAGAACCGCTAATCAGAAGCAGAGATTTTGAAATCGAACTGGGTTATCAGATGATTCCTTATGATTGCTCATATCGTGATGAAGTTGGACTAGCTCCCGATTTTGTGCCGCATATTTTACCCGGGCAAAATGAATATTTAACCGAGTTTTCTGAGCGCTATAACATTCCTTTTGAGGCGACTCGCGGCGGTGCTGAATCGACTTATCCAGAATATATGAATGTTATTAAAGAGCTGTCAGAGTAATTGTCTGTAAGGATAGGAATTTATTCATGTTGAATTTTATGAAACAAAATACAAAACTAATTAGCAAAAAAGATACGACAAAAACACTTGGTAATTTTCTGCTGTTGATGACTTTGTTAGTAAGTCTGAACGTGTCCGCACAAAATGACGATTTCGAACTGGAGTTATTACACGTGCAGGGTAATGTTTATCTTGTTGCAGGTGGCGGTGGAAATACAGCCTTGCTGGTAGGTGAGCAAGGAGTGCTTGTTGTCGATACCAAGTTGAAAGCCGCCAGCGATGAGCTGATTGCTCTGATTGAAGAAAACTTTGATGTGCCTATTCATTGGATCGTAAACACCCATGGGCACCTTGACCATATTGGTGGTAATGCTGAAGTGGCTGCCGCAGGAAATATTCTTGGTTCAAGTAATTCTGGAGGCCGGGCCGTCACTGATCCGGCTGAAATTTACGCCCATATCGAGGTAATGATTCCATTGGTGACTGCCGATGAAGTTGATCTGGATGCTGTGCCGGGTAATACCTATACAGCTGGGTCAATGGAATTCTATGCCAATGGCGAATCAGTACAGTTAATACACCAGCCCGCCGCACATACGAGGGGAGACAGTCTGGTATTTTTCCGTCAATCCAATGTTCTGGTGGCCGGCGATATATTTACAATACAGCGCTACCCTTTTATTGATGTGGCAAATGGTGGTTCAGTTAGAGGCCTTATTGATGCCTTAAATAATATGCTGACGATTATTATCCCGAACACCAACCAACAGGGAGGCACCTATGTCATTCCTGGACACGGCAGGATCACCGATGAATATGAAGTGGTTAACTACCGGGATATGCTCACCATTATTTATGAAAGGATCGAAGATGCGATAGCGCGTGGTTTAAGTCTGGAAGAGGTAAAAACCGCGCGTTTAAGCCGTGAATATGATCCCTTGTACGGTTCAGATACAGGTTTCTGGACGTCTGAGCAGTTTATCGAAACCATTTATGCAGAATTGAGCCAATAAGAATTATAGCTAAAGAATTATAGGTAAAGCGTACCGTTTTACTGGAGGAAGCAATGAAAAAGATAATAAATTTTAAAACGATAGGATCATTTTTTTTGGTATTTTTGTCAGTGATTTCTGTCAACGCTTTAGCTCAACGTGGAGGTCCTTCAGGCCCAGCTCCTTCCTCGCAGGAAGCAGCTGCTTTTGATATGACAGGCTACTGGGTATCAGTTGTTACTGAAGATTGGCGCTGGCGCATGATGGTTGCAGAACCAGGTGATACAGATAATGGCACGCCTCTTAATCAGGCAGGCAGAGAATTAGCCGAAGCCTGGAGGCCGGATGATAATGAAGTGGAATCCTGTCTGGCGTTTGGTGGCGCTGGCATTTTGCGCTATCCGGGGCGTCTACATATTAGCTGGGCAGATGAAGAAACCTTGCGTATAGATTTTAGTGCCGGTGAGCAAACTCGTCTGTTGCATTTCAACGATGAAGCTTCTACAACAAATGCAACTTCAAGTTTGCAGGGTTATACAACTGCAAGCTGGCATAAAGAACGCCAGACACGTGGGATGGGTTTTGGTCCGCAGGTCACAAGTTTTGAAGGTGGTAATTTAAAAGCATATACCCGAAATCTGATGCCGGCTTTTTTACAACGTAATGGAGTGCCGTATAGTGATCAGACAACTATTGAAGATTATTACAAAGTTATTGATGCCCCAAACGGAGATCGTTGGTTAATCATTACTAGTGTAGTCAGTGATCCTGTTTATTTGCGTCAGAACTGGATTACCAGCACCAATTTTAAATATGAAGCGAATGGTGATAATTGGGATCCGATTGATTGTCGCTAAACTAATATTAAATTTGTTGAAATTTTGTGGAATTAGGGAAAATTAAAAGACCATGACTCTCTTTTAATCAGGCTTTAAGTAAGAAGTGTATTTTATATGCTGCACTGTACACAAAGAACGCTTTTAAAACTTAATAAAAAATACTAATACAAAAATGAGGTTTTAATAATGAAAATAAATAATCTGTTTATTGTAATTCCTATAATTTTATTGCTTTGTTCCTGCGCTCCAGAAACTGAAATGCCAGTACAGGCAACGGTTCCCATGTCAGACAGTTCTGCAATGGCGGCAGCAAGCCCCGCAACCAGTGTGATGGATTCCGCTGCCAGTGGAAATGTTCCTGGTAGCACTGCACAAGAAGCTATCGTAGCGGTGGCGGAAGCCATGGGTGGTGTTGAGCGTATTAGTGCTGTGCGCAATATCACCATGATGGGTTACGCACATTATGCGTATCAGAATGGTGGCGGGAATATCACCGCTTTACCAAATGCCCCCCAGAAATATATTCAGGCCAATGATTTACGCCGTATCTACGATCTTGAAAATAATCGGTACTACCAACAGGAACGCAACAACGACCTGTTTCCTTTTGCGATTTACCGAGGCCATGACTTTGCACTGAGACGGCAAATACTGGATGGCAGCCTTGATGGTGACGTGGCTTATAACCTCAACGAAGCGGGTGTCGCAAGTAGACGCAGCGAAGCAGAGGTTCGTGATCTACGCATGTGGATGTACACCAACCCGCTAGTGACTGTTCGAGCTGCACTTGAATCAGATGACAGGGTCAGTAATCGTCGTGAGGAAGGCGGATTGACACTGGTTGATATTACCCTCGATGAAGGTGATCAGCTGACTTTGGCAATTCGTCCACCAATGAATTTGCCCGCCTGGATTAGCTGGGCAGGTCCAGATCAAAATCTGGGTGAAGTCACTTATACAACGCATTACAGTGGCTTCGTTCCTTATGATGGGGTCTATCTCCCCTTGGGTTACAACAGCAAACTGGATTGGCGCAATACTGAATATTTGAAAATGTGGGTAGATGGCTATTATGTAGACAGTGATATTCAGGATTTATCATCACCGGCGTCCGTTCTGGCTCAGGAGATACCAGGAGGCTTTAATCCGGATTCACTGGAAATCGAAGCAGTTGCTCGAGGTATCTGGCGTATTACCGGTGGCACGATGGTTATAGAATTTGCCGATCACATGACCCTTTATGAAGTTGGTGGTGGTATCGATCGCGTTCGTGCTGTAGTGGCTTTGGCAAGAACAATTGTTCCTGAAAAGCCGGTCACTGAAGTGATAGTGTCACATCATCATTTTGATCACACCCGTGGTTTACGGCAAGGAGTGGCAGAAGGACTCACGGTTATTTCACGGCGTAATAATGGCGTAATTTTTGAAGAGATGGTCTCACATCCGGCACCGAACTTTCCGGATGACCTAGAACGTAATGGCGAGCAGCTGGAATTTATTCCTGTGGATGACAGTATGATTCTTGAAGACGAAACCATGCGCGTTGAGCTCTACCATACGATCAACAATAACCATACCGCTGATAATTTATTTGCCTATATTCCCGAGCATAAAATGATTATCGAAGCTGATGTTGCGACAGCGGCGGAAGATCTGCAATGGTGGGGTGACAGTTGGCTAGATAACATTGCCTATCGTGGACTTGATGTTGAGATCAATGTGCCTGTGCATATGAGCGTCATGACTTATGATGAGGTCATTGACATGGTCAATCCTGGTATTCAGCGCGTAAAAGACTGGTGCGGGGAACGTGAAGAAAGTGGTAACTTTTTTGCGGGTTGTCCGGCATTTTTACGTTAATTTGCTTGTGAATAATTTTTAATAATACGTTTGTACCGGAAAAATTCACAGGCCTTCCCTGTGAATTTTTTTATCCCTGGAGAAAAGTATTATGTTCAAAATTAAATCTATTTCTCAGTTATTAGTTTTAGTTACTGGCTTGGTCTGTTCACCGGCATTGATGGCTCAGAATTCTGTAACTGTTGATTCAACAGGAACTAAATTTGCTCTGACCGGAGGCACTTTAATCGATGGCTCTGGGGCGGCACCATTAGACAATGCGATCCTGTTAATCAATAACGGTGTAATCGAGGCAGTCGGTCAGCTTGGAAGTTTAGCCATACCTACAGACTATGCAGTCATTTCAACAGAAGGCAGAACGATGATGCCGGGGTTATGGGATATGCATGTGCATTTACTGTACGCGGGGCATACAAATTTTCCTTATTGGCATCAAACTTATACTGATCAATTTGCTGAGACCATTATGCCGGCAACGGCCTTACAGTTGCTGCAGTCTGGTGTCACCAGTGCTCGTGATCTGGGCGCACCGCCGGAAGCGATTTTTCAAATAAGACAACAAATTGCTAGTAATGAAATTCCTGGCCCAACACTGTATGCCTCTGGGCCGCAGCTGGCCTCACCTTTCCCTGAATGGGCGCAATATTACCGACGCAATATTTCCGGCACAGCTAATGCGATGGCCGAAGCAAGGGCTTTAGTCGAGCTTGAAGCGGACATACTGAAGATAAGTGGGGCAGAGCAGCTTAGTATTGACGATGTTCGTACTGTGACTGATATAGCTCATGCTCAAGGCTTACTGGTGACCGCTCATGGCAGAACCGATGCGGAAATAGAAATTGGCCTTGCGGGTAATATTGACGAATTTCAACATATCGGCGCAGCCAGTGATGAATTCCCGGACAGTGTGATGAGTTTGATAAGGGCCCGTTTAGCCAGTGGTAACGAACTCTACTGGACCCCAACAGTCGGCATTCAACTCCGAGCGGGTAGGGCTATAGAAGATCTGGAATTGCTCGACGATCCTGAAAATTACTTGGGATTACCTCAAGCTATTATTGAAGACATACAAACTGCCTTGCAAAGCTATAATCCCAGAGTCACTTCAATTGATACAGTCAAACGTAAAATCACCCAGTTGCAAGAAGCGGGCGTAACACTCTTGGTCGGCACGGATGGTGGCCTGAGCGGAAATCCACATGCGCAAGCCATGTGGCAGGAAATGCTGACCTGGGTTAATGTCCTGGGTATTGACCCGATGCAAACGATTTATGCAGCGACAGCATTACCTGCTCAGCTTATGGGCGTTGATGATTTAGTCGGTACTCTGACGGCCGGAAAGCTAGCGGATGTGATAGTAGTTCATGGAAACCCTTTGCAAAACATGAGTGTATTACAAGACCCGGAAATGGTGTTTAAGCATGGTGTTCGGTTTTAAGCTTCGAGATTTTTCTTTTTTACAAATCGTTTCTTATCTAAGTGTTTCATATTTAGCTAGAGGTGGTAGCGCGTTTGTAAGTGAATGTTTGTTCGCCTTATACTCTAGCTCGAAAAAAAATCGGAGATGAAAAAATGAAAAAAACATTAGTATTACCATCGATACTCGGAATGATGCTTATGTCTTCGCTTACCTTTGCTCAAGGAGTCTCAAGCCAAGTTATCTTACCACTTTCATCGGCAAAGCTTATCGCCGAGGCAGCACTGGAAGCCTGCACTTCTCAGGGATTCCATACTTCAGTAGCGGTGATAGACCGTTCGGGTAATCTGCTGGTCGTGTTACGTGATGAGCTGGCACATCCATTGACCATCGAAATGGCTCAAAGTAAAGCGCAGACAGCGGTGCTATTTCGTCGCACGACATTCGAGTTTCAGGAAGACACAGCAGCAGATCCGATGGGAGGCGCGCAACGTGATGTTCCAGGGATTCTCGCGCTCGGCGGTGGCGTGCCCATTCGGTACAATGGTGAGATTATCGGCGCCGTAGCGAGTTCGGGGTCAAGCCAGCCAATGGACGATGAATGTGCAAAGGCTGGACTTGCGGTGGCTGAGGAGCTGCTGAATTAGGGTGGTGACAGTATCATGACACTGGTAAATTGATGCTCTTGTCGATAAATCCTAAAATTTTAGTTTTTTGACCTGCTAACTTAACCTGATTACGCCCATTTTCTTGGCTGCATACATGGCATCATCGCAAGCTTTTATGAGCTTTTCAGAATCGTCACAATGTTCTGAGTAAGTGGATAGACACAAGCTGATGCTTGCTTTAATACTTTTACCTTCAAAATTGATTGTATGAGACTCGGTATTCCTGTGAATGCGTTCGATCAAATCAAGCGCCTTTTCATGATCAAGCTCAGGCGGTTATCGATAGAGGAGCTGCATTGTTTGCTGCCATAATATGCAAAATACATCAATAATTGAAAAAAATTTGAAATCCTGCATATATAAAAATATCTTTGTTGATAATTTGAAATATACTTAATCTATTTAATATTTCAGAGCTATCTTTCTAAAAATTCAATATATCGACAGAACAAGTACGTGTTTTTTGGAAAAGCTTTTTATATGATGAATAACTTGTGAATCCGCATTTATTCTCTTGTGAAAAATTATAAAATTCTCCTGATTTTTTCTGCAGGGAGGGGTGTGTCTGTGTGGTAAAGTTATTATTTATGTAAATGTAGGAGTTAGAATTCATATTCCAGTTTGCAATTATAAGGCAATCATTGAATACATGCCTGATAAGTTTTAAATTGCCCTATTATTTTTTTCGTTCGTTTTCGATATATATAGTTCAAATAAATTTTATAAAATATCGCTTGTAATTTTGAAAATAAACTCCAGCTAAAAGAGGTTTCGGATATCGGCGTACATATTGTATAGGGTTGCTATTCCCCAAAACTTTTATCGCCTTAAATACTCAATAACTTCAAAGATAATTTAATTTCAAAAATATTAATTATAATTCAATAGAAATAAACACAAATATGACGACAGATTATAATCAGAGCCAAGGGGTGGCTATAAACAATATTTTGTTTAATAAGCTTTTCCCCTTTCATGTTCTCTTTGATAAAAGCTACTCAATCATTTCTTCAGGAGTAAGTTTGTTGAAGGTGATGCCGGATATTTATCAAAAAGATATAAGAGAATTATTTGAAGTAGTTCTACCTAAAAATATTGAATTAAATGTTGATAAAATATTTGATGATTATAAAAATATTGACTTCTATATTCTAAAAAATAAATCTTCATTACTGCAAATGCGCGTAATATTTGAATATATTCCTGAAGATGATATTTACGCTATTATTGGTATTCCTTGGGTAACTTCAGCTGAAGAATTGAAAGATCTAAAGTTAGATCTATCTGATTTTTCTAGTCATGATTCTATGGGTGACATGTTGATGGCTCTTCAGTTGCAAAAACAAACATTTTCCGATTTGCAAGAATATGGAGTCATGCTTGATAAAAAGAAAACTCAATTAGAGGAAGCAGTTAAATTATTAGATACAAGTGAAAAATCTCTACAGACTCTACTGGACAGTACTTGTCTTGGTATATTGATGACAGACCTAAATGGTAATATTAATATCTGGAATGAGGGAGTCCAGAATATAACAGGTATTAAAATTGATGATTATGATAAAAAAAATCTTTGCGATCTTTTTCAGTTAGAAGGAATATATGACAACCAAAATCTAATCAGTGGTCAGAGATATGAAACAAAAATAATAAATACTAACGATAAAGTAAATGAAAATATTATCAAATTAACAATTTCCCCAATAACAGACTTGAACAATAGTGTTAAAAGTTACTGTCATGTTTTTCGAGATATAACTAATGAATTAAAACTTGAATCTATTATGAGAGAAAATGAAAAATCAATGGCAGTCAGTTTGTTGACTGGCCAAATTGCACACCAAATTAATGATTTACTACAAGGAATTCACACTAATGTTGATGAAGCAATTGATTATATTGCAGCCGATCTGGTTAAAGATGAAACAGGGTCAATAAAAACAATTTTAAAAAATATTGATGAGCAATCAACGTTAATTAGTAAGATTACAAATTCAATGCTTTCCTTCAGTGGTCAGCAATACCTCTCCAAGAAAAATTATGACATTAATGAACTTATTTATAATGTGATTCATCAAGATGATTATCAAGATATTGATAAATCTATAATTACACTAAATTTAAGTCATTTACCTTTAATAATGGAAGGTGATAAAAAAGCATTTCCCACTTGCCTTATTAATATTTTAAAAAATAGTTCAGAAGCGTTAGTAAATACAAAAAGCCCCTCCATCAAAATTGACACTTATGTTGCTCTTGAACAAGAATTAATAGATGAAGATATTAAAACCTCTGATTATATTTGTATTCGCATAAAAGATAATGGAAAAGGAATAAAAACAGATAATCTGAATCTTATATTTGACCCTTTTTATACGACTAAAATAAAGACTACTCAAGGAATGGGGCTTTCTTTTGTACAAGGATACATTAGGCAAATTGGAGGCCATTTAAGAGTGAATTCATCGTATGGATTAGGCACAACAGTCTATTTTTATATACCTCTATCCACAAACATTAATCAAAATACTTTCGATCTTTAATGTAGGGTTAAAATTATGTATGGAATGGTAAATAAAGCTATTCAACAAATGGTTACACGAGATCACGGTGAAGATGCGTGGGAAGCTATCAAAAATGCAGCAAACGTTAAAGAGGATCTTTTTTTAAGTAATACATCTTACCCTGATAGCATAACTTATGATCTTGTCGATGCGTCAAGTAAATACCTAAATATTGACGCCGAACTAATTCTAATAGAATTTGGAAAATTTTGGGTGTTGGTAACAGCCATGGAAGGTTATGGTGGACTAATGCGCGCAGGAGGCAATAATCTTAAAGAATTCTTATTAAACCTACCAAATTTTCATACAAGAGTAAGTATGGTATTTCCTGAGCTCATCCCTCCGACTTTTGAAGTTCATAATATCGCTGTTAACAGTCTTGATTTACATTACATAACACATAGACCAGGGCTTCAAAATTTTGTTGTTGGACTTATCAAAGGGCTCTCTACAATGTATGAGGTGGAAACTGAAATAACTCTAATTGCAAATAGGGATCCAGATACAGGAAAAGGCCCAGATGTTTTCCGCATCGTATGGTAAATATTATTATGACTAGTACTACTAGATCTCATTATTTGTTAAATCGAAAGCTCGTTAACCAAACATTTCCCTTCATATACTTTTAATCGAGATCTTATTGTCTTGCGAACCTGAAACTCTCAGGAGAAATTATTAGTAGGGTTTTGTTGCATTAAAACTTGATAACGAATTTAAAATTAAACATTCCAAATGCTTTCAACTTAAATATATGAAAAAAATATATATAGTAATTCTTAATGGTGTTATTTTTACTTTTAGCTCCTTGCCGCTGGCATCTGCTGAAGGCATCAGTTTCGAAACGCAAATATTGCCGATTCTTAAAAATAAATGCAGTGAATGTCATGGTGATGAGAATCCTGAAGTGATGCTGACAGTTGTTAACTATGAAGAACTTATGCAGGGCTCTGAATTTGGCATAATCATTAATCCTAGTGATCCAGCAACGAGTTATATGCTTGAGATGATTGAAACGGGAGAAATGCCGCAGGATGGAGAAGCAGTAACTAGTGAAGAACTATCGCTAATAAAAGAATGGATTGAAGAGGGCGCTCTTAACAATTAAAGAAGCAATTACTAAACGACTAATAAAAATGACAAACTAGATTCTAGTTGCTACTTTCTGCTTTTCACTTTTCACTTTTCACTTTTCACTTAACACTTTAAGTAGATATAAGGGAATAAATATCATGATAAAACAGTTTGCCTTTCTGACTATCATTCTACTAACAGCCACAACTGTAAATCAGCCGCTGTACGCTCACCATTCACGAGCAATGTTTCAGCTTGATAACTCGATAGAACTACAAGGCACAATATCTAATTTTCTGTGGCGCAACCCGCATGTGTTTATCGTGGTAGATGCTGTTAATGCACAAGGAGAAACTGAACAGTGGACCTTGGAGTCACATTCCGTTTCAGGTTTACTAGGTAATGGCTGGCAACAAGATTCTTTAGCGCCCGGTGATCAAGTTCGCGTTGTGGCAAACCCGTCGACAGATGAGAGCAAAAATTTCGCCCTGCTTGACTATTTAGTTCTAGGTGACGGAAAGTTATTTTATTCGTTCAGGGAGCCCGAAGGCGTCGATGGCATTGTCCCAGATGTCCCTGATCGGCGCGCTCAACTAGGCTCAACTGATTTCTCAGCAACGTGGACTCGGATGTCGACAGTCTCTCCTGAGGCGGCTCTACGAGCTGCGCTCGTTGGCTCAGGTTTTGATGCGCCGACTGAATTACCTCTCACTGAGCTTGGTCGGGCGCAAGTTTCCAATTTCGATCTAAATGATGATCCCTACTTAAGCTGTATTCCTCTGTCAGTGCCAAGGATTATTACCTGGCCTTATGCGCAACGCTGGGTTTGGTCCGATAATGCATTGTTGATGGAAAAAGAAATGTCGCCTCAGACACGTATGATTCATTTTGATCAGGCGTCGCCACCGTCTGACTATACCCCTAATGAACTTGGCTATTCTTATGGGCGTATTGACGAAGATGGCAGCTTGATTATTGAAACGAGCGGATTCGCTCAAACTCCTTGGGGGATTACCAGAGGGCTCGATTCAAGTACCGAAAAACATATTACCGAAGTTTATAAATTAGAAAACGATGGTTTTGAAATGAGTTTTACTTATACCTTAACCGACCCTGTGTATCTTACAGAATCTCGGGTTGAGGCGGGTCGTTACAGGGCAATCCGAGATCATGAGTTTACATCAGAACTCTGTGACCTGGATGCAGCTAACAGACATCTTGAATTTGAATAGGTTTAACATTCAACATTCAACTTTCAACTTTCAATTTCCAACTTCATCCCAAGCATGTGGAATCGGATGAGGTTCTAAATTATTTAGTATTTCACATTGATTCTTGCTTATAAAATCAGACACCTTGTGAACTCTTTTTCGAAGCATTTCAATGGATCTGAGTTTTCTTAATACTCGATTCTGTTTTATTTTTTGCTTAAGAATTTCAGCCTGTAGGGCTGCTATAGCCTGAGTATCTTCAGAGGCTGATGCACTCGTATAAACAACAGCCAGTAAAGACACTAAATTCTCTATACGTTGTCCAAATGCAAGCATGGGAATTTGTGCTTTAGTTAAGTTTAATTGATAAAAAATATTCAAGCCAAGATAAGTCCACTTTTGGTCACGCAGGCGTGCTTCGGCATACTTTGCATATGCCTGCAAAGGTGCGGGAATGTTTGCGTAGCGAGTGCGCCAGGAAGCAGGCAGCAGGCGTTTAGGAAGTGTAATGATATCTATAAAAACATGTTTGCTAATCCAGTAAAGTAGTCGCCATAAATCTTTATTAATCAATAAATTTAACATTGCTTTAATACTGCGCCCGGGATATTTGAAAAAAGAGTTGAGGCCTAAGCTCAGCATGCGTTTATCTTCGGGAACGGCATTGCCACTGGAATCAGAATTAACCTTATCCAATACGCTTAAAATACCTGCCATATATGAGCTTACGAAATCAGATGTAATTTCTCTTACCATGCCAAGTGTTATCAAATCATTTTCTCCTTCAACAATACTGAAAGCATGAGCAGTCGCTCGGGTTGCGCTTACAGGGGACTCTTTATTTAAACTACGTCCTCCTATAACACGCTCAGCGCAGCTTAAGGAATCAAGCAAGGACTTGGCTGCCGCAGCCTTGGTAAGGTCTTTAAGGCCAGCTAAATTAATATGCTGCTGGTTTTGCTGCAAGGATAAATGACACAGAGAACGTGACTGTAAAGCGCCACCAAGAATCTTGGCAATAGAAAGCCTGGGCAACTCGTGATTAATAACGCGACCACCAACACCATCTCGTTGCTTGGCATAATTAACTGCCTCACTGGCGTACAAACGCTGAAACCCAGCTGACATGGCGGATAACATACAGCGCCCCATGGCCAGGCTGTAAAACAACACTTCCAATCCGTCTGCATTAATATGCTGAGACTTTGAAATCGGAAAATTGTCGAAACTTAGACGAGAATTTATATTCGTTTGAAAAGCTTCTGTGCCAGAAGACTGGCAATAAAAACTATAATCATTATGTTCATTTTTTGGTTTATCACTTGTTGGCAATTCTATGATGAATAAACCTAACTCACGCGATTCTTTGCCTAGCTTGGCAACCACCGCCATTAAACCGCCATGGGTGGCGCTGGTTATATAGAGCTTGCTGCTGTCGCCATGTGCAAACAATCGCCAGCAATCATTTGTTTGGTCAAGCTCCACATAGGCGCTGACTTTTTTAGCGTTGACTCCGACCTTCACTTCAGTGAGGCCAAATGCCATTAAGCGTCCTTCAGCAAGCAGGGGGAGGAAGAGAGACTTTTGTTCATCACTGCCATAGCCAATCAAACCTCCAGCACCTATTGTCAACTGGCCAGAAATTTCTACCGCTAAACCGCCTAAACCATTTGCAGCAATACTTTCTTCTAGTTGTGCAAGCTCCCGGTAATTTGATTCCAGTCCGCCATATTCTTTTGGAATAGTGTAGCCATAAACCTTATGCTCATTTACCGTTTGACGCAGTTCATCGGATAACTTTCCATCGGCGGTAAACGCCTTGCCTTGAGACAGACATGACTTTGCAGATGCTATGATCTGTTCATTACGGGCAATGCTTTTTGCATCAACCGACTCGATAATCATTTCTGAACAAGCAGGTTGTGGCCCATATATAAGGCGTTGAACTAGACCTGTTGAGCGTTTGCCGCCTCGTATATCCGCGGCTCTTTCTGCAACTTCTATATCCGCTAATTCTTTTGCATAAGCTTGATTACCTGTTGAACGTAAAGCTTTGACGCTCATTGATTCGTTGGAATCTTCGGTTTTCTTTTCACTCATAGCAGCTTCCTCTTAATCTTTTTTTCTTGGTTTTTTGAACTCTCTTTAGATAAGAATTAATAAGTTAAAAATTAATTAGCTTGACAGAAAATCATTCTATAATATTATTGCTATATTATATAGCAATCATGCATTGCCTTTAAAACAATATTTGAAATAAAAAAATGAAGATATGAGAAATAATTCAAAGCCACGTCAAATATTAGATACTGTTAATCCTTTGGAACCCTATTTGGGTTATCATTTACGTCGTATTTCAGCTGCTTCTATGGCTAGTTTGACACTGTTACTGAATGAATTAGATATTCGTCCCAGTGAAGCGACTGTTATCTTGTTTGTACAGGCAACACCTGGTGTTAGGCAAAGTTTGATAGGTAAGCACCTAGGTATTCGCCGGGCTAATATGGCGCCTTTAATTGCTGGTCTTGAATCGAAAAGCTTGTGCAGGAAAGAGGCCCTAGATGGTCGTTCTTCAGGTATCCAGTTGACTAAAGCCGGTGTTAAATGTGCTGCTAAAATTGAAGTCAAAATAAGAGAAAACGAAGAACGCTGCTTTGGACAACTAACTGTCCGGGATCGAAAAGCACTAATGAAAATAATAAGCACTATAAATCTGGAATTGATAAGCCTCGAATGATAATTATCGAAGCAAATAGCATCTTAGTTATACCGAGCAAATATTGTTATGCTGTCTGAAAGCAAGGCTATGAATTTTCTAAAAGAACCAATAGAAAGTCATATAGGCTATCAGTTACGACGAGCTGCAATGTTGATACAAGCAGACCTCACCACTGTATTAAAAGAGTTAGAGCTAATTCCTAGTGCTGCTTCTATTTTGCTAGTGCTGGCAAATAACAAAGATGTTATTCAGATGGAGCTTTCACATCTGCTGGGCATAAAAAGAACTAACATTTCGCCGATGGTAGTCAGCTTGGAGAAACGGGGACTTTTATCTCGGTCTTCGCTGGATGGCAGATCTCAATATGTGAAATTAACGGATAAGGGGATAAAGCTCTTGCCCGAGATTTTGCTTTGTCTTGAACAACATGCAAAGAATTGTTTTTTCCATCTTTCAGGCAAGGATATTTCGACGCTTAATAAGGCCTTAAAAATCACTCAGAGCTTGCTTGATCCAAAAGTGATTAATTCTGAACAAGCCGCAGAGAATCAGCAGTTAAGTTTTCTGATCGTTCGCACGTCATCACTAGCCATGAGTAAACTTGTTAAAGACTTGGCCGCTTTGGATTTGATTCCGACTAATGCCTCGGCAATGATAATGATCTTTAATAATCCGGGGATTAATCAAAGCAATTTAGGGCAAAGCCTTGGAATAAAAAGAGCAAATATTTCTACATTAATTAGTGAGCTAAAAACTCGAAAACTAGTGGATATTCAGACTAGAGGTAGAGCGCAGGAATTGCGATTGAGTGAAGCAGGATACTCATTGGTTAAGCAAATAGCACAAATTCTAGAAAAGCATGAGACTTATTGTTTTGCGCATATAGAGAAACCAAAAAATTTAATCCGCTCATTGCTTACTATCCGCGATCAACTAGCCTAAAAAATAACAAGCAGATTAAAACCAATAAGCTCTAAGCAGAAACTTTCTTTCCTGTCCGCAAACTCTTTAACAAGCCGGGGGGCTTTAGTTTTAGTCTATTATGCAGCAGCAGGCTCAGCACCACGATACACCTTGTAGCCTAATATAATCAGGGAAATTGCACCGATAAGTGCGCCACTGGCCATGAATACAGCGACCGCTTGTAAACCCAGTCCAGCCTGAAACATAAAGCCTGCAACGATTGGCGATAAAAATGCGCCACCACGACCAACCCCGATAACGAAGCCTGTTGCTGTCGCACGAACATGCGTGGGGAACGATGTTGCTATAAGGGCATAAAGACCCACAACGCCGGCATTAGTGAAAAACCCTGCCGATGCTGCGGCGATGGAAAGCGTGCCTAGTTCGGTAAATCCACTACCAAAAATGATTATCATTGGTACCGAAATAAACATTCCTCCGATGGTTAATTTTCGGATACTGTATTTCAAAGCGATCAAGCCCAGAAGGCCGCCGCCAATGGCTCCACCAATATTGGCCCAAACCAGCACGCCAGCTGCTGCGCTTGGAGCAAAGCCCATATCTACTACAATGACAGGAGCCCATTTAAGAATGAAATAGAAAGTCGCCAGGTGGGTGAAATAGGCAATTGTAATCAAGACAGTCTTGGCAAGCAGTGCTGGGCTGAAAATATCACTCACAGAATAGGCTTTTTCAGCTGCGGTTAGCTCCGGGAGTGCTGGGATTGAACTAAAGCCCATACGTTTAAAGGTGCGATTGATCGATTCAAGCGCTCCCTTCGGTTGTTTATCGGTTAAAAAGGCAGGTGACTCAGGCACAAAAAACCAGACCAGAGGGATGAAGCAGGCAGTGACAATGGCGCCAAATTCAAAGACGATCCGCCAGTCATTATTAACGAGCAGGCCAGCGATTATCGCACCGCCCGCTGTGGCGCCAATAGGATAACCAATCGCCATGAGTGAAATGCACAGGGTGCGCCGCCGCTTGTTGGCAAATTCTGCGACGGTGGCATTGGTTGCTGCCAACATCCCGCCAATACCAAGCCCTGTAAGAATCCGCCAAATCGACAATTCCAGAACGGAATTAGCTGTTGAAGCCATCCCCATACCAACAACCATTAGGCCGAGGCAGATTAAAATGGTATGCCGGCGTCCTATTTTATCGGCAAGTCCACCAAGGGTTATTGCGCCGACACCCATGCCTAATAATTCCATGGACAACACTATGCCAATAGCGCCAGGCTGAATGCCCCAGTCGGCAACAATGCCTGGTGATGCAAAGGCAATTGACAATATGTCGAAACCATCCAGTGCATTGAGACCGATGGTGATGGCAACAGCAATAATCTGCATTACAGACATAGGGCTGTCGTTCATAATGGTTCTGGGATCTTGGCTCATGATTGTCTTTCTCCAGCTAGACTAGCTTGTTGTTATTATATTTTTTCCAAAAGGGCAGATTTAACAATTTTGCCATTGGCATTTCTAGGTAAAGCGTCCAGCAGACTAACATACTTGGGTAATTTGAATCGAGCCAGTTTGCCGTCGAGGTTTTGAATAAAAGAGTCGGCATCAGCGTCGGATTTCGGGTCAGCAAGTACGACAAATAAATGCCCAACTTCGCCCCATTTTTCATCTGGCCTGCCGATGACCGCGCATTCCTTAATTGCAGGATCATGTGCTAGCAAAGATTCAATTTCTCCAGGGTAAACATTTTCGCCGCCTGAAATAAACATGTCTTTTAGCCGATCTACAATCCAGAAATAGCCTTCTTCATCGCAGCGGGCAATATCGCCTGTACAAAACCAGCCATCTTCTGTGAAAACCTTGGTGTTTTCTTCTGGTCTGCGCCAATAGCCTGAAGTGACATTGGGGCCTTTTAACTGCAGTTCACCTGATGCCCCAGCCTGACAAGCTTCACCGTCGCTATCAACAATGCGGGCTTTTACTCTTGATGTAGTAATCCCGGTCGAACCGGGTCGAGCTGCAATCAGATCAATATCAGGAGGCATGCCAAATACTGTTCCGGCTTCACTCATACCAAAGCCATTGGCGACCGCTACGCCATCCTTAACCCAGCCCTGAATCTTAGCTTCCGCATAGGGCGCGCCACCGGTGAAAATCGCCGTAAGCCCTTTGAGTTTGTCAGGTGTGTAGGCAGGTTCTGCTTTTATTAAATCCGCCATCACAGGCACACAGAAATAGTGGGAGACCTTTAATTTGGAATCGGCCAAGCGCTCAAGCGTCCGAGCGGGGTCAAAGCCATCGGAAACAACAAAGCTGGCACCTTGTAACATCGCTGGTCGTATTGCGGTAATAAGACCAATAATGTGGAACATCGGGGCATCACTCATTACCACGCTGTTACTGCTGAACTTGCCAACAAGGCTAAAATTAATAGCTGTTTCGGTCAGATTGTTCTCGCTGAGGAGGGCGCCTTTAGGTTTTCCGGAAGTGCCCGAGGTATATAAAATTAAAGACGGTAAATCGCTGTCTATGAAGTGATAGGGCATAGCGTCGAGCGTAGCGGACTGTTGCAGGAAGCTTTCAAGGTCAATTCCTTGCAGACCGGCAGTTTCTAATAAGTCATCACCAATAATGAGTTTAGGCTCAGCATCTGCAATTAATGAATTAATTTCAGTTGTGGTGAGGCGCCAGTTGAGAGGGACATAAATGGCGCCAATACGCGCACAGGCTAGATGAAGGGCAATCAACTCTACGCGGTTTTTAGCAAGACAGACAAGTCGATCACCTTGCTGGATTCCATGTTTTTTTAAAGCCGAAGCACATTGCCCACAACTTAGGTCTAGTTCAGCATAAGTCCAATGTCTCTTTCTAGGTAAATCAATGGCAACGACTTCATCTGCTCTGAAACGAGCATGGAAGCCGAGTAGATCTGCTGCACCATTCATTTGATGTGCTCCTTAATCAGGATTTTTTCTGTTTAGAAACATCATAAGTGCCAAGACCGGGCTTATAGGACTTCTCATCAATAAACTGGCGGATACCTTCTTTGCGGCCTTCATTGTCGTAACTATTTGCAGCTTCCTGAGCTCGAACCAGATAATCTTCAGCATTGTCATAGGTCATTTCTTTAACACGACGAACAGCATCTTTGGTAGCTTTCAGAGCAACTGGATTCTTTTGCAGCAATACATTACATAATTCTGTGACCCTGGTTTTTAGCTGATCTGCTGGAACGGCTTCGTTAATCAGTTTCCATTCAGCGGCTTTTTTAGCGTCAATATTTTCACCAGTGAGAGCGTGGTACATTGCATCACGCATAGGCATGAGATCAATCGCTACTTTAGTTGCTCCGCCACCAGGCAAAATGCCCCAGTTAATTTCACTCAAGCCAAATTTTGCATCTTCCGAAGCAATCGCTAAATCACAGGAATATAGAGGTCCGTAACCGCCACCGAAACACCAGCCATTGACCATGGCTATAGTCGGTTTTTGATACCAACGCAGTCGACGCCACCAGCCATATGATTCCCTTTGGGCTTTGCGTATACCAGCGAGTCCGGTAGCTTCAGTTTCACGAAAGTATTCTTTGAGATCCATACCAGCTGTCCAGGCAGTGCCTTCGCCTGTCAATACGAGAACACCCACATCATCACTATGCTCCAGTTCATCTAGCACTTCCATCATTCGGCGATTGAGCTCGGGGCTCATTGCATTACGCTTTTCTGGACGATTGAAACTAACCCAAGCTATTCGCTTTTCAATGACATAAGTAACGGTATCTGAAGACATAAAACACACCTAAAGTAATTTAATAATTATTGTTATTTAGCATAACATTCGATATAGTCATTTTCAATAAGACAAAGTAATTATTTTAGATAGAATAGATTGTCTTAAGCTGGGACCAAATACATAATTTTAGAGGTTGCAAATGGATATAATAAAAAAATCTTACATAGTTCAAAATTTAAAAATATTTTTAATTATTCCCTTCCTACTTTTAATAGCAGCCTGTAGTGGAGATGATTCTGCTGTTGACGCCCCAACAGTAGAAGTAACTTCGAGTAATGAAATGCCAAGTGCAATGTCTGCAGCAATCTCTCAAGTCACTGGGAGCAGTTTACTGAATTGCGAAGCATTAAGTTCTCAGTTTTCTTTTAATCAGACAGTGATTACCAGCGTCACAGCAATTCCTGCCGGCCCCGTAGCTGAAGGCAGAGGCAGAAGTAGTGAAGCGGCTGCACACTGTCTCATAACCGGGAAAATGAATGAACGAGTAAGCCCAATCGATAACAACACTTACGCTATCGGTTTTGAAATGCGCTTGCCTGAAGATTGGAATGGACGGTTTTTTTACCATGCTAACGGAGGTGTCGATGGATTTGTTAATACAGCATCAGGCAATCTGGGTGGTGGTCAAACGACAACAGCTTTGCAATTAGGATATGCGGTGATCAATTCGGATGCAGGACACCAGGGCCCAGCACCTTTCTTTGGTATTGATCCTCAGGCGCGAATTGATTATGGCTACAATGCTGTTGCAAGCTTGACCCCTATGGCTAAAACCTTAATTACAGAAGCTTATGGGAAAGGCCCGGATCGATCTTATTTTGCCGGATGTTCAAATGGTGGACGTCATGGCATGGTTGCCGCGGCTCGATTCGCCGATCAGTATGATGGAATTCTTGCTGGCAATCCCGGCTTTAACCTTCCCCAAGCGGCAGTTGCACAACTTTATGCTGTTCAGCAATTTTCATTAGTCGCGACCTCATTAAATGAAAATGGCGACCCGGATATCAGCAGCGCTTTCACCCAAGCAGAAAGAGACCTGATAGCCAGCAGTGTGCTTGAACGTTGTGACGGCTTGGATGGCTTAACTGATGGAATAGTTGGCGATACCATGTCTTGTCGGGCAGCTTTTGAACTAGAAAGGGATGTGCCAAGCTGTACTGCAGATAGAGACGGTAGTTGTTTAACTGACGATCAGAGAACAGTGCTTAGTAATATTATGAGCGGTGCTCGTAATTCAGCTGGAGAGCCAATATATACCAGTTTCCCCTATGATCCAGGTATGGCTGGGCAGAGTTGGGCTGGCTGGAAATTTAACTCTTCACAAAGCCAGAATCGTGACCCTGGTGCAACGGCTGCAATTTTCACTACGCCGCCTTTCGATATAGATATGTTTAGAGAACAAGGTGGATATCAGTTTGCGATGAATTTTGATATGGATACCGATGCGCCTAAAATCTATGGCACGAACGAGCTTTATACAGAGTCTCCAATGTCTTTTATGACGCCGCCTAACCCAAATAACATGGCGACCTTACGAGATAATGGTTCTAAATTAATGGTTTATCACGGCATGGCAGATGGCGTATTTTCGCCTGACGATACTATCCGCTGGTATTCAGCGCTAGATGCTCAAAATGCAGGTAATGCGGATGAATTTGCCAGACTGTATCTGGTGCCCGGAATGGGCCATTGTTCAAGCGGCCCCAGTACTGATCAATTTAATATGTTCGAGGCCTTGGTAGCCTGGGTTGAACAGGGTGAAACCCCTGATCGTGTCATCGCTTCAGCCCGTGGCAATAATGCTGAAATACCAGCAGATTGGTCGCCTGAGCGCACACGCCCTTTATGTGCTTTCCCTGAAGTTGCCAGATATAACGGTAGCGGAGATATTGAAAATGCTGCTAACTTTAGCTGTGTAGCTCCTTGATAAGTGCTGGTTTAAATATAAGTCTGAGGAAAATGATGAATAAACTGAAATCGATTACCCTGCTGCTAAGTTTAGTGAACAGCTTTTTTATTGCCAGTATACAGGCGCAGGACATACCTGCTGCTCCGGAACTAAGTTTTGCGTTTGAAGTCTTGGTAGAGGTCGCTGATCCGACAGTGGTTGGCCTGCTGCCGAATGGCACCAGACGTATTGTGGATATTCTGGGTGGTAGTTTCGAAGGTCCTGGAATCCAAGGTCGAGTTGTACCTGGCGGTGCTGACTGGCAGATTATCCGTGAAGATGGTTTTACTGACATTGATGCCCGTTATACCTTGGAAACTGATTCAGGTGATTTAATTTACGTGTCTAATGTCGGCATCAGGCATGCGCCACCTGAGGTGATTAGCCGTCTTAATGCTGGAGAAGTGGTGGACCAGTCGCAAATATATTTTCGCGCTATCCCCAAGTTTGAAACCAGTGCGCCAGAACTTGAATGGCTAATGAGATCTATCTTTGTTGCAACCGGTGAACGCTATCCTAATGGTGTGGTTATTCGTTTTTGGCGCCTGCACTAAAAGCCAACAATAACTCTGAATTCTATTTCATTATTTGATATTAAAAAAAAAGAGAGAACTATTATGAGTGATGATAAAAAATCAGCCCTGAGCTTTAATCGAAGAGATATGCTGCTGGGTGCCGCAGGCCTGACTCTGGCTGCCGGAGCAGTTAAAGCGCAGCAAGTGTCACCCCCACTGGTACCTCAAATTCCATTTAATTACCCCGAAACAGAATTCGTCTATGAAGCGATTGTTGATATAGAACCCGGCATAGATTTAGGTGAAGGGCCCGTTGGTCAAAGAGCCATGGTGCCGATTACCGGAGGCACATTTGAAGGGCCCAATATTCGCGGGACGGTGCTTGCTGGCGGCGCAGACAGGCAACTGTTGAGAGGAGACGGGGTTCGAACCCTTGATGCCTTATATGAATTACAAACCGATGATGGTGCAATATTCACCGTGCGTAATCAGGTTATTATTTCCCCTCAAGCTGAACAACCTAGATTCTCTTTTATACATATAACTGCGCCAGAAGAATATGGCTGGCTTAACCAGTCTATCCATGTTGGTACGCTGGACAGTTTACGCCCGGAAAGGGATGCTGTCTTGATCAGAGTCTTCAGGCTTATATAGGGCTTGCTTGTTAATTTATTAACTAGCCTCTTTGCATAATTATCGCAATGTGGTGGTGCAGGCAAAGGAGTCGGCAGAGCTCGGATCTGGTCCTATATATCGGGATACTGCAGGCCACTGACAAAGTTTTCTTGTGAAACCCCGTAATGCTTCAGGCGCTTCCTGATTGTCTTCTCGAACAATCGCTGTGATTGTTCCGGGTGCTATACCATTTTCGACCCACTCAGTTATCTTGGATAAGGGGTCAAACTGGTCTGCGGCACTGCCGCCAGGTCCGTGGGGCATTCCCGGGACACTGTAGAGGACCGCAAAATCATTTGCATCAGGCTTGTTCTCAGTCAGGTTTTCATACCAGTTTACTGTATCTAAAAAAGAGAAAACCGGATCTGATACGCCATGAAAAATAAGCAGTTTTCCACCTTCAGCATCTAAAGTGGCAAGCGTGGGCGACTCGGCATCAGGTGGGGTCATTAACTGCATGGCTGATTCCGGATACTGATCCGATGTGGCATTAATTTTGGGCGCGTCGAGATCGAAATCAAAATCCATCAGGTATTGTTCCAGGTTTTCTGAACTACCACCCAAAGAGGTTGGAGGAGTTGTAAAGACCTGAGCCAATGATCCTGCACCCATAACAGCAATGATAGGCTGCCCGTCCCAGGGTGGGATGCCTGATTCCAGTTTCCATGCACGCCAGTTACCTGATGCCAGGCCGGTATCCCAGGCCCATTCACTGTAGAGCTGTTCACCAGCACTGTTTTTGGGGCCGCTCAGAATTTGAGCCAGGACATTCACTTTTTCTGCGGGTAAACAGGAATCTGTCACGTTTGCCGAACAGCTCATAATAGAGGGTTCAAAAGTGCTCTGACAGGCAAGCGTATCAAAGATGAGCCCGTCCTCGATGCCATCCAGGCGATCACAGGAAGCCAGAACATGATCGGCAACAATGGCGAGTTCTTCTCTGGAAAAGGCTTGCTGTAAAGTGGAGCCTACGCTTCTGAAGGCCTGTACATCCCAGGCGTGCTGAATCCCTGCTTTTGGCAAATTAAAGCCGGGATAACCAGCGACAAGACCATCGAACTGATCGCCCATGCGGCTGGCCGCGATCATGGCATGCCGTCCACCGTTGGATGAACCCATACCATAAGTAAATTGAATGGGTGCCTGGTAATAGGCTTCGGTGAGTTCCATCGCTGCGGGATGCAATGCAACAACTGCATCGTAGCCATAATCTTTACGTGATTCGAACTCAAGACCAAAGATATTCGCACCAGCGAGGCCCGATTCGGGATGAGCAGAACCGTCATGACCTGCATCACTGGACACGACAGCAAAACCTCGCGCAAGTGCGCTGTCATTTTCTGCAAAAACACCTAGTCTTCCCAATGCTGGCACTACAGCACCATCATTACCGCCATTGAATTGATGTAAAAAACGTCCGGACCAGTCATCAGGTAAACGCAATTCAAATGAAATAGCATATGAGTTGCCGTCTTCACCGGTTCTTTGCTGAATTTGTCCTTGGACAATACAGTGATTAACCGGGATTTCGTCACTGGCAGCGGTTGACTGAGCATCAGTAATTGTTATGCCAGCGGGAGTTACTTGTTCAATTTGTTGACAGCTTACAGCTTCTGAAGCAACGACTGTCATTTCCTCTCCGGCATCATTTGCAACTTGTGCGTCACATGCCATCAAAGTGATACCAGAAGTTAGTATCAGAACTGATTTAAAATTATTTGCTGGTTTCATTTTATTCTGCCTTAAATTCAATATTTATTTACTTATTAAGTTAACTTTTTAAATCAAAAAACACTATTAATTTTTTTTAAAAGTTGCAACTGCCTTTTTCATGATGCAAAGCTAAAAAACCTGACATAACGATAATTCTTTGTCGGCAGTGCACTAATTATGCAATGAAAGTGTCGATGTCCTATGGAGTGAACCTTGCTATAGTTGATAATGACAAGTTTATTTAACAATCACTTTCGCTGGTAGCTTCCCCAATTAGAAACGTCCCAGGTATTTAATGGCGATGCTAATTGTCCAGGATCAAAAAAATTCATTTCACCTAAATCTATTGTTGATGCTGTTGCAATTTGATTGCCCAGTTGTAAGAGCGCTGCAACAGAGGTGTCGCCCCATTCTCCTGAATCTAATCGATCAATTAAAAGGGTGAAACCTACGGCTTTCTCAAGACTGGAATGTCTGGCATGACCGGCAATGTCTGTCCAGATTAAACGGAAGAGATGATCAGTTCCGGCATTTCTTAAGGTGTCTAAGTAGGCCAATTTGTCAGCAGCCGGATCCACCACATCATCGTTATCAAGATTCATCAGAGGATCTTGAATTCGCCCCGTGTAGGTCATCATCGGTTCAATACGTCGTATGGCACCGGCATTGGCACTAATGCGTGGAGTATTGGCAAGTAGTTCGAGATCTCCTGCTAAACTTAGTCCAGCCGAATTATATAAAGCCTCAACCATCTCTCTACGGCCAGAACGATTTAACAAATCCTCATAATCCGAATCGGTATTCCAGGAAACATTGCCACGAGCTATTCTCTCTATTCCGCCTCGCACCGGTACAGCGGTTGCGAAGGCAATATTCTCTGCAATTTGATTGAGTTGTTCTTCAAAATCATCCTGGGCAGGTTTTGGCTTGCTGGGAGTTGCCCATAGAGCGAATTGTTGCATGGAAGCAGCGAATGCCAGTCTGGCACGACCTTGAGGCGTGGAATTGGCTTCATCAACAAGCTCAATCAGGGCAGCGTTCTCAACTTGCACATCAATATTAACCAGCGCTAGCGGGGAATCCGGATTAACCAGATTTTTTAGCACAAACAAAGAATTCAATTTGTTGTTGAGAACGGCAATTTCACCACCACCACCGCCGGCATTCATAAAGCCACCATCATAAATGTCCGGGTAAAGCTCAAGATTCATACGAACAACAAAAGCACCACGCGAAGTGCCAAGTGCTAGCGTGCGTTCCGGTTCATTCCATCTTTGAATAAAGTGCTGACGAACATCCATTAAATAATCAGCCGCCTGGATAAAATCATAGCTGACTGGTTCGCGTGTAATACCGCCTATAGCAAAACCCTGGGAGTACAACCAGTCATTGAAGGTGCTGTTTCGTCTAACGGGTTGGCCAGCGCCTGGCCGGAGAAAACCCGCCGCATCAAGATCCAATAGCAGCGTTCCGTTCCAATTCTCAGGTTTAGTAGCGACCCAGAATGTGCCATCGTTAAACATGCCAGAAATCTCATCGACGGACTCTTGCGCAAATACCGGGGAAAGATTAAAGAAAACGAAACTAAAGAGTATTACTAGCACTATTGATAAGGATTTGTTTTTCATATTTCACCTAAGTTATCTATGAGAGTTAAAGTTTACTCTGCCAAAATATCTTCTTCTCGTAATGAGCCCGGAAGGCCTTGCTGATTAAAAACATTATCACGATTGCCTTCAGCACAGAAATATTCTCGAATACCCCATTCATTTTTCAGGTTAAAGTAATACTTCCTCCATATAGGTCTCGTGAAATACTCCTCGTCTTCATACTTCATTATGAGTTGGAGTGTCACGCCATCTTCAATAAGGCTATACCACTCGGTCAGATGAGCTTTTTGTGAGACCGGAAGGCCATTGGCCGCTAACCATGCTTTGCCATTGAAATTCTGGGTATCAACCACTAAGGTATCTTCTTCCCAGAAAGCTGTGGCGTGCCCCATAAAACGCTGATCTTCAATGGGATCAGGATGCTCACGCCCATCGGTATAGATAATTCTAAAAACGTTATCATATTCAAATAGTTGTGCTACACGGCCTTCATTTTGAATAATTTCTATTGGATAGGGCCCACCCAAATGGCGTGGAATTGATGGCAGGCACATGGCACTGGGGTCATAGGCAGGTCTTACAGATGAAATTGCCGCCAGGCCGCTATCGTTAAGATAGTCTCCAGGTTCCAGCAGGTTGAAGTCTTCGTCACGATTGCCACGGAGACTTCGATTAGATACAACCCATAATCCGGTCAAATCACTAAGATTTTCTGACTCTGATGCGGCGAAAGCAGAATAGCCGCCCGGATTGGCCATCATAACTATCATCATCACTAAAGCTTTTTTAAATAAACGAGTCTTCATCGTGGACCTTCTTCTGCAGTATCTACAGCAGTGGGCGTGTCAGCATTGATAATTGTGCCATCGGCTTTCTCTACTGTAATAATAGCTCCACCGGGATCACCATTTCTCAATGGATAGATTGTTAGAGTCACTTTTTCTCCTGGTAACAGTCTATTTCGTGTCCAGTCTCGACGTACAAGTACATTTGGACTGCGACCTTCTATGCTCCATTCGATTACTTCGCCGGTCTGTTCATCCGTCACAAGTAATTGTATCCAGGTATGAGGGTTCACCCATTGGAACTCTCTTACTTCACCGGATATATTAATCGGGTTTCCCCTGTCAAACATCTCAAAACTATGATGAGCAATACCTGTCAGGGGTAAGCAGATCGTAAAAAAAAGAATACATTTACAAAAATATTTCATAATTAAATTTCCTAGTTTTGTTTCGCTAATTTGATCAAATACTTTGTTGTCTAAAGCAAAAGTGTAAGTAGAGAAAACATCAAAGAAAAGATGAGTAAACTAATGGGCCTGCTATTCATTTTTTAGAATCTCTTGGTGGTGGGGGTAAAAGTATTTTAGTTTATGTTGTCTACAAGTCCGCCAGTACGTTGGCCATCTTCATCAGGAGCATCACGATTATTTTCTTCGCAGTGATATTCCCGAATACGCCAGGTTGGTCTTTTGGAATAAACTATTTCTTGAACCAAGGGTTCTATGAATGCGAGGGGGTCTGAGATAACCATCTCAACATTTATTGTATCGTCATCAACGAACTGCCAGCGTTCAACAATGTGCATTTCTTCACTATGGGGTAAGCCTCTACCTACAGTAGTGATTGTATTAAGACCAATGGTATCAATTACAAAAGTATCACCTTCCCACCAGCCAATTGAATCTCCCTGATAGGAGGGATCAAGCTCATCAAAAGGCAAATGTTCATTACGATCAAGATAAACACGCCTTACCTGACTTTCAGTTTCATAAATAATGGTCACACGACCGGAGGTGAGCAAAATTTCAAAGGGGTAGGGGTAGGTCATAATGCGAGGCATGCCTTGCCATCCACAAGCAGCGGTCCCTATAGCTAACTGTGACAGACGCTGCTGTTCTCTATCGTAGATGAGCCTGTACTCATCAGTTAGAATTTCAGCTCCAACAGCGCTAGGAGGAGAGGCGTTTGGGGTATTCGGGTCAAGTCTGGTGAGTCCAGCTCGTTTAAGTCGTTCATCAAGTGTGTTGTCATTCATCCATACACCAGAGAGGTCTCTGTTGCTCTCTTGAAACTGAGCAAAAGCGGTGTAATTAAATAGAATGACTAATGACAAAAAGCAAGTAAGTGAGATTTTTTTAGCCATGATAGTAAAGTACCGTTCCATCTTCTTTATGAATCTCGAGGAATGTTCCACCAGCATTACCATCTTTAAGAGGATAAATGAGCACCCGAACTTTCTCTCCTTCTACCAAAGAAGTCCGCTTCCAACCATTTCGCGAAAGAATGTTTGGACTGCCACCTTCTAGGCTCCATTCAACTTCTTCCAATATCTCACCATTCTCATCTCGACCTTCTACAAGAACATGAATGAAAGTATGTGGATTGGTCCATTGAAAAAGCGTAATTGTTCCATCAAGCCACATTTCCGATTGGTCATCGAACATGGCAAAAGAGTGGTGTGCATTTATTGGTAAAGAAGTAGAAAAATTTAAAAATATTACCGCAATGACAATACGCAAATTTATCATTGTACCAGCTCCATTGTTATTGTTGTTATAGGTTCATTATATGACATATAGGTTGTAAGACTAAACAAATGTTATTTTAACTTACCACTTACATATTTGAATGCTTATTGATAAGGACTAGGTCCAGGGATATGATGAAACACAGTTATATTGTAAAAAACTTGTAAGTCTACAGTTGCAGTAACTTACCATATAATTTTGATGGCTTGAAAATCACTGGCAGTTATCACAGAAGATCTTTAGATTTGTGGTTTTTTTAATTTATCTCGATAAAACGTTAATATGAAATATTCTGAGCAAAGTAATAAAGAGCAAGACTACGATCCTACTAAAGTTGAAACTTTTGACAGTGTTTATGAGGATTTTGCACATCTTCGTAGCAAATGCCCTGTTGCACACAGCAACGAATTTGATGGGTTTTGGGCTCTGGCTAAATATGAAGATGTAAAATCGGTTTTGGATCAACCCATAGCGTTTACTACCATGTATAAAAATGTCGTCCCGGTGATGTCATTAACATCCCGTCGACCGCCTTTACATCTTGATCCTCCAGAACATACGCCTTATCGAAGGGCGCTTGACCGTGTGCTGAGCAAAGGCCGGGTAAGTGATATGGAACCTTTTATTCGCGAAAGCGCATCAAGATTAATGATGGTGCTTGTTAAAAAAGGTGAGGGAGATTTGGTTAGTGAATATTCTCGTCGCCTGCCGGTGGAAGTTTTTGGGCGGTGGTTCAGTTTGAATGTGGATCAAATAGATGTTTTACAGGCTACCTCCCAGGCTTATGTTGATGCCTGGGAAGCAGCAGACCTCAAAGGTGTGCAGGCTGCTGGTATGAATCTTACTAGGATGGCAGAAGACCTTGTCGCTCAGCGTAAAAAAGCTCCGCTAGATATTGAAAAAGATCCAGTGAGTTCTCTACTGGAAACAACTCACGAAGGTAAACCATTTCCTTTAGATAAAATTGTGGCATGTGTTCGGCAGATACTGGTTGTTGGCTTGGTAGCGCCGCCAATTGTTATAGGAAGTGTTGCAGTGCATTTATCTCGGGATACTAACTTGCAACAAAAACTTCGGACTGAACCAGAGCTTATTCCTGCTGCCGTAGAAGAATTTCTGAGGTTATATACGCCTTATAGAGGGTTTGCCAGGACCTCTAGAGAAACAGTATCCATTGGTGGCAAAGAAATCACACCTGATGAGCCAATTGCACTTTTATATGCCTCTGCTAACAGAGATGAAGATGTCTTTGAAAGTCCCGATGAATTTCAGCTACATCGTCCAAATATTGCTAAACATTTAGCCTTTGGGCGTGGGCCACACAATTGTGCGGGTAGATTACTAGCAATGTCTGAATTAACAATTGCTGTTGAAGAATTATTAAAGATGACTCAAGGCTTTGACGTTTGTGGAAAAATCAAAATGTCTGGAATGCCTGAAGTCGGTCCTATTTCAGTACCGATGACGTTTATTTCAGTTTGATCAGAACTTTCCGAGCTGATTAGCTATAAAAAAATAATAAGGAGAGCTGATTGATACTTTTTAGATTCTTACCACTCTTCCTAATCCAGAAGTGTAACTCTTTCTCTTATGGGCTTAAAAACATTCTGATGCGAGGGTATAGTGCAGTTTTGGTGGTTGCTCTGCTTATACTTCTATCAGCCTGTAATAACGGAGGCGAAAGTAGCATTGATGACAATGACAGATTAGTTGTTGCTATGCCCACTTTTGGCGAATTTACCTTTTTGCCATGGAACGGTAGTACCGGACGCAAGCTGTATCTCGATCCTATCTATAGTTATCTCTTATACATAGACCCTGAAAATGGGGAACTGCTCCCGGGTATTGCGCAGAGCTGGGAAGTATCTGAGGACGGAAAAACACACACACTCCATTTACGTCAGGGCCTTCAATTCCAGCAAGGCTGGGGAGAAATTACTTCTACAGATATCCAATTCAGCATTGAGCAGATGATTGCTCCCGAAGCAATTGCCGGACCTTCTTCAGTTTTGCGGCGTACTATTCAGGAGGTGCGCGCGCCTGACCCTTACAAAGTTGAAATTGAGCTGTCGATTCCTGATGTGGATTTTATCAGAGGCTATTTATCCAACGGGCAAAGTCTCATGATCGTCTCAAAATCCTACTTTGAAGCAGTGGGGCAGGAACAGGCAAATAACCAGCCCATCGGGTCGGGGGCCTATGAAATATCTGAATATGATAAAGACGTATCAATCACTCTCAGGCTTAGAGGAGATCGTGAGAATTTATGGCGCACGTCCCCGGACTTTCAGGAAATACATTTTCTGGCTGCGCCTGAAGAATTCACTCGTGTTGCGATGTTAAAAACCGGTGAGGCCGACTTGGCGCCCGTTAACTTTGATTCCATAAATGTCATTGAGCGCTCAGATCTACAGGTTACCTTCGTCCCAAGAAACTGGACACCAGTAGTTCGTCTAGGAGGTTTGACTGAAAGATACAATAACCCTGAAGTGCCATGGTCAAACCAACTGGTTCGTCTAGCAATGAACTATGCTATTGATAAGCAAGTCATCATCGATTCAATATTTCATGGTAGGGGAGTTGTTGCTGGTACCGATACGCCATCGCGCGGCTTGGTAAACATAGAGGGTTTTGCCTACGATCCGGATAAAGCCAAAGAACTTTTGCGTGAAGCAGGATACCCTCAGGGGTTCTCCATGCGTTTAAAAACATTCACGACCAGCCCCGGTGCAGAATTGCCTATTGTTGCTCAAGCTGTAGCGCTCTATTGGGAAGCCGTTGGAATTAATGTCAGTATCGAGCCTACTAATTGGGCAGGTCTGCGTAGTGCTTGGATTACAGGAAATGCAACTGATGTCGCCTGGACACACAGAGGATTTCCTTTCACAACGCCTTTGGCAGGGCTGCAAACTTCAAATTATTCAGATAGTTTGTTCTCGACCTTCGCCGACAATATCACTGATGATTATCTTGATCGTATTGGCGAGGAGTTGGATCCAGGTCAGCGTCAAGAATTGGTGATGGAGTTGGCAAATTATCTACGGGATATGGGTTCTATTGTTTTTATTGGTCACATTGATGAACCTTATGGTGCTAGCAAAAAAGTAGGGCACTGGCCGACCATTAATGAACAAACTACTAATTTAGACCTGATTGAACGGGCTAATCTGGACTAGATTTATGACTGGCTATCTCATTAAACGCTTGGTTGAACTTATGGTTGCACTGCTCATCATGAGCTTATTGGTGTTTAGTTTGGCGCGTCTCACTGGTGACCCGGTAGCATTACTGTTAAGTGACTACGCAACAGAAGAAGAACGTACTACTCTGACTCAACAACTCGGATTGGATAAGCCTCTGACGGAACAGTATGTAATATTTATCACTGCTGCACTGCAGGGTGATTTCGGTAATTCGATAAGCGGCAACCAACAACCAGCCATGGAACTTGTATTAGAGCGTTTGCCGGCCTCACTGATGTTGGCATCAGCAGCAATGATAATTAGTTTACTGGCAGGCGTCCCTATGGGCGTAATTGCGGCAGCCCGAAGGGGAAGTAAAACAGACATTCTAATTCGGGTTTTCACCCTTCTAGGGCAATCTATACCTGTCTTTTGGTTAGGTATGGTGTTTATCTATTTCTTCAGTGTGCAATTGGGCTGGCTACCGACGTCAGGTTATGGAAGTTTGGTTCATTTGATACTACCTGCAACATCGATGGCGCTTTTCACTATTGCAGCTATAACCAGACTGACTCGAGTCAGCATGATTGATGCGCTTTCAAGTGAATACATCAAACTTGCCAGAATTAAAGGATTGCCAGAGCGGGTAATTATATGGAAACACGCCTTACGCAATAGCCTGATACCTTTGGTGACTTACATGGGAACGTTTTTTGCGATGATGATTACAGGCGCGGTTGTTGTAGAAACAGTTTTTTCCTGGCCGGGCATTGGACGCCTAGCTTATCAATCAATTCTGGATAGGGATTTCCCTGTAATGCAGGCGGTAGTGTTGACCACTACTGTGCTGTTTATGTTAGCCAATTTCGCCGTTGACCTGGTTTACGTTTGGATTGACCCGAGGATAGAACGATGATCCTGTTCAGGCAAAGGCCAGCCTTAGTTATTTCAGCCGGAATTTGTATACTGCTTATTTGTATCGCCCTCATCGCTCCCTGGTTAGCGCCTTACGATCCGACAGCGGGAAATCTTCTGGATCGTTTAATGCCACCCTTCTGGCAAGAAGGCGGCTCACTGCAATATTTGCTTGGCACTGATGTTTTAGGCAGGGATATTCTTAGCCGCCTACTTTATGGTGCGCGTATATCTTTAGCCGTATGCCTTATTTCAATTGCCATCGCTGCGGTCATTGGTTCTACTCTCGGGATTATTGCTGGCTACATGGGTGGATGGGTTGAATCGATCATTATGCGTCTGGTGGATATTGCTGTGTCATTGCCAGCAATTCTTCTAGCCTTGCTATTCGGCGTACTCTTCGGTCCGAGCTTTAGCAATATTATTATCATCATAGGTTTTTTGCTGTGGTCACAGTTTGCTCGCATGGCCAGGGGAGAAACGCTCAAGGTCAAGCAAAACGACTATATAGATTTGGCCAGAACAGCAGGCTGTTCATCACTCGATATTATGTTCCGGCATGTGCTACCCAACGTGGCCGCTTCACTGATTATTTTAGCCACGTTACAAGTAGGTACCGTGATCATTATTGAAGCATCTCTGAGCTTTTTAGGGGTAGGGGTTCCACCACCAACTGCAGCCTGGGGTTCAATGATTGCCGAAGGTCGCTCTTATGTGATCTCTGCATGGTGGATTGCGATGTTCCCTGGGATGGCGATCATGTTCACGGTGATTGCAGCAAATGTTTTAGGTGATGAACTGACGGACTTAATTAACCCGGCACTTCGGAATGAAATAGGTATTTAGATGAACCAGCTAAATACCTCAAACGCTCTGTTAGAAATTCTCGACCTTAAAGTAGGGATTAAGCGTGAAGAAAGGGTAATTAATATTCTTGATGGTGTCAGTTTTTCCATCAAAGAAGGCGAGTCTCTGGGCATCGTAGGAGAGTCTGGATCCGGTAAATCCACCATGGGACTATCAGTTCTGCGATTAACTCCCCATTCCACGCATCCTCATACAAGCGGTCAAATACTTTTTAAGGGACGCGATATTCTGGCTATGGACGACACGGAGCTTCAGAAACTGAGAGGAAAGGAAATATCCATGATTCTTCAGGACCCCATGACTTCTCTGAATCCGGTTTTCCGGATTGGTGACCAGGTTGCTGAGGCAATTGAATCTATTGGCAGCCTTAGTGACAAGGATAAAGCTGACAGGGTTATTAATGCACTTGAACGAGTGCAGATTCCTGCACCGGAAACTCGCGTCGATGCCTGGCCTCATCAATTAAGTGGCGGCATGAAACAGCGCGTTGTTGGCGCTATTGCACTGGCATCCCAGCCAAAGCTGCTGATTGCTGATGAACCTACCACAGCACTCGATGTCACTATCCAGGCTCAATATCTACAATTACTCAAAGATCTGCAGCAAGAGTTCAATATGGCCTTGATGTTTATCACGCATGATTTTGGTGTGGTGGCACGTATGTGTGATCGTGTTTGCGTTATGTACGCCGGTCAAATTGTTGAAACTGCTTCGGTACATACAATATTTGATCAACCTGCTCATTGGTACACAGAAGCCTTGATTGGCGGAGTACCAAGTCTTGATGGCAAACTGGATAAACTGGTTTCAATACCTGGTGCTCCACCAAAACTTGGCGAAACGACACAGGGTTGTCGCTTCAGTGCTAGATGTCCTAACTCGAAAGATAAATGTCAAATCCGTGAGCCTGATGTAATGCATATATCTGATACGCATGAAGTAAAGTGTTGGTATCCACGTGAGTAGTAAACCTATCGCGAAGCACAATCTTCAAGCTAAGCAGCTTGAAAAATATTTTTCCATCAGTCGTGGAATGGGAAAGACTCCGCTTTTGGTCAAGGCAGTCGACGGAGTTTCACTGCAGCTTAGTCAAGGTGAAACCCTAGGACTGGTTGGAGAATCTGGTTGCGGCAAAACAACTGTTAGCCGAATGCTGCTAGCGCTTGAGAAGCCCAGTGGAGGACAGGTTCTATATAATGACAAAGATTTATATTCACTCCCTAAAACAGATCTCCGGACATTTCATAAAACCGTGCAACCGGTCTTTCAAAATCCTTTTTCGTCATTGAACCCACGTATGCGAGTTAAGCAGATTGTCGGTGAACCGCTGCGCGCGCTTACCAACATGCAACTAAGTGAGCGCAATGCCAGAGTAATACATGCTTTGGAAACAGTAGGTCTGGATGGCAAAGATGCTCAAAAATTTCCTCATGAATTCAGTGGGGGACAGCGTCAGCGTATCGCCATTGCTCGAGCACTGGCGTCTAAGCCTGCCATTATTATCCTCGATGAAGCAGTGTCATCTCAGGATATTTCCATTCAGGCGCAAATTTTAAATCTGTTGAAAGACTTACAGGATAGTGCTGACTTAGGTTATCTATTTGTCTCCCATGACCTGGCAACAGTGCGTTATATGTGCCATAAAATAGCGGTGATGTATCTTGGCCGAGTCGTTGAATGGGCAGAGAGTGACATGTTTTACCAAAATCCGCTCCATCCTTACAGTCAAGCTTTACTATCAGCATGCCTGACACTGGATCCTCGGCAGGAAAAACAACGCATGATACTTAAAGGAGATGTAGCAAGTCCTCTTAATCCACCTTCTGGATGCAGGTTTCATACACGCTGCCCAAATGCCAAGCCAGAGTGCAAGGCAGTGGATCCAATACCTGTTGAAGTTGAGCCGGGGCACTGGGTTGCTTGTATTCTTTATCAATAAATTAAAAAAATATATCAAAGGCAGGATATAGTAATTGTTCAATCTGTGAGTATGGGGTAACTTGTCGACCCATTAATTAATGTCGATGCAATAAGATTTTATTTCTAATTTTTTATCAAGGAGTTCTTTAAAGTTTATGTCTGATTTATCTATTCCAGAGTCGGTAAGCGACGCTGTTGTTAACTTTATCCAGCAAGCCCAGTATAAAGACTTTCCTGAAGAAGCCGTGACTCTTGCCAAGCGCTGTATTATTGATGGTTTAGGTGTCATGTTGGCAGGCTCAACTCAGCCAGCAGGACAAATCCTGCATGATTATTTAATTGGCACAGATACTCGCTCAGATGCCACAGCTTTTGGTACAAGCCCCTTCAAAACCAGTGCGGCATCAGCAGCATTATTTAATGGTACCAGCGGTCATGCCTTGGATTGGGATGATACACAGCTTGCTACCAGCGCAGATCGTATTTTTGGTTTACTCACTCACCCGACTATCCCGCCTTTAGTAACAGCATTAGCCATTGGTGAGAAAGAAAATATTTCCGGCGAACAGTTTTTAGAAGCCTTCCTTATCGGTTTTGAAGTCGAATGCAAAATTTCTGAAGCTATTCATCCAGATCATTATAAGAAAGGCTTTCATTCGTCAGCAACAGTTGGAACCTTCGGGGCAGCGACGGTAGCGGCCAAGTTACTGGGTCTAAATAAAACACAAACCGCCCATATGCTAGCTATTGCGGCCAGTTCTGCATCAGGTATTCGGGTTAATTTTGGCAGCATGACTAAACCCTTGCATGTTGGCCGTGCAGCACAAAATGGCGTTGTTGCCAGTGAGTTAGCAGCTCATGGTTTTACCGGTGGCGATAAAGCTCTCGATCCGCCTTGGGGCTTTTTCCAAACCTTTAGTCATGGTGGCGGCTTCGATGCCGATCGCATTGTCGGCAAGTTAGGCAAGCCAATGACTATTGTGTCTCCGGGTGTATCAATTAAACCTTATCCTTGTGGTGTACTGGGTCATCCAACCATGGATGCCATGCGCAAGCTTGTTATAGACAATGATGTCTCAGCTGAAGACATTGTGGCAATTCGTGTTCGTGCTGGTTCAAATATCCTTAACCCTTTACGTTATCCTATCGCTAATAATGAGCTTGAAGCAAAATTTTGCCCAGCGTTCATGGTGAGTGCTATTGCCTTGCGACGTAAAGCCGGTATCCATGAATTTAATGATGATTTTGTGTGCAGTGAAGCCGTTCAAACGCTGATGCAAAAAGTAGAATGTGTACTTGATCCCGACATTGAAGCCCAGGGTTGGGAGAAAATCAGAAGTACGGTTGAAGTTGACCTGTCTGATGGACGTACCTTGATCCAAAAAGCCGATGAGCGTTATCGGGGTGGACCAGATTTACCCTTTACCCGAGATGATCTGATGGAAAAATTCAAAGACTGTGCTGCCTTGGTTCTTACTGAGGCGCAAATTATTGAGGTTTTTACTTTGGTAGAGTCTCTGGATAAGTGCGAGGATATCTCTATGCTCGTTAATAGTTTGTTGCCAAGTTCGGAAGGATCTTCTTAATGAGTCTTGCCTGGTTATCTATCGGAGCATTGGTATTAGCCGTCACGCTGAGTTGTACGACTACAGTCAATATCGGCGTTCTCTCAATGTCGCTGGCCCTTATCATCGGTGTATTTTTTGGCGATATGTCGCCGTCGATGGTACTTGCTGGTTTTCCTACAGGTTTATTCACTACTTTATTAGGTGTGACTTTATTGTTTTCAATCGCTGAGTGTAATGGCACTTTATCCCGAGTGACCGGACGCGCAGTGAGTCTTTGTCGTGGTCATGCCGGAATTTTACCCATCATGTTTTTCATGGTGGGTTTTGCTATCGCGACGATTGGAGCAGGGGCAACACCAGCCAGTGCGCTATTGGCACCACCAGCAATGGCGGTAGCTGCACGGGCAAAAATCCCGCCTTTTTTAATGGCTGTCATGGCAGGAAATGGCGTACTGGCAGGAACACTTTCGCCTTTTTCACCAACAGGTATTGTTGCCCATGGCGTAATGGAGCAAATTGGCTTAGGCGGAGTTGAGTGGTACACCTTTGCTTTTAACGCCTTTACTCATGCGCTGGTTGGTTTTGGTGGTTTCTTTTTATTCGGTGGCTGGAAGCTTTTTCAACGCTCTGCTGCTGATCTTGATCACGCTGATAGCCTGGCAATTCTGCATTTTGAGCCCCTGGAAAAACAACATTGGATAACGATATTCGGTATTGTCATGTTGATCATACTTGTGGCTGGTTTTTCTTATGACGTGGGTATGGTGGCATTGATAATCTCGACGGTCTTAGTGTTGTCGCGCACGGTTGATGAATCGGAGGCGATCAAAAACATACCTTGGAAAGTCATTTTAATGGTGAGTGGCGTGACTGTATTGATTAGATTGCTGCAAGAAACAGAAGGTCTGGATTTGATTACCAGCGGCATCGCCAGCGTTGCGACCACTGGCACTATAAACCCGATAGTCGCCTTTGCTTGTGGGCTTATTTCAGTTTATAGCAGTACTTCCGGCGTAGTTTTACCTGCATTTTTGCCGATGGTGCCATCCTTAGCTGAACAACTGGGAAATATAGACCCCCTAAACATCGCTTGGTCAATGAATGTCAGTGCCAGTTTGGTGGATTTATCCTCATTATCAACTGTGGGGGCACTTTATATTGCCAGTGCAGGGCATGACGTAGATGCCCGCAAGTTTTTCAATGCCTTATTGGCCTGGGGCATGTCTATGTCTCTGGTAGGAGCCTTGTTAAGTAAGTTGATGTTTGGTTAAGGCTAAAATTGATATTAGCCGTTTAAAACTCGTTGAGCTTGTCCTTGCTGCCAGGCTTGAATATTTTCAATCGCTTGACCATAGGCTAATTCATATAATTCCTGCACTACATAACCAGTGTGTCCAGTAAGGATGACGTTATCCAGTTTGCGGATAGGGTGATCGACAGGTAAGGGTTCTACTTCGTAAACATCAATCGCAGCAGCTTTAATCTGCTTGGTTTTTAATGCTGTCAACAAGGCTTCCTCATTGACAATTGGTCCTCGAGCCGTATTGACTAAATAAGCCTCTGGCTTCATTAGAGCCAGTTCCTGCGCTCCAACTATGCCTCGAGTGCGCTCACTTAAAAGCAGATGGATACTCAGAATATCTGACTGACGGAATAGTTCATTTTTGTCGACCAGGGTAACTTGATGATCTGCTGCTTGTTCAGCGTTGAGGTTTTGGCTCCAGGCAATCACGTTCATACCAAAAGCCTGTCCGATTCGCGCAACTTCTTTGCCAAGTCTTCCTAAACCAAGCACTCCTAGTGTTTTACCTTTAAGTCCTATACCTGAATTGGCTTGCCAGCCACCAGCGTGCAAAAGGGCGTTATCCTCTGGAATATTCTTGGCCAGGGCTAATATCAAAGCCCAGGTATGCTCATAAGTTGAATGAGGAACCATGTCTGTGCCACAAACCAGAATGCCTTTTTCTTTGGCGTATTCCATATCAATAGCCAGATTACGCATGGCGGTTGTAACCAGTAATTTCAAATTAGGGAGTTTTGCTAAGAGACTCGCGGGGAAGGGAGTTCTCTCGCGCATAGCGACAATCACGTCGAAGGGCTCAAGTGTTTCAAGCAATACATTCTCATCAGCAATATATTGTGTGAAAGCCTTTACTTCAGTGTCAGGAATATTGTGCCAGGGAGCTGAACGTAAAGCAGCTTCCTGATAATCATCTAGTATTGCAATTTTTAGCATTTACTTAAAACAGAGCCTTAATCGGTTTGTACTATTTGTTGTGCGCATTTTAGTTAGGGTAATAAAGCGTAATTTTTTCAGTTAACGAGCCTGCCAAAATAATGCCGCTTTCACTGATGCCAAGAGCATGAGCAAAGCCTGGAATCTTTCCAAGGACTTCTCCACTTTGTGGATCTAGCTGTAGAATATTTCCTTCTTGCATGGGAGTAGCTCCTTTAGGTTCAGCACCGATATATAAATTACCGGAAGGTGAAAAGGTGATACTTAGAATGCGTCCGCCAAAATGCCATTCGCCCAGATAGTCTCCATCCTGAGTAAACCACTGGATTCTCCCGTTTTCCCGATCGGCGACATAAACATTGCCGTCAGGGCTGATGCTAATAGCATGAGGTAAATTGAACTGTCCTGGCCCATTACCAGGGCTTCCCCATTCCTTAAGTTTTTGTCCTTGGGCATCGTATTCGACTATTCGGGCATTGCAGTAACCATCTGAAACAAAAACATGACCATTGTCGGCAAAGGCTATATCGGATGCTGCACAAGATGTCTCCATAGGCATACGCAAATTACCAACACTTATTTCGAGTAGTAATTCTCCTTCAGGTGAAAATTTATAGACCATTGAACTGGTTGAATCAACGGTCCAAACATTGCCCGTCTTATCAAGTCGAATGGTGTGAGCGCGAGTAAAAAGTCCTTGCCCAAAAGTGCGTAAGACTGACCCTGCATTATCTGCTACGACAATAGAGTCGACATCTTCGGCTCGGTGAATAATATAAAAATGCCCACTTTGATCTGCTGCAATAGAAGAGATAGAAGCAAGCGTTAAAGCGGGGTCTAATTCAAGCTCAACTCGATCATAAGCAAGCTCAGTCGCAGTTTGAAATATGCCCCTTAATTTGTTGTCTGAGCCATCATCACCAACAACAACATCGTCGGCTACGGAAGTTGTGTCTTGTGTGCAAGCAGTCAATGTTAGCAGCGCTAAAATGATTAGAATTTTTTTCATTATTATTCCCAGCTAAATTTGGTTTAATTTTTAAGGGCGTGTTCAAATTACAATTTGATTATCAAACACTACTGCTAAAAAGAAAAGCTAAACGCCAAGCCAAGGTTACAGAAGAAAACTTAAGGAAATCTTAAGAAGACTTAATTTTTAAAAAATAAAATTAGCCTTCAAGTGGCATAAGCTAGAAGTCTAGTGTTGTTTGGATTGTTTTTGTTAAGACGGGGAGGGTAAACACTTGTTGATTGATTTTTAAAGTTTACAGCATGAGTTGAATTATCAACGGCACAGAGTTAACTTGTTGGCACCATTTATTAAGTTTGAGAGCATCAAATATGAAATATATAAAAAAAATTGTATTACTAGTAAGCGCTATGCTACTAAGTGCTTTAGCCACATCAGGCTTAATCGCCCAGACAAGTGAGAGAATGCTGCCGGCCGATATTGATCCAATGTCATATTCACGACTGCCTTTACTCCTAAAAGACTCATTTGACGCTGAAGGGCAACGTATCTTTGAGACAATTAATGGCACTGAAGGCAACGTACCTAGAATAGGGCCACCTAACAATTCTATGTATAGCATAGGGCCGTCTGAGCCTTATGATATAATGAATCAATTACTGCGCAGAGCCAGTGTTGGTCCACAGTTTTTCGAGATTAGCACCTTAGTCCCGGCACGTGAGTTTAATCAACAGTACGAATGGACTGCGCACGAGGTTGCTGCTCAACGGGTTGGAGTCGATCAAGAAATCATCGATGTTATTAAATATGACCGATCTGTTACAGGCCTGCCTGAAAAAGAGGCAGCGGTTATTGAGTTTGGGCGAGCAATGCTGCGAGGAGATCACCAGGTACCATCAGAAATGTTCGCTAATATGGTGGATTTGTTTGGTCGCCAAGGTACTGTCGAGATCATTATGATCATGGGTGATTATACGATGACCGCTATGTTGCTTAATGCAGTAGATCAAAATTTACCGCCTGATCGAGAAGCTTTATTGCCTATGCCATAGAGTCCCTGATGTTAAGAAGAGCCGCTATGTAGCAGATATTGCATACTGCTTAAGATAATAAACTCGCTTTATTGCGGGTTTATTTATTTTGAAAGAAAGTTTTGCATAACTAATTAATTTGGGACTATGATAGTGGCATGTCTAGATCAAAGATGCACAGTTACTTTATTCTAATGTTGCTCGTTTTCGCGGGACAAAGTATTGCTACGCCTTTCATGAATTGCTGCATGGAGACTGAAAATACGAAGTCTGAAGCTCATGGAATGAGTAGTCACCATGTAATGTATGAAATAGAGATGCTAGGGCATCATCAGCCAGAAATGTCTGTTAATAAGCATGTTCATCCTGACAATGATAATTGTAATCATCAATGTGACGCTTGTTTGGGAACTGTTTTAGCGGGAGAGTTTTCAGCTTTTATTACCCAAGTTGCTTCTACTCAGCTGAATGAGACCTATCACTTCCTTCTTGCTGTTTCATTAACTGACAATCCCTTTAGACCCCCCATATTTACCTGACACAGGATTAGTACGTCTGCGTATTGGGTAAAGCCAGTTTTCAATTATCCTGGTATCAATTTATTTTCCGTAGTTCAGCTTAATCCGCTATTCATTCGATTGAATTTTGCAGCATTAGCTATGTGTGATTTTATTAAAAAAAATAAGGTAAAAAGGGCAAATGAAAAAAATACAAAGTCGTAAAAGCGAGCTTTTGCAAGAAGCCTATACAAGGCGGAAATTTGTTACGGGAGCCGTCGCTGGTGGGGCGCTCTTAGGTCTGAATTCTAGTTCAATATGGGCGCAAGTTTCTCCAGAGCTGACACCCAGAACGTTAACGGGTAAAGAGTTTGATTTAAGCATCGACTACAAAGCAGTTAATTTTACTGGCCAAGAAGGTATAGCAACGGCAATTAATGGCAGTGTTCCTGCACCAATTCTACGCTGGCGTGATGGTGATGAAATTACCTTAAGAGTAAGCAATAACCTTGCTGTAGATAGTTCTATTCACTGGCATGGCATTATTTTGCCGGCCAATATGGATGGTGTGCCAGGTATGAGTTTTGACGGGATTAAACCTGGTGAGACCTTTGAATACCAATTCACGCTTAATCAAAGCGGCACTTACTGGTATCACAGCCATTCGGGCTATCAAGAACAAACAGGTATGTATGGGGCTATCGTGATAGACCCAAAAGAATCAGATCCAGTGAGTTATGACCGTGAATATGTCGTGGTTCTGTCTGATTGGAGTGATACATCCCCAGAGAGAATCTACTCTAAGCTGAAGAAAATGAGTCATTACTATAATTTTAATGAACGGACAGTTGGAGATCTTTGGCAGGACATTAAAGATAAGGGCATTGCTCAAACTTGGAATGATCGCGCGATGTGGAATCAGATGCGCATGAGCGATCGGGATATTGCTGATGTGACGGGATATACCTATACCTATTTAATGAACGGGAATGCGCCTGATCAAAACTGGCAAGCTATATTTCAGGCTGGTGAAAAAGTCAGACTGCGATTTATAAATGCTGGAGCGATGACTATTTTTGATGTGCGCATGCCGGGATTGGAGATGACCGTTGTGGCTGCTGATGGCCAAAATATAGAGCCAGTGACAATAGACGAGTTTCGCATTGCTAGCGCTGAAACCTATGACGTCATAGTTGAACCAAGTGCAAACACCGCTTATACAATTTTTGCGCAAAGTATTGATCGTAGTGGTTATGCTCGCGGAACATTGACACCACAAGCAGGCTTGAGTGCAGCGGTTCCTGCTATGGATACTAGAGCTATATTGGGTCACGCTGATATGGGGATGGATATGTCTGGAATGGACATGGAAGGTATGGATCACAGTCAAATGGATATGTCTGGAATGAATATGGAAAGTATGGATCACAGTGAGATGGATCACGGCCAAATGGATATGTCTGGGATGAACATGGAAAGTATGGATCACAGTCAGATGGATCACAGTCAAATGGATATGCCTATGCAGTCTTCCTTAGGTCGAGCTGGTTTTGGGTCTTCCAATGACATTACTCATGTGCGAAGTGAATTTGGCCCGCAAGTTGATATGCGTAGCCAAAATCCTCAAAACGGCTTGAACGACCCGGGTATTGGTTTGCGCAATCACCAGCAGCTTTATAATCGCAGGGTGTTGAATTACGGAGATATAAAAAGTCTTTATCCTACACTTGATACAAGAGAGCCTGAGCGCGAAATTGAGCTACATTTAACGGGAAATATGAGTCGTTATATGTGGTCAATGAACGGAATTAAGTTTGCGGATGCTGAACCACTGGACCTACGTTATGGTGAAAGAGTGCGTATCACATTGATCAATGACACGATGATGACGCATCCAATTCACTTGCATGGGATGTGGAGCGAACTGGAAACAGGCGATCCACAGCGTCTACCTCGTAAGCACACAATTATTGTTCAGCCCGGTTCTAAAATTTCATATTTAGTGACTGCAGATGCCAGGGGAAGTTGGGCTTATCACTGTCATTTGTTGTACCACATGATGGGTATGTTTCGTGAAGTCAGGGTGAGTTAAGGCAATGAAAATATTAAATAAAAAAATTGTAATGACTTTAGTTGTGTTGATTGTTTCAAGCCCTAGCTTGTCATGGGGAGCTAGTGGTGATGACCCCTTACTCTTCAATATGATCGTAAACGAATTTGAAACTGATGATTCGAGTGGCCATCCTTTAGGTTGGGATGCTCAAGCATGGTTGGGCCATGATCTAAATAAAGTCTGGATTAAAACTGAGGGAGAAAGGGTGAATGGAGAAACAGACGAAGCCGAAGTTCAAGCTCTTTATAGTCGAGCTATCAGTTCTTTTTGGGATGTTCAGATCGGCTTTCGTCACGATGCCCGACCTAGTCCATCACAAGACTGGGCGGTGATCGGCATGCAAGGACTAGCACGTTATTTTTTTGAATTAGATACAGCCTTATTCCTAGGAGAGTCGGGCAATACGGGTTTTCGCTTAAATGGAGAATATGAAAAGCTTTTTACGCAAAGACTAATCCTGACACCAGAAATTGAAATGAATTTTTATGGCCAAAACATTCCGGAAGTCTCCTTAGGTTCTGGTCTGTCGGATGTGACCTTGAGTGTGCGTTTACGCTATGAGATACGCCGTGAAATAGCGCCTTATGTGGGCCTGGAATGGGCGAAATTTTATGGCAATAGTGCTGACTTTACCAAACGCGATGGGCTTGAGGTCAGCGATACAAAAGTTGTCGCTGGCTTGCGGGTGTGGTTTTAACAGCAACAGGTTAAGTATGAATTACTAATGTTATCGCTGATATCAAA